>C687J35174_10000611_pt1 | contig 53515 bp, 45 predicted proteins | sample RifCSPhighO2_01_FD_35174 | JGI IMG/M metagenome (IMG submission 35174) | reverse complement strand
TGGACTTGTTATTCTAAACGACGGCAACGTCGGCATCGGCACAGCAGCGCCAAGCAGGCTTCTCCAGGTGAGCGGGACCGGCTTATTCAACAAGGTCGATATAGGGACGACGACAGGCTCCGGATTCCTTTTTGATGTACAAACTGCGCAGAGTGAGAATACGGGCAGATTTAAGTCCTCTACGCATGTGGAGGTCGTGCTTGATGCGACGAGCGGGAATCAGAAAGTCCTGAGATTTTCTGAAGCGGGGACTCTGCGTTGGCAGCTCGGCATGGATAATTCTCCGTCAGGAATTACGAGCGATTTCAGTATTTCTCAATCAAATAATCCAACCACACCAGAGTTCATTATCAAGACTTCGGGCAACGTCGGCATCGCAACAAGCACACCACAAAACACCCTAAATGTAATAGGCGACATCAATGCAACCACCGGATATAAAATCAATAACGCTTCTGGGCTCACTGCAACAATCAGCGTTCGCAAGGGCGATGACTCCGGCGCGTGCACAATAGATGTTAACGGCGGAATAATAACGCAAACCACGTGCTGATTGAACTAGTGCAAATTTGAGACAAAAAAAACTAATAGAACAAAACGTGAGGCATAGGACAACTTTTGAGACTTATTTTGTTTCATTTCTTTTTAAGGTACGGAAGAACAGTGCCATTTTGCTCTGCCTCATTAATCAGGGAGCGGCAGTAAAAAATTCTCTGGATTGACCCAACAAATGTGATTGCGGCAATTAACCACAAGATAATTTCAAGTATTGGAGGCCCGTTAATTGAAAACCCAAAAATTGATAGCAAAAACCCTAAAAGCAAAAGCCCCATTCTCTCAGAATGCTCCCCAATACCCGGCCAGTCACGATTATCAGTAATTATTACAAGGCTAGCGCGCGGCTTTGCATAACTAACAAGCATTGAAAACCCCAGAGCGCAAACTGCCGCAAGGGGGTGAATTGTTGCGCAGCCAATAAAGAGCACTATTTCAACAACCTTGTCAACCATTGTTTCAAAATAATTCCCAAAAAGAGTGCTTGCGTTTTGCAGCCGCGCAACAGCCCCATCAAATAGGTCAATCGAAATTGCAAAAAGCCCAAACCAAAATGCGAGATAAAAATTTTGGATCGAAATAAAATAAGCGGAAATTAGGCAAAGCGGGATTGCAAAAAAACTGAAAAGGTTCGGGTTTATTTTTAGGGCGGCAAACGGGTATGCCACAATTCCAATAAAAGACTTGATAGAAGCGCGCAGTTTGGAGAGCATAACACCACTCAATGCATTGACTAGAGAGTTTTGATTGACCGATCTACAAAAAACACTCCCCAAAGCCCCAAAAAAGGCCTTTGGACTGGACGGATTTTGTTAAATGGCTTTTTCAAAATTCTTCTAAGGTTAATATGGTCAAATATGATTAAAAACAAGACAAGAGAGTAATTGTGCAGTGATAAAATGGTTGTGTGCATAATCGCGCTTGTGGTTTTTGGGATCCTCGGGATATTTTCCGCAACACATAGGGCAGTTGCAAAAGAAGCGTTTGAGTGTGTGCTGCGCAAGGCAACACTGCGCCCATGCAACACCGGGCTTGATTCGCGCCTCAAAATGATTGTTTCGCTAAAAGTTATGAAACAGCACAGCGGCGCTGGAAAATTTATCCACAAGCATTTTGAAGCGATTTCTTTTGTGTTCATGCTCCTCATGCTCTCAAGCATTGCATTCAGCGCAATCGGAATTTACAATCTCTGGGCATTCGGAAATTGCAACGGGGAGAACAGTTCTGAACTGTGCCTTTTGAACCCGGAAACATATTCAAACACCGACCCTCTGGCCTGGCTCTTTCCCCCCGCGCCTAGCCAAATAAAACAAGTGTCAAGCACCGGCCTTCCGATGAAAGGGGACGCACGAGCGCTTGTGCAGATAATTGAAGTCGGGTGCTTCTCATGCCCTTTCACGCAGGCAACAGAGCCTTTGGTTGAAGAGGTGCTAAAAAAATATGAAGGAAAAGTAGCATTCTATTTCAAATACTTCCCGCTTCCGCGCCACGGTTACTCGTTTGAGGCGGCAGTTGCAGCAGAGTGCGCACGGGAACAGGGAAAATTTTGGGAATACAAAAAACTGCTCTTTGAGCGCCAACTCGAATGCGCCTCAGCGCCAACAACGCGTGAACTAAAAGAACTATACAAAAAATTTGCCTTAGAACTAAGTTTAGACCAGGCGCAATTTAACAGTTGCATCGACACTTCAAAATACGCGCAGTACGTTGAGGCGCAAAAACAAGAATCGATTGATGCCGGGATTTACGGGACACCTACATTTTTTATAAACAACAAAGTGCTGGTCGCACCAAAAACAATCGAAGAGTTCTCGGCAATAATTGATGAAGAAATTTCGAAAAACAGCTAATTCTGTGAGCAAATAAAGCTAAAAATACCAATCTGAAAAAATGCCCTGCCTCAAAGACGAATAAACCAGACAACTCCTGACCCGCCATGCAACAGAAACCCTTATACAAATAACCTACTTTTTAAGTTACATGATTTCACAAAAATTGCGCGACGACTTCCCGCTTTTGCAAAAACACCCAGACCTTATTTATCTTGATAGCGCCTCAACTTCCCTAAAACCTGCCGAAGTAATTGAAGAGCAAAATAGGTATTATGAAGAACTTGGGTCAAACACCGGAAGGGGATCCCACCACCTATCCCAGAAGGCAACAGAAGAGTATGAAAATTCTCGCGAAGAGGTTGCAAAATTTATTCGATCTGAAAATAGCGAAATAGTATTCACGCGCAATGCAACAGAATCAATAAACCTTGCAGCAGTGGGCCTTGAGAGAATGGGCCACTTTAGTGCGGGGGACGAAATTGTAATTTCACAACTAGAACACCATGCAAATTTAATCCCCTGGCAGCAACTTTGCAAAAGAGCGGGGCTAAAATTCAAGCAAGTAAAACTCAATTCAGATTACACGCTTGACATGGATGATTTGGAGCAGAAAATCACCAAAAAAACAAAACTTGTCTCAATTGCGCACGTTGCAAATACGGTTGGGACAATCTCCCCTGCAGCCCAAATTGCAAAAATAGCACATGAGAAAGGTGCCTTGTTTTTCCTTGACAGCTGTCAGAGCATTCCACATATGGAAGTTGATATTAAAAAAATAGATGCGGATTTTTGCGCATTCTCAGCACACAAAATGCTAGGGCCGACCGGTATCGGCGCCCTTTACGGCAGAAAAGAAATTTTAGATAAAATGCCACCATATAATTTTGGGGGCGGAATGATTAGCAAAGTCGAATTTGAAAAAACGCAATTTGCAGCCCCGCCTTCAAAATTCGAAGCAGGAACCGCCCCCATTGCGCAGGCCTTTGGTTTTGCACAAAGCTGTCGGTATTTGCGCAAAGTGGGAATGGAAAATATTCATGACCATGAAACAAAATTAACTGAACAAGCAATTCAAAAAATGTCGGAAATTGAAGGCATCAAGTTGCACTGCCCACAGGATGCAAAAAAGCAGGGCGCAATAGCGTTATTCGATCCAGTTTCAATCGATGCAGTCGATTTTGGAGTAGCGCTTGATGAGAGTGCCAATATTGCAATTCGGACAGGCATGCACTGCGCAGAACCGCTTGTTAGCAGCATAAATCCAAAAGGGCTTTGCAGGGCGAGCTTTTATCTCTACAACAGCAGAGCAGAAATTGACACGTTCTGCGAACAGGTTATGGCCATCTGCTCTTCGTTCAAATGAACAGATGCAACAGCACATATTTTGTGAGAACAAAAGCGACCAAAAAAACGCAAAAGCCTTTTTAAAACCAACTAGCACTCAAATTAAAATAGAGCACAACTGCCTTTGGTGGGAGCAGAAGTGTTCCAAAAATTCAAAGGGATTGGAAAATGCACTCAACACTTGAGGCTAAAAAGCTCTTGGACAGGGCACCAAAATATTTCACCCCTGAACAGCTAAAAGAGATAAAAAAGTTCGCTATTTTTGCATCGATTTTAGCAATTACCCCATTTTTCATGCTAACAATTTTTGGCCTGGCATATGCGCTAAAAGGATTTGCAATAACTTTCGAGCAGTCACTTTTTGTACTTCTTGCTTTTCTTGCAGCAACCTATCTTCTCCTTCCAAGGCTTGCCAGCAAACTTACTTATGCAATTGAGCAAAATAGAAAGAATAACATTTCACAAAAATCTAGGAAGTGGGAAAATGGATGAGAAAAATTTCATTGAAGAGCTGCATGAAATAAAAAGTGCAGAACAGCAAAAAGAGAAAATAATACAAGATGCTCACAGAGAAGCCGAAAAAATACTCTCGGAGGCTAGCGCAAAGGCAAAGGCTGCAATTTCGCAGGCAAAAGATGAGGCAGTTCAAACTGAAGAGAAAATACTAACAAGTGAGAGAATAAAACTTGAAAAAGAAGAGAAGGAAATAATTGAAAAGGCACAAAAAGAAGCGCAAAAAATCCTCAACGCAACTATCCCTCTGCAAGCAATAAAAAAAGCGGTGGAAAAAATCATAGAGTGAACAAAATGCTATACCCAACTAAAATGTGTAAAGTGAGGCTCATTGGTTTAAAGAGCAATTTGAGAAAAACCATAGAATCGCTTGAAAAATTTGGCGGGGCTGAAATAAAAAAAGTGGATGCTAGCCCTCTTATTAGCGCAAAACCATTCGAAGACCACGAGCAAACAGTTGAAAAATTACTCCAAATCGAAGCGCTGCTATCAATTTTACCTCCCGGAGCTCCAAGACAGGTAATGAGCACAAAAGAAGCAACTGCTTTTTTAAAATCCGCCGAATTTAGATCAGAACAAGAGCAAATCCTTGGGATAAAATCAGAACTAGACCAACTTGATGTTTTACTGGATAGCATAAAAGATGACAAAAATAGGCTGCGACTATTTTCAAATATAGATATGGATTTTGGCTCGCTTAAAAGTCCAAGTATTCAAATAATTGCAGGCCTTGTCCCGGTTGCAAAATCTTTGCAATTTAATCTAGAACTCTCAAAACTGCAAGGAACAACTTATATTGAGCGAGCTGCAACAAAATCAATGAACATAATTTTAATTGCAGCCCAAAAGGATTCAATTGAAAATATTGCCCAGGATCTGCCAAGATTTGGGTTTGAAAGAATTACAATTCCTGCAATCAAATCAACCCCGCAAAAGCAAATTGAAGAACTGGAAAAAAATGTGCAAGAAACAGAAAATAAAAAAAATGCCCTGCAAAAAAAGCTTGCGGCAATTTCACGTATCAATTATTCAAAAATTGCCGCTGCAAAAGAGATGCTTGATGAAAACGCCAAAAAATCATCAACATCAAGCCTATTTGCAACAACCGAGCACTCATTTGTAGTTGAAGCGTACTTACCTGAAAAAAACTACAATTCATTTGAATCCCATATGCAAAAAGAATTTCCATCAAAAATTGAAATCCGGAAATTTACAAGTAAAGAACTTGCAAAAATGCACGAAGAACCCCCAACACTTCTTGAACACTCAAAAGCCCTTGCTCCGTTTGAATTTATGACAAAATTTGTTTCAGTGCCAAAGAGCACTGAAATGGACCCTACAATACTTTTTGTAATATTTTTTCCCCTCTTTTATGCAATGATGGTCGGGGACTTTGTCTATGGGCTGCTTTCATTTCTTTTGGCAAGATTTTTACTAACAAAATCCCCGGTAGATAGCATCCTTCGCCCCGTATCACAGATTTGGATGTGGAGCGCAATCCCTACAATAATATTTGGAATAATTTTTGATGAATTTGCAGGAATGAGCCACACTGAACTTGTTGAAAAAGTATTTGGAGTGCACAACTTTGTAATATACCACGGCCTTGAGAGGCTCCATGAGACACAGGCCCTTCTTACAATAACAATCCTTATGGGAATTGCAACAATGGCACTTGGATTTTTGCTCGGATTCAAAAACGCGCTTTCACATAGCAAAAAGCATGCGATTGCAAAGCTTGCATGGTTTTGCATAACGGTTTTTGGTTCAGCACTTGTTGCAACAGGGATGTTTGCAGTCTTGCCACCAATTACACTTCTTCCGCTAGCAATAATTGTGATTGCTGCACTTGTTGCGCTTTTATGGGCTGAAGGGCCGATTGCGCTAATAGAAATACCAAGCGTTGTTGGAAACATTCTCTCTTTTGCAAGAATTCTAGCAGTCGGTCTTGTGGGGGTAATAATTGCCCTAATATTAAACGACCTTGCTTTCCCCTCGCTAGATAAAGGGATTTTATTAATCGTTGTGCTCCCGTTATACATTGTGGGGCATATATTCAATGCATTCCTTGCAATGTTTGAATCATTCGTGCAAGGAGCTAGGCTAAATTACGTGGAATTCTACTCAAAATTTTATGAGGGAGGGGGCAGGGAATTTGTCCCCTTTAAATTTATTAGGAAATATATAAAGGACTAAAAGGAGGTGTAAAATATGGCATTGCTGGAAACCGAAGGGGCAAAGGCAATTGCTGCCGCAATAGCAATTTTTGGCGGGGCAATAGGAACAGGCCTTGCGCAAGCTGCAATCGGAGCTAGCGCAATAGGAGTAATAGGCGAAAAGCCGGAGCAGGCAACAAAGCTAATAATATGGCTCGCAATACCTGAGACAATAATAATATTTGGCTTTGTCGTAGCAGCGCTGTTCATATTCCTTTAAAGTCACAAATTCCTTTTGGCCGCCCTTTTGGTGGCCTTTTAGGGGTTTTGGAAAATTAGGAATATGGGCTCACTGAGGCGATAAATTCAAAAATAAAATTGAAATTAAATCAAAAAAAGCAAAAAAAAGTGAAAAAATGGCACTAGAAAACTTGAGAAAAGGCCTTGTTTTGGAAGGCAAAGCTTTGGCAAAAGCCTCAGTAGAAGAGGCACAAAAAGAGGCTGGCAAAATAATCTCCCAGGCAAAAAATGAAGCCAAAGAGATAATTGAAAATGCAAAAGAGAGGGCACAAAATGCCTCAAAACTCGAGTACGAAGAGCGCATTAGTGCCGCACAATTAAAAGCTAAGAAATTAACAACAGAGGCTGCAAATAAAACCCTTGAGAGTTCGCTCAAGATGGCATGGGAAGAATTTGCAAAAATATCGCAAAGCAAGGAATATGAGAAAATAATGAAGAAAATGATCACGCAAGCTGAATCTGAAATTGGGCAAGGGGCAGTAGTTTTAGTGAATTCACGCGATAGTAAAATTGTAAAAAAATACGCAAAGAATGTCTCGCCAAAAGCAGTTGATATTGCAGGTGGGGCAATAGTTTTCACAAAGGATATGAAAATTAGCATCGACAATTCGCTAGAATCAATATTTGAATCAAATAGGGATGCAATAAAGAGTGAAATATTTGCACAAATGGGAAAAAAGTGAAAAGGAAATAAACAAGAGTTGAAAAAAATGTCACAAATGTTTGAGAGCGCAATGGTTTTGCGGGCATTAAAGTTTGGCTATGCCAATGCACGCGTCAAATCCATGAAGCAAAACCTTCTTGGGCAAAAAGAACTCGGCGCCATGCTCGAAGCGCGAAGTGTCCAGGAAATTTATTCAATCCTTGAAAAAACCCCATACCGCGAAGACCTTGTTGCAAACTCACTAAATGAAAAAACAATTGCAGACAAAATAGAACTTGCATGCTCGCACAATTTTTCAAGAACACTTGCAAAAATACTCAAAATGTCCCCACGAGATTCGCAAGAGAAAATAGCCGCAATGTTTGAAAAATATGACATCAACAATATCAAAACAATTCTAATAGCAAAACACACAAATGAGGACAAAAAGAAAATCGAGCCGCTGCTGCTGGATACCGGTTCAACTTCAAAAGGCCTGCTTGCACGCCTCTTAAGCGCAAAAGGAATAAAGGAAGCGGTCGCAGAACTTGGCGGAACCCCATACGGATCGGTTCTTGAAAAGAATATGAAAAAATACGAAAAAGAAGGGGAAATTACAGTACTTATTGCAGCACTTGATGATTATTATTACAAAAAGCTCCCGCAGATAGCAAAAAACCCCTATGGGGACGAGCGCGTGATTTTGGGGATGCTGAAGACCGAAGTTGACCTTAAGAATGTTTCAAATATATTGCGCGCAAAAAAAGCCGGTATAAAAGAGGATGCAATTGAAGAGATGATAATTGGATCCGGAAATATCCCTAAAGAAAAATTATTGCAAGCAGCAAGCGCAAAGAGTGTTGAGGACTCCATGAAAGTATTTGAAAAAAACTTCAAAATTGCAAAAGCAATTGAAGCTTACAGGAAAAATTCAAGCCTTATTCCGCTTGAAATGGAACTTGAAAAAGGAGTTGCCAAAAAGGGCCTTAGCACTCTGCGAACTTCAGTGCTCTCACTTGGCGCAATTGCCGGGTTTTTATTTTTAAAAGAAGAAGAAGTATCCAATATCAGAAAAATAGTGAGGGCAAAAGAGTACAATTTACCTGAGGAGAAAATTAGGGAAATGCTCGTAATTGTTTGAGGGGATTAATATGGATGGAAAACACAGCATTGCAGTTGTAGCAGATTCCCCTACATGCACAGGTTTTAGGCTTGCGGGGATTGAAAAAGTATTTGCCCGCGAAGGCAAACAAGCTGAAGAGAAAATAGAACAGCTCCTAGAGGACCAAGAAGTCGGAATTATTGTTACAAGCGAACTTGTAAATAGCTCACTTGATTGGAGGCTAAAAAAGAAAATAGAAAGGCTGGCAAAACCTGTTGTAATAGCAATTCCCGGAAAAGAGGGACCGCAGAAAACGGAAGGGGATTCGCTTCGCAACATGGTGAAAAAGGCGCTAGGGTTTGAATTAATGAAATGAAGAGGTGGACAAAAATGGCAGAACTGTTAAAAATAGTAGGACCGGTTGTAGTCGGAGAAAAAATGAGCGGCGCGAAAATGTATGATGTTGTAAAGGTCGGCAAAGCAAAACTCATAGGCGAAATAATCAAAATAAACGAGGACAGGGCAACAATACAGGTCTATGAGGACACTTCAGGGCTTGCCCCGGGCGAACCTATTGAAAATACGGGAATGCCCCTAACAGTTGAACTTGGCCCGGGATTATTGGAATCAATTTATGATGGAATCCAGAGGCCCTTAGTTGAAATAATGAAGCAGAGCGGAAGCTTTATTGCAAGAGGGGTAGTTGCAAATGCAATTGATAGGAAGAAAAAATGGGAATTTACACCCACTGCAAAAAAAGGCCAGAGCGTTTTGCCGGGAGATATTTTGGGAACTGTGCAGGAAACCGAACTTATTGTCCACAAAATAATGGTCCCCCACGGAGTACAAGGAGAAATTGCAGAAATATCAAAAGGCACCTACACTGTTGAAGATACAATTGCAATAATAAAACACGAAAAACAAAAACACGAAATAACAATGCTTCAAAAATGGGAAGTGCGAAAACCACGCCCATATGCCGAAAAAATGCCACCCAATACCCCGCTAATTACCGGGCAGAGAATACTAGACACCTTCTTCCCGATTTCAAAAGGAGGAACAGCAGCAATCCCCGGGCCATTTGGATCCGGAAAAACAGTAACACAGCAATCCTTGGCAAAATACTCGGATTCACAAGTGATTGTATACATTGGATGCGGAGAGCGCGGAAATGAAATGACAGAAGTTCTAACTGAATTTCCAGAACTCCTAGACCCGAAAACCAAAAAGCCGCTAATGCAACGAACAATACTAATTGCAAATACTTCAAATATGCCGGTTGCTGCAAGGGAAGCTTCGGTTTACACCGGAATTACAATAGCAGAATACTACAGGGACATGGGATATGATGTTGCCCTAATGGCAGATTCTACTTCAAGATGGGCAGAGGCCATGAGGGAAATTTCAGGAAGAATTGAAGAAATGCCGGGCGAAGAAGGCTATCCCCCATATCTAGCTCGCAGGCTAGCTGAATTTTACGAGCGCGCCGGAAGAATAATTTGCCAAGGGTCCCCCGAGCGCAGCGGATCAATTTCTGCAATAGGCGCAGTTTCTCCACCCGGAGGAGACATTTCAGAACCTGTTTCACAAAACACATTGCGCGTAACAAAAGTGTTCTGGGCACTTGATGCAAAGCTTGCGCAAAGAAGGCACTTTCCCGCAATCAATTGGCTAAAGAGCTACTCTTTGTACACTACAAGCCTTGATAACACATATGCAAATATGGTAGCAGCCGATTGGTCTGAAAATAGGGTAAAGGCAATGAACTTGTTGCAAAAAGAAGCAGAACTCCAAGAAATTGTCCAACTAGTTGGGCCTGACGCCTTGCCGGAAAAAGAACAAGTAGTACTAGATTCTACAAGAATGATAAGGGAGGACTTTTTGCAGCAATCAGCATTCAGTGAAATTGACGCATCATCCTCACTGCAAAAACAATATATCATGCTTGCCGCAATATTGCGCTTTTATGAAAAATCCCTTGACGCCCTAGATCTTGGAGTGCAGCTCAAAACAATAACCGGGCTTGCAATACGCCAGGAAATTGCAAGGATGAAGGAAATCCCGGAAAAGGATATCCAAAAAAAGGTGGAGCAGATAATTTCTGAAATGGATTTGCAATTTGAAAAAGCAGTCAAGGAATCAGAGGTGAGAAAATGATGAAGGAATACCAAACAGTAACAAGCATTGAAGGCCCGCTTGTCTTTGTTGACAAGGTAGAAAATGTCGGATACAACGAAATTGTTGAAGTCAAGCTCCCAAATGGAGAGAAAAGAAAAGGGCAGGTGCTTGAAGCCTCAAAAGGAAAAGCAGTAATACAAATATTTGGATCAACCACCGGGCTTGATGTTGAAAAAACAAAAGTCAAATTTTTAGGAGAAACAATGAAACTTGGGGTATCAAAAGAGATGCTCGGACGAGTATTCAATGGCCTTGGGGAGCCGCGCGATAAGGGCATGCCAATTGTTGCGGAAAAGAAAATAGATATAATCGGCGCTGCAATAAACCCGGTAGCGCGGAACCCGCCGGAAGATTTCATACAAACAGGGATCAGCACAATTGATGGGCTAAATACACTTGTGCGCGGACAAAAACTCCCGATATTTTCAGGTTCGGGACTTCCACACAACGAACTTGCAGTACAAATTGCAAGGCAGGCAAAGGTTAGAAACAAAAGTGAGAGCTTTGCAGTCGTATTTGCAGCAATCGGAATAACACATGAGGAAGCGAGCTTTTTCATGAAAGATTTTGAAAAAACAGGCGCGCTTGAACGAAGTGTACTCTTCCTAAACCTAGCTGATGACCCAAGTGTTGAGAGGCTAATCACTCCGCGAATGGCACTCACTGCAGCAGAATATTTGGCATTTGAAAAAAACATGCACGTACTCGTAATAATAACCGACATGACAAACTACTGCGAAGCGCTGCGCGAAATTGGAGGAGCGCGAAAAGAAATCCCTGGAAGAAGGGGCTATCCAGGATACACATACACAGATCTTGCTTCATTATATGAGCGCGCAGGGGTAATTAAAGGCAAAAGCGGGTCAGTTACACAAATACCAATCCTCTCAATGCCATCAGATGATATTACCCATCCAATTCCAGACCTTACAGGATACATTACAGAAGGGCAAATCGTTGTCGGAAGGGACCTTCACAGAAAAGGGATATACCCTCCAATCGATGTCCTTCCATGCCTCTCAAGGCTAATGAACCTTGGAATTGGAAACGGGAAAACCCGCGAAGACCACAGGGGAGTTGCTGACCAACTCTACGCAGGATACGCCCAAGGAAGGGACCTAAGGGCGCTTAGCGCAGTTGTTGGGGAAGAAGCGCTATCTGAGAACGATCGCAAATACTTAAAATTTGCAGATGAATTTGAAAAGAAATTTATAAGGCAAAATAGTGGCGAGGACCGCTCAATTGAACAAACCCTAGATCTTGGCTGGGAATTATTTGCAATCCTGCCGGAAAAAGAACTCAAGAGGGTAAAAGTTGACCACCTCCAAAAATACGGGAAGAAATTCCGCAAAGATTAGTGAATGGAAAATGTGCAAAAGGACTTTTTTGAAAAGACAAAATTATCTAGACAAAAGAAAATGGCCAGTTGGCCTTTAGGTGTATTATATGGCTGAAGATGTGAAGACAACCCGCCTTGAACTGATTGAGACGCGAAATAGGATAAGATTAGCCGAGAACGGGCACAAACTTTTAAAGCAAAAAAGGGACGTGCTTGTTTTGGAGTTTTTCAAAATAATGAAACAGGCAGCCGATCTTCGCACCGAACTCAATTCGCGCATGAAGGACGCATTTGATTCACTTGCAGTAAGCCAGGCATACCACGGAATACTTGAAGTTGAAAATATTTCCCGTGCCGTAAAAAAAGCACCCGGAATTGATGTACAATCCAAAAATGTAATGGGAGTGCACATCCCCTACATCAAATCAGAATTTGTATCCAAAACAATTGCGCAAAGAGGCTATTCAATCCAGGGAAGCTCAGCTAAAATAGATGAGGCGGCATCATCATTTGAACGGGGCCTTGAAATCATAATAAAACTAGCTGAAACCGAAAATGCACTCAAAAAACTTATAAAAGAAATTGAAAAAACAAAAAGGCGCGTGAATGCACTTGACTACATTATGATCCCAAATCTTCGCAACAGCGCAAAATATATCAGGATGCGCCTTGAGGAAATGGAGCGCGAACAATTCATCTCGCTCAAAACCATTAAAGCGCAACTGGAAAAGCAACAGAGCGAGCAGGGCTAATTACTTGCGCACGTCCTCGATTTTTACATTCTCCGCAAATTCGGCAATTTCTGAAACTTTAATCCTCATCAAATGTAAATTATCCCCTCCGCCGCATACCACTTCATCTTTTTTTGTTAGCTGCTTATCAACAATTGTTGTAACTCCGTAAATTGAAATAGGCGGGACCCCTCCGATTTCATAACCTGTAACTTGGAAAACTTCAGCTTGGGTTGCAAGGCGCACATCTGAAATATTGAGCACGCTTTTTACTTTCTGAAAATCCACTTTATCAGTTCCTAAAAGCACAACAAGAATAGGGCTCGAATCAGAACCCATAAGAAGAATTGATTTTGCAATAGCATCAGCGTCCCCTAGTAATGATTGCGCCCTTGAGGCTGAGTGCACACCATTAGAAGTTGCAAATACTTTTGCAGAGAGCTTATTTGATGCTATGAAATCCTCGAGCATATAAAAAAACCACAATAAAACTAATAAAAAGAGTTTACAACGATATTTTTTTAATTGAAATATAGCTATTTTTTAATACAAATTAACTTTGGAGGTGGTTTGTATTGAAAATTAAAGTACTACTAGCACTAGCTTTTGTCTTGTTTGTTTCTTTGCAAGCATATGCAGCAACAACCGTACCAGGGCACAGCAGGGATGCTCAAGACAAAGATAATAACGGCTATCCTGATCTAGGAGTTAGCGTAAATGGTCACTATACCTCACTATACGCATACGATAATTTGGGTGATTGGTATTGGGATTTAGGAGATGGCAGAATACTCGGAACAGTACCAAGTGTTGATGGTCTTGACCAAGATACTTTGACAACTTGCGACTATGAAGTCAATTACAGAGGCAAATTTGAGAATGATCCGTTCCTAAATTCGGGCTGGATCCAAAATCTCATCAATTGCAGCGGCTATGATGACAACAACCAATACAATTACCTAATAGTCCACCAGACAGATCCACGCTACGAAGGGGATCCGAACTGGGCTATCTGGGGGGAATGGGAATATCATGTCCTCACACAGTCACATGAAGGGAATTTAGTACAACCAATGAATTACTCATAAATAAATAATTGCGGGGCTGATAGCTCCGCATCAAAATTTTTTTAAATTTCAGAAAACTAATTCTTTTTTCTTTTGAGAAATTCCAAGGGAAATTTTTGAAAACTCCTGTTCCGAGAGTTTATAAAGTGAAGACGAGGGAGGAATCGATTTTTCTAGCTGCACTTTGTATTTTAGCGGCCTTGCAATAAAATCCTTTTCAGGAACTAGAAGCGGGCGCAGTTTTATTTGGAACGGAAGTTCTTTTTGCCAACCGGAAAATTCGTTTTTGCAAAAACTTTCTGCTTCAAAAATCCCGGCAATTAGCCCTTCCGAAAAATAAACAACCCTATCCCCTAGCGAAATAATTTTCATTTCCATTTCACTTGAAAAGCCCACATATTCAAGGGTTTTTTTGTAATCGTCCCATGCAATTACTACTACAAAATAGTTCATACACAAAATAGCAGGCGGGAATTATTTAAAATGTTAAAAGTAACAATTAGCCAATCATTTTCCCGTTAAATCCGGCTGAGCTATCGCCCGGCCCGAACTTTTGCCTCTTTTTCTCTTCTAGCGAATCCCTCATTTTTGAAAGTATTTTCTTACCCTTAGCTTCGCTAACAATTGCAATTATTTCATGCTTCGGAACAGGAGCTCCTCCAACCGGCACTGGAGAGTAATCAACCAGAACATATGAGCCTTCTTTTACATCCCGTGCAATTGCCCCATTCACCTTGAAAATAATCAAGTTCTCATCCCACATTTCAATCAGCGCGTGCGTGGCATTATCAGAACTCTTCGAACCCTTCTCCTCGGCGCTGAGAACTTCAATCACTTTTCCGATGTGGAACATGCTTTTACCCAAATTAACTATTTTTTCTTTTTACTATCTAAGATCTGTTCAACCATATCAAAACTATATTTATTTTTTAAAAGAAGACCCATTGTGTGGTGTATATTTCCATTATTTTTTAAAACAAGAGAAAAAAAATGGTGTTGAAGCTCGGCGTTAGCCCTTTCAGCCATTAATTGCGCCATCCTCGCAACATCCATCCCCTGTATTTGTGCATCAGTTAATTTAGTTTTTTCCAAAAATTCACCAAGAACACGTACTTTCCCGTGCATCTGATGGGATTGAATGCCTAGCGGTTGTCTCTGTATCAATTTTAATGAAGTCAAAAAATCTGCAATCCTTTCTCGAGTTGCGGTGGAACTTCTTGCAAGCCGACCTGCGGCTCTTCTTGGAGTACCTTTTCTTTCAATCGCTTGAGCAATTTTACTAGTATGCACTTTTACATGCTGTCTCATAATTACAAATAAAGAAGAGCAAACCCCTATTTAAATCTCCGCCCCAAACTTTATTTACTTTGTAGGCCGGAAACTTCTTTTTTGAGCTTTTCAACCATGTCAGTCTTCTCCCAAGTGAATTCCGGTTCGGACCTGCCAAAGTGCCCATACGCTGCTGTTTTGCGATAGATTGGCCTTTTGAGGTTTAGGTGTGAAATTATTGCAGCGGGCTTGAAGTCAAATACTTTTTTTACGATTTTCTCAAGCGCCTCATCTGCAATTGTTCCTGTTCCGAAAGTGTTTAGCATTACTGAAACAGGATCTGCAACCCCGATTGCATAAGCAACCTGTAGTTCGCATCTTTTTGCAAGCCCTGCGGCAACAATATTTTTTGCAACATAGCGGCAAAAATACGCAGCAGACCTATCCACTTTTGAAGGGTCCTTTCCACTAAAAGCCCCCCCTCCATGAGCGCCAACTCCGCCATACGTATCTACAATTATTTTTCTTCCAGTTAAACCCGAATCCCCAACAGGGCCGCCTATTACAAACCTGCCGGTTGGGTTTATCAAAAATTTCGTATTTGAATCAAGCCACTTGCTGCAAACCGGTTTTATTATTTTTTCAATAATTTCCTTTCTGATCTGCTCTTGTGAAACATCCGGGGAGTGCTGGGTGCTAATTACAATTGTATCAGCCCTTTTTGGGACCCCATCAATATATTCAATTGTAACTTGGCTCTTCCCATCAGGGCGAAGCCAACTAATTTCATTTGCTTTTCTTGCCTGTGCGAGCTTTTGCGTTAGCTTGTGCGCAAGAGTTAGTGGAAGAGGCATTAGTTCTTGCGTTTCATCTGTTGCATAACCAAACATCATTCCCTGGTCCCCGGCCCCCTGCTCTTTTTTCTCCCCCTCATTTACACCTAAAGCGATATCTCCGCTTTGCTCTGAGAGTGAAATTAGAACCGAGCATGCATCACAATCAAACCCAAAAGAAGGGTTGTTGTAGCCGATTTCCCTTATCGTATTGCGAACAGTTGCCTGGATGTCAACATAGGTTTTGGTGGTGACTTCCCCGAAAACCAAAATAAGCCCGGTTTTTGTTGCGCACTCTATTGCAACTCTGGAATTTGCGTCTTTTTTTAGGAACTCATCAAGAAGTGCATCTGCAACTTGATCCATCATTTTATCCGGATGACCCTCGGTAACTGATTCTGAAGTGAAAAGATATTTCCTTGCCATTTTTACCACCCGAAATCCAATTCTAACAAATTTTTAACAAATCCTGCAGGACAAATTATACTAAATAATTTGGCCAAAAGACCTTGTGGCCTTTTAGGATTTCAATAAAACAATGTCCGGCTTTCTTAATAATAATTTCTGCACAAAATATTCCTATAAGAATATAAATGCTTTGAACATATAGAGGATTATGGTGCTGCCGGAACTATCCGAACTAAAAATTGCGCGCAAAAAACTCGGGATTACCCAGAGCGAACTTGCATCAAAAACTACAATCAGCCAATCACTTATTGCAAAAATAGAGGCAGGGACAATGGTGCCGTCTTATTCCAATGCAAAAAAGCTATTTGATTTTTTTGACTCCCTGAGCGAAAAGACCCAGGCCAAGGCGCGAGATTTCATGTCCTTGCAGGTGATTAGCACCACACCAAAATCTAGCCTGCAGCAGGCAGTAAAGATTATGAAAAAGAATGCGGTTTCGCAGCTCCCTGTTCTTGAAGGGGAGAAGAACTGCGGGACAATTTCAGAAAAAACCGTGCTCGAACTCCTAAACAGCGCAAAAGACCTAAATGCCGTGAGCAGCATGAGGGTTGAAGAGGTGATGACCGAAGCAATGCCGATAATAAAGGAAGATAGCCCTTTCAAAGTAATTTCAGCCCTTTTAGAGCACAACCCCGGGGTAATTGTTGCGCGCGCCGGCAAAATCAGTGGCATTATAACAAAATCCGATCTCTTGAGCGCAGTGCTCGGGGCGAAGGCAAAAACCGTACAGGACAATAAATTGTAATTTCTTTACAATAGCACAACTGGCCTTCACATTGCGATACCTTTAAATAACTTCATTGTCACTACTTAATAGTAACAAATTAACCGTGGGGGTTATTGAGTTGGAAATGAAAACAATCTTACTAGCAGTCTTTCTTCTATTAGCTTCAGCAACGCCGGTTTTTGCTGAAACACTAACAATTGATTTTCCAACAAGTACAGAGAACAAGGCAGGCCAATGGGGAGTTTTTGCCCCCGGGAATAATGCTGCCGGACAACCGAATGATTTTAGATGGGACGCAAGTTTTGCTTTTACTTCACAAAAATCAATAAAATCCATAACAATATACCGTGAGCTTAGCAATCTTACAACCCCCCATGTTGCAGAAGCTTGGTCAACTTCAACTGAACCTGTTTTTGGCAGGCAACCATACCCACTTGTAGTTTTTAGAAAAGGCACAAACACCCAACTCAATACTGCTTACAACCAAACAATTGGACCGTTTGGCATAGGACCACTAGAACTTAGCCTATATGGACAAATAGAAATACCTGGATTTTACAAAGGCGTTGTAACTGTCCAATTTACGGACGGCACAAGTATAACTGCCGAAGTACCAGGAACTGCTTCAACCGGCAGCGCTCCGAATATTACAAATGCAACCCCTACATTTTCAACTATTCCAAACCACACAATACAGAGCAATTCAAATGGAATGGAACTTGATTTGAAAAATTATGCAAACGATGCAGAAGATGGGAAAAATTTAACCTTCACTGCAGGAGTTACAGACAATACAATAATAGACTGCGGAATTAGCGGAAGCCTTCTTATATGTAGACCTCCTAAAAAAGTAGGTTCAACTTCAGTTATAGTGGGCGCAACTGATAGTAAAAATGCTAATGCATCTACAAACTTTTCAATAACAGTTGTGCAGGCGCAAACTCCTGCAAATACAGCGCCGACAATTTCAGCAATACAAAATCGCACAATACTGCAAACCGAAGGGGCCCAAATACGTTTTATAGACTTGTGGAGTTTTGCATCCGATAATCAGGACAGCAACGACAAACTAATCTTTTTTGTAGAACAGAGCGATTCTAGTGTAATACAGTGCTACCTTGACACCTCTACAAACCCCCAAAGATATATATCATGCAACGCCCCTGCAAAACCCGGGACAACCAAAATAGATGTAACAGTAAGAGATAGCGGCTCGCTTTCAGCTGCCACATCGTTTAACATGACAGTACAAGCAGTTACAAACCCTTCAACAAATACCCCTCCAAACATTAATGGGGAACTAATTAGTGCAAGAAACGGCAATTTCCCACAAACAAGAGTACTAGACCTTTGGACCTATGCAACAGATTCACAAGACTCTGACGATAAGCTTGTTTTTTCAAAAGCATCAGAAACTAACACTGGCCTTGTTTCATGCTCTATACAAGATTTCCACTTCCTACATTGCGGACAGGTTGCTAGCGGAACCGGAACAGCAATAGTTACAATACAAGTGCGCGACCTTGCAGGCGGAACCGATAGCGCGCAGTTTTTTGTATCACTTACAAATGATGGCAATCCAACAAATAGCAATGCGCCTGTATTTAGCTCAATTCCAGATAGGCAAATGAGAGAGAATTCCGGAAGAAATAGTTCACTTGTTGATTTGTGGAATTTTGTAAGTGATGACCGCGACACTAAAGAGGAACTTGATTTTAGGATAGTCAGCGAATCAAATACCGGACTAATAAATTGTGAAATGCGAGATGACAGATACATCGACTGTGAGGCGCCAAGAGAGGACCGCACGGGGAATAGCACAATTACTGTTGAAGTTGAAGATACAAGCAACCTAACTGACAGGGAGTCATTTATAATCGAAGTAACAGACCAGGATTCCGGGGTCTGCTCAGATATTCGCCTTGTCACAAGGACAGTTTTCATGGACGAATCAGACACTACAACTACTAGCTTTGAAATAGAGAACAGATCAGAAGACGAATTTGACATTACTGATTTTGATGTTCGCGAGAGCAGCCAGTATTTGCGCATCAAGAATACGTTCTATGACACCCCGATAGGCAGTGACGACTCGCAGGATATAGAAATCGAATTGGAGAGCACAAGCGTTACAACACGAAGGGAAGCAACAGTTACAATTGAGATTGAAGGTGAATTTGAAAACGGCACAAGATGTGACTTTTCCGATATTACACGCACATTTAGAGTGGAAATAGAAAATGACGGGGGCAGTTCAAATGGATCGGGCGTTTGTAGAGACATTACAATTGAAGCCCCAGATATTACAATTAATGAAAATACAGTGCAGACAAAAACAATTAAACTTACTAATGAATCTGATAGGACATTTACAGTTGATTCGGTTCGCATTGAAAAAAACAGCGGAAAATACAGCGCGCAGCTAAGAAGCAAGCCATCCTCAATATCTAGGGATTCTAGCGCAAACGCTACAATTAGAATTGACTCCGATAGCGTCTCCTCAACTTCAAAAGGCAAGGCCACAATTAAGGTTTCCGGAAGATTTTCAAACGGGTCAAGCTGCTCAATTTCCTCTATTTCAGAGAGCTTTGATGTAACAGTAAGGGACAGCTCGGATAGCGGTGATGACGATGATAGCGGCTCTGATTCGCTTGATATCAGCTTTTCACCAAGCGCCGTAACAGTTAGAGAAGGACAGAGCAGCACAGTGAATGTGAACCTACAAAACAATTTAGGGGATGATTATTGCTTTGAACTAAGCGCTCTTGGAAGCGGGCCATTTAATTCAACGCTTTCAACAAATAGCGTTTGCATACAGGACAATGAGAGCGCAAATATAACCCTTAGAATTAATGGGAATAGGGAAGGGTCTTCAACACTCTCATTCATTGCAACCTATGGCAACAGAACTGTAACAAAAACACTTGGAGTTAATGTAACAGCAGATACAACTACTACTCCCCCTAGCTCAAATAGAGTAGAAATAAGGGTTGTTAGCAAGACACCAAATATTTCACAGAGCGGAATAATTGCACTTGAAAACACCGGGGACGATCTAGCAGATGTTACAATTACCCTAACAGGGCTTCCTGCAACTACTAGGGCAACCACAATTACAAAGAGCCTCTGGCAGGGCGGGGAAACCGTTGAATTAGAGGTCAAAAACCAAGACTTTAATGGAGTTGCAAATGCAACAATACGCATTAGTTCTGACCTTGGCAACAAAAACATCCCGGTTAGCCTCAATTTCACAAACCCCTCACAAGGCAGCCCAACTGGATTAGCTAATCTTATAACAGATGCAGCATTTATCCTCGGAGGGCTGATTGTAGTCATTTTGGCAATTGTTGGCCTAATTTCAATATTCCAACCAAAGTAACTCCTTAACGTGAAAAATATATTTATATATAAGGTCGCCTGCAGATATATACAACATCCAGTTAATGAGTGAACTATATGGATCTAAAAACTGTATTAATCGCAATGGCATTGCTGCTAATAGGAAGCACAGCTAGCGCATTTGTAACAAATCTCCCGGAAACAATTACAGTCGGGGAGAGCGCTTACGAACTCACTTTTTTTGTACAAAATACAACTTCAATAAGACAGCCACTTAGCGCCCGGTTCACAATCCCAACTAAATATACAATTATAAAAAAGGCAGATTGGATAGAGGCAAATTCTAGAAGCGCAATTGTCCTAAAAATATTCCCGCAAAAAGGCTTTGAAAATAGTACATATACGGGTCAGATAAATCTAGAACTTGGTGGAAACAGAGCCGAGAAGAGCATTATAATTAATTACATAAACGAAAACAAATGCCCGGTAAATATTGACATTGAAGTTGCGGATAACAATTCAACAATTACAATTGAAAATGAGTCATATAGGGCAAAAACACTAGAACTAGCAGACATCAATGGAGGGGCGGGGCTTAAATTTACAGGGGAAAATAAATTTGCATTAGGGGCTTTTGAAAAAAAGACATTTGCATTCCCTTTAATTTCAGATAACCAATTGGACGGGGAAGTGAAATTCACATTCAGCTGCAATGGGCAAGAAGTATTTAGAACTGAAAATATACGCTCAGATGGAAGCGGCATTTTTGCAGCATTTGCAATAATTGCAAAAGACTCTGAATTCATACTAAATGCCGGCCTTGTAATAATTGCGTCAATTTTGCTGATAGCATTCATTGCAAGAATGATAAGGACACTAAACAGCGGAGGGGTAAAATGAACCATATAAACAAACTATTCATGGCAATAGCACTCGTACTGATCAGCACAATATCTTTTGCAGGTTCAACACTCCAATTCAACCCGCACGATGTTTCAATTCCTACTACATCAGGACCAGTTGCAAAACTAGTTGATCTTAGAAATTATGTAAGCGATCCGCAAAATAGCCCTTCACAAATGTTCTATTCAATTGAAAACCAAACAGACCCATACATTATAGATTGTTATCTTGAATCAGATTATTTTATCAGCTGCAAAGCTCCAAGAGAGAACAGCGGCGTAAATACAATTGAAGTAAAAGTAACAAACCCGCAAGGGCTAAGCAATACCCAATCATTCAATGTAGTGGTTTCTGAAGAGGCCAGGCCTGAAATAGAGTTTATTTCAAGTGCAAAAAAAATTACAATTGAACCCGCAGATGCAATCAGCATAATGATCAAAGGGCAAAATAACACGAATGAAACAGAATGCTTTGAAGCTAGCGCAATACTTGACAGCAGGCAGAGGGACGAACTTGAAGTTGACATTGCCCAAAATGAATTTTGCCTAAGTAAAAACCAGAGCACACAATTTTCAATTACAATAAATAGCAAAGAGGATGCGCGCGTTGGCACCTACAACATAGGAGTGGAATTTACATCAAGCAAAAGAGTTGTAAAAATCCCATTCACTGTAGAAGTTGTAGATAGCGCAATTCCTATTGATGTTATTCGCGTGAGCGAATTTTATGTATGCAAAGAACCATACGAGCAGCAAGTTAGGGTCAAACTAACAAATAATTCATCTAAAACCCAAACAATAACACTTAGCGCAAATAATGAAGTGCTATTGCCCGAATTTGAATTTGCAAAAACAACACTTCGCGCAAATGAATCGGATGAAATGGACCTAACAATCCACACAAATCAAAATACTACCTTGCAGGATTATAGGATAGGGGTTTTCATTACAAGCGAGGACCATCTTGTCCAAAGGGATATTGAAATAAGGCTAATTGAATGCCAAGAGGATGCATTTGATATTTCAATTTCGCCGCAAAAATACACAATTAAAACCGGCGAAAAGAAAAACTTCACAATAACACTTACAAGTAAGAGTGATAAGGACCAATACGTTCGCCTCAGTTCAGATGGCACTATCCAAAATAGGCTTGATAGCTATAATGTATTCTTGCCAAAGAACGGCATAAAAAGAGTAAAGCTCGAAGTTGTTGCAAGACAAACTGATCAGCCAAAAGAGCACAACATACGCGTGAACGCTTGGAATGATTTAGAGACCGAACGCAAGGATGTAAAAGTTCAAATCCGCCCAGAGCATTTAATTGAAATGATTGTACAGAACAACAATTTCGAGGCAAGGGTGTGCTCTGCTAATGAAGGCCAGGTATTTGAAGTAACAATTGTAAACAAAGGAGATTATGAGGAAAAAGTAAAACTCTCACTAGAAGATATACCAAGCAAAGTACAAGTGGAACTTTCTGAAACTGAAGTAAAAATCAAGAAAGGATCAGAGAAGAAAATATACGTATTCGTAAACCCTTCAATTGAAGCTCAAATAGGAAATTACACAGTAACACTGAACGCAAAAATAACAGGCGATACTGTTAGCGAGAAGCTAAAATTTAGAGTAGTGGGTTCAGAACCAGATGCTATACAAGGAGTAATCCAAATCCTTAGCTATCCGAAGCAAATAAACCTGATGCCAGGAGAAGAGAAAATAATTTCAGTTACAATAAAAAACCCGCTAAATGAAAATTTGCAGAATGTAAAAGTTAGAATATACGGAGCCCAGAACGCTGCAACAATCCCTACAGGAAACTTGGGGGAATTGCAAGCCGGGCAAACAAAGACATTTGAAAGAACAGTAATAGGTTCGGAGCATGCTAGCCCAAAAACCTACAATGCAACCCTTGAAGTCAGAGCAGATGGCTATGTCACTACAAAGCAAGTAGTGATAAGAGTTGGCCCGCAGGCCCAAAATGACCAAGAAGAAGGCTTCCTAGCAGGCCTTGCGGTCTTTTTAACAAGTGGAGGACTTGCCATCGGAATCATTTTAATAGTTATCATAGCAGCAATACTATTAGTGTCACTACTTAACAGTAACAAATCAAACAGTGACATTGAATATTATAACGGGGACGCATAAAATGGACATGAGAATAATTGTTGTAGGAATTGCGCTGGTACTTTTCGGAGTATACACACACAGCGATGTTCTTGAAGGCAGCTGTAGTAATGAGAGCGTTCAATGCGAACTTTCAGTAAACGAAATGACTGTTTGTAATGATTCAGATGAGTCACAAAAATATGTTGCATATTTTAGCGGAGCTAGCGCAAACTGGTTTAATGTAATCCCAAATAAAGTTACGCTAGAACCTGGCGAGTGCAGGCAACTTAATGTATTTACAGTTGCAGAATGCTACGCTGACCCGGGGAAATATTTTGCACAACTAATTGTCCAAAACTCTGAAAAACTCACATTGCAGTGCGAACTAAATCTTTTGCAGGGGCATTTTGTCAGCATTGATATTGAACCGTCAACTAGAAGCGCAACACAGTGCGAAGAAAAAACCTACGATATTGTCCTGACAAATAATACAATAGTACCAAATCAAAACACTGAAAGGGTCGATCTCTCACTAACAGGTCTTCCACAAGACTGGTACACCCTAGAAGAGCAGCGCGTACTTGTTGAAAAGGGAGAGAGCGAAATAGTAAAGCTCACAGTAAAACCTCCGTGCCAAGCTGATTTTGGAACATATGATTTCAAAGTAAGGGCAAGCTTGCCAAACCCTAACTTTTTTGCAGAAGACAGCGCAACCTACATTCTTGCACAAGGACAGAGAATTGATATTGATCTTGATTCAGGTTTTGATGGAGACAATTTTTCAGCATGCCTTGAAACTACCAAAACCGCGAAAATAAAAATAAAAAACAGCGGAAAACTGCAGGATAAATTAAAAATTACTCTCGAAGGGGCAACTTTTGCAAAAATTGACAAAAAGCAACTAGACCTTGCCCCAGGACAAGAGCAGGACATTACAGTGACATTTGCCCAAAATTCACAAAAAGAAGGAAATTATGATTTTACGCTAAAAGTGCAAAGCGAAAAATATGATTACTCCACTTCAAAGCAATTTGACGTTAAATTACAAGATTGCTATAACCTCGATGTACAAAAACTCGAAGGGCAAACAAATGTATGTGTTGAGGATAAACCGGTGTACAAATTCAGCCTCACAAACAACAAAACAGAAACCCTTGAGCTTGAAGCTAGCGTAATCGGAATACCCGCCGCACTCAATGCCAAAAAAATTACAATAAGACCTGGTGAAACCAAGCAAATCGATGCGCTAATTGATGTCAGCAAACTAGCCTCAGAAGCAAAAGCTAGCAGAACCGATATTGCCGCAGAAATAATAATTGACACCTCAGGTTCAATGGTTGAAAAAATAGGGGAGAACAGCAAAATGGACATTGCAAAAGGCGCAATAATTAATCTTGTAAACAATATTTCAGAAATCGACCTAGGACTTCGTGTTCTTGGCCAGGGAGAACTATGTGAGAATTCAGAGCAAGTATATGCGGTTTCAAAATTAAATATTGCCCAGCTAACAGATAAGGTTTCACAACTCTCACCTATGGGAAAAACACCGATTGCACAAGCACTTATTGCAAGCATTTCGGATTTTAACACCACAAAGGAAAAAGTAATTGTACTTGTAAGTGATGGAAAAGAAACCTGCGAAGGGGACATTAGCGCTGCTGCAAGAGAAGTTGCAAAGAACGGAATTAAAGTGTATACAATTGGCTTTGATATTGATGAGGAAGGAAAAGGCGAACTGCAAGAGATCGCAAACCGCACAAAAGGAAAATATTTCGATGCGCAAAATTCCCAAGAACTCTTGAACGTACTCAAAACAATTTCACAAGAACTGGATATTGTGCCGGCAGATAGAGGACAGAAGAATTTTACCATCCAATTAAAATCAGACCACTTTTCATACGAAAAGGACTTTAGCCTCACAATTTCGGACTGTTACAATGCAGCACTTGTTGTGCCTGAATTAAATTTGTGCCCAGGAGTTACAAAGGGCGAAATATTTACAATAGTAAATTTAGGTTCGCAGCCTCAGGAATTTGACCTCTCATATTCCCCGAATTGGATAAATGGACAAAGTTCAGTGCGCGTTGCTGCAGGGCAGAGCGTTACAGTACCATTTAGCGCAGCAACACCAAAACCTGCTGCAGAAAATTCATTTAGGCTGAGAGCAGTTTCAGATACACTTGAATTCGAGCAATCAAAAAGCATCAATTACCTCTCGCAGGCAAGCTGCTTTGGAATTGATATAATAGTACTCGAACCAACACTTGATGCAAAAGCATGTGAAGGAGTAAGACAGACCTTAATACTTGAAAATAGAGGAGTGACAACCCAAAAAGTTTCAATCAAAGCAGATAAACCATATGTATACATGGTGCAAAATAGTGTTGATCTTGAAGCCGGAGAAAGACAGGAAGTATATTTCTTTGTCTCGCCCCCATTTGATTTGCCACAAACAACATTCATAACATTTAGCGCAACAACAGATAACGGATTTAGCACAAGCGCGCAGGTAAAACTGGTAGTGCACGGAAATGAAGAGGACTTTGGCCTTGGCGAAGTTGACCTTAGGATCCGCGACCTAAATATCACAACAGCAGATGTTAACCGTGATGTTGAAATAAAATTCAATATCTACAATGACAGCAATAGAACACTTGAAGTGTTCAATGTCAAAGTGCTGGATTATAACGGAGTTGTGCAACTATCAAGCCGCACAATAGGAGCGCGCAAATCCATAATGGCAAGAGCGCTTGTTGACTTTGCGCAAACACCTACAGGAACTGTTACAGTGCCAATTTCAATTGAAACTGACGAAGGGACATTTACAAGAAACCTCACATTCAACTACGCTACTACAACAGAGGCCCCGGGAGTTTCAATCGGCACAGGGCTATTCGGGCTTGCTCCATTTTCAACAATAATCCTAGGAGCGCTAATACTAATAGTAATTGCATTAATTGCATTCTCTACCTACAAGGCAGTGCAAAAAGAGGAAGAACAAAAAACACAAATCCAGCAAATCCAAGACCAAGCAGATGAAATGCCTCCTATCGTACAAGAAGAGCAACCTGAAGCTGCAGAAAAAAAGCCAAAAAAGAAGACTCAAAAGAAAAAGTAACTACTTAAAAAAATACTACTTTTTAGAGGCAAGAAAGGCAGCAACTGATGGGCTTTTTATAAAAAGCGCCTTATCCTGCTCTTGCGGCAAATCAGAGCCAGTTAGAAAGAGCAGGGCTGAATGGTCATCAAAAACAACATACCTGCCTTCATTGCGGGAAGTGCGCGCAACAACCTCCACCCCTGCCTCTTCTAATTTAGCTAATTTAGCCTCAAAAACGCCCTTTTTCCTCGCAATCCCTTGGCTAGATGATGAAATAATAACGCTTCGAGAGCATTTTTCAAGCTCTTGGCCTAAAAGCGAATAGATTGACCCTCTACCCTCAATGACCCAGGCTGATTCTCCAGCAATTGCCTGCGGAGACCCTAGCGCCCCCTCTAGCGAATTGGCATTCTTTTCAAGTTCTTCAAGACTTGCAAAAAGCTCCTCTTTTTTACTATTTGCAAGTGATTGGAAGGCGACAGTGGGTTTTAGCGCAGAAAACTGCACAGGGCGCGAGGCTGATTTTATCACAAACCCTTTTTTTTCCAAAGAAAACAGCACATCATAAACCCTTGCCCGCGGAATTACCCCGTGCTTTGAAACATCAACTGCACTAGCTTGCCCTATGCGAAGAAGGCACGCATATGCCTTTGACTCATAATCATTCAGGCCCAGTTTTCTTATCTTATCCAGCATTGCAAGGTTTAGGAAAAAGGTCCTATAAAAGATTTCTCTTCGCATCAATTGGATAAAAATACTTTCTGTACCCATTGAAATAGAATGAAAAAAATAATCCCGGCAAAAAGGACACAAAATATCCGCCATGCGACAAGAGATGTTGTTCCGATTGCAAGAGAGGTTGAAAAATCTGGAAAAAAAGTCCTCTACCTAAATATCGGCGACCCAATGGTCTTTGATTTTAGCACTCCGCAACATCTGTGGGATGCAATAATTCAAAATAAGAAAAAAGGCGAAGGTTACACAGATTCGCTAGGATATATTGGCGCGCGAGAAGCTGTTGCATCATATGCAAAAAGGATGGGAGCGCCAAATGTTAGCTCTGAAGATGTACTGACATTTATTGGGGGGAGCGAAGCCATAATGTTCTCTCTCCAATCCCTAATGAACCCAGGGGAGAACTGCCTCATACCAAGCCCAGGATACTCAATATTTTCAGGAGAACTCGCTTTTCTTGAATGCACCCCAAATGAATACAATTTGGATGAGGAAAAAGAATGGCACCCTGATGTTGAAAACCTTGAAAAAAAAATAAATGAAAAAACCCGCGCAATTGTTGTGATAAACCCAAATAACCCAACTGGCTCTGTGTATTCAAAGAGCGTTCTGAAAAAAATAATTGATGTTGCAGGCGAGCGCAACTTGCCGGTATTTGCAGATGAAACATATGACCAATTGCTCTTCGATGGAGAAGAATTCACTTCAATGGCATCGATTGCAAAAGATGTGCCGGTAATTTCGTGCGGAAGCATTTCAAAAAATTACTTAGCCCCTGGGTTTAGAGGCGGGTGGATATACAAGCACGATCCAACAGGCGCTCTTGATGATTATTTTGAAGCAATAAAAAAAATCTCAAGGCTGCGCCTCTCAACTGTTGCCCCGGTGCAATTTGCAATGGAAGCAGCACTAAATGGGCCGCAAGACCATCTCAGAGAACTTGTTGCAAAACTTGAAAAAAGAAGAGACATCACCTACAAGAGGCTAAATGAAATAGAAGGGCTCTCATGTGTTAAACCAAAAGGAGCATTCTATGCCTACCCGCGCATCAATTTTGAACTTCCGAATGATTCAGATCGGCAATTTGTAATCTCGCTTGTAAAAGAGACCGGAGTTCTTTGCGTATACGGCGAAGGGTTTGGCCAAAAAGCCGGTACTCACCACTTTCGCATAGTTTTTTTGCCCCCGGAAGAGATACTAAGCGAAGCGTTTGACAAAATAGAGAACTTTATTTCCAAAAACTACCTTTCCAAAAAAAACTAAAATGCAAACCAGTACAAACTAGTCCACCCACACACATTTTGCCTCAAAGCCCACTCAATTTTATTTAAAAATCCCCCCGGAAACTAACCTGCACACTCAAGTGCCTCAATCCCGCTTGGCATAGCGCTTTCAACATAAAATAAAAAAAATCTAAAACATTTTTTGAAATTGAAATTTTGCGCAAAAAGTATTTAAACTGTAAAGTGCAAATTAGTATTGCGTATTGGGAGTTAAGGGGGTAAGCTATACTGCATTACAGTTCAGTACTGGCTTTTCACAAAGCGCAGATCCCTGGCTTACCTCTTTTGCTTATTTTCCCAAATGCCCTAAGGCCTCATTTTCCCCTTCTGCCAAGATTTATAACCTTAATTTAGCACTTTTTCCTAAGTAACCAGAGCTTGGACAAAAACAATGGCCATCGTCTTTTTTGGCAAATTTTAACACTTTCTTTTTGGCCAAGTTTTTTCTTTCGTGTCAACGAAAGAAAAAGGTTGCGGGGGTGGCAGAGTGGTCCAATGCGCACGCCTGGAAAGCGTGTCTCCGAAAGGGGTCGCGAGTTCGAATCTCGTCTCCCGCGCCATAAATTATAAAAAAGCAGATTTTATTTCTAGCCGAATATCCCGCCGATTCTTGAAATATCAAGGAAGTTACTGAACTTGCCGCCCTCGTCTTCGAACTGTTTTATTTGTTCATCTAGAGCTGCAATTGTTTCAGGGTCATTGACCCCGTTTGATGCGAGCCTGTTTTTGACCTCACGAAGTTTTGCAGCGCGCTCCTTTAGCTTTGCCCCGTAATCGCCGTTTCCGAAAATATAACTTGCGATATCAAGCTTTTTCTTTTCCTCGGCGGTTTTATCTGCAGTGTCGCCCAATTGGTTTGCAAATGCCGGGTCGCTGTCATAGAATTTAGTTGCAATTTCATAAAGGTTGCTGTTCAAATTTGACGTTTGCGGCGGGGCAAATCTTCTGCACACATTGTTCACAAGATTGTTTGCAAGCTGCTGCGGATTGTCTTTTAGAGTATTACAATTACGCACAGCTTCCTTTTGCGCGGCGCACTCAAGTGCTACATCGGCTTCACATTTTACCTTCTGGAGTTTGTATTTTCCAAGTTCGCCAAGCATTCTTGAAGTTTCTTTCCTGCACATCTGCTCAATCTGCTCTTCTGAAGGCATATTGCCGGTATTGAACTGGCCGCTGAAGGCTTCAACAATATCATCATCTGAAAGTTCGCACATTCTCTCTGGCGACATTCCCGGACCTCCCATTTGTTGCCCACCTGGACGTCCCTCTCCGTAGCCCTGGCCTTGCTGCGGGCCGTAACCTTGCGGGCCTTGAGGACCTTGCTGACCATAACCGCCCTGAGGATTATAATTCCCCTGCGGACCATAACCTTGCTGCCCCGCAGGACCTTGTGGCCCGCCATAATTTGGCCCGTATTGCCCGGGACCAAAGCCCTGAGGCCCTCCGAATCCTTGCTGGCCACCGTACTGCGGGCCTTGGTTTGGATAGCCATACTGCGAACCTCCAAAGCCGCCCGGACCTTCTTGATAGCCAGGATTCGGACCCTGATTTCTAAAATCGGTTACTACACGATTATCAAACGGTTGCGAGTATGGCATCTGGGGCTGTGTTGAACCTTCGCCTGAAGGATAACTCTGAGGAGTCGTATTTGCAGAAGTCTCCCCCGATGATTCTTCAAAGTATCCAATGCCTGATTCAATTGCTTTTTTTGGAGCTGTTGTTGCAGTTGTAGGTTCGGATGGCGTTGTTTGTTGAACTGGTTCTGGGGCTGGTGCTTGCTCTGGGGCAGGAGCACTTTGAGTATCTTCTATGGGAGCCTTATCAGAATCTTCTATTTGATCGGGATTATCTTGCGGAAACTGGCCTTCGGGTGGCCTATCATAAGATTGTGGCGGCATTACTTGCCCGCACTCCCATCTACCGCTATTACACGAAGAGGGGGCTCCGTTTGGGCACTGCGGAGGAGCAGAGGAACAATCATCCCTATATCCGCCCTGATCACCAGAGCCTTGTCCGCCTTGCCCATAACCTTGTGGACCTTGATTTCTAAAATCCTGCGGGTTCGGGACATGGATTTCTGGTAACCTAAAACCATCCTGGCCGCTCTCTTTAAACTTTTTGAGCTGCTCGCACTGGGCCTTGAAATTTGGGAGCTGCTCTTTTATTTTGGCCTTTGCCGATTCGACCCTTTGCTTTTGCGCCTCTATTTCAGGAGTTGCCTGTGCGAGGCAGATTTTTATCATAACATCCTGGGTAAAATCCTCAAGTTTCATAGTATCAGGATCGTAGCCTGCCGCCTTTATTGCAATGCGCTCAGTTGGCCCTAGCGGAAGATTCCCCGAGCTAAAACCGGCACAATAAGTTTGAGGATTACAAGAAGATGCTTCCTCTTCGAGTCGAACACAAACAGATGATGTTTCCTGTGCGCCTTCAATCACACCCACAAGATCTGCAACAAGAACTGCCTTATCTGTCTTACATTGCTCTGGAAACCTTGTGCTGTTTTGCGAAACCCAAGCATATGCAGCAGTCAGATTCTCAGTCATCTTCTCCTCCCCAACATACTCAGGGTCGGCAAAGCTAAATTGTGGCAGCCCCAAATCAAACCCGCCCTGAGAGCCAAAATCACTCGGGGCAAACTCTTCAGCAGAAGCTGAACCCAAAATACTAATAAATACCATTACAACAAGAGGGATGCTAAAGATGCGCGAGAATTTCATCAAAGCTAATTAAACCGTAAACTTATATATAAAGCTTGTGAAAACGAAAAATCAGGAAAATTTAATTTGAGCTTTACGAAAAATCATAATGATGGGGCAAAATACTGTTCTTTGCACTTTGTAGAGCAAAACCTTCGCGCATCAATGCTTCCTGTCGGATACTCAATGTCCTTTCCGCAATTCATGCACTTGTAGCGCCTTGAAGAATAGGAATTTTTTACAGAAGTTGGTTTTGATGCACTTGGTTTCTTATCAAGATTTACAAACACCATTTTTTCACCCAAAACAGCAGCACTACTGCCACAGCCACTTAATAGGAAATCGTATCCACAGTTATTTAAATATACTTTTTGTTATGTAGTGAGTTCAAATGGGTTAATTTACAATAAGAACAACTTTAATGGCCTTGCAAATTAATTTAACACACTATCTAATCCCAATTACCTACCATGCAATACTACCATCTCCCCTTCTGCGTACTCAAAATAACAAACGCGCAAAAATTTCTGCACGCAATATCATCCAATACACAAAACGCTGCTCGAAATTCATTTTTAGATATTTTTGGAAAAATAGTTGTATGCTTCTACCAGAACTACAATGGCACCGATGCGCTAGTTGCATTCCCTGAAAAATTCAAAACACGCTTTAATGAACATGTACAAAAATATCTTGCAATTAGCAAAGCAAAAATCGAGCAAACAAATCTTAATGCGTATTTTATAGACGCTCACGCAGAGCAAAAAGAGGTCGAACAAATCGATGGCCTAAGAGTGCCTGAAAAAGACTCGTTTATTTTACTATCAGAAAAACCGCCCAAAAAAATTGACGAGATGGCAGAGGAGAAGTTCAATTGCTTTTGCCTCGAGCATTCAATTTCAATGCAGGGAAGAGAATTTGATGAGGAGATGATAATGAATACTGATTGGAAAGATGCTGTATCATTTTCAAAAGGGTGCTTTCTTGGCCAGGAAATTGTTGTAAAAATAATGCACCGAGGAAAACCCCCACGCAAACTTATAGTGCTTCAATTTGAAAATGAACCAACAGCACTTACCCGCAACGGAGCAGTGATCGGAGAAATTCGCTCAAAGTGCTTTTCAAAAAAGACCGGAAAATGGCTAGCGTACTGCTCAATTCCGAATGATGATGGAAATTTTGATAAGGGATTTACATTTAAATAATGCAGCTAAACAATTGCACTTCTAATGGATTTCAAACTTAAGAGCATAGGTAGGCCCTCGCGTAACCGGAATTGTTTTATTGGGTCGAGAAGATACACTTTTTAGCACCAAGACAAATCCACCAAAATTTGAAACTGTCTTCCCCCGACTTTTTATTAATCCACCTTTAATGCCTCGAAGTCAATGCTTCAAGTTCGCACCGCTATCTTTATAACAAAAAAGAGCATTAATTTTCCATGGCGCAAATTTCAGCCTCGGTTCTCAATGCCGATTTTTCAAAGTGGAAAAAGTGGCTACCTGAACTCAAGGCAGCAAAAGTTGAAAGGATACACTGGGACATAATGGACAATAAATACGTTCCAAATAATGGAGTTTCAATAGATCTTATCAAAGAATTTAGGCCGCGCACACAAATATATTTTGAAACCCACCTAATGACAGTTAAACCTGAAAAATATTTCGGCCTCCTTGCAATGAGCGGAGTAGACCTTGCAATATTTCACCTCGAAACCTCAAAATGGCCCATTACAACAATTGAATCAATAAGAGATCTTGGAATGCGGGTTGGGATTGCAATAAATAACAAAACAAAAGCAAACCACGCGCTGCCTTATCTTGAAAAAGCTGACCTTTGCCTTGTAATGAGTGTTGAAGCTGGCTTTGGGGGACAAAAATTTAATGAAAAGGCGCTTGAAAAAATCTCACTTCTTCGCAAAAAAATCGATGAGGAAAAACTCTCCTGCAAACTAGAGGTTGATGGCGGAGTCAACGCGCAAATCGGGGCGCAATGCCTAGCAGCAGGCGCAGATATTCTTGCAGCAGGAACATTCATTTTCAAACACCCTAAAGGGATCAAAAGCGCGGTAAAAGAACTCAGAAAGGGCTAGAAAGAAAGTTTATAACCTTAATCTGGCACTTTTTCTTTGCAATCAAGGCTTGACAACAAGTGGCAACTGCATTTAAATTCTGACACTTTCTTTTTGGTCAAGTTTTTTCTTTCGTTAACACGAAAGAAAAAGGTTGTTGCGGAGGTGGCGGAGTGGTCCAACGCGCCTGGCTTGAGACCAGGTCTCCGAAAGGGGTCGCGAGTTCGAATCTCGTCCTCCGCGTTTAAATAAAATAAATACAATATATTGAAGGCATGAATTTGTGGAAAATAAATCAAGCAATTGAACGGAGCATTGAAAGTGCCCTTTCAGTAAAACCAACACATTTTCTTCTAATTGCAATTGTGCTAAGTGCTCTGCTTATTATTTTCACAAACCAAGTAGTGCTTCAGGATTTTCCCAATTCAGGCGATGAATACTCATATTTAATTTCTGCTAATCTTTTTGCGCAAGGAAAACTAGCCGAAAGTTCCCCACCTAACAAGGAATTTTTTGATTTTTTCCATGTAATTAATGATGGGAAGTTCTACAGCAAATACCCGCCGGGATGGCCGTTTCTCCTTTCAATCGGAGTAATTGCAGGCAGCACGATGCTTGTAAACCTTGCAATCGCAATCCTTTCAATTTTAGTAATTTATTTTATTTGCAATGAATTCTTCTCTGGAAAAGTTGCAAAAATAGCTGTCCTACTTACTATAATTAGCCCATATTTTCTCTTCAACTCCGCTTCCTATTTTTCACACAGCGCCTCACTTCTGCTCTTTGCAATTTGCACCTACTTTTATTTCAAGGCCCAAAAATCGCAAAAATTGATTTACTGGGCACTAATAGGCCTTGGAGTGGGGGCCATTCTAAATATCCGGCCACTTGATGCTGCTCTTTTTGCAATTGCACTAATAATTCACAGCGCCCTGCAATTGCGAGCACAAAAAGAACTTATAAAAGAAATAATTCAGCTAGCAAAAAAATTTGCCGTATTTGCAGTAGGGGTTGCAATTTTGCTTGCAGTTTTTCTTGCATACAATTTTGCGCAAACACAAGACCCTTTCCTTATGCCGTTTAGCAAATACAACCCATATGATACACTCGGGTTTTCTGAAAATTTTTCGCTGCAAAATGCAATTGAAAATAACCTAATGCAAAGAAGCTGGATGCTAAATATTTGGACGCCTTTTTGCTATCTACTTATTTTACTTGCAATTTTACGGGTCAAAAATTCAAATTCGTCTTTTCTTCTGCTTTTGCTATCAGCGCTGCTTGCAGGATATTTTTTCTACTTTAGCCCCGGAGGAAACCAATACGGGCCAAGGTATCTATATAGCGCGGCATTTGTAATATTTATTTTGGGCGCGCAAGCAATAGCGGCACTTAAAAAAAATGCAGGCATTTTACTAATTGGGCTGCTGCTTGCAAATATTGTGGTTTTTTCTTTTATGGCAAATATTTTCCACACGCAAATAGAAGAGAGAACAGAACTATACGATCTTATAGAATCACAAAAAATCTCAAATTCAATTGTATTTTTAAATTGCCCATTCTTTTGTTCAGGAACAATTCCTGCACTTGACCTTACAAGAAACGGAACAACTTTTGATCAGAGCGCAATATATGTACATGACCGTGGAGCAGAAAATGTAAAAATAATGGATCAGTACCAGGCACGAGAGTACTATAGATGGTCATGCAACCCCAAAATTATAGGCTATATTTGGATACTGGATATTGGTTTTGCCAAAAATGAAAATTGCATTTTGGAAAAAATCGGTTAAAAGAATTTGAAAAAAAGAAATTTCAGGCCCCTTGCGGAGCCAGTGGATTAAATTTACTTACTAGCAAGGTTTTTGCTCTTAACATACGCCCAGATCTTTTTTGTCATCTCTGAAGGAGCTATTCTTCCGCTTCCAAAGACGCTCTCAAGCGAATCTGTACATCCCTTGAATGAAATGCTATATCCGCCAAATGCCGGTTTTGCCATTTTTACAACCTCCTTTTGTTAGTCAAATGTAAACTTCTTTTAGAATAGAATGATCCAAATATATTTAAACGTGAAGGGTAATTAGCCTACTTTTTGCCAAATTTTTCCCCATATAGCCTCTGGCCGCGCTCAATGCACTCATAAGCATCCCCCACATCCTTAAAGCTTAGAACCTTCACTTTCTTGTTCTGAAGCTCTTTATACGTCTCAAAAAAGTGCTTCACTTCAAGCAAAATATGCTCCGGAAGGTCCTTTAATGACTTGAAATTGTTCATGCGCGGATCAGAGGCATACACTGCAATTATCTTGTCATCCTTCTCCTTGCCATCATACATTTCCAAAAGTGCAATTGGCCGCGCTTCCACAATTGTATTTGGGTAGACTGAAAAAATCGAAAGTACCAAAATATCCATTGGGTCATCATCATCCCAATATGTTTGCGGGATAAACCCATAATCCCCAGGATAGTGCACTGCAGAATATAGCGGCCTATCAAGGCGCATAAGACCCGTGTCCTTGTCCAATTCATATTTTAATTTCGAATCTTTTGGTATCTCAATTATTGCCTGTACAATTTTTGGTGATTTTTTCCCAATAGCAACATCGTGCCATGCATTTGTCATTTTCCAACCCTACAAAGTATTGAATAAAAAATTTAAATATGGCAACTATCAAGCCCTTTCTTCATCAAATATTTCTGGTGGTACTCTTCTGCTTTCCAGAAATTTTGCGCGGGAACAATTTCAGTGACAATTTTTCGGTTCGCCCATTTTTTGGACTTTTCAAGCACCTCTTTTGATTTTTGTGCCGCTTGTTTTTGCGCTTGCGAGTGATAGAAAATTGCCGAGCGGTACTGCGTTCCAATATCCGGGCCCTGCCTATTTAGCGTAGTGGGATTGTGGTTTGCAAAGAAAATATCAAGCAATTCTTCATATGAAATTTTTTTAGGGTTGTATTTTATCTGCACAACTTCAGCATGCCCGCTCTCATCAGTGCACACATCCTCATAAGTCGGCTTTTCGATTTTTCCACCCATGTAACCTGCTGCGGTTTCAATTACTCCGGGAGTTGTTCGAAATGTTTCTTCAACTCCCCAAAAGCATCCGGCGCCAAATGTTGCAAGCTCTGTTTTAGCTGCTTTAGGCGGTTCTTTTTGCAGTGTTGCACTTTTTGTTGTCATTTGTATCAACAATAATAGAACAGAATAGAAATTATATTTTTAATGGAATTCAGGGCAACTGACCTGGCCAAGAGAGAGTATCTTTGCCAAATCAATACCGATTGAATATAATTTAAATGAAAAGCGGAGCTAGCACCATTGTAATTGTTGCAAGCATTTTTATTAGAACGTGAATACTCGGGCCTGCCGTATCTTTTAGAGGGTCGCCAACAGTATCGCCAACAACAGCTGCCTTGTGCGCATCCGAGCCTTTTCCTCCGTGCGCGCCTGTTTCAATGTATTTTTTGGCATTGTCCCAAGCTCCGCCGCCATTATTCATTGTGATTGCAAGAAGAATTCCGGTGATAGTGCCTACCATTAAAAATCCTGCCATTGCCTCGGTTTTTAGCAAAAGCCCAACTACAATTGGGAACACAACAGCTAAAAGGCCTGGCAAAATCATGTTGCGAAGCGCCCCTTGCGTTGTAATATCAACACATCTTGCATAATCCGGTTTTCTTTTCCCTTTGAGTATTTGCCCGTCTGCAAACTGCCTTCGGACTTCTTCAATAATATCGCCCGCAGTATTTCCAACAGCCCTTATTGCAAAGGCGCTGAACAAAAATATAAGCATTGCCCCAAGCATTGCGCCTATGAAAACATCAACCTTTGCTAAATTTACAACAGTAAAAGCCTTGCCGGTTAGCTTTGCTACCTCGTCCATGTATGCCGAGAAGAGAACAAATGCAGCAAGAGCGGCAGTTCCTATAGCATAACCTTTTGTCAGGGCTTTAGTGGTGTTTCCTGCAGCATCTAACCTATCAGTATTTTTTCTAACACTGGCAGGAGCCTTTGACATTTCTGCAATTCCGCCCGCATTATCCGTAATTGGGCCAAAATTATCCATTGCAAGAACATATGCAGCAGTTGCTAGCATTCCAAGTGTTGCTACTGCTGTTCCAAATATTCCGCCATTTGGAACCCCTGATTGGAGCCCGAAACTATATGAAATGAAAAGCGAAACCGAAATCACAATTACCGGAAGCGCAGTATTTTCCAGCGCAACTGCTAGGCCGGTAATAATATTTGTAGCATGCCCAGTAGTTGAAGCTTGGGCAATACTTCTAACAGGCCTATACTGCGACTCAGTATAGTACTGGGTGATATATACAAAGAGTATACTCATCACAATTCCAACAAGGCCTGCGTAAAAAAACCAAATATTATTTAGAAGCGACATTGTTGCAAAATAGAAAAGCAGCGCTGCTATAATACTTGTAACATAATATCCCCTATCGAGTGCTCTCATTGGCTCTTCATTCTCTTTTGCCTTCACGGACAAAATCCCAATAATTGAAGCAATAAGCCCAAGCGCAGTTGCAACAAGCGGAAAGAGAACACCATTCAATCCAAAAACAGGATAGAGGGCAACCCCCAAAATCATTGCGGCGATATTTTCAGCTGCCGTGCTCTCAAAAATATCGGCCCCTCTTCCGGCACAGTCCCCAACATTATCACCAACAAGATCGGCAACAACCGCCGGGTTTCGCGGGTCATCTTCTGGAATTCCGGCTTCCACTTTTCCAACTAGATCAGCCCCGATGTCTGCTGCTTTTGTATAAATTCCACCACCGAGCTGGGCAAAGAGCGCAACAAATGAAGCGCCGAACGCATAACCTATTATCAAAAACGGGGTTTTTGTCGGATCCTCCCCGAATAAATAGAAAACAGTTGCGACTCCAATTAGCGAGAGTGCTACAACAAAAATCCCGGAAATTGCCCCGCCAATAAGTGCAACCCGCAGTGCTTTAGAAATTCCTTTGGTCGCGGCTGCTGCCGTTCTAATATTTGCCCTCACTGAAACAAGCATTCCAATAATCCCGGCAATTGCCGAGCAAAATGCCCCTGCAATAAAAGCAACCGAGGTCTGGATTGCAAAATCCCACTGCCCAACAAAAGCATAAACACCAAGAATAAGTAGAGCAGTGACAATTGCAAGAACTGCAATAGAACTATACTGCCTTTTCACAAATGCATTGGCCCCTTCTTTTATGTAATTTGAAATCTGCTGCATCTGGGGCGTGCCGGTGTCTTGTTTTAAGAGCCACCATGCAAAAACAATTGCTACAAATATGGATAATACGCCTATTGCAAAAACAATTTCTAACATTAAATCCCCCAAATTGAATGCAAAAATACCTAAAATACGTCCCTTTTGCCTCTAATGTTCTATATTATCACCTTTAAGAACATTTAAATACCAATCGGTAAAATCGGCGCCTGACGTTTTTTGACGACCTATGTTTTTTAATTGAACGGTTCTTTGATTTGTGGTGAAACCTTTTTGATGAAAAAAACCCTTGTAACAATCGCCCTTCTTTTTTTGCTCGCAGGATGCAGCCAACAGAGCGGCACAACAGGTAATAGCAATACCGATACAGTAACAAATACAGGGATTGATTCGCAAACAAATATTGAAAACAATGCAGAAATAGGAGTTGGTAATTTGAAAGTTGAATCAGGGGACACAGTCAAGGTTGAATATGTGGGAAGCTTTTTGGACGGAAACGTATTTGATAAAAGCGAAGGGCGCGGGCCACTTGAATTTACAGTAGGCGCTCGGCAGATGATAGAAGGGTTTGACGAGGCAGTCATAGGGATGGGAATCAATGAAGAAAAAACAGTTACAATTTCCCCCGAAAAAGCTTATGGAACTGCAGAAGAAGCAAAGCAGACCATACGCGTCCCTGTTGCTCAAATCAGCAGCGAGAATGAACTAAAGGTCGGCACAAAACTCTACGCATCAGGCCAAGAGGGAACTGTTGTTGATGTGAATGCGGGAATTGCAACAATAGAATTCACACATCCCCTTGCAGGCAAGACATTGCGCTTTTGGATAAAGGTAGTTGAAATCCAGAAAGCGTGAAAGTGATGAATCTACAAATTGATGATTGCATCTTTTGTAAAATTATAGGCGGCAAGCTCTCTTCAAAAAAAATATATGAGGACGATTACTCACTTGCCTTTCTCGATATATACCCAACTTCAAAAGGCCACTGCCTGGTAATCCCGAAAAACCACTACGCAACCATTTTGGAAATACCGGAATTCGAACTTGCAAAATTGATTCGAAGCGTGCAAAAAATTGGCGCTGCTTCAATGAAAGCCCTGCGCGCCGACGGATTTAATGTTTTGCAAAACAACAAACCAGCAGCAGGCCAAGTTGTCAACCATTTACACTTCCATATAATCCCCAGATTTAGCGGCGATGGGCTAAAGATCTCTGCAGCATCGCGCAAAGCAGAAGAGCACGAACTGGCTGAATGGGAGAGCGCACTCAAAGGGCATCTTTAACCCTAGTTTTAAAATTTTTATAATTTTTGAAAATCAAAAAAAGTGCGGGAGGGCAGATTTGAACTGCCGAAGGCACTAAGCCACAAGCCCCTCAAGCTTGCCCAATTGACCGGACTATGGGACCCCCGCAAAAATTTAGGAATAGAGAGAAATTGGGTTCAAATCACCTTTTAAAATTTGCCGTTCGCCCCAAATCCGGCTGCCCTCCACTCCAAATTAGCCCAAATAACAAAACCCTAGCAGTGACCCAAAACTTAAAAATTGCCTGGTACATAAGTCATTTTTGGACAGCAGATGCATTCAATTCACAACCTTTAAATTACTTCCCCAAAACAAGTCAGTGATATGTCAAGCGGACATGGGCACGATCAAAAAGGGCATACTGACCATGCAGATGGCGGCCATGAAGAGCATGCTGAGCACGAAGAGCATGAAGAAGATGAGCATGAAGAGAAAGAAGAACACGAAGACAAACACGAAGATCACTCTGAACACAAATCAGCGCACAAAGAAGAACATAAAGTTGAAGTGAAAACCCCTTCTGTAAAAGTGACAGTTGCAAAAAAGAAAATAAGCGAACTTGACCTTATCACCCTAATACTTGTTGCAGTTATTGGTAGAATACTGCTAGAGCCCTTTCCTTCAGTTGAACCAATTATACCAATCGCAGTATATGCTGGCCTTAGATATGGGGCTGATGCCGGAATTTTAGTAGGGCTTATCTCATACCCGCTTTCAAATATTTTTATGGAAGGCGGACCATTGGGACTCTGGAGTTTTTTGCAAGCAATAGGAGGAGCCATTGCAGGGGCAATTGCAGGATATGTCCCCAAACTAACAAAGGGCAATCTTGTAAATTACACTATTATCGGAACCATAATTTTTGAACTTGCCCTAAATATCCCGGACCAAGAACTTCTAATCTGGCCATTTTCAATAATACACATTGTCTCGAATATCATAATTGCGCTAGTGGTTGGCGAACTTGTAATAAAGGAAAAGTAATTTATATGGCTCAAAGCCTCAATATTGCATGGATGAAAAATTACGTAGCAATATCTTCCACCTAATAATACTCTCAATCCTAATCATTGCACTAATCGGAGTATTGGTTTTTACCGGAATTGTTGGCTGCGGAATAGTTCCCGGCGGATGCGAACTATACTACACAATTGCAAAGGGTGGCTCGCCGCGCGTACTAATTGCCTACGGAGATGGAGGAATGGGCGATCATGAAAAACTCTTTGCGCTATTTAATGAAAAGGACATACTAAACGCTCGCGTTGAATCAATGGATATTGATAGGCTCACTTATGGGAATGTGCGAGATTATGATCTAATAATTGTTGAAGATGCAAAAAAAATCTGCACTGACAAATTGCGAATTTTCCAATATTACATAAATTACGGCGGAAGGCTTGTATGGACAGCTGATTCAGGAAGCGAACTTTGCATAAATGAACCAAGCGGAAGATACCCGCAGAGCGATAGTTATCTTCTTGACAAAGAGAGAAATGAGGGCGGATTTGAAATGGTAATCGGCCCACTTGCACGAAAAGATGGCGATCGACAACTCTCATTTGACAGGCTCTTGGGAGTTCAATATAGAGGAAATTACTGCGAATTTTTTGAGTGTACAAAACCAGAACTTTCAGGCTATGTACAGGTAACAAATACAAGCCACAAATTAACCTATGGCCTGAGCCCATCAATTCCATTCCACGGGGATTTTGCAATTACTGAACTTTCAAAATCAGAAAATGCGCGCGTTGTTGCAGTCCTAGATTACGGAACAGACCTGCTTGCAAAAGCAAAAAACCAACCGTGGCTAGAATCCGGAAAAACCTACAATTTCGGAAAATCAATCCCCCTAATTGTTGCAAGCGGAGTCGGGGAGAGGGTTGTATACTACGCAGTTCCAATTGAAGCATTCGTTTCAGATGAGCAACCGCAGAAAAACAGGGCAATAGTTGAGCAGATGTATTACGGGATGCTGTATAATTGATTACTATGAGAAAAATATTCAAAAAGAACTCCATTGGCAAAATAAAAAAACTAAAATTCCCTTTCCCGTTTCACAAAAAACTGCCAAAACCAGGAAAGAGACTTGAATTAGACCATATGCCTACACTGGCGAGGCAATTGTATAAAAGACTTTCAGAATTGACAGGAATACCAACAAAAGAGCTAATGCCCTGGAGAGGAAATATGCCGCCAATATACAAAGGCCCAGAATATAAAGTGAATCAACACTCCATTTGGGTTCATTCCCCAATTAGCCACTTTGCCCACATTTTCTTAGGGGGATACTTAGCACCTTTTTTACTGGGAGGCCCGAAAACAAGCCTCTTGCAGCACGAAAATATTCACGGAATTATCAATTTAATGGATCGAAGCATAGAAAATATTAGGGAAGAACCATATGCAAATATCGGAGCTTTGCGAGTATTTGGAGTAGGCATATCAGGAATAAAATTTCAACATAAAGTAAATGAATTTTACAGAAAATATGGCACAGACGGATTGCTTGCACTGTTTTCAAGCATCAAAAATATTCAAAATCTGCATGATTTAGACAAACTTGAAAAAATGCTTGTGGAAGAAAAAATATTGACTTCTGCAGGATTTAGTGATAAAGGAATAAAATGGTTCAAAGAAAAAACCCCTGCAGTAAATATAAGGGAAAAACTCAGAATCATTAAAGAAATGAGAGGGAAGAGGGGACTTTCAATCGAATAGCCCTTTAGTAACCCTTTAAAAGCAATTCAAAGAACAATCTTTGAGCAAAAAGCCAATTTGGCCTTTATTGCAAGTCAGTGGTATACATATTGGATCTGTAGCTCAGCTTGGATAGAGCACTTGCCTTCTAAGCAAGGGGTCCTGGGTTCAAATCCCAGCAGGTCCGCCATAGGACTTTTTGAAGGCCGATCGGGTTTTTAGGGTTCATCAACATTAAATGATCAATGGGAAGATTTGCATGATAAATGAATTCAAAGAAGAGCTCCTAAAAGCAATTTCAAAAGCAGGAATTAGCCAAGAGAGTGCAAACAATCTTCTCGAAACCCCAATGCAGCGCCAGATGGGGGACTTTGCCCTCCCCTGCTTTAAACTCTCTTCACAGATGAAAAAGGCGCCGCAGCAAATAGCGCAGGAACTTTCACAAAAAATAGTGCTGCCAAAGAGCTTTGAAAAATCCCAAGTAGCGGGCGCATATTTGAACTTTTTTTTGGATGAAAAAATAATTGCAAAAAAAATAATTGAAATGGCACAAAAAAACCCAAAAAAAAGTGCTGCAAAAGAAAAAGTAATTGTCGAGTACTGCCAGGCAAACCCTATGAAGGCATTTCACATAGGGCATGTTAGAAATATTTGCATAGGAGAGAGCCTTTCTAGAATTCTTGAAGAGCGCTCAAAAAAAGTCATACGAATAGATTATGGCGGAGATGTTGGGCCGCATGTTAGTAAAACCCTCTATGCTTATAGAAACCTAGAGCACAGGGATGAACCAAAAGACTTTTCGGAAAAAGAAAAATGGTTAGGTGAACTCTATTCAGCCGGTGCAAAAGAAGTAAAAGAAAATCCAGAACTTGAGCAGAAAATGAGGGAGATGGTAGTTGAACTTGAAGGCGGCAAAAATAAACAACTGACTTCCGATTGGAAATATTTGCGCCAGATGAGCATCAAATGCTTTGAATTGATATTTAGCGAAATGGGAATTAAATTCGATAGAATAATTCTTGAGAGCGAAGTGGAAAAAGAGGGAATTGAAATTGCAAAAAAACTTGAAAAAGTCGGCTTTGCGCTAAAGGACCAAGGGGCAATAATTGTTGATTTGCAAAAATACAACCTTGCAAAATTCCTCATATTGAAAAGCGATGGAGCAGCGCTATATTCTAGCAAGGATTTGGCACTTGCAAAATTAAAAAAGGAAAAATACAACCCCACAATATCTTACAATGTGGTAGGAGCAGAACAAACATTTTATTTTGAGCAGCTAATTAAAACCATTGAACTTTTGAACGGGAAAAAAAATGAATACTGCAAAACAGAGCACATATCATACGAACTTGTCCGACTTGAGGGCGGGAAAATGTCCTCGCGCGAAGGAAATGTGATAACTTATAGGGAACTATTTGAAACAGTGTATGAAAAAACATTCCAGGAAACAAAAGAGCGCCATGAGGATTGGGAGAAAAAGAAAACCGAAAAAATTGCCCGGCAAATTGCAATGGGGGCCATAAAATTCGGCATGCTAAACCATGATAAAAACAAGGTAATTGCGTTCAATTGGGAGAGCGCAATTAGGCTTGACGGCGAAACCGGCCCATTTGTGCAATATAGCTATGTACGCGCAAATAGCATATTGAAAAAGGCCAAAGCGCAAAAAAAATCACCTACCGGAACTTTTGAATCGGAGAGCGAAAAAGAACTAGCCTCGCTTCTGTTGCGCTACGAAACTGCACTAGAGGATGCCCACAAAAATATGAGCCCTAACAAAATGGCAACCTATCTGGTGCATCTTGCAAAATCATTCAATTCATTCTACCAACAAGTCCCTGTACTAAATGCAGAAAATGAAAAAATTAAGCTGCGCCTAGCTCTTGTTAGAGCGAGCGCAAAAACCATTGCAAAAGCCATGAATATCCTAAATATTGAAGCGCCCCAAGAGATGTAATAGGTTGCAAAAAGGGATTTTTTGAGCGAAATCAATTAAAGTACTTTGCAAGCCATTTAACTAGTATGAAAAATGAAGATGGGCTAAAAGACCTAATACAAATAGTTGCCATCCATCACCCAAATTCTAATACCGCCCTAATAGAGGAGGCATTTGCAACATCTCTAAAATGGCACGATGGCCAGAAGCGCAAATCCGGAGAACCCTATTTCACCCACCCCCTTGCAGTTGCCAAAATGCTTGCAGAAAATGGAATGGATGAAGTTATTGTTAGCGCAGCACTCTTGCACGACACTGTAGAAGATACCAAAATAAGCCCCCAAGAGATAAAAAATAAATTCGGGCAGCAGATTTTTTCACTAGTCGAAGGACTCACAAAACTTGACAAGCAGGCATTTGAATCAAGAATGGACCACAATTATGCAAACCTGATAAAGACAATGTTAGCCTCATCCAAAGACATCCGTGTACTTATAATAAAAATGCACGACAAGCTGCACAACATGCGCACAATCAACTATCTTGAAAAAGAGAGGCAAAAGAGCATTGCAGCAGACGCGCTCACGGTATATGTGCCACTTGCCCACAAACTTGGGATGCATTCACTAAAATACGAACTTGAAGATATCTGCTTTAAAATACTTGAACCTGAAAAATTTTCTGAAATCTCAAAAAAAACCCAAAAGGCAAGGGAGGAAAAATCCAATGAAATAAAAAAAGCAACAGAGATGCTCAAAAAAGCCTATCCAAAAGCAAGTTGGGAGTTTGGACAAGTTTCCAAATCTATCTATAATATATATAGCAAAATGATAGCGCAAAATAAGCAGCTCTCACAAATAGATGATGTACTTATAGCAAAAATCATTGTGCAAAATGTACATTCATGCTATGAAGCGCTTGGGCGAGTGCATTCAATTTTCAATCCAATACCAAACAAATTCAAGGACAAAATAGCTATCCCAGAGCACGGAATATCCAAATATTTGAGCACGCAAGTAATAGGCCCGAAAAAAAAACCCATAAAATTCTACATTTTCTCAAAAGATATGGAACAAACAGTGCAAATGGGAATAATGCCACTTCTAGCAACAAAGATCAGCAGCCCGGTACTAGAACAATACAAAAAAAACCTCGGAAAAATCAGCGGCAAAAAAATAACCGATAGCGAAGAACTTGCAGATATGCTAGATTTGAGTTTCCACAATAAGGCCATGCTAATTTTCCGCGAAAACGGAGAGATACTAAATATACCAATAGCCTCAACCGCACTTGATTTCTCATTTTATGAAGATGAAAAAAAGGCAAAGAATTCAGCTAAAGCAGAAGTGAACGGCAAAATAGTGCCGCTGTGGACAAAATTAAATTCAGGAGATAGAGTAAAAATATTCCACTCAATAGCACCACAAATAAACCTCAAATGGGAATCATTTGTAAATTCGGAAAAAGCCAAGCGCGAGATAAAAAAGGAACTACAGAAAAAAAACCTCTCAAGCCAAAATAAGCTTGTAAAATTTACAATAGAATACCTCGACCGCCCGGGAATAATTGCAAAGCAAACAGAAATAATGGCAAGAAATGGGCTTGATATGGAAATTATGCGCGGCTCTTGTAAAAGCGATAAGAGCACATGCTACACAGAATATTATTTCAGAAACACTAATGGGGAAAAAACGCAAAATGCAATAAAAGAACTGCGCAGCCTTACTGAAACAATCGACCTTAATGTGGATTATATAGTATAGTGTAAAATTTTACTGCACCAAAATAGCAGGTTTTAGCGGAAATGCCCTTTGGGCTTTTTCAGATTCTACTTTTTGCGCGTCAAGAATTTCAACTTCGCAGCCACCCAGTTCTTTTTGTAAAATTTCACTCGAACCTAAAAGCAAAGAGAGCTCATCAATTCTTTTAACTCCCTTCAGTTCATGGAACTTATCAACAATAGATTTTACAAACCCCTGCACAGCTTTAGGGTTCTTTTTTGCAGCATCAAATGACATTGCAATACGCATTGCAGCGCTAAAATCCGGCTTCTCCATTGAACCGAGAACCTTTTCCATAGCATCCCACTTCCACTTAGGGGCAATATAGATCGAGATTTTTTTAGGGTGCTCGATTTTTGCAAGCTGCTTTATTTGCACTACATCTGATTTGATCTTTTCAATAATCTCCTCAATTGCCTCTGACCCCTCATCAATCATCTTCTGATCATATGTTGGCCACTTCTCAATTGAAATAAAACCTTTTTTGCCAAGCATTTCCCACAATTCCTCAGAGAGGTGTGCAGCAAACGGAGAGAGCATTTTTGAAATTGCAATAAGTGAACTTCCCAAAACATTCTTTTCCAAATTTTCGTGCTTTTGAATTGTATTTACAAGCGAAAAAATAGAATTTATTGCATAGTTGAATTTGTACTCTTCAATATCTTGTGAAACCTTCTTTATTGTGCTGTGGGTTTTACTTAGCACCAATTTATCAGAAGTCGATAACTTGGAAGGTATTTTACCAAAGGCAAATTTTTTTGAACTTGCTTCAAAGAGTGAGTGCACACGCAACAAATTCCTATAAGACCCCTCAACCCCTTTATCGCTCCAATCAATTTCCTTTTCAGGAGCAGCAGATGAGAGCATGAAAACCCTAACAGTATCTGCTCCGAACTTTTCAACAATTGGCCCCGGTTCAACTACATTCCCTAAGGATTTGGACATCTTTGCCCCGTCTTTAATTACAAGCCCTTGTGAGAGCAATCGCTCAAACGGCTCGCTAAAACTAACCAAGCCTTCATCTTTCAAAAACCTTGTGAAGAACCTAGCGTACAAAAGGTGCAAAATTGCATGCTCAATCCCGCCAATGTATTGGTTAACAGGCATCCAATATTTCACCTGCTTTTTATCAAATGCCTGGTCTTTTTCGCCAGGCGAGCAGAAGCGCAAAAAATACCACGAACTATCAACAAAAGTATCCATTGTGTCGGTTTCCCTTCGCGCATCAGATTTGCATTTTGGGCACTTTACTTTCACGAATTCTTTTACGGTTGATAGCGGGTTTCCTTTTCCTGTAAAATCGGCTTTTTTAGGGTCCGGAAGTTCAATCGGCAAATCCTTTTCAGGAACAGCAACCGTGCCGCACTTATCACAATAAATTATAGGAATCGGGGTGCCCCAAAACCTTTGGCGCGAAATTAGCCAATCTCTGAGTCTATAATTCGTTGTCTTTTCACCAAACCCCTCCTTTTCAAGCCATGTTGACATTTTTGGCAAGACATCTTTATTGCCCAGCCCTGAAAATTCCCCTGAATTGAAAAGTATCCCGTCATCAACAAAGGCCTCTTTTGCCTTGCTAGCATCAAGCTCTTTCCCATCCTTGCTTATGACAAACTTGAGAGGAATATTATATTTTCTTGCAAACTTAAAATCACGCTTGTCATGCGCATCGCACATTACAATCCCAGAACCATACATTAGCGCAAAATTTGCAATATATATCGGGATTTTTTCCCCATTCACCGGATTGATTGCATATTTTCCTACAAAAAAGCCTTCCTTTGCTTTTTCCTCATTCATCCTGTCAATCAAATTTTCCTGTTTTACTTTCTCGACAAATTCAAAAGCCCCTTTCTCATACTGAGTGCCTGCAACAAGCTCTGCAACCAAGGGGCTTTCCGGGGCAATTGCAAGGAAAGTGACACTATAAATTGTATCGCAGCGCGTGGTGAATGCCGGAAGAGTCTTTGAATTTTCCAATTTGAAAAATATGTTCACTCCGAAGCTTTTGCCAATCCAGTTCTTTTGCATTGTGCGAACTCGCTCCGGCCAGCCTTTTAGATCTTCAAGCCCGTCCAAGAGTTCATCAGCATAATGTGTAATTTTCAAAAACCACTGCTCCAAATCTTTCTGCACAACTGTTACGTCCTTATGCCTCCAGCACTTGCCTTCCACAACCTGCTCATTTGCCAAAACCGTGTGGCATTTTTCACACCAATTGACCTTTGATGCTTTTTTGTAAGCAAGGCCTTTTTGGAGCATTTTCAAAAAAAAGTACTGGTTCCACTTATAATATTCGGGTTTACATGTAATTATCTCTCTGCCCCAATCATAACTAAACCCAAGGTCGTGCAATTGTTTTTCCATATCCTCAATTCTTTTGAGTGTCCATTCTTTTGGATCGGATTTGTTTTCAATTGCAGCATTTTCTGCAGGGAGCCCAAATGAATCAAAGCCCATTGGGTATAGTACATTATAGCCCTGCATTCTTCTAAATCGCGCAATACAATCGCCAATAGAATAGTTCCGCACATGCCCCATGTGCAATTTTCCTGAAGGGTATGGGAACATTTCCAAACAGTAGTACTTCTTTTTTTTAGGGTCAAATTTGGACTCAAATACGCCCTCTTTTTCCCATTTCTTTTGCCACTTTTTGGCAACCTGAACTAGATCAACCGGCATAGTAGAACCATCTTTGAAAGTATTTTAAAGGGTTTTGAAGGGCAAGAATTCGCCCTAGGTAGAATTTGGAGGCTTTTTCACAAAAAGCTTTTATACTATAAAACATTACTTTTTGCGGAAGTGATACAAGTGAGAGAAACTGTGGATGAAATAAGAAGGATACAAAATGTAAGTGCCCTCCAGAAATTCATGGCATCACACGAACCTAAAAAATACAGTAGAATGATTATACACGCACTTAATCTAAAATATAATCAACTACACAAAAATACAATACCAACAGGAAGATCACAAGCACTTATTGCCAGCAGCCGCGCACAATACGCTAATTTCCATCCAGTATGGGATAAAAAGAAACCTGCTGCCCGCCCAAGAAGACGCTAACTGCAAACGAAGTGTTTCCCTTTTTACTTCAATTTTTTCTTCATCTCTTCAAGTTCACCCAAAAATCTCTTTATTGTTTTTGGCAAATGCTCCGGCTGGGTGGAAAACGCTTTGGCAGCTTTTGAGAGCAGCTCTTGTGGTGAACCTTTGTCCTGCGCGCTTGAGGACAAAGACAAGTCAACGCCTTTACTCCCCTTTTGCACTGCTTTTCGCGCAGCTTTCCACTTCTCAAATAATTCCTGCGCGCGCATTGGAACCTGTGAAGGCTTAACTCCCAAAAGTTGTGCAACTTCTTTTAAAAGTTCATCACCGCTGCTTTTTTGCTCTTGGGCTGCCTTGCCTGCAACGTAATTGATCCTAATTACCCCATCTTGTATTTTTGTTGAATTCAATATTTTTAGCTCTTCTAATTCGCCAAGTGAATTTGCATGCGTACCGCCGCAGGCCTCTACATCACTTCCGATGCTAACAATACGCAAATCCCTTCCGGGGACAAACCCACCCTGGTAGATATGCATACCGTATTTTTCTTCGGCAACTTCGCGCGGCAAAATCTCCTTTTTAACTGGCAAATTCTTCTTTATTTTTTCATTGCAGCATTTTTCAATTTTACTAATTTGCGCCTGCGTTAAATTATCATAATGGGTAATATCAAGCCTTCCCTTTTCAAGCGTTTTTGCAGCCCCTGCTTGCCACACATGGGCCCCTAGAACTTCACTAGCGCAAAGATTTACCAAGTGAGCAGAGCTGTGGTGCTGCATTAGCTGCTTTCTGCGCCCTACATTTATTTTCCCATGCACCCTCTGGCCTATTTTGAATGAGTTTTTTTCAAGCTTGTGAATTATTATTGAATCCTGCTTAAATACATCCACTACATTTTCAGATTCGATTGTGCCGACATCGTGCAATTGACCACCTGAAGTCGGATAGAACGCGCTCTGGTCTAGTGCTATTAGATTTGCAGAACTCCAAATTACAGTTGCGTCAAACTCGAGCAATCTCCAATCCCCATAATATAGAATTTTTGTTGCGCTAACTCCCGGAAGGCTTAGTTTTTCTTTTTTGTGCGTTTCTGTTTGCTGCTCTTTTTTCTCATGGCGCTGAGCTACTTTTGCATAAAAATCATCAGGCACATTTACACTTGAGCCTTTTGAAGCTGCTTCTTTTTTTATCTGCTCTGGCCTTATACCTTGGCTATCATAGAGCTCTAGGAGCGAATCGAGCGAAACATTCTTGTTTTTTGAGAGCAGATTTGAAATTACCTGTGATGAGCGCATTTTATTTTCATCAAATTTTCTCTTCTCGTTTTCAAGTATTAGAGAAACGTTATCTAGTTTTTCTAAAAGTTCCGGATACATTGGTTTTAGGAATTTTGCATGCTCTTTTGCTAAATCAGCTAGGTCAATATCCCATCCATAATCATCAATAAAGCCAAGTGATCTGCGCAAAATTATGCGCAAATTATAACCCCCGCCAACATTTGAAGGAAGTGCATTATCATTTAGGGCAACAAGCGCAGCGCGCGAGTGCTCCCCAACACTATAAATGGCAGCTAGGGGAAGTATTTTTCCTTTTAGTTCCTGCACATCAATTTTGAGCTCTTTTGCAATTTTTTTCCACACTTTTTCAATATCATCAGTTTCATCAACATTTAAAAGTGCAGAATAGGGAAGGAATTTTTGCATCAACTCTTCATCTGGTTTGTAGCCGGTTATTTTGTATAATTTTTTTGCAACAGTCGGAAATGTAGTTTCATAAGAATTGCTCTTTCCGGTTGTTAGCCACGGAATTCTCTCATGCCCCTGGCCCATATCAAGAACTTTTATTCCAAGTTCTCTATACCCCGAATCTGTTTGCTCATATTGCATATACACTTGGTTTCCGATTTCCATTCCGCGCGAAAAAAATTCCATGCAAGGGCCAAATGTACCTCCTCCAGCCCACGCATCCTCGTGCACCACAATTTCATTTTGTAAAATGCCCATTCCCTTTGTAATCCACCCAAAATACTCTTCCCAATACTGCGCCATATCATAATCTTTTGCCTTTTCAAAATGCAACTGCCCTAGCATATCAAAGCATACATAGTGCGAACCTGTAATTCCCACATTATCAATATCATTAAAGCGCAAAGAGAGTTGGGGGATTATTACTGCATTGCTCTTTGGTTTTATTTCCCCTTTTACAACATATGGTTGGAATGGATATACTGAAGCCCCCACCCAATATACATCCGGTCTCCATCTTGCAACCACAGGATAGCGCTTGTACTCAAAGTATCCGAGTTTTTTAAAATAATCCCGAAATTCTTCCCACGCCTCAATATAATCAAGCCTTTTTTTTGTCGGAGGATTTCCAATAAAAGAATAACCACCAGAGCAAGAAGAGTCCCCGCACATCTTCCGCTTCAAATCAAGGGCCCAAAAGTACTTGCCGCAATTTTGGCACTTTGCCCTATTAAAGCCATGGGATTTCAATTTTTCGACAGGGTAGTTCTTTTCAGGTTCAGAAGAAGCTTTCTTTTTGAACTCTGCTTTCACTTCCTTATCGGTTTTCATGAAATAAAATGATGGGCAAATCAATTTAAAATACGCTAAAGGTACGCTAGAATTAAATATTAGAATTTGAATAAGTATTAGGTTTTATGGTAAATCCAATTCGTGCAATTGCAAATGTTTGGAAACGATACAAACAGAGAAGGGCGGAGAACAAAAAATTTTATGAAAATGTCAGCCAAGCCGGGAGAGAAAAATCTAAAAGAAATTTACATGAATCAAGACGAGGAGTATTAAGGGGCCTTATAACCAGGGGCAAGAAAAAACAGGAAGATAAAAAGTGAGCAGCAGGACGTAAGCCGCCTTCTGTTCCGGCCTTAAAAATCCATTAATGAAAAAGGATTTCTGTTCTTTTCAGAACTGGCCTCACCGGCATTCGACTAAGCCCTCAAAAGAGGTTGCACACGCTTGGGCTCGTTTCATCCCTTTGCCGCCATGCTCGCGGCAGTTGAGCGTACAACACGAAGTTGGACTTGCTCACTGCGTTCGCATTTTAGCATTCGGGTATCGTTTCTGTTTCCCAAGGCCGCATCTCTGCGCACGTGTTACTTGTGTGGGCGGACTTTCCTCAGCGTCCCTAATACGGGATACCGACAGCCGATCGCCTGCTACTCTATTAATAGCCTATTTGAGTGTTTAAAAAGCTTTTGCATTTAAATAGACCCTTAATGCCCTCTTTTTCTCTGTCCGCTTTTTGTTTTGTAATCTTTTGGATGTGGAGCAGATTGAACTATTTTTTTGCCGACAATTTTGAGGCTTTGCGCCACGGAGGGTTTTCGAGTGCGTAATGGAGATTTTCTGCGAATCATTTCATATTATGTAATCGAGGTTGAATAAAAAAGTAGTGGTAGAACCTAAATTTTAAAAAACGCGAACCTGATGGCTAGGAAAAAATAAAATCCCAAATGCCAATCGGAGTTAAAATAATTTCTCTTCCGCCAAGATTAAATTAGAGGCGGACTTACTTTCAAATCTTCTCCGATAGGCAACTTTGCACAAGGCAAAGTCGTTCACTATTTCTTTCCACGCGAAGTGGAAAAAAATCCCAGTCATGCATTGGACCAAAAATTAGATTTTTGGTGCACATACCTACACTTTTCTTTTTAGTGCAGGTTTTTCTTTTCGTGTAACGAAAAGAAAAAAGTGCTATGAAACCCGATTTAAGGAGCCCTCTTGGGCGATTAGTACTCGTAGGCTTAACATCTCGCCAAAGCTCGATGCTTACACCACAAGCCTATCAAACTGGTCTTTTTCCAGAGCCCTTGTCCCTAGCCTCCATTGTTTTACGAATGGAGTTTTGAGAATGAGTGTCTCTTTTTAGGGGCTTCTTCGAGCTTAGATGCTTTCAGCTCTTATAAGCCATGGCGTAGCTACCCAGCGATGCCTTGTCAGACAACTGGCGTACAAGTGGCCACGAAGCACCGTTCCTCTCGTACTCAGTGCTCCTTCCCCTCAGACACTCGACAACTCCAACAGATAGTAACCAAACTGGCTCGCACCGTTCTTAACCCAACTAACGTTCGGTTTTAATCAGTTAACACCTGCACCCTTGGCCGCTTGTGCACGGCCAGGATACCAAGAGCCGACGGCGAGGTCGCAAACCGCGGGGTCGATGTGAACTCTCACCCGCGACCACTCGGTTACCCCCAGGGTAA
>C687J35174_10000606_pt1 | contig 53938 bp, 52 predicted proteins | sample RifCSPhighO2_01_FD_35174 | JGI IMG/M metagenome (IMG submission 35174) | reverse complement strand
CGTTTCAACCCGGAGAAGGGCTGGCCGACGATCCTGGCTCCTCAACCGCACAAACAAGCAACCGTGTTTTTACACCTACTGGGGTCCTGGACGAAGACAGCCAGCCATATCACACTCTTTACTTTGCCCACATGCAGGAAGATTCCGAACTTGCTGAGTACTTGCAGCAAACATACTTGCCCGAGGGCATGACGGGATTCGTTGATATACCAGATGCCAACGCGGATGTTTTACTTGAAGGCGCCCCGTATTGTGAAATTGTCGAGGCCCGTACCAATCCGGGTGACGACCTCTATGGAGAATATGCAAACGGAAGAGATGATATTCCACCAGAGCCAACCCCTCCACCAAGTATAAGTGGAACTATTAGCTACAGAACCAACTTCAGTTGCCTTTTCCCGCCGACTGTTGCAGATCCTCAATGCTTAGCTAACTGTAACCCTACACTAGAAGACTGTTCTCGATGTACTCCTGAGCAGGAGCCTTGCGAGAAAAACGCGCTTATCTCGATGGATGTTCATGTTTTGACCCCGAGAGCAGAGGACCTCTGGAGCAGGCTTGTCATGGGGGCTGAGTCGATCTTTAGAAGAATGATGCCACAGGTCTCCCCTGGCGCTCCTTTCGAGGAAATTATTAATGAACCAGCTTATTCAGACGTTGAATATAGTGCCGGACCCATAGGGGGACCATCTCAAATCACGAGCACCAGTGCCCTCGCAGGTGACCCGGAAGAAAACAGACCGGGTACACAAGCGCGACTGTTTTTCCCCCACCTTGGCTCAATTCATGAGTATTTCCTACAACAAATCCAGATTGCCCTCCGGCCTTACAACCTTGGAGGGCCTCCGCCCGTCGATGTGTCGCCGGACTGCACTCCGCTTGAGTCCATGGATGAACTTGATGCACTCCTGCCCCCAGTGAATCCAACTTGTCTTTCCACAAACTGCAGTGGCATTAATATAAATGTCTCCCCTGCTCTTGAGCGCGTGATCGGCTCGGCCGCATCCTTCTATAACGTCCCCGCCTCGGTACTCCTTGGGGTTCTTTACAACGAAGGGGGGCTAAATCCCGGCGGCTCGGGTAGCCTCGGAAGCAATTTAAACGACGAGGCAGTGCTTGCAGCCGCTGGACCCAACTGTGGCATTCCAGACTGCGAGAACCCTGAGGGAAGCTATAGAGGAGCTCGTGGGCCATGGCAGTTTCTTTCTGGTACCTGGAACGTAAACAGAGACGCAGTCAACTTGGCGGGAGTTGATGACGGGCGCGTGCCAAATGTCTGTAATATCGTAGACGCAACCTTCGCAGCAGCCCGTAAACTCAGCCGCGAGAGTGTTGGGACTAATTACTCTTACGCCTTATGTGCGGGCGAGACCTTAAACACGGGAACACAAGGGAGGCCAACTTCCTGCAACTGGAACCCTTCCCGTGTTGTAACTGCCGCCAAGCAGTACTATGGGCTGTGCATGGACCCGGTAAACTCCGGTGCGCTTAACGAATTTCTTGGCTACCCGGTCGCTTTCGGAGGGGACATAAACGGAGACAACGTGGTTGACACCCAAGATGTGCTTGACTGGATGGCTCGCAGAAACTGCACACCCACCAACACCGGCCCGTGCTATCAATACAGCGTTTTGTACTGGTTTAATCAGTGCAGTACCTAGATAGCCCTTGTTTTTAAAAAGCCAATAAGTATGCCACTTCGCCAAGGCAGGCCCCGCCGGAATTTTACTTTTTAACATTCCTCAGATTACTAGCGTATAGCTTCAAGAGAAATAGAAGATCATCTTTTAGTTTGTCACGAACCCAATCCTTTTGTTTAGAATCCAACAAATCTCCGAGCCCGGAAAGCAGTTCAGTTTTTTTGACCCTTTTTACTTTATTTTCGGCCAAGGAAAGAGCATCTTTCAGAGCTAAACCGGATTTTTCCTCAAGCGCTACTTCATTAATCTGCCAGTTGTTGTGAAGAAAAAACCACAGATCAAAAAAATCTCGCATAGCAAGCTTCTTTCTGGTTAAAAGTGCAGATAATTTGCTGGCCAGCATGTCTTCCCGGCCCATAACAAGCATAGAAATTCCCAAGAAATTCAAAGGGGTATAGTTTGAGGAAAATTTTCTTTTTGAGATTTCAACCTTAACAAGCCTTTCACCTTTCTTGTAGCTCAACAGAAAAAAAAGGGTGTTTTTCTTGTCACTTGCGTTGTAAAGAATGCCGTACTTAGATAGAATTTCGGGCAAACGCGCAAAGACCTCATCTTTTTTTTGCAAGTTGAGTAGATCAAAATCCAAGTCTACAGAAAATCGAGGGAGTTTGTAAAAAAGCATGGCGGCTGTGCCACCCTTAAACCCCAAGGTGTTTCTGAGCACGGCGTCAGAATAAATCTCCCGGAGGATATTAATCAAAATGTTTTTATGAACATTAATATTCAGCATAGTCCTTAAGTCTCTTTTCCAAAACCTTGCTTTTGTAAATTTCCTTAAGGGAGTTTACTTTCTCCCAGTTAAGTGGTTTCAAATTGTCAAAATGATAATCTTTATAAACATACAGGGCGTCTAGGAACGCACGCTCTGCCGTGGCAACAAAATAGCCGCTACGCTTCTCAATGCTCTCAATATTTGTAAGCACACTTTCTTTAATCCTCCTGTATTGGATTTCTTGTCCGTTAATCACAACCTTTCTTGTCAAGTAGGATATTGCAAAAATTGTTTCATAATATTGAAATATTATTCCTTCTCTTGCCAATACTGTCTCAAGACTAATATAGCTTGGTCTGTAGAGCTTGTTTGCAAGCTCCAAGGGTTCGTATTCCAGCTTCGCATAAACTCCTTGTGTTAACCTCTTTAGTCTTCCTGTTTTGGTAAAATAATAGAGGCGATCGTTGATGCTTTCGGGAGAAACGCCAGAAAAGAGCTGTGAGACTTCATCCACGGTAAAGACCGTCTCCGGTCGGCTGTAGAGCTTAGCTATAAAGTTGTTGTTCATTTCTCTACCGAAAACCGTAAATATTACGGCTCTCAGTACACTTTATATGGGTTTTTGGGGTGTGTCAAGCAATACGCGTTACCTACTTGTATTATTTAAATGGAAAGTATGCCACTTCGCTTGAGGATGCGACTTCGTCGCCAGCTACGAAGGCACTGCCTCTTGTAATTAAAATTTAGTAGAGTGTATGATATTATCAGAGATGTACAAAAAAATCCTCGTCGTCCTTGTTTTTGTGGCCCTTCTGGTCCAAAGCTTGGCGCTGCCTACGGCAGCACTAGCCAATACACGTTGGTGGGCACCTACTCTGGATGAATTTAGCAATAAAGTTAGCGGTGCACCACCAGGAGAGATATTCGGGGAACGCTATACCCATGCACAAGTATTCTGGATAATCTATACTATCTTTTTGTTCTTTACCGACCCTAGAATGAGCCAATGTGTAGCAATAAACAACGTAGTTGATGGCATCCTGAATTGTTTAGGGATTCCCCCAGACACAATAGCTGATGCGAGCAATTCTCAAAACGCTTCAACTTATACTCCTGGAGGAATACTGGCTTTTGCAGCTCTCTCTGACTATATGTTGGCAAAAAGGCCAGCTTCAGGAGTTCAGTATGTGGCCACCAAACTTCAAGATCTTGGGATCCCCACTGCCTACGCCCAAGAGGGAGGTTTTGGCTTCAACACTTTGGCACCAATACAAACGTTGTGGGCGGCCACCAGAAACGCTGCTTATGCGTTAATGACTCTCGCTGTAGTGTTACTTGCTTTCATGATAATGTTTCGGACCAGAATTTCCCCTCAGGCGAGTGTTAGCGTCATGACTGCAATACCTAGGGTAATCATTGGTCTTCTACTAATTACTTTCTCTTTTGCCATAGCTGGGTTCATCATCGATTTAACTTATGTGGCACTGGGTATTGTTGCGGCATTATTTAGCGGGGCTGGACTATTCAGAGATGGAGCCTCCTTAACAGCGGTTGAGGTCTTTAACGCTATGAATGATGCCGGTGGTGGTTTGGTTGCTATGGCAGCCGCAATATTTCTAATGTTTCTGGCTCCCGCATTAATAGCGGGTGCGGTTACAGGCGGAGTGTTGGGGCTTACACTTGGACCTCTTGGCGGTGCAAGTGGGCTCGCCCTTGGAGCACTCGCGCTCTTAATAATAGTTCTTATTGTTTTAATCATCGCAATCTTGAGAATTTTCTGGATACTACTTCGGACTTATTTGATGATAATACTTCTAGTAATCGCCCTGCCTTTTGGAGCGCTTGGATATGTTGCTTCAACCGGCACCAATCCGTTCACCATACTACTGCGCTCACTGGTGGCACAGATGTCCGTGTTTGTAACAATTATAATATCTATAATGCTTGGCCATGTTATCTTTTGGGGGTTTGGTGCAGCCTTACCACTAAGCACCATACAATTTATGAACCCGTACCATGTTCGAGTTTTTTATGATAGTGGATTGGCAGGCTTCGGCTTCCCTGGGTTTAGTGGAGCTAATCCATCGCTTCTGGGAGTATTTCTGGGCATAATGACATTGCTCACGGGCCCAAGCCTGGCAACCAATGTAAGGCAGTGGATTGCCACAGGAAGATTCACAGGAGGCACCGGTTTTGGGCCCACTTTTGTGCCATTTGCGTTGGGTGGTAGAGTCGCCGGACAAAATATTGTCACCAGCATTGACAAAAAGGTTGCTGCAGCCACAACGATGACGCCACAATTAAGATTCCTTCAGGGAATAGCAACTATTATACGGGGGGCAAGCGGAGGGAGAATGAGATAGACAGCTTTTACTTTAATTTTAAAGCAAAATGTTCTTGCCTTCTCATCTTTGCCTGATTCTGAACCGCTTCATAATACATGTCTGATCGCTCAGTTGCACCTGGAAGGCCGTAATCAGAGACTAACATTCTAAGTGCAGCACCAATAGATACTTTGGACATATCCTCCGCTTTTAACCTCTTCAAAATATTTTTACGAATATCAACTCCTCGGTTGTTGATGAAAAGACGTGGCTCTCTGGTTGCCTCATCCACTTTTATATCGTAAATTTCAAGTGGAATATTTACCAAAAACTCACGGCCTCCTTTCCTATAACTTCCAGCCATAGGTCCTCCGCACATTCCTGCCACGCAAGCTGACAGTAAACCCTCGTTTGTAAATATTTCTTCAAGTTGTTTATTTTTTCTGGCCTTAGCCAAAGCATTGGCAAGCTTATTTGGAGTGAAATCTTTTTCCAACATGCCAGACATCACGGCAAAGACTTTTGTCACGGAATCCATAACGTCGCCATATTGTGCTCCCCAAAGCTCGTCGTACTTCAGGTTCCTTGGACGCAAATCGCGAGTGGACGAGACATCGACTAAACCATCGCCAAGCCTCCGCACTTGCCTTCCTTGTAATTCCAGAATTGCTCGCGCAAAACTTTTTCCATTGAGAGCTCTTGCCTTGCTTTCGTCAAATTGTGCCATCTCAAAAATACTACAATAAAGTCTGGGGGGGAAGTACTTTGGACCTCTCGAACTTTCTAAATTGTCTGGGTCATACAAATCTCTAAACCCATCAGCATAAGTTACACCTTGCACATACCAATTTCCCATAGGTCCACCCCATTCTTCTGCTGTAAATGGAGTGTCAAAGGCAGATTTGTCGACAGCTTTCCTTAACGGATGCATAAAAGCTCTGAATTGTTCAGAGACGACAGTTTTATCATTAATCTTCCTGTCTTGCATGCCGGATTCAGCTGCCCCCCCCACAAAAAGCATATTCACGACTGATTTTACTGCTGCAGTAGCCAAGAGTTTGGCCTTCTCGTCATCGTTTTCGTTTCTCATCGTCCTGTGCCAATACCCTTTCTCCATTTCTCCAGGGTGATTTCTTATAAAATCAGCTAGTTTGTCTATCATTTCACGCTGATATGAAGCAAAATCCGCAAGGTGTCTTTTCCCATCTTCGGAAAGCTCTATAAACTGTATGTCTCGATTGTCCAGTTTAAAATTCTCGCGAAACATAGTAATAAAAGCTATTCTATGCCCTGGCATTTCCATCCACATATCGTCCCACGGTTCTGTCGGCCACTCCATAAATTCCGGGTGTGTACTTGCCTCAAGTTTAAGTGGTCCCAGCTCTTGTTTGGTTCGCGAAGAATACGAAAGCCTACTCCGAAAGGCAACAACCTTCTGCATCCTCTCGTTCTTAGCGTCTATCTCAGACACTGTTTCCGTCTGGTTTTGATCGGGCACATATATTTGTCTAAACCAACCCGGTCTTTCAGCTAGTAAATTTAATGGGTGCATTGGTGCTCGTTGCGCTTCTTGGTCGACAAAATCTTTGTAAGATCTTAAGCTTAGTTCATACATTTTCTCTTGTGCAGTCGCTGCACGGGTTTGTGCGTCGATCATGGCGGTAAAGTCTGGAGTTGCTCCGCTGGGTGCTGCGGTTGGTGTCGTAGGAGTTCTCCTGAAAGCAGGCTCTATCTGATTTACTGGTATATCGAGCACCAAAGCCCTACTCCTTGCTTCGCGAATTTGACTGGCTCTGTTTGGGTCAGCTAAACTAGCAGCCAAGTTACCCACCTCTACAACCCCACCAACCATATCCCCTGCAAGCCTTGGGTCTTTGTATGTTGGATGTTCTTTGGCGTCTTCTTCCACTTCACGCTGTAAAGCTCTTAGTCTTTCTCGTACATTTGAAGAATCACTTGTTGCAAGAATTTCGTCTATTCTGTCTCTAGTGTCTTTTACGTTGATTGCGGCATGTCTTTGATAATATCTAATTAAGTCCCCCCTCTTTTGATAAGCGTCCTTAAATTCATTAGAGTCGGTGTCTTCATTCTCTAAAACACCTTTTATCTCTGAATATTTAAAGACGGGTCTGTCTTTTTCATAATCGGTCAAATTTTTCCCAAGGACATCTCCGGGCTGGTAGACTATCTCCCGAAGTTTAGTTCGTTCATATTTCGCTTCCTTTTCTTTATGCTCATCGTCTGTCATGTATAACTCCAGACGAGACATCAATCCTTGCTTTGGCCGTCGCTTTTCCTCTGCAAGCCGCCAAACCAACTCAGTGTTTTCAAGCTCAGCTTCTGGCAGCCCTTTTAGATCCGGGATTACATTTCCAATTTGATCTACAATGTCTCTTTTGGAACGATTAAGCTGTTCGGCAGCTTCGTTTAGATTCTTACTACTAGCCAGTATTTCTTTAGATGCTTTGTCTATTGATCTAAAAACGCCTCCCTCGCCGGCCGTTTCGACAAGCGACTTTAATCTAGCCTCAGAGAGTCTTTTTATGGCTTCATCCCCATCAAAATCACCTGCGAGCCGTTTTTGGTTCAACTCACCAAAAGACATTTGGGCAATTGGAGTGACTTGTCGCCTTTCCCCACCACCATGTTTTCCTGGTATAAATATTTCATTTGGCATATCATTTTCTCCCTCATTCATGGCAGACTTTCTTGGGCTATTTTAGCACATCTCAAGGCAGAACATACAACATAGCGCATAGAACATGGTAAAATAGTTTCATGAAACTTCCACCTAAAGATAAACTTGAGGAACTCAGGGTAAAGTACAATTTGCGCCTAGTGCTTTTGCATGGTTCACAAGTTGACGGCCATACTCACAAAGATAGCGACATAGACATTGCCGTTCTTTCAGAAGACCCCCAAAAAGACTTTGATCTACTTGAGCTAATTGGAGATTTAACAGATTTATTCCATAGCGACAAAATAGACGTATCTAATTTAAACAGGGCCAATCCCCTGCTTCTTTTTAATGCCACCCTTAAAGGCGAACTCCTAGCGGGAAAACAAGCTGACTACGAGGCATTAAAACTCCTTGCCTTTAAAAGATTTCACGACTACAAACCTTACTTTGAGCTGGAGCACAATTTTGTAAGAGAAAGGACAAAAAGCTATGTCTCCATCTGACTACGAAACCATAAACAGAAAGGTAGAGCGTATATATGAAGATCTTGCACGCCTTGAAAAGGAGAAAAACTTGAGCCTTGAAGAATACCTGACCGATTATGACAAACAGCTCATTATCGAGAGACTACTTGAAAAAATAGTGGGGAGGATTCTGGATATTAATTATCACATCTTAAGCAAAGAGTTCAAGATCCTTCCAGACGATTATGGTAAGTCGTTCGAAAAATTAGGTAGAAACATGAATATAGATGTTAGCTTTATTGATGAAATCAAAAAGAGTGCAGGCACCAGAAACGCACTAGTCCATGAATATGACGACTTGGACTTGACCAGAGTATATTCAGCCTTCCAAAAAAGCCTAACTCAAGTACCAAAATACCTGGATTTAATCCTCAAGAAATTAGACGAGAGGAAATAAAAGAGTGCCACACTTGTGAAAACCCTCTCCCATTGAAAAAACACCTTCACACTGTAAGCTTAGAGTATAGTCCTTTATTCTTTGGTACAGATAAGTTAGAATAAACGATTTTGCTTTCGCCATGTTTGAACAGCACCCGGTACCACAACAAATCAGCTCCTACCAGTTTAGGCTCGTGGGTGACATGACCTTAAAGCAGTTTTTCCAGCTTGCGGCAGGGGCTGTGGTTGGACTTATTATTTATTCCCTTCCTTTGCCGGGATTTTTCAAATGGCCTTTGATTGCTGTGGTCGTTATTGGTGGCGCAGCTTTTGCTTTTTTGCCCATACAAGACAGGCCCTTAGAGCAGTGGCTCGTAGCATTTTTCCGCTCAATTTATGCCCCCACCATTTTTGTGTGGAAAAAGGCCGACAAGCCTGAAGAATACTTTGCGCTCGAGGCAACCGTACCTCAACCGGCAATTGCCGAAGATGCCCTGACAGACACCCAACCGCACGATGTTGCCACCCAAACCATGGAGCAAAACGAGCAAAACTTCCTGAGCCGCGTGTCTTCAATGTTTGGCGGCAAGCAACTACAAACAATGAATGTTCAACCGCAATCCACCATGCCCGCACCGGAACCCGTGACGCCTGTGCCCCAAGCATCCAAGCCGCTTCAGACGGTGCCGGCGCAAGCTCAAGTTGAAGTTAAACCTCGGGGATTTGTCGCCACAGCTCCATCTACACAGGTAACTTCATCGCCAATCGGTCAAGTGTTTAGCTCAAGTGGCATGGCTCCCGCAAACGCCGCACAATTTTCTCCCGAGGCCGCTCCGCCCACTCCGCCCACAAGCCCCAATATCATAGTTGGCCAAGTAATGGACGCTAATGGCAAAATAGTTGAGGGGGCAATTTTAGAAATTACCGACTCGGAAGGTCGGCCTGTGCGGGCCTTAAAGACCAACCGTGCAGGGCACTTTATGATCGTAACCCAGCTAACTAGCGGCGAATATAGCCTCACTACTGAAAAAGAAGAATTGTCTTTCAAGCCTGTTAAATTGACCTTAACAGGTGCCATAGTTGACCCGATTGCGATTAAGTCCGAGGATGCTATGGCCGCTTCCCCTGCACCAGAAGGCCGGGCGGTATGGGCACCACAATAAGCAAGCGTACTCATGAAATAACATGCAAAAAATTCCAATACCAAAAACACCAATCTTTAACACTCCGGACACGCCTTTGGTGGGCACCACCCAAGGGCACCTTCCCTTGGCTGACGTTATCGACGGCATTGTTATGTACAAAGACGGAGGCGCAGCAGTCATCCTTGAATCAACATCCCTTAACTTCGGGCTCTTGAGTGAGCGTGAACAGGAGGCAGTGGTCGCAGCCTACGCTGCCCTCATCAACAGCCTATCATTCTCCATTCAAGTGGTTATTCGCACCCAGAGAAAAGACATCACCCAATACATTCAATACATCGACGATGCCGCAATTAAAATTCAAAGCCCTAAGCTTGCCTCCTTAATGCAAAGTTACCGCAACTTTGTGCTTGAGACCACCAAGAAAAGAAACGTTTTAGGCAAGCGCTTTTTTCTGGTTATCCCCTTTTCACCGCTGGAGCTTGGAGTTACCCAATCTTTTAAACTTTTGACTCAAAGGAAGGGTCCATTGCCCTACACCAAAGACTATGTTTTGAAAAAGGCTAAAGTGGCGCTTCTGCCCAAACGAGACCACTTAATCCGCCAAGGGGCTAGACTTGGGCTTCGTTTGAGGCAACTTACCAGCGAGCAGGTTACCGAGCTCCTATATAATGTTTATAATCCACCCAAGGAAACTGTTAAGGAAAATAAAGAAGCAAGTGAGTTGGAAGAAAAAGACCCCACTTCGCCGGAGGCAGGCTCCGCGCGAGCAAGCTCGTCGCAGGGGCAAGGGAGCCAACAGAAATGAAATTGTTTAATTTACCCACAAAGAAGGCTAACGGGAAGGTTCCGGTGGTTCAGACTGTCAAAATTACCGATCCTAATTTAGAGGATTATTTTGGTTACCCTATTGCCAAGCCGCAAAAACCACTTTTTACCTACCCCATCGACACCCTTGAAGAAGAAGCCATGGACCCGGCGAGTGTTGTCGCCCCAGAGCGGATGGAAGTTAACTTTGATTACATTAAAGTAAATGATATTTATTTCAGAACCCTGTATGTCTCGGGTTATCCCAGGTTCGTCTCCCCCGGGTGGCTCAACCCCATTATTAATTTTGACCACAGTCTCGATATTACCTTTTTCATCTACCCGGTTGAGGGCCAAGCGATTTTAGGCGAACTCAGGCGCAAAATCACCGAGATGGAAGCGGAGCTGTCAACCGACATTCAAAGAGGTAAAATAGTAAACCCCGGAACCGAGGCTAAGCTGGAGGACGCAAAGATGCTTCAAGACCTTTTGGTCAAGGGTGCTGAGCGCTTTTTTCAATTTTCCTTCTACATAACAATCCCCGCCGTCAACGAGGAGGAGCTTAACTCTGTGACTAAAAGAGTCGAGTCTACACTTGGTTCGATTTTGATTTCAGCTAAACACGCGGCTCTGGACATGGAAAAGGCTTTCTTGTCCGCGGCACCATTTGCCCGCGATACACTTTTGGTCAGCCGCAACATGGACACAACCTCCTTGGCCACCACATTCCCCTTTACCACCGCGGAGCTCTCAAGCGACCGTGGTGTTTTATATGGAATCAACTCCCAAAACGACTCATTTATTATCTTTGACCGCTTTGAATTAGAGAACGGGAATATGTGTGTATTCGCTACTTCAGGCGCTGGAAAAAGTTTTTTTGTAAAACTTGAAAGCGTCCGCTCCCTTATGCTTGGCACAGAAGTCATCGTTATAGACCCTGAGAACGAGTATAAGGCCCTTGCGGAGGCTGTTGGCGGGGAGTACATCGTCTTCTCCGCTTCCGCCCCCTCTAAAATCAATCCGTTTGATTTAAGCCAGATATATGTCGAAGGCGAAGACCAGCTGGGCCTAAAAATCTTGACCCTTCATTCGCTTTTTAAAATTGTCATGGGGGCAATATCGCCTTCCCAGGAAGCGATGCTAGACCGCGCGCTCATTAACGCCTACCGGGCAAAGGGAATAAACCAGGACCCGGCGACCCAAAAACTTGAGCCGCCCTTGATTGAAGACCTTTACAAAGCTTTAATCGGAATGGAGACAGAAGACGCGCTTGACCTGGCTGCAAGAATTGAAAAGTTTGTTAAGGGCAGCTATGTAGGTGTTTTTGACCAGCAGACCAATATTAATATCAGAAATCCCTACACTGTGTTTTCTGTTCGCGACGTTGAAGATGCAATTCGGCCAGTAGTCATGTTTATGATTCTAGACTTTATCTGGACTAAAGTCAGGCGCGACATCAAAAGGAGGCTCCTTGTTGTTGACGAGGCCTGGCACATGATGAAATACCAGGATTCCGCCCAATTTATGTGGTCTATTGCCAAGCGCGCGAGGAAGTACTATTTGGGCCTGACCACAATTACTCAGGACGTGGAGGACTTTCTGAATCATGATATCGGCAAAGCCGTGGTCACAAACGCGGCCATGAGGTTACTACTCAAACAATCACCCGCAGCAATTGATAAAATTAGCGAGGTCTTCTATCTATCTCAAGGTGAGCGACAATTACTCCTTGCCGCGGATGTAGGTGAGGGCATACTTTTTGCAGGACCACACCATGCCCCTATTCGGGTTGTCGCCTCCCCTGAGGAATACACTTTTGTGACTACCAAACCCCAGGAAGTGATGCAGATGAAGGCCGCGGCACCTATTGTTGCCGGTGAACAAGTCGCCGTTGCTTCTGCTAATATTAAGTAGGTATGGCCGGACCAAGAGACATCCTTCGAAGCATAGATAATACAGGGAGAGACGCTTTTCGCGCAGCTGGTAGGTGGGCTGGAAGAGCGCTTGGTAACTTGATTGCGCCAGTTATTGGAGGTGCCGCTGCAGGAGCCATTGGTGACGCAATTGGGAGAATAGCTTATAGAACTATGCAAATTTTTGCAGCCGCTCTAGCTGCAAATTTCATATTGACGATAGTTGTTGCGGCTATTCTGGTAGTCTTTACAGCTTTTGCTCTTTTTATTATAAACTCCGGTGCCTACATTGTGCCGCCTTCTACCGGGACATTTTCAGATCAAGGGCCGGGGTTGTCGGCCACGGAGCTGTGTTTTAACTTTACAGGTTTTCCCGAAAACATTCTCCAGACTGAGGTTGCCGCGGCCCAAACAATTGCTCAAGCAGAAAACTATGTGGCTGCGTTGTGTAGCCAAGGCCCCATAACAGTACGCTACAGCTCAACTCCGTCACCTGCGGGTTTTTGCGGACAAGTTTTAAGTAGCAGCAATATTGTTATTTTTAATTGCGGGACAGGAAACCTTGGAAATACTTTATACACACTTGCCCACGAATCCGGGCATATACACCAGTTTAGAAGCACGATAGATAGCGCATATTATCAAAGTTCTGCCTTGTCTTCTGAGGGTTTTGTGTGCACATATCCGTATAACAATTCAATCTATGAATCTTATGCAGAACTAATTGCCTTGTATATCGGCGGGCCCAATCCTCCAGCTGGTTTTGCAGTAGGCGCAAGCGGCACGAATAGAATCAATTCGTGTTGGCCAGGTGGCAACTTTCAAACAGGAATGCCTGAGACTTGGCAGTTTGCCAGAGATTCAATATTCCTGGAAGATCTGGAGTGGTAAAATTAAACAATGAAAAATCTTTTGACTAATAAAAAATCTTTACTAATTCTGTTCGTTCTAATTTTTTTAGTGGTTGTGTGGATTTTATTAAAACCCGGCAGACAGGAAGTTGCACCAACCCCTTCGACTCCGGCAGTAAATTCCTGGGGAAGCCTTCTCCCTGGTGCAAGTGTATTTGAAGATGTAAATGAACAACTGGGCGAGCCTGTTAAGCAAAAAGACGACATGTACGAATACACTTCTAGAAACCCAAATATAAATAATGAGGTTCTGTTTGAAAATAAAGTTGCGGTTCTAATAAAACGCATTACTGTGATTGAAGACAATATTCAAGCAAAAGTTTTATTTAGCCAATACGGCTCAGACTACACAACACTCTATAGCGACAGAAGTACGGGCGGAGATAACCTCTATGTCTATCTAAGCAAGGGATTGGCATTTATTGGCAATCCGATAGACAATAGTGTTTTGGAAATATGGTACTTCAAACCTGTGTCGGCAATTGAAGAATTTATTTCTAAGTATGCTCCTGGTTTTACTACCGATTTTTCTGACATACATACCTTTTAACTCTTCACAGGCATAATCAAATGAAGATAGTTCTCGTCTGAAGCATCTAAAAATACTCCCGGGGATGTTGTGCTATTAAACTTCATAACCACACTCTCCCCTTTTGCCACGTTTAGAAACTCTTCTATAAAGCGATAATTGTATGGAATGTCAAGCTCCGGCCCATCCACTTTTGCGGCAATTGAACTCTCCTGGCTCCCCGCTCGCGCGCTTTCAGCGCTTATTTTTAGAGTATCTTCGCCGATATGTAGTATTATCACATTGGCCGCCTCACGGGCAAAAACAGAAGCGGTTTTAATAGCGGCCGCAAAATCCGCCTTGGATACGTTTGTGTTAATACTTGAGCTTGTAGGAATTATTTTTTCAAACGGCGGGTACTCCCCCTCCACGAGCCTACTTGAAATAACCACGTCATCCAAAGCAAACAAGACCTGCCGCTCGCTCTCGCTTACCTCCATGGAAACTTTTTTAGCATCTGCCGCGATTCGGACAAGCTCGGTCAAGATGTTTTTGGGAAGAATTAATTTTGCAGCCTTCATCCCCTTCATGTTAACTGTCTTTTTCGAGAGCCGAAAACCATCCGAGGCCACCAGAGAAAGCGAATGCTCGCTAAAAATAAAAAGCACCCCGGCCAAGGCTGGCCTTGAGGCTTCAGTTGAGCACGAAAAAATAGTGCTCCCTACTGCCTCGAGAAAATCAGTCTTAGGAAGGGCAACGCTTTCTTTAAGAGCAGAAGGAACAACGGGAAAGTCCGACGTGTTTAGCCCTGCCAAACTTCCTTTAAAACCCTCGGCCTCTATTTTCAAAGTCTCGCCTTCCGAAGAAAGTGTAATTTTATCGCTCCTAAGACTCCCCACCAGATCAACCAATATTCTTGAGGGGACTGCAACCTCACCCTCACTTTCCACTTGAGCACCGATTGACGCTACGCAAGACATTTCAAGGTTTGTGGCGGCAATGCTTAGCTTACTGCTTTGGGCTGCGAGTTTTATGTTAGTAAGTATCGGGAGCTGTGCGCGGCTTGAGACAAAGCGGGATGAATGGGAAAGTATTTTTGTCAAATCCTTTTGTAGGACTGTAATCTTCATCTTGGTCGAATTATATATTAAAAATAGTAGTACTAGTAGTAGACACCGTGGATAAGTGGATATGCTCCCAATTTGCGCTCAAGACCCACTGTTGATAAGTACTGGATAAGTCTGTTTCTACTATAGTAATTATTGTTTATAAGTGGAAAACGTTAAATGCACTTGGGTGGTTATCCACGTATTGTATTTTTTATCCGCGAAATATCCCCACGCGTGCCCTCGTCCATCGAGGCCATTTGCGCAATTTTATCCACACCATGAAGGACAGTCGAGTGGTCCCGCCCCCCCACCAACCTTCCGACTTCCTCCAGAGGGAGGTTGTACTCAACTCGAAGAATGTACATAAGCATCTGTCTCGGCCGGGCAAATATTCTTGAGCGCCCTTTGCCGAGTAGCGCGCGTCTGCCTATTGCATACTGACTACAAACCGCGTCTATGAGTTGCTCGGGGGTCGCCCGCTCCCTTTTTTCTTCTTCAATTTTTTTACCCAAAAGCGAGTTTACAAAGTCAAGGTCAACGGGCTTGTTTTTTATTTTTGCCTCAGACATGAGGCGCGTCAAAAACCCCTCCACTTTTCTGGCCGAGTCGATGTTTCCTGCAATGGTTTGGACCAAAGATTCTTCGAGGCCCAAGCCTTTTTGTTGTGCCTTGATTTGGACTATTGCACAGCGGAGCTCAAAGTCGGGCGGTGCAATGTCAACAATTAGCCCCGCCTCAAAGCGGCTTTTTAGGCGCTCCTCGAGCTTTACTATTTCACTTGGGGGCTTGTCCGAAGTCATAATGATTTGACCGCCCCCCCCGACCACTGCATTAAAAGTGTGGAAGAACTCCTGTTGAACCGACTCTTTGCCCGCAATAAATTGAATATCGTCAACAAAAAGCGCTTGGAGTTTCCGATACTTTCCCCGGAAAGCTTGGGTGGTTTTGTTTCTTATGCCCTCGACAATGTCGTTGGTGAAGTCCTCGCCTGTAACCGCCAAGATTTTTTCAACCCCGCGGCCAAGCAGCCGGTGGCCGACGGCGTGCATCAAATGGGTTTTGCCCACCCCCACCCCACCCCAGATAAAAAGCGGATTGTATGCCGCTCCCGGCTCGCGTGCTACGGCCTCGGCAGCTGCGTGGGCCATCTGGTTTGTGGTAGACACCGCGAAGTTTTCAAAAGTAAAGCCCGGCCGCACTTGTACCCTTGCAATTTTTTGCATGAGTATCTCCCCCTCTTCTTCTTTTTCAAACAAGGGAGTTGGCTGCGATGTTTTTGTGGGCATAAAAGCACTTTTGACACTGAAAGTAAGGTCGCACGGGAAGCCGATTGTTTTTGCCATTGAGTCCTGAACCAGCCCAAAATAGCGCTCCTCTACCGTGTTTTTAACAAAGCTTGAAGCACAGCCTATTTCGGCCATATACCGGCCTTCGTCGAGCTTCCGAAGTGAAGCCAGGTGGGTGTGAACCAGCCATGTGTTGTAGGTTGCCGAGGAAACTGCGACACGGACACTTGCGAGTACTTCATGCCAAACTTGGTCTTTGTCTGGTTTTTGCATTGCTTGCATACTAGAAAAGTTATCCACAAAACTCAACCCACAAAATACACGAAATGTGCTATACTTTTCCAAATGGCCACCAAAAGAACTTACCAACCAAGCAAAACCCGGAGAAAAAGAAGACTGGGATTTAGGGCTAAGATGGCGACCAAAGGTGGCCGTAAAGTGCTTCAAAGGCGACGGGCCCGAGGACGCAGAATTCTTTCTGTCTGAAATGTTTTCACTCGACAACCGGCTCAAAAAAGACGAGGACTTTAAACGCGTTAAAGCCAAAGGCCGTGTGGTTCAGGGCTCCTCTTTTGCACTTGCTTTGCATTATCGGGGAGACAGCGATCCTTCCCGTTTTGGCTTTGTTATTACTAAAAGCGCCGTAAAGAACGCTTCCAAAAGAAACATGATAAAAAGAGCATTGTCCGAGTCTCTCAGGCAAAACATTGCCTACGTCAAAGATGGTTATGACGGTGTATTTTTGGTTAAGCCCGCGGGGGCCACGAAATACATGGCCGAGCTCATGTTGGAGGTAAAGCTTGTCGCCGAAAAAGCAAAACTATTTAAATAATGCTTACTTTATACAAAAATACTCTTTCGTTTCTTTTTAAGATTCTCTTTGGTGGTGGCTGCCGGCACTTCCCCAGTTGCTCCGAATATGCCGCGGAGGCTATTTCCATCCATGGAATTTTAAAAGGGTCAATCCTTTCAGTAAGGCGGCTTGCACGCTGTCACCCTCGGGGAACCCATGGATTTGACCCGGTGCCCCCAAGGCTCCATAATAACTAGGCTTTATGGATATTTTTACCACTCTCCTAACCCAGCCTTTGGCCAACGGACTTGTTTTGGTTTATAAGATTCTAGGCAACATGGGGCTTGCCATTTTGGTTTTCTCTATTCTCCTTCGGGTGGTCTTGACCCCCCTTACCCGCCCGTACATGGAGTCAATGAAGAAGATGCGCTCTTACTCCAAAGAACTAAATAAGTTAAAAGAAAGACACAAAGGTGACCGTGCAAAAGCAGCGCAAGCCCAAGCAGACTTTTATAAAGAAAAGGGTATAAGCCCAACAGCTGGCTGTTTGCCATATCTTCTACAGATAGCGGTTTTAATTTTCTTGTTTAGACTTTTTACCGCTGTTTTTGCCAACGGCGGGGGAGTTTCCGAAAACTTCAATCATTTTTTATATGAGCCTTTGAAATTTGCCCAAGGCGAAGAAGTTAACACTAGATTTCTTTATTTGGATATAACCAAGCCGGACAAGCTAAATGAGCTCTTTGGGCTGGGCGACTCAGGGCTTCCTATACCGGGGATATTTTTGCTCTTGGCCAGCGCCATGCAGTTTTTGTCAGCCAAGATTTCTGTTCCTTATGTTGAAGCGGAGGCTAAGGCTGCAAAAAAGACGAAAGGAAAAAGCGACGACTTTCAGGTTGCCATGCAGAGTTCAATGATTTACACCTTTCCATTGATTACGATCCTGATCGGAATTTCCTTTCCAAGCTCCCTTGCTCTATATTGGTTGGCCTTTTCCGCATTTCAAGTGGTCCAGCAGTACATGGCAACCGGCTGGGGCGGTGCCACTCCATGGGTCACGAAACTTAAGTCCCTTGCAAAGCGAGGTTGAGTCCATATACAATACGCTTGAGACGTACCGTCTGGTACATCTTTTGTCATGGAGAAAGATATCAAGAATTTTATAGATGAACTTCTTGTCAAAGTTGGTTCCGATGCAGAAGTTGAAGTCAGCACCGAGGAGCAAGAAGGGGAGAAAGTTTACAAGGTGCTTATTGAGTCTCCCCGTGAAGCGGGGCTTTTAATTGGCGCGCATGGTGCGACCCTTCATGCTATTCAGTCTTTTTTGGCAATGGCGGTAAAGCAAAAAACGGGCGAGTGGGTGAGAATCGTGGTTGATATCGGCGACTGGCGCCAGAAAGCGGAAGCGCACCTGACGAGTCTTGCTATGGCCGCAGCCGAGCGGGCCCGGGCAACCGGAGAAGCTCAGCCTTTGTATAACCTGACCCCATCCGAGCGCAGGGTCGTGCACTTGGCTCTTGCCGAAGAGAAAGGGATAACAACAGAGTCAGAGGGCGAGGGGGCAGCGAGATATTTAGTGGTAAAGCCGGCGTGAAGCTTCTTTTTAGTATCTTTATCCTACTTCTTCCAACACAACTTGCTTATCATTTCTGGCCGGACTTTGCCTTTGTTTATGGTGTAAGGGTAGACTATTTTTCACCGACGATTTATGCGACCGAACTCCTTTGGCTTTTAATTTTTGCCTTGTGGATTATTAAAGACAAAAGCGCTGTCCGCAAAATTTTATCAAAATGGCGGGCACTCGTCGTTTTGTTAGTTCTGGCAATAGTTAATATTTTCTTTTCAAGTATTCCAGAAGTATGTGCCTTTAAGTGGTTAAGAGTGGGGGAGTTTCTAAGTCTTTATTTTTTTATAAAAAATCAAAAAGACATTGTTCAGTCCATTAAAGTGCCTCTGGTAGTGTCTTTGTTTCTTACACTGCTTTTGGCCATCACCCAAATCATAAAAGGCGGGAGCCATGGCGGAATTTTGTATTGGCTGGGGGAGCGGTCTTTTTCAACAAACACTCCAGGTATTGCACTTTTTAATTTTTTGGGCACTGAAATGCTTCGCCCGTATGCCACTTTCGGCCACCCCAATGTGCTGGCCGGGTTTTCGTTAATAGCATTCTTTTTGTTTATAAAAAAAAGGGGTTTCCTCGCGCGGACAATTGTTTTGATTTCGGCAATTTCAGTTTTTATATCCGTTTCACAAAACGCCTGGCTGGCACTTTTTCTCACCCCTGTTGTTTATATTTTCTCAAATAAAATTAAAAACGGACTGGCGAAATTTGTGCGCCTTGCGGCAGTCACTTCACTGTTTCTTACTTTACCAAATGCCACTCACGCACCGCGGGAAATTATTGAGCGGATGGAGCTTAACGAAATTGCCGGAAACATTATTTCTCAAAGACCTGTTTTTGGCATCGGTCTAGGGGATTTTGTAAGCCAATTGCCCACTACCTCAAGCCTTAGATCAATCTGGTTTCTCCAGCCAGTCCACAACGTCTTCCTTTTGGTTGCTGCAGAAACCGGATTGGTGGGGCTCCTCTTTTTTGTTTATTTTCTCGGGAAAAACACGAACGCCAAAAATGCACTGCCGGTTATTGCCATGGTCTTGACCGGTTTGTTTGACCACTATTGGATTAGTGGTTTTCAGACCATGATGCTTGCTGCAATAGTTTTGGCAATTGGTTACAATAAGCAATGAAAGTAATGAAAATATTTTGTGATGGGGGAGCAAGAGGGAACCCCGGGCCCGCAGCAGCAGCGTTTGTGGCATATGACTCGGCGGGGAAACTCATACACAAAGCTTCAAGATTTTTGGGGAACGCCACAAACAATGTCGCCGAGTACGAGGCCTTGATTATGGCGCTTGACTGGCTTACCGAGAACCAAAAAGGAGCGGTCGAGATAATACTTGATTCAGAACTGGTTACCAAGCAAATGCGAGGGGAATATAAAATAAAAAATGCCGCTCTCCAAGTCTCGGCGGGAAGGGCCAAAGCACTTGAGAAAAATTTAGCACACAAGCATATATACAGGCATATGGTGCGCGCGGGAAACACAGAGGCTGACTTCTTGGTAAACGAAACCCTGGACCAAAACTTATAGCTTTGTAAGACGTGGAATATACGGGATTTTCTGATGTAATCAGTTTGGGTTGTCAGGTATTTATTACTTTCTTGTTATAGGGTGCTTCCCACTTCTGGCGGTTGGCCGGATAGACTCCAAGCAGTATTATTAAATATGCCGAAGATTTTCCTATTATCCAAAGAGGAGCTTTTCACAAACCCCCTTTATGAGTTTTTGAAGAGCAAAGGTACGGACGTGGTACTCAGTGAAAACCCGCACGATCTGGGTGGAAATATTAGTCATCTGGTGGTCGTAAACCTTGACGGCAAGTTTAGCGAAAACCAGACGCTTCTAAAATATCTGGCGAAATCTGCCACAGGGCTGAAAGTGGTAGTGGTTAACTCTGCTCCTGGTTTGGCGTATTCCGTCACTCCCGTTAAGCAAATTTTTATAGATAACATACTTGGGCTTTACGACAAACCCCTGAGAGAACTTTACACCAAAGCTTTAAAGCCGGAGGTTTACCTTCCGACCAAAGCGTGGCTCTCGGTCTGTAGTTTGGAGGAGGTTCTCGATAAAGTTGCCGAGGAGTTGTTTTCTTTTAGTGAAAGCAAAAGATTTCTCTTCGGGAAGCTTATTTCTTTTCAGGAGGCAGTCGGGTTACTTAATCCCGTAGCGCAAGTTTATGCAGACCTGAACCTTCCCCACAGGTTCCCAAAGCCCGGGCTCGCGGTTGTTGAAACGCGCTTAGTTCCGGAAAGAATTCTCGCTTTCGTTTCCAGCCCTGCGAAAACAAAGGCGTCTAAACCCAGAAGAAAAATAAACAAACGGCCAATTGTCGCGGCCATGGCCACACTGGTTTTACTTCTTTTTAGTCCATATATTTTGCTGGCCACATCTGGCATCAGCGCCGGGGTGGCTTACAAGGCAATGTCGGGAGGCAACCTTGAGACTGCAGGCCCGGCAATGGCATTGACCCAGAAGCTCTCAAGGGCCAGTTACCGGATACTTTCTTTATTGCGATTTCTTCCACTGACGGAGACTGCGGCCCTTGTGGCAAAAGGGGCGGGAATTGGCGGCAGGGTTCTTGCGGTGAGCGACTATGCGTCCCAGTTTTCCACTCAAGTCTCGGAAGGCGCTGATGTTTCCGGCTCCACCAACGGGCTTTATCTTGAACTTTCAGCTCTTTATGAAGATTTGTCGTTTTTGAATGGTGAAGAGCTGCCGTGGATTGATTTTGATATTGGCAAATATCGTGAATACGCTCTTGCGGCAAGTAAGTTGGTCATTGAACTTCCGGACATTCTCGGCTACGAAAGGCCTAAAACCTATATGCTGCTTTTACAAAACAATATGGAGCTTCGGCCAACCGGTGGGTTTATCGGCTCGTTTGCGCTGCTTACTTTTTCCAAGGGGGAGCTAATTGACAACGCTGTTTACGATGTTTATTCCGCCGACGGGCAGCTGAAAGGCTACATAACCCCCCCCGCGCCGATAGAGGAGCATTTNGGGGAGGCGAGTTGGACACTACGGGATTCTAACTGGGATCCGGATTTCCCAACTTCGGCCTCTCGGGCTGAATGGTTTTTAGACAAAAGCTTGGAGCGCGAAGTGGACGGTGTGGTGGCAGTAAACCTTGAGGTTGCCAGGAAGTATTTGGAGGTACTGGGCCCGTTAAGCTTGCCTGACTTTGATGACACGATAGACAGTAAGAATATGTACGAGAAAGTTCAATTTGAAGTGGAGGACAATTTCTTTCCGGGGTCCCGCAAAAAAGCGCACTACTTGTCCGCACTCCTCGATGGGATTGTAGCGCGCATTGAAAATGCTGGTAAAGCTGAGATTTTGGAGCTTCTATTGGCAACCATGAGTAAGCTTGAGTCCCGCGATATTCAGATTTTTTTGCACGACTCCGAGTCAGCCAGGGTGTTTTCAAAGCAAAATTGGGACGGAAGCATTCAGGTTGACCCCTGCGCCAGTTCAAATTGTGAAAGTGCACTCTCCGGGATAGTCGAGGCAAATTTGGGTGTAAACAAGGCAAATTACTATATTAGCCGGTCGGTGCGCCTGAGCACCCAAGTGGGTGAGAGTGAGCTTAAGCATGAGCTAGTACTCACGCTTAAAAATGCGGCGCCCGGGCGAGAGCGCATTCCCGAGCAGCGCTATAAGGCCTATGTTCGTGCAATTGCAGAACCTAACGCCAAATTTAGGGAAGCATACGAGCTTAATAATAGCTCACGAAGCTATTTTGACGTAGACATTGAAGAATTTGACAACAGGGTGGAGTACGGGCTTTTAGTAGAAGTTCTTCCGGGGGAGACAAAAAGCGTGGTCTACAACTGGAGCACTCCAGCGAAGTTGAATTTTAAGGAAGACGGGGAACTTATGCTTACGTGGTGGAAGCAATCCGGAACCGGAGATTATCCGCTTGAGCTCCTAACCAAGCTTCCTGAAGTGCCTTGGCTGAAGTCAAACCCGCCCATGTCCTTGACCGAAGGCGGGGGTTATATCTATAATACAAACTTGAATCGCGATTTAAGAAGTATTTTTAGCTGGAAACCAAAATGAAAACATACAAATTGAAAGCAGAGCCAAGAAAGTTGACTGGCAGAAAAGTCAAAACTCTTCGTGCGCAGGGTTTGGTGCCCGGAAATGTTTTCGGCAAGGATGTTAAATCATTCTCGGTGCAGGTCGACTTAAAAGAGCTTAACAAAGTTTATGATGATGCTGGTGAAACTGGTGTGGTTGACCTTACAACCAGTCGTAAAACCGTGCCGGTACTGATAAGTAACGTCCAGTATCACCCAGTTGACGCTACGGCGCTACATGTTGACTTCAGGCAGATCGACCTAACCAAGCAAGTGACCGCAACGGTACCGGTCGAGATTACCGGTGAGTCGCCGGCAGAAAAATCCGGTATCGGCACCGTGGTGCAGCAGGTAATGGAGCTTGAAGTAGAAGCCCTTCCGGCTGATTTGCCGGAAAAGTTTGAGATTGATGTAACCGGACTTAGTGAAGTTGATGCCGCCATATTTATCAAAGATTTGAAGTATGACAAGGCAAAAGTTGCTCTCACTGCGGACCCCGAGCAAATTGTTGTTAAAGTCGAGCCTCCCCAGAAAGAGGAAGTAGCACCTGCGGTTGAGGCAGTGGCTGAAGAAGGCGCCGAAGTACCGGTGGAGGGCGAAGCAGTAGAAGAAGGTAAAGAACCAGCACCCGCATCGGAAGCTGAAAAAGTGAAGAAATAATCATGGACGAACAAACGGCAGGACAGGTTTACTCCGGCCCACAACAAGTAACTCCAACTGCTGTTGGGCCTAGACCAAGAAGGGTAATGCTTATTGTTGCCACACTGGCTGTGATTTTACTTGCCGTGGCCACCGGCTACTTTCTTTTTATTAGAAATATTCAAAGCACTCCTGCGACAAAAAGCGAAGCCAGCTCTGAGCGGGTGGAGTATGCGAATTCAAACGGCTTTTCTTTTTCGTATCCGGAAAATCTGACACTTTCTGAAACCGCAGAAGGCGCAGTCCTGACAGGGGAGCAGGAGCTTTCATTCGTAATTAAAGAACTTACACAGAGTTTGCGCTCAACCGTTGGGAATAACGAGGAGCCCGAAACATTTACGGCCGATGCAAGAGTCGGCTACAAGATTGCGCGCGATGGCACCGAGTATTATTATTTTCCACTTTTTGGCGATAAATATCTCGAGATAGTCAGTAAAGGGGCGAATGAAGAGATACTTTCGAGTCTTAAATTTGTTGCCCCCCAAAACGCCTCCGTCAATTGATCCAAGGGGCATTGATTAAGAGCCCGTCTTTGCCCGTTTCTTGATAAATTGCCTCCGTTACAAACGGCATAAAAGGATGAGCTATAACGAGCGAGCAATAGAGTACGTACTCCAATACTGCCTGAGCATCCTCACGTCTGCTTTTGGTTTTTTCTAAATAGGAGTCTGCAAATTTTTTCCAGATAAAATTATAAAGCTCCTCTGCGGCTTCGTTTAGTCTATATTTATCCAGAAGTTTGGTTATTTTTTTCTGAGATTTCTTAAGCTCAGCAAGTATCCATTTGTCATCAAGATTTGTGACTCTTGGTCTAGTTCGAATTTCGTGTTTCGAGTTTCTTATTTTCGTTTCGTTTGACAAAACGAAACGAGCTATGTTCCAAAGCTTGTTGGCAAAGTTTCTCTGGCCGCGGATGTTGTCCTCAGAAAGGGAAATATCGTTGTCAACTAAAGCTCCCCAGACAATACCCATGCGAAGGGCATCCGCGCCATATTTTTCTGCCATTTTAATGGGGTTAATCACGTTGCCCTTGCTTTTGCTTATTTTTTGTCCCTCGCGGTCCCGTACAAGGCCATGAAAGAGTATCTCTTTGAAGGGAACTTCCCCTGTGGCATAAAGCCCGAGCATAACCATTTTTATTACCCAAAACGGCAAAATATCATATGCCGTGTTCATGACCGAGGTTGGATAAAAATAGTCAAAGTCACCCTTTTTTGTTGTTTGAAGGGTTGCAAAAGGCCACTGGCCGGAGGAAAACCATGTGTCAAACGTATCTTTGTCTTGAGTTAATTTTGTGTGCCCGCATTTAGTGCATTCCAGGGGCTCTAAGCCACTAGTTATCTCCCAATTGAGGCACTTTTCGCACCTCCATGCGGGGATTCTAATTCCCCAAACAATCTGGCGGCTAATGTTCCAATCTTTAAGATTTTTCAGCCAGTGCACTGCAATTTTTTCGAATTTCTGCGAAGTAATTCTGACCCTCCTTGTTTTTACTGCAGCTAAAGCCGCTTTTGTAAGTGGTTTGACTTCCAGAAACCACTGCTTAGAAACCATTGGCTCTATGACGCTTTTGTCCCTGTAGCAAACGCCGATTGTATGGTGAATTTTCTCGGTTTTTTTAATGAGGCCAGTCTCCGTGAGGTCAGCAACTACTGCTTCGCGAGCCTGGTTTACGTAAAGCCCAGCATATTTCTCTGGAACATTTATCATTCGGCCGTCTACATCTATGGCCTTCAAAATTGGAAGCTTGTGTCTTTGGGCTATTTCAAAGTCAACTTTGTCATGTCCCGGAGACACTTTTACTGCTCCAGCCCCATAAGACGGGTCGACAACGGCGTCTGTAATTATTGGAATTTCTCTGTTAATTATCGGAATTATTGCTTTCTTCCCAATTAAATGTTTGTACCTTTTATCTTTTGGATGAACCGCTACTGCGACGTCTGCAAATATTGGCTCCGGTCTGGTTGTTGCAATTGTGAGCGTGCCATAATCAAGATAATAAAGCTCGTCATCGCGCTCGACGTGGTTGACTTCAAGCTCAGAAAAACTTGTGCCACAGCGGGTGCAGTAGTTAACAATCCGCTCTCCCCGGTAAATCAAGCCTTCGTCATAGAGTTTTTTAAAAGTCCCATAAATGACTTTAACAATGTCCGGGTCAAGTGTAAACTTGAGTCGGCTCCAATCGGCACTGGCCCCAAGCCTTTTCATTTGACTTATACTGGTGTCAGAGTTTTGTTGGACGTAGTCCCAAATCATTTTGTAAAGCGTATCCCGGTCGTAATCAAAACGGCTTTTGCCTTTTTCTCGGAGTTTCTTTTCAAAAACATATTGAGTCTCAATGCCTGCGTGATCGGTTCCCGGAAGCCAAAGGGTCGGCTCGCCCTGCATTCTGTGGTAGCGGGCTAAGATGTCCTCAATTGCGACAAAACGCGCATGGCCAATGTGAAGGGGATCGTTGGCATTGGGCGGAGGCATTATAATTGTAAACGGTTTTTTCTTTTTGTTTACTATCGGAGAAAAAGCACCAGAGCTTTCCCATTTCTTATAAATCTTTTCCTCATACTCGGAGTGGTTGTAAACTTTGTCCATAACTGAGGCAATTATAACAGCAATCAGTTTATTCTTCTATTGAAAGTGAGGGATTGGCAATAACCTTTTGCCAGGGGACTGGTTGGTAATTGGAATACGCAGCTGAGGCAATCATGGCTGCGTTGTCGGTTGTGTATTTTGGGTCTGGAATAAAAACTTTTGTTTTGCCCTTTAAAGCTTGGGTTATTTTTTCTCTAAGTCTTTTATTGGCAGAAACTCCCCCTGCCAAAAGAAAGCTTTTGGGTTTATATTTCTCAACTGCCTTTATAGATTTGGCCACTAGAGTGTCGACAATTGCTTCCTGTATTTCTGCGGATAATTGTTCGATTGTTAAATTGTTAGATTGTTTTTTTATGAAATTTAATACTGCTGTTTTTAAACCAGAGAAACTCATATCTAAATTATCGGAGTCCAACATGGGTCTTGGGAAAAGATTTAATTCGGATTTCGAATTTAGGATTTCGAATTTCTCGGCGGCAGCCGAGATAGCCGGTCCTCCGGGATAGGGGAGCCCCAAAAGCCTTGCTGTTTTGTCAAAAGCCTCGCCTGCGGCGTCGTCGCGTGTGCCGCCAAGATATTTAATTTCTCCATGGTTTTTCATTAAAACAAAGTCAGTGTGCCCCCCGGAAACTACTAAAGCAACTGCGGCGAATTTAGGCATTATTTTTGCATCAATCCAATTGGCATAAATATGTGCAACTAAGTGATTTACCGGGACTAGTGGCTTGTTCCAAACAAGCGACAAAGTTTTTGCGGTTTCAACACCAACAAGTAAAGAGCCGATTAACCCAGGGCCATAGGTGACGCTTATCGCGTCTAAGTTGTCAATTTTTAATTTTGCAATTTTCAAAACACCTTCTATGACTGGAATGATGCTCTCAATTTGCCGTCTTGCCGCCACCTCCGGAATTATTCCGCCAGTTTTCACATGCTGAGATAGTGACGAAAATACGGCCGAAGAAACGACGGTTTGGCCATTTTCCACGACGGCGGCTGCGGTTTCGTCACAACTGGTCTCGATGCCAAGGATAAGCATAATTTGAAATTTATATTTTTAAATTTTTAATCAATTTCTTTAATTAGAAAATGTAAAAGTTTACTTTGAACTTTTTGCGATGGCCGAGAATATCAAGGTTAATTCTTTAGCCTCTTTCCAAAGACTTAAACATTCTTCTTTCACACTTGGAGAATTATGAGCCAAAAGACGCAACCAATACATCGTTTCCTTTGACTCTTTTTTGCAGATAAAAATTTTGCTTCTAAAGTCCTTTTTACTTGAAGCGCCGTTGGCTTCTGAATAATTTGCTCCAACACTGGTTCCGCTTCGGACAAGTTGTGATACAATCGGTTTCGAAATAGTATCTAGTCTACATTTTTTACACAAGGATATTAATTCTTTGGAGAATTTGGTTGTTCTTTCTTCAAGGTCGTAATTTATATTTTTTAACATTTGAATTTGATTAAAAATTTTGAATTAAGAATTAAAAATTAATTCGTGGGACCTGTCCCACGAAGGTATTTTGCTTGCCAGGGGCGGTAGTTTGAAAAATAAGTATCTTCAAAAATTACTTCACCATTTCTTTCAACTTTATAGTTGAAGTTTACCTTTGCCCCCCAGGCTTTGTAATCTACTTGCTTAATTTCGCCGGTTGGCAACGTCGGGTCGTTAACGTAGAGGTCCTCAGGTGGGGGAGTAACCGCCGAGACAGCAGGTTTACTAATAGTTGAGACTCTGCCGTCGCTTGTTCCATAAAACTCGAAGCGAAGTGTTGCATTTTTGGTGTCCACGAAGGTTTGAATGAGGATGTGCCCAGGTGTGTCATTTTTAATTTTTATGTCGACAGTTGGGTGATAAATGGTGGCATCAATTCCGGGAGGTGAGTCTTGCTCGTAGTAACCCACACGATATGAGTGTGCATGGCGCTCGACAATGGGAAGCCCTGCATTTAATGCGGCTCTAAAAAATGTCGTTGATACTTGGCACACACCCCCGCCGTCGCCAAGAATTGTTTGGTTACCTTGGATTACGTAGGCTTGCTTATAGCCGGTGAGAGAGGATATATCACCAAGGGTTTTAACGAAGGAAAATACTTCGCCCGGCTCAATAAGGACGCCATTTAAGCGAGAGGCGGCGAGGGAGACGTTGTAAATACGGGAGGGAATTGAGCCCCTAAAACTTGACTTGCCGACTCCAATTAACTCTTTTATTCCAAGGTCGTTCACGTCCTCGGTTGCGAAGTCCGGCGCAGTTCGTGTGACTGGTATTTCAACAGACACCATGTCAACCTCAGTGTTTTCAAGCTCCACCAAAGCATCAACCAGTTTTTGCTTTAAATCGGGAACGACAACTTCCAGCCCATCCTTTGCCGGGGAAAACTCCTGAACCCTGCCATTTTCGAAAGTAAATACCGGGTTTGCCGGAGGAGTTTTAACTCTGTCTGCAATATCGGGAATACTCGGGTTGATGCTGTCAAAATAATACCCGCCATTGGGATTGAGGAATTTCAAGAGTTCCGCACTTTTATAGGTAAATTCGTGGGAATCGGAAGTAAGGCTTAAAGATTTTGATAAGAATTTCTTTCCCCTCTCGAGAAACGCAAGTTGCTCGACGGAGTTGAGTGATGGGTCGAGAATCTGGGGTTCGAATTCTACTGCCCGTTTTCTATTTTTAACGGCTTCAGTTATCGTGTTTTTGAGTATCCTGGTATCCACCACGGTTCCCGCTTCTCCCTGAACAAATTCCAGCACTCCCTGGTTAACAAGAAGTGAAGGCATGACAGGTAGAGAGGGAGACTGGGCGGCAATGAGATTTACCTGCTCGGCTAGTTTTTCATCGTTAAACCTGACAACCAAAGTCAGATTTTTTCCGTTTTCCCAGGGAGTATCTCTGCCGACCTCAAAGGCCATAGACACTGTTTCTTCGTAGTCGGCTGCCGCCTCTATTGAGGACAGAGGAATTTCAAATTCCAAAGGACTGTCTTTGTAGTTCATCCTGATTACCACTTTATCTGGTAAAACCAGTTCTTGTGTCAGTTTCTCTGTTGCCGCCTTCGTGCTTTTCCCTCCGATGTGTACTCCCTCGACATAAATGCCCGGGTAAACCTTGTTGTAAAAAAATGCAAAAAACACCAGGGTGCCGGAAAGCGCCGCAATTACGATTAAGAGCGCCACGACAAGAGTTTTATTGACCATACTAAGTATGATATCATTTAAAAAGATACTATACTTAGCTCATGGAACCAAACACAAATCAGATGCCCATAGAGCACGACATTCCGGCCCCCGGGGGCCCCGTGGCTCCCACAACAGGATCAGTGCCCGCTTCTGCTCCCGCGCCACAAACTCCTGTCGCGCCTAAGCCTGAAACTTCATCCCTCGGGACTCAGATGATAACTCCAAAGGGGGGCGGTAAGTTTCCAAAAAAATTACTATTTATATTACTCCTTGTGGTTTTTGTGATTGGTGTGGGCTTTGCAGTAGTCAAGTTTATTCTTCCGAACTTTAGAGGAATTAGTGGATCTACTGAGCTTGTATGGTGGGGCTTATGGGAGGATGAGACTCTGGTGCAGCCCTTGATAGAAGAATACCAAAATGCTAACCCGGGTGTTACGATAAAATATCAAAGAAGTGACAAGGAGGATTATCGAGAAAGGCTTACAAGTGCTCTGGCCCGCGGTGAAGGCCCGGACATTTTCAGGCTTCATAATAGCTGGATTCCAATGTTTGCAGCTGAGCTTGAGCCGGCTCCGTCAAATATTTTAAGCTCTCAGGACTTCCAAAACGCTTTTTATCCGGTGGCCGCGGAGAGCGCCATTGGTGCCAATGGACCTCTGGCAGTACCTCTTGAATATGACGGGCTGGCCATGTTTGTTAACGAGGAGATATTTACTACTCACGCAGCAACAATACCCACAGACTGGAATGATTTGCGTGAAGTTGCGAAAGCCTTAACTATTAAAGACGAGAGAGGGGTAATAACCCAGTCCGGGGTGGCTCTCGGGACTACTGCCAACGTTGACCATTGGCCCGAGATAGTAGCTCTTTTATTGCTTCAAAACGGCGCAAATCCGGGTAGTCCAAATGACGCTGCCGGCCGGGGAGGGCAAGCTTTAAGCTTTTATAAACAATTTTCAGTTGTAGACCGAGTATGGGATGATACCCAGCCCACCTCAACAGTTGCTTTTTCAACCGGGAGGGTGGGGATGTACTTTGGGCCTTCCTGGCGCGCTCTTGAAATTATCGAAAGAAATCCATCACTTAAGTTTAGGGTAGTTCCTGTCCCGCAAGTGCCAAAGTCGGACCCGAGTTTGCCGGACGTAACATACGCTTCTTACTGGGTAGAGGGCGTCTCAGCTAAAAGTAAAAACGTTAGTGAGGCTTGGAAGTTTTTGAAATTTATGAGCGAGCGCGAAAACCTGACCAAGCTTTACGAGCGTTCCTCAGCTTCCCGTCCTTTTGGCGAGCCTTACTCAAGAGTGGATATGCGGGATCTCTTGTTGGCCGACCCGGTTGTTGGTGGTTTTTTGCGGCTTGCACCAAATGCAAAAAGCTCTTATCTGCACTCACGCACTTTTGACGGAGCAAGTGGTATAAATACCGCCCTCTCTCAGTATTACGAGGATGCCATAAATAAAATTAATCCGACAAGCGACCCAAAACGGGAGATGGCCACCCTGGCCACTGGAGTTCAGCAGGTTCTTTCAAGATATGGTTTGGCAGCCCCGTTACCAACACCCGAGGACTAAGGATATGCCCGTTCAGCGCCTGAGCGAGGCTCACTCGATTTCTCTTTTGTATCATGATATTTTTGGTTATCCCATGCGCGAGAGTGAGCTTGCTAGGTGGACTGGCGGCAAAGCGCTACGGCTAACTCGGGCCAGACCAAGGGTAGAGGCCTCAAGCGGATATTTTTTTCTTAAAAACCGGGGAGAACTCGTTAGTCAAAGGGCTGGGCGGGAGAACGCATCCAGAAAGATGATGAAAGTTTTGTCCCACGCAAAGTATATTTTTGAGGAGAATAAAGTTATTTTAATGGTTGGTATTACAGGCTCTTTGGGTATGGCAGCAGCACATGAGCACTCGGATATTGACCTTCTTGTAGTGACCAGAGCAGGGAGACTTTGGAGTACACGCGCAAAAATAATATTTTCTCTTCTAAAACATAAAGTAGCAATTAGAAGAGCCGGCGTGGCCAAGCAGGGAGACAAACTTTGCACGAACATTTGGATGGATGAGTCGGATTTAGTTGTTCATGAGCACAATGCCTATACCGCTCATGAACTTGCTCAAATTGTACCGCTTATAAATCGCGAAAGTACTTATGAGAAACTGATGGCAGTAAATAGTTGGATACTCGACTATTGGCCCAACTCTGTAGTAAGTAGCATGAAGCGTGTAGCAAGGGAAAAACAGAACCATACTACATTCTACATGCTACATTCTACACTTGAGAAAGTGGCCTACTTTCTGCAAAGGTTATATATGAGCAGGAAAATCACTCGTGAAATAGTCACCCCCACACGGGCTTTTTTTCATCCCTTTGACTGGAGCAAGAAAGTAATAAAAGAATTGGAAACAAGAGGGGTACTTGACAAGAGCGTTAAGTCTTCCTAAAATAGCACTCGTAGTAGTTAAATGACAAAAATTAATTTGGTACCGACTCCCGGGTATTTGCTTATTGAACCGGCAGAGGCTGCAATGAAGACCGACTCTGGCATTTATCTTCCTGATTCCGCATCAAGTGAAAAACCACAAAAAGGTAAAGTGTTGGCAGTTGGTGGCGAGGAAGTCTTGGATTCCGGCAAAACCAGAAAATCGCCAGTTAAAGTGGGCGACGTTGTAATTTATAAAAAATGGGGCGGCTCGGAGGTCAAAGTCGGCACAAAAGAATACTTATTTGCAAAGTTTGATGATATACTAGCGGTTGAAAAGTAAACATGAATAAAGAAATGATTTTGGACAGGTCGGCTGAAATAATGGTGCTTCTAGAAGAAATGGGGGTGTTTACTCCGGAGGAAATTGCAAGTATGTCTATTTTTAAAGCTTTGTCTGAGTCAGTAGGAGGTTCTGTGGAATTGTTTTCTGGTAACTTCCCTGATGAGCAGCGGCTAGGGGAACAAATTATACAGGGAGAAGAATTTGAAACTGCCCAACGGAAAGTTTTGGGAGATAGTTAATGGCTAAGCAAATTAAATATGCAGACGAGGCAAGACAGGCACTTTTGGCCGGTATTAACGCGGTCAGTAAAGCCGTTGTCACGACTCTTGGACCAAAGGGTAGAAATGTGGCCTTGGATAAAAAATGGGGCGGGCCGAATGTGGTTCATGATGGAGTCACAGTTGCCAAGGAAATTGAGCTTGCGGACCCGTTTGAAAACATGGGCGCGCAGCTTGTGAAGGAAGCTGCAAGTAAAACTAACGATGTAGCTGGTGACGGAACAACCACCTCAACGTTGCTTGCGGCCTACATCAGCCAGATGGGCATGAAAAATATAACGGCCGGGGCTAACCCGATGATAGTCAAAAAAGGTATTGAGAAAGCAGTTGACGTAGCGGTTGCCGAGCTTAAAAAGCAGTCAAAACCAATAAAGGCTCAGGAAGAAATTGCTCAAGTAGCAACGGTTTCGGCAGGGAGTGAGGAGATTGGCAAAAAGATTGCGGAGGCCCTCGAGAAAGTTGGCCGTGATGGGGTGGTTACAGTTGAGGAAGGCCGCGGGCTTGAGATTGAAATTGACTATAAAGAGGGAATGGAATTTGACAAAGGTTACGCTTCCGCCTATTTTGTAACAAGTCCGGAAAGGATGGAGGCCGAAATTGATGATGCCTTCATTCTTTTGACTGATAAAAAAGTGAGCTCCATTCAAGAGCTCCTTCCTTTCCTTGAGAAATTTGTAAAAGTCTCTAAAAACTTGGTCATCATTGCAGACGAAGTTGAAGGCGAGGCATTGGCTACGCTGGTTGTTAATAAGCTTCGAGGAACATTTAATATTTTGGCAATTAAAGCACCCGGCTTTGGTGACCGGAGGAAAGAGATGCTTGCCGACATTGCAACCTTAACAGGCGGGCAGGTAATTTCGGAGGACACCGGGCGAACCTTTGAAAACATTGAGGTAACTGACCTTGGGCGGGCTGAAAAAGTCTGGGCGGATAAAGATAACGCAAGAATTATCGGTGGAAAAGGCGACGCCAGCGAGCTTAAAAAAAGAATTGCATTAATTAAGCGCCAAATAGAGGATACCGACTCCGACTTTGACCGTGAGAAACTTGAAGAAAGACTTGCCAAGCTTGTTGGAGGAGTGGCAATCATCAGTGTTGGCGCGGCCACTGAAACCGAGCTTAACGAGAAGAAAGAGCGTGTCAAAGATGCGGTCGGAGCTACTAAGGCTGCAGTCGAGGAGGGCATTGTTCCCGGGGGCGGAGTGGCATTTCTTCGGGCAAGGCAGGCCCTGGAAAGGCTGACCGGTGAGACCAAGGATGAGCAAATTGGTCTAGACATAGTTTACGAGGCACTTGAGCAGCCGCTTCGTATGCTTGTCAAAAATGCCGGTGAAGATGATGGCTATATCCTTAACAAAATCGAGGAAAAGAACGATTCGGATTTCGGCTACAATGTTTTGACCGGCAAATTTGGCTCAATGACCAAGTTTGGACTTTTGGACCCTTTGAAAGTCACCCGCTCGGCTTTGCAAAATGCAGCCTCCGTTGCCGCAATGGTTTTAACCACCGAGGCCTTGGTTGCCGATATCCCCGAGGAAAAGCCTGCGCAAGCCGCACCTCCAATGGGTGGCATGGACTATTAAGATCTTTTTTTGTAGAATTAGTATATGCCCGAAGATCACAAGAAACACCTTAAGCCTGTAGTTGAGGAAGTAGTGGAGGAAAAGGAAGAGGATAAGGCTCCAGTCGTCGAAAGCCCAGTAGAGAGTGTAATTGAAGCCCCATCGGAACCCGCTGAAAGCGAGCCTGTAGTTGAAAAAGAATCTAAAAAAATGAACCTGAAGCTTGTGGTGGTAATAACTTTAGTCAGTTCCCTTGTCGCAGCGTTTGTTTCAGGCGGAGTGTATGTCTATCTTTCAAGTGTGGAGTCAGCCAAGCCCGCGCCCGAGACTGCAACCCCGAGCCCTGAAGCAACGGCTAATCCAGAATTTACCACTACTCCCGAGCCCGAGCCGGTTGATTTGTCTAAGTACTCAGTAAGGGTTTTAAACGGCAGCGGCGCAATAGGCGCAGCTGGAGCTGGCGAAGACATCTTGGTTGAGGCTGGCTTTACTGTTGGTGCTACTGGGAATGCGGCAAACTATAACTTTAAGTCGACCGTAATTCAGGCTAAAGCAGATGTTCCTGCTGAGACTGTAAGTCGTGCCAAAGAGGCGCTTGAAAAAGCTGATTATAAGGTTGAGGTGGGCGAAGCGTTACCCTCGTCTTCACAATATGCCATTGTGGTCACAATGGGCCCGAATTAAAGCTTGGGTAACATGCTCAAGGGGTTTGTAGGGCGGCCGTTTTCGCGAATCTCGAGGTGCAAGTGGTCCCCGCTGCTTCTGCCGGTTGAACCAACTTCTCCAATCACGGTGTTCAAATCGACCTTTTGGTCTTCAGAAACCAAGATTTTGGACAAGTGAGCATAAAGCGAGCTGAAGCTGTCTCCATGCCGGATCAAAATCGCATTACCATAGGCAAAACCCGAGTGCTGAATAGCCACAACGGTGCCTGCCATGACAGGACGTACTGGCTCGCCGGTTTTACCCTCAAAATCGACTCCGGGATGAAAAAAGAAGAACCCCTGATTGACCTTGACAGTCTCGAGTGGGTACTGAATATGGCCTTCGGTTTTGATATTAACCTCGGAAGTGCTAATTATCACGCTTTCTGTAGCCTCAAAGTTGCTTGAGGCATTGGCGGGCGTGAGCGAGGTTGCCATTACAAACACAGCGATCTGCGAGCCGATCAAGCGCCTCATATGTTTGTGCTCAAAAACGTGCCTAAAATACCTGGACACTTTGTTTCCAGCTCGAGCGCGAGCAATAGATTTGAGGCTGGGAAGTAGCTTTTCGTCCTCACTAGAAGCCCCCCGTCGTTTAAGAAGTTTTAAGTCGAGACGGTACCTAAGAGGTAAACTCAAAGATATTTTTCTCAAAATAAGCAGGACGGGGGAATTGTAGGGTTACCACCTCATTTTGTCAAGTTTGTGCTACCATTAACTCACTTTGATGAGCACAAAAGAATTTGCTGGTAAGTTAGTCGAGGAGGCCGTGGCAGCTAAGAGTTATTCGCTTTGGAAAGATGGGGAGTTCAGGAGACTGGTGGGTTTTACGAAACTTACCAATAAACAGCAGGATAAAATTTTTAACGACTTGCAGGTGACCGCGCTTTTGTATGTGATTTTATTTTTGGAAGAAAAATCGGCCAATAATGACCAGCATAGCGTGGTTTATTCAAATATCGGCGAATATACGGTCGATGCATTCTTGGATATGATGGCGAGTGCCCAACTAAGCGATCGCCAAATTGCGCTATGGCGCAAGCTCATTGAAAAACGCGAAAAGGAATATAAAAGTGATCTTGACTATATTATGAAGGAAAGTAAACATTGGGACGTCTTTGATGGTGAAGATAGACTACTTAGGGAGACTTGGGGGAGAGTTATTGCTCTGTCCTTGGGAGCCCTGGGGCACATCCGCAAAAATTCAGAGGAGGCGTCTGCCAAGGACCCCTTGTGGGTGATAGTCAGGCGTTGGTTGGTAAGCATCGAAGTTGAGCTGGTACAGACATTTAAAGATACGGATTTAAAAGACCTCAAAGTGCTAAACTGAAGTAATAAGTTGCGTAACTTGTCACTTCGCTTAAATCTTTTGCTTTTACAAACCTCTCCGAGTTTGTGTTTTGTAAGAGTTCGGCTTTAACATTCTCGTCGCTCAAGGTCTTTAAAAGGATATATATTGCCGCTGGCGAGTCTAAATTATCATTTGGTCTTAACTCCCAGACAGATTCGTAATCAAGTGAGTTAATTACTTTAATTGTTTCTTTGTCGAACTCATCTGCGACACCGGAGGGATGGTAGTGAGAAAAATCGACGCTCGAAATTATGATGGAGGATGGACTCATTAACTGTGAAATGGCACCTGCAAGCCTGTCACACTCTTCCTTTGAAATCGTACTTTTGAGTATTAAAGGCACTATTTGGGCATTGGGAAGTGACCTTTTAATAAATGTAGTTATGCCAAAAATTGAGTGCTCCTGATCAAAAATATATTGATTTTCAATACTGACCAGCCCCTTTTTACTTAGAACCTTGACTAATTGGGAGTCCACATTTAGAGAGCCATATAAGGTTGACCAATTATTTTGGCTTGAAGTTATGTTTGTCTTCCCTCTATTAAAATGATCAGGCCCCACAAGAATTACAGTCTTGATGTTGTCCTTGGGCAAGCCTTCGAAAAATGCAGCTATCAACGGAGCTGCGAGCAGATGGTGGGGTGTGATTCCGCCGAGAACCATCCCGTTCGGCTTTTTAACATAGCGTTCTCCGACAGAATAAGCTTGATCTATGAACTCTCGGTTGTACGCGTTGTCACGAAAAGAACTAGATGTGGCAAGACTTTGTACCTTTTCCGGGTTTTTTAGACCAATAAGTGCAAATATAACCAAAAAGGATGTTATTGCGACAGTAATTCGTTTGTCCATTGAGGTTGGGGAGGAACTTTTTCTGGCTCGAGCCCTTCATAAATTCGTGCTTGCCAGGTTTCATCAGTTAGCCTTCCACCCAGTGGCTCAGTAAACTCATAGTATGAATATGTAATCCCCCTAGTTAGTCTGGTTCCTCCATTGTCTTTTATTGCAACATAGATTAGCGAAGGATATCCGATTGCCTCATACAGGATTTGATTTTTGAGAGCATCTGTGTGGACGTCCGCAATTAATGCAACTCGCGCATCCCTCTCAGTCATAAGGTCGCCGCCGATTGGCCAAACTATGTTTCCAAGAGTGCCGTCAATCTTTCTTAATTTTTCATAATCTTCGTCGCTTATTGTAGTGTTTGCGAGCTCCTTTTCGGCAAATGACTTGAAAAATTCCAGAGTATTTGTAAACAGCTCATACTTTGCCTTATACCCTTCAAGCAATAATTTGCGAGAGTCCAAACCCTCTTTGGTCATATTATTAAGGGCGATTAGTCGTGTCAAAAAAGCGAGGTTTGGCTCTACATATCCTTTAGGGACGGGTGGGATTTCACCCTCCGGTGGACCGCCACCCATCTCAGCATACGACTGTTTGGCGTAAAGAATAGTATCATGCCGAAGCTCTGTCCAGGATCCAAAAACGGATTGCAAACTTTTATTAGCCCAAAGTGCACTTCGCATAAACATGGGGTAGCCTTCGTTGTGTTCTTCAAAAAGCGGCAAAAAGTTATAAATCCAGGCCCAATAAATGTTTTGAGTCCAAATAGCCAAGTCCAAACCAGAAAACTCCTGTTTGAGTTTGGTGATAAATTTGTTGATTACCTTATCCGAGCTGGGTGCGTTTTGGCTGACCCAGCCGGCCAAGAGATCGTCGGCTTTCTTAGAACCAAAAACAGACATGGCCATAAGCCCCGTTGGAGTAGAAGGTAATGACTGTCCAGTTTCTTGGTCTGGTTTTTCTTGTCCTTGAGTAAGGGTTGAGAAAATATAACTATCTGGTATAAAACGCTGGCCCATAAACCTGAAACTTTTCGTGCTTTGGAGTAACTCACTTTTTGAAGGGGTGTTTGTGGGATCGAATATGATTATTTCTGACAGAATTTTTGGCCCTTCCAACTCATGGGCTTTTTGCTGGAATGTGGATATTTTCGTTTCGTCAGAAATGGAGTTAGTTGTAAAATTATCACCCCATACTTCTTTGGCGAGAGAGAGGTAGTTATAAAACGTCAAATCATCACTTTGACCCACGAAAAATACTGTAGGCGCATAAATTTCTTCCCAGATTTGAAGAGCAGGTTTGCCTTCCACTTGTGTTGAGTTCATCAGGTAAGTCATAAGAACCGCGTCGCGTGTGGAATCGATATTTTTGACATAAAAACCTTGTCTACCATACCACATCAGGCTCCTGAAGTAGGTACGAAGAAGTGAACTGGTTGAATAATATGATCGGGGTTTGTATTGGGTATAATCTTCAGGTCCTTCCTTAAACTTGCCAAATAGAGGCGATGTTGCCGGGCTCTCCGCGGATAGCACCAGCTTAAGCTCTGCCTCGGCCAATTTATAGACCTCTGGGGAGACTTGATTACTATAAGTGGCTAGCTTTTTGAATATATTTTCTCTTGAGTCGGCGTTTTCGTCTGCTTGGTCAAACTGTACTTGCTCTTCTTGGTTAAAGTAGGCAGTACTTTTAGTCTGCCCGGCGTCGAGTATTGCAAGGGGCACTAAGAAATAAGCCGTGAGCCTCTCGTTAGACTCTTTAATTTTGCTGTCTAGTTGGTTCCCGGAAGTTTCTGCCGTTTTTTCAAATAAAGCCTTGGTTAAACCGTGAAGCCTTGGATAAAGTTCTTTTTGTTCAATTTCCTTAAAACTGCGGCTGATTAGAAGATGATATACATGTAAAAGAAGGTCTGAAGTAACAAAAATTGCGTTTTCCGGCTTCCGCTCAAGAATTGATGCTTCGCCTCCGATTTCGTCATATAAGTCAATCATATCGTCTGTTCTTCCACCGTAGCGACCATCTATAATATCGTTAGAGTCTGTTTTTGGCGCAGGGAGTGGCTTAACAAAAAAACCGTCGGTTTCGAGTCTTGTAAGCTCGCCTTGAGTAAAAGTTTTTCCACGAACTTCTTCCACCGCTGACAGATTCGTTAACTCCGAAGATTTTAGGGTATATGACTCAAGAGAAGGAATTACCGTGGATGGGACCTCAGTATACTGTGCAAAAGCAAAGTTTTCTTTAATGTTAAAACCTGTTGTGAACTCCTGTTCTTCTTTTAAAGCCGAATCGCTTGTCGGGTTTTTATAGTTATTTCTTAAAACGAATGCGCCGACGCCCACCGATATTGTAAAAAGAAGGAGTACTATTGCAAGAATTATTATTTTCTTATTTAATTTGACAAAAGGCTGTTTATTGGTAGTAGTAGGAGTGACAGGTATCTCGCTAGGAGTCGTGGGTGGAGTAGCATTCATTTGGGGCTCGGGGGTTGCACCTTGCATAACTTAATCATATCTCTATCTTGTAGTAATTATCAAACCAATTTAAACTAGTCCAATGCTCACGAAAATTCTCTCGGCCAGCCACTTTGGCCTTGAGATTACCCCCATTGATGTGGAAGTAAATATCTTCAAAAAAGGTTTTCCGGGTTTTAACATCATCGGCCTTCCCAATAAAGCCGTTGAGGAGGCAAAAGAGAGGGTTAAAACCGCACTCGACAATTCCGGAGTCGAGTTTCCACAAGCCAAAATCGTGGTTAATTTAGCGCCTGCCGATATTCCCAAAGAGGGAGCAGGGTTTGACTTGCCCATTGCCATGGGTATTTTGGCCTCGCTTGAGGGGGTCAAGATGCCGGCTGAAAAAACCATGTTTTTTGGCGAGTTGTCCTTAGACGGAAGTCTGAGGCACACCAAAGGGGTATTTCTTTTAGCAGTTGGCGCCAAGAAACTAAAGGTAAAATACTTGTTTGTGCCTAAAGACGCGGCGAGCGAGGGAAGTGTGGTGGCTGGGGTTAATGTCTATCCGGTTGAGTCCATCACTCAGATTATCGAGCACCTGAATGGCGTGTCTCATATAAAACCAGTGAGGTCTTCGGCCAGGATGACCAAGGATGTTTTGACGCCCGAGTTCGATTTTTCAGAAGTTGTAGGTCAGGCTCAGGCCAAGCGTGCCATGGAGATAGCCGCAGCTGGCGGGCACAATATCTTTATGATGGGTCCGCCGGGCGCGGGAAAAACGATGCTGGCTAGGGCACTGGCTGGGATTTTGCCACCCTTGGCTGAAGAGGAAAGTCTTGAAGTGACCAAAATTTATTCTGTCACCGGCAATATCGCACCCGGTGAGTCACTAGTTTGGCAGCGGCCCTTTCGTGTCAGCCATCATACAACCAGCCGCATTGGTTTAATTGGCGGGGGCAGTAACCCCCATCCCGGGGAGATTTCGCTTGCACACCGTGGAGTTTTGTTTTTAGACGAATTCCCCGAGTTTAGCCGGGGAACCTTGGAGGCTTTGCGCCAGCCCTTGGAAGACGGTAAGGTGGCAATCACGCGGGCCGCCGGCTCAGTAACTTTCCCGGCCGAGTTTATGCTCGTTGCCGCGGCCAACCCTTGCCCGTGCGGCTATTTGGGGGACCCCAAGCGTGCGTGCAAGTGTACGCCGAGGCAGATTCTTAAGTACCACTCAAAGCTTTCGGGTCCGCTCATGGATAGAATAGACCTCCATATTAACGTCCCCATGGTGGACATAGAAAAACTTATTCCCAGAGATGGCAAGGTTCGCCCTGAGGAGAGCTCTACCAAAGTCCGCGGGAGGGTGCTTCAGGCTCGGGAAATTCAAAATAAACGCTTTAAAAAGTCCGGCATTTTTACCAATAGTGACATGAAGAATAAGCACATAAAGGAGCATTGCAAGATCGAGCCAGCTTCACTCGCGCTTCTTAAGCAGGCGGTTAATAATTACAATCTTTCAGCCCGCACATATTTTAGGTTAATTAAGGTTTCACAGACAATTGCGGATTTGGGTGGAGAAGATGGTATAAAACCAAATCATGTGGCAGAGGCACTACAATACAGGATCCGTGTTGAAGGATAGTTTAAGTCTCGGACTCCCATTTAATTCTGACTGGATGACGCTTTCCGGGGCTGTTCAGATTTCGCCCTTCAAATAAGAGATTTATATTGTCTCTTTCCAAAGTTCTGGGCCTGGCAACATATAGGACTTCTACTTCTGGTTGAGGAGTTGTTGCCAAAGAAGCAGACAATTCTAAGACCTCCAGTTGTATAGTGTCTGGGTCCTTAGCCGTTACCTTAGCAACAATAGTCGGTGCCCCAACCAGTATCTTTCTCTCAAGTTCACCGAGAGAAATTTCATGAAGGACTTTGTTGTTTTCGACTGGTTTCCAGTCTTTTCTTGGCACTATTCCGAGGAAAGTACCGCTCTCGACAAGTGGACTCATTAGTTGATTATAGGACAGTGGTGAATATTGTCAATTGCTTGGTAGAATGAATAAGTGAAACAGCAGAATTATCGAAAAGGAAAAAGAGGGGAAGAGATTGCCGAGTCTTATCTAAGGAGGCAGGGCTTTCAAATTATTGAGAAAAATTATCATACCAGATTTGGCGAGATTGATATTATTGCCACACGCGATTCCAAACTACATTTTGTGGAAGTAAAGTTGAAAATAGGGGAGCATTTTGGAACACCGGAAGAAATGATAGACAAACGGAAACTCTGGCAAGTTACTCGCACTGCCGAGAGTTACTTACTAACAAACAGAGACATTGCCACTAAGTTTCCGGAGATTCGCGTTGATGCTTTTTGTGTTGTATTAGATACGGAGGGAAACGAGCAAAGGGCGGATTTCTACGAAAACTTAACAGGAGATATGTAAATGGAATGGACCGATTGTCCGGTAAATAATCTAAGTAAAGGAGATAAAGATTACCCTAAAAGTTTGTTGGAGTTAGCGCAACCTCCAAGTAGAATTTATTACCGAGGTGAGCTTAGCGATGGGATTTTAGATAAGACTATTGCCATAGTCGGTAGTCGCCGTATGACTCGTTATGGCGCCTCAGTGGTTGATAAGTTTGTTTCTGCCTTTGTAACTGCCGGAATTACAACAGTTTCTGGCTATATGTACGGAGTAGATACCGAAGTTCACGGTAAAACCGTAGAATATGGAGGGCAAACCATCGCCGTAATGGGAGGTGGTATTAGTCGACCTTATCCGCCGGAAAATGATGAATTGTATACAAAAATACTACAAAGTGGTGGGGTAGTACTTTCGGAATATAAACCCGAGCAAAAACCACACATTTGGGCATTTCCTCAAAGAAACAGAATTATTGCAGCTCTCGCAACTTTGGGGGTTTTAGTTATAGAAGCGGGGGAGGGCAGTGGGTCTTTGATTACTGTGCGCTATGCCAAGAAGTTAAAAAAGAAAATTTTTGCAATACCGGGACCTATCTCGTCGTCAGTTTCAGTGGTCACCAATTATTTAATTAAAAATGGGATAGCGAGTCTTGTAACAGACCCTGAAGATATTTTGAAAATAAAGAAAAAAATGAATAAAAAAGATAAATCAATAATTGACCTGACAGGGATAGAGAAAGATATATATGAGGTTCTGCGGCGCGAAGAGCTAACTATGGATGAAATCGCGATAAAATTAGACAAAGACATGGTGGAAGTGAGTACCGCGGTTTCCATAATGGCCTTGCGTGGAGTGATTTCCGAGGCGGGTGGGAAGTATTTTGTTGTATAATACCCATGCTATGGTGCAAAAAGTAACTAAGGCTGTAATCCCGGCCGCCGGCTTTGGCACGCGGTTTTTACCCCAGACCAAGGCCATGCCCAAAGAGATGCTCCCCATTGTGGATAAGCCTGTTATTCAGATAGTAGTTGAAGGCTTGGTCGAAGCCGGCATCAAAGACATTATTATAGTTACCGGCTATCATAAGCGTTCAATTGAAGACCATTTTGACGCGCCTTCGGTGGACTTGGTGACAAATCTTAAAATGGGAGGGGAAAAGAAAAAGCATTTACTGGAAGAGGTCGAGCAGATAGGCAACTTGGCCAATTTTATTTATGTTCGCCAAAAGGGTCCGTATGGCAATGGAACTCCTCTCATGAATGTGCGCACATTAATCGGCGACGAGCCATTTATCTACACATGGAGCGATGACTTTATAAGAGCAGAAGTAAACGAGTTTAGTGAGCTTATCAGACTTTATAAAAAATACAATGCCAGCGTGCTCTCAAGCATTAAACTTACGAAAGACGAAGATTATGACAGGTTTGGAGTAGCTGCAGGGAAGGAGATAGAAGACGGAGTAATAGAAGTCGAGACAATTGTAGAAAAACCAGGTAAGGAGAAAGCCCCGGGGAACTTGGGCAATGTTTCTTCTTCTTTGTTTACTTCCGATATTTTTAATTATTTAGACAAAGTCATGGAAAACTTGAGAGCGGGGGAGGAGTTTTACTACAACGATGCGATAAAGCTAATGATGGAGGATGGGAAACGGATTTTGGCAGCCGAAATAAAAAACGCCAAATATTATGACACTGGAAATAAAATGGGCTATTTAAGGGCGGTGGTTGACGAAGCCCTGAGGCACAAGGGGATTAATGGGGAATTTAGGCAGTATTTGAAAGAAGTGGTTAAATAGCTTCTTTTGTTTAAAGTAACAGACTAGCCACTAATATTGTGATCAATATTAAAGCGAGCGAAAAAAGTATAGTTTGCAGAGTTGCGGCAAGAGTGTTTCCTTCTCGTTTTAACGGATCCTTTTCCTTTAGGTTATTAATGAGTTTTTGTGCTGCATCGTACTCAAACTCTTCGTAATAACTTTCTATTTTATTGTTTCGCATCTGATAAGATTCGAAAAATTGTCTATCAACATGGTACTGGATCAAACCTGTAACTACTGATGCGATAAGAAAAAGCAGTATCAGAATAATTAAACTCTTTTGATCTGAAGTAAGTGTAACATTGAAGATTTCCAAAGAAGCAAATAAGGGAATTAAAGTTGAAGCAATGGCCAGCAGCTTATTGCTAACTTCAAATTCGCGCTCGTTTGCTAAACGATTCCAGTAAAGTGCATCGTTGCCAGCTTTTTCTTTTTCCCTTTGCCTCTTTTCTTCTTTATCCATCTTTTAAATAAGAGGGGCAGAATGATGGGAGACCGGGATGGGATTCGAACCCACGCATAAAGGTTTTGCAGACCTTTCCCTTAACCTCTTGGGTACCCGGTCAAGATATGCACATATTCTAACATAAAACCCCTTGCTGGTGAGGTGAGGGGAGAGGAGACATAATAAACCCGAATTACTCTTTTTTTCAGTTGCTGAGACTTTCTGTGGCTCGGCCGTGGCAGACTCAGGAACTCGCACCATAACAACTTCGTTTTAGACCGTGGTTTTGGCCTAATGGTAAGCGGGGAAGGGAGGAGAGAGTATCAAACTATATCACCAGTTGTGGATAGTTTTCACGAATGAAAAGTCTTGGCATTCTTAAATTTAGATTGCCAAAGCAAGAAACGTAAACGACTAAAATATTTTGTAAGACATGGCGTATCTGGGTTATAGTGAGCATGTGAGATTAATCCGAAAACTCAGCTCTACTCCCAATATAGGCTATGTGCTTATGGGAATCGGCGTTATTGTTATAGGACTTGTACTATATCAAATAGTATCATTCGACAGTGCAGCCTTGTTGGTGGAGTCAAACGTAGAGGCCAGTGTGTTTATTAACGGTGAAGAAAAGGGAAAAACTCCGCTAGAGATGGAAGTAAAAGAGGAGGAAATAGTTCTTAGGCTGGTTCCGGCAGACTCTGCACTCCCCCCTTATGACACAAAGGTCAACCTGACTGAAGGCACGAAAACTATTGTGCGACGCGAGTTCGGGGAGAGTATTGTGACGTCTTCCAGCCAAGTTGTTCAATTGGAAAAAGTAAACACTAACGGTTCTGAGATTGCGATAGTTTCAATACCGGATGGTGTGGACGTGTCTTTAGATGGCCAGAAACTAGGCTCCACTCCCCTGAGGTTTATGGCTTCCCCGGGCGAGCACACCTTAAATGTTTCTTCGGCTGGCCACAAGGATGTAAGTCTTAGGGTTGTAGCAGTTTACGGCTATGTTGTAAATGTGGTGGTGAGTTTGGCAGCTAAATAGCGGCAGAGTAAGTCGCAACCCCTCCATAGAGTATCCAGACGACCAGAAAGACCCAGATAAAAACCGAGATAATAAGGCCTTTGTCGGTTAGAAGTAGCTTCTCCGGAGCCTCGGAGCGCTCGGCAAATATCAAGGACTCGTATCTCATGATGCCGAAGATGGTCACAGGGATAGTGATCATAAGAAGCTTGTTGATTGAGGCCGTGTTACTAAGTTCTGCCAGAAATATCCACAAGTTTGTAACGACTCGGGGAGACTCGTAAAAAGTAAATAGTGCCCAGCTCATCCATGCAGCGTTTCCAAACATAGTGACGTACGAGTTAAGCAGTTCTCGAGAATACCCGGCAAGGCTTTTCCTGGTCTCCCCTGCTCCCCCAAGAGAGCCGTATTCTGCTCTTCTTTTGCCTGCCGCCAAGAATAGTGCCACTGATATTACGCACAGGAGAAACCAAACAGAAAGGTGAGCTTCGATGATAAAGGCGCCGGAATATACGCGAATGACAAACCCGGCGGCGATTATAAGGATGTCCACGACATGAATGTGCTTTAGCGCCACCGAATAGGCAATTTGCATAACTACATAGATGGAAAGGAGAATGAAAAAGAAGTGGGAAATTGCTTCTGCCCAGACAAGGGCGGTGGACAGTAGGGTTGCCGCAACAACTGCTGCCATCCACACCGGTATTTTCCCGCTGGCAATTGGCCGGTTTTTCTTTCTTGGATGAGCGCGATCACGCTCAACGTCGAAGATGTCGTTAATTATGTATATGCCACTCGCCAGAAGACTGAATGCCAAAAATGCCCAAAAGACGGTCTTAAATTGTATTGGATCCATGAGGCCACCTGAAAAAACAAGGGCCGCGAATATTCCCAAGTTCTTGACCCAATGAACAGGTCGTGCAAGTTTAATTAACTGGATTGGCGTGTCTGCCGAAAAGTTAGCCATAAGATTAATCCCCCAACGAGAAATATCAGACCTAGTATAGTATACAGTTTCCACTGCCCGTTTACCCAGAGAGCAATGAGTCCGAGGACTCCCGTCACTGCCCAGTAAAAATAGGCAACTTTTCGTTTACTCCAGCCAATATCCAATAAGCGGTGGTGAAGGTGTCCGTGGTCCCCCCATACCGGCGACTTACCTTGGGCAATACGCCTTATTACGGTATACCCCGAGTCAATCAGGGGAACCCCTAACACCAGAAATAGTGTACCCACTTTTGTGGTTGTGAGGATGGAAAGTACTCCCAGCATAAAGCCGGCTAAGTTGGAGCCGGAAAAGCCGGGCATGATTTTTTGAGGATATTTATGCCAGGGTAGAAAGCCCAAAAAAGCACCGGAAAGTATTGCAGCCAAGGTTGTCACCGGCCACTCGGTGATGTCTGCAGAAAACCTGAAGGAAAGGATAGCAATCACCAAGGCGGCTATGGCAATTACTCCGGACAATTGCCCGTCCACCCCTTTTGCCCCCCAGTTAATGAAATTCATCAAGGTTACTATCCAGAAAACCGCGAAAAGATCCGAAAGTATCCAAATACTTCGGGTCTCACCCAGAAGAAAAAACTCAACTCTAGGGTGGGACAAGTCCAAGAGTCCAAACGGGCTGTTCCAGTAGGCTATACCAATTCCGGCGGCAATCGGTACACTTGCTGCAATAAACTGAATAATAAGGCGTAAGTACGGGTTTAGATTGTATCGGTCGTCCAAAACTCCCATCAGAACCAAGATTGAAGCGCCTCCGAGAATGCCGGCAAGGTGCTTGTCCACAGGAAGCAATATAAGCGACCCAATTACTATGGCAAAAAATATAGCCAAGCCACCAGCCCGTGGAGTTGGCTTTTTGTGAATCACCTTTGGCTGGCGGTTGACACTCGGGTCGTCAATAAGGCCCCATTTCCATGCCAACTTTATAACCCATGGCGTTAGTGTGTACGATACGCCTGCCGCCAGGATTAGTGGTAAGATGAGTAAAGTTTCGATCATGCTAAAAGTTACCGACCAGAAATACTATTTTGAGGGTTGTAACCAGGGCAAGTACTGTGGCTGTCGCCATTCCTCCGAAAAGAACTTTTTTTAAAAAGTCGTCCCCGAGGACTTTTCCAATAATAATACTCGACACGCAAATTGAAAGTGCCGACGCGCTTGGCATCACGAGATTTGCACTCGGCGCCAGCTGCTCTGCGCCATAAGGGTTGCCGTAAAAAAGCGGCAGAACCGGCGGGAGTGCTGTTTTTGCGAATGTAATTGCGAGGATTGTAAGTAAATTAACAGCCAGAAGAAACAAGCTCCAGTTCGCAAGCGGCATGGACGCAACAATCTGTTGGTACGAGAGCTTCATGAGGTGTATTTTAGCGCTTGATGGGTAAATTTGTCGACTTCCAGACCAAAACGCCGTCAATGTTTTGTATCAACAAGTAGCCGTCCTGCAAAAAACCTGAGAGTAGTGGGAACGGGCGGGAGTCCGGCAGGACAACGACAAACTTTGGTTTAGTGGAGTGAAGTTGAGTGACAATTTCCTCCTGGCTTGAAAAGTCAATGATGTGGTAATCTGCAACGTAGCGGACTGGCGGGAGCCTTTTGGATAAGGCATAGATGGTCGCGCTGTCGCCCCAGACAAAAACAGGGTCAGTCTTTTCGCTTGAAGTGACCAAAAACTCAGCTATTTTGTAGTTTCTGGCTGCATTTTTATCAAAACTGGTGAAGTATTCCTCTTTTGATATTTGCCCACTCACAAAGGCCACAAAGCGCTGATAATAAGGCAGGCTCGGGTAGTACCAAAATTGGTAGCGGACTACTGCGATTAGAACCAGAAACATGGGAAGAACTGCTAAAGACTGTTCGATACTTCGGGCCGCCGCAAGCATTCCCACTAGTAAACTTACAGTTGGCACCAACTGAACCAAGTAGTGAGGGTACGGCCGCTCGGACAGCGTGGCCGCAAACAAAGAGAACAAAAGCCAGCCGACTATAAATATAAACTTTTTGGTGAGCTTATTTCTAAACAGATAAAGCAGGAGCAGGCCTGAGAGCAAAACACCGGTACGCATGAGTAGCGGCCCGTTTCGGGTGAGGAAAGGCTCGGAGACATCACTCGGGCGCCAAGAAGAAAGATAGCCGACGTTTTGCAAAAATGCTGCCGTAAGGTATTGGGTAAGCGCGCCCTGCAGCCAGTACCAAATGATGGTCAAAAGAATTGGAATTGCAAACCCCGCAAAAAGAATGGCGGTCTGCACTGCCACTTTTGCAATGTTCTTGCCGCGCAGCTTAATTGCCACAAGCCACAAAAAGACAATTGCACCCATATCAAATACGGCCGGCACTTTAAATAATGTACTAATAGAAAAGAAAATGCCCGCTATAAATAAGTTTTTCGCGCTTAACTTCTGAGTTAAGAGAATTAGAAAAGCCGCCATGGTCGGCGCAAGCATAAAAAGTTCAGCGTTTGGAATGCGGCCCTCCAGAAGGGGCAGGGTTGTGAGTAGTGCAAAGGCCACGGTCGAAACTTTTACAATCAGGCTGTTTTTTGGAAATAGCGCCTCGGCCAATCTCCAAAAGAGGATGGTGGTTGCCATCATCCAGCCGGCCAAAATAGCTCGAAAGAGGAAAAGGTTTCCGGCGAGTCCCGCAATTAAATATAAAAGTGGTGGCTTGTTGTCGTGAATGTCGCGGTAGAGGACCATTCCGCGTCGAGCGGCCTCGCCGAGGTTTAGGTAGATCATCTCGTCCCCGTAGTGATATGGCTCAAGGAAAGTGGGTATTCTAAACAGGAAAATTATCGCAAGAATAAGAACAACCCATCCCGGAGCGTGAATCTTGTCTAATATTTTATTCGCTTTAACCATACAACCTTAAGGTCCCCCACCTGATTGGTGCCACTTTCAGTATAGCCAGCCAGCACCACTTCATCAACCGGTCCACTGGTGATTGCCCCTACTCTGGTGGCGCCTTCGGGAATCTCACGAATGATGTCGCCTGGCCCCATTAACGCGGTACCAACAAAGAAAGGAAGCTCTCCATCCCCAGAAATATAAATTGGTCCGCCGATTCCGTAATATTTGGTCTCCCACAAGTGATGAGAGGTTGAGTTCCAGTTAATTAAATAATCTCCGAGCTGCAGGTTTTCTTTGACGACTTGGGCGAACTCACGGAAAGGCCGCTTTACCGGGTGAGTAAAGTAATGGAAGTCGATAATAAGAAATAGCCCTAGAGTCAAGACAATGGCAATGTTAGAAATCAGTTTCCTTTTGTTTGAGCCCAAAAGGAGCATCCCGGCTGGGATTGTGGTGATTAGGTACCGGTCAAAGAAAATAGGCGTGAAGACCTGCGAAATTGCCCAAGTCGTAACAAGTGGCACCAAAAACCAACTTACTAAAAACAAGTTTTTCTTGATGTCTTTTTCCCATGCGCGAAGGGCGAGGCCGGCGAGAGCTGCATATAGTGCGTAATTGCCAAAGGGGTGTTTGATGCCGTTTCCCAAGTAATTGAATATTAAATTTGAAAGATCACGGATTGATGGCTTCCCTAGCCAGAATCCACCCCCAACCATCTTGGTTTGGTTGTACAGTGGGATAATCCATGGGATATATAAAATTCCAACCAGGATGAATCCTTTTAGAATTACCAAGGATTTTTTCCTGTTACCCAGAAACTGGAAAGCAAACCATGCGCCTTGGACAAAAAGCGCAAACATGGCAAAGTGGTGAGAGTAAAGCGCCCAAGTGGTGGCCAAAACATAGCCAGCTAGAATTTTATTATTCTGTTTTTTATCAAATATGAGCCTTAAGAAAAAATACATCGAGGCGGTAACACCAAGGGTAAGAATGGAGTACATCCGGCCTTCAAAGGCGTAAACGAAGAAAAAGGGATTGAAAAATGCCAATGTCGCGGTTAAGAAGCCGGTTTTTTTGTTCCACAAGTACTCCCCGATTTTGAAAACAAAAAATATTGCAATTGAGTAATACAAAAAAGACAAACTTCTAATGGCTATTTCACTGGTGCCGAAAACACTAAACCACAAGTGCTCGGTGATGTTATATAAAGGAGGCGACGTGTCCCGCGCGACTATGGAGATGATTTCCGGGATGGACTTCATTGAAAGAATGGCAGAAAATCCTTCGTCTCCCCAAATTGAAGCAGTAAATTGGTTTTCCACAGTACCTCATAGTAACAAAATTTGTTAAAGTAACTCAATGACACATTTCATGACCGTTGCCTTTCATCTCCTGGTTGCAATAGTGGTTCCGGTTCTTGTGTTGGTTTTGGTAAAGAATAAATACAGATTTTATATTTTTACTTCTTCACTTGTGTTTATCTATCTTTCGGTCAAAACTTTGGGCTTAAGTTTGGCTGATTTGGGTATTAAAAAAGAGCAGATAGCAACTTCTTGGTCAATAGGCTTTTTCTTTTTTGTGACAGTTTTGGTATTTTTGATTTTTAACCTAGACAGGAAAAATATTAATAAACTTAAGGTCAATCACCTTTCAAAATCTCTGAACCCTTGGCAGTATGTTCTGATAGGAATTCCCGTTCAGCAACTAATTTGTTTTGGATATACTTTTGCTTTGTTAAGCACCATAACCAATAGCCCCTTGGTGATTGCCATGGTGTCAGGAACGTTGTTTGGCTTAATGCATGTGCCTTTCAGAAATACTTATCTCTTCGTCGCAACCTTATTAGTCGGGCTAATTAGTGGATATTTTTATGCCAATTCTTCGAATTTATTTGTTGGGATTTTTTACCACGAAGTTGTGGGAATATCTCTTCTGAAGAGATTGGAGATGTAGGATGTGTGGTAAAATATAGCCATGAAGCCAATAGACAGAAGACCGGTTCAGAGAAAGTATCCCGGCAAGTGGGTGGCGTTTGATAAGGATAGAATGACCGTGAAGGGTGTGGGCGGTACTCCAATGGAGGCAAACGAGGAAGCTAAAAAGGCTGGAATTAAACTACCAATCCTGTTTAGAGTGCCAGATCCAAACGACCCCGCAATATTTATAGGCAGCATTTGGAATGAAATTTCCTTACGTCGAGTTTGAATCAAGGTTAAAGTTTAAAAGTCCCCGGAAGAGGATAATTTACCGCCCTATAATTCCTATTATCCTTCTTTATGAGAAAAGCATGATTCTGTACGATTGTTTAATAGATTCCGGCGCCGATCAATGCGTTTTTGATTCTAACGTGGCGGACGCCTTAAGAATAAATCTGAAGTCTGGTAAAAGAAAACCCCTCAAAGGGATTGAGGGAACAGGGATAATAGGATACGAACACACCATTAACTTGAGAGTGGTCGGTAAAAACTTTAACACTAAAGTTTTGTTCTCAGGCGACATCTTGCCCAATTCCTACGGTGTTCTGGGAACTCGTGGATTCTTTGACAACTTTGACGTAAATTTCCGCTATAGGGAAAAGTATTTTGAAGTTTTCTAGACTTTCTCGGTAACCCTGTACTCAATATATTTGCCCAACATGAGTCTTGTGTGAGCATCAAGGCCAGGAAGCGCTCCAAAGATGAAGCCCGCAATTGGCATAAGAACAAACTCCAGAGGGAAAAGTATTGCCCGCCAGAGGGGGAAGTTTTTCGGCCGCTTGGGCTTGTAAATTCTGTCCAATACTAGCATGACTATCAAAAATCCAAGAGCAAGGGTTAATACAAATGACGATATTTTGGGCACGGTGTAGCCAAGGGTGGTTCTCCCGAACGCGGGGTTAATTACAGTCGGGAGCGTCAGCCCGATTGTAATAATAAACCAGTTGACCGGCCACATAAAGTGCTGCCAGAGAACCGTAATAAGGCGCGTGGTTTTATCCCAAAAGGGCACTCCGGGTACAAACAAATAATTTTTAATAATCCAGGGAGTGTCACTGACTCCCCAGGCCCAGCGCTTTTGTTGTTGGTACTGGCTTCTGAAAGTTTTAATGAGCGTGGTTGACTGGACCGCATCTGCAAAAAGAGGGAGATAAATTGGTTCCACTTCAATTCCTCCTCTTTTTATGTAAAAGGCCTTGAAAAATATTCCCCAGTCTTCCGGGATTTTGTCCGGGTCCCAATAGCCCGCCTCATCGAGGAGCTTAAACGAGAGCGAATAATTTTGGCCGTTTATCAGGCGGTCCCGGCGAGGAAGCTGAGACAAGTTCCAGATGGAGCTTAAAGTTGACTGGACCCGGGTGATTGCTGGCAAGTCCCAGATGTTGTTGTAAAACATGACCGCGGGCTGCCAGAAGAAAGTGTATCTCTTGGGGTTATCGAGAAACTTAAATGTCAAATATGCAAAATGTTTTTTGTGGTATACGTGGTCCGCGTCACATGAGGTTACTGTCATGTAGTTAATGTCGTATTTACCGCTATCAATAAGTGCCTTTTTTACTTCAAGTGCGGCAAAGCGCTCGTTACTGGACTTGCCAATTATTTCGCCCTCGATGAGATTGTGGACAGTAACTATGAAATTGCCGAATACTGCGCCATACTTCTTTTTTAATATTCTTACTTTTTCTTCCCGCTCCGCTTTTGGCGCGCGGCCCTCGGTGGCCAAAACCACAGTCAGCAATTTACTTGGCAAATCTTGCTCGGTAAGAGAGCTGATGGTTCGCTCTAAAACATGCAAAGGTTCGCGGTATGTGGAAATAATAATGACGTGTTGAACACGTTCCCAGTCTGGGAAGCTTTCAAGGTCAGCCACCCAGTCGTATTTCATGGATGCTTGAATTCTAAAGTGAGAAAGAGTGGCGCTAAGCGCGATTTGAAACGACTGGTAAAACCAGTAAATGTTAAACAGAAGAACAAAGTAAGCAACTATGTTGGGTATTACAAATATTCCCCAGTAAGGGAAGAAGATCAAATTCCAACTGAAAAGGCCGGGAAGAATTTCCAACAGTCTGTAAAAAAAATGGTAGTGCTTGACTACGAACTTTCGAACAATTGTCATATGCGGGGAAAGAGGGGTTCTCCACTTTTTATATTAGCACTATTAAATTGGTCTTGGATTTTTTTGGCTGTTGCAGGTAAGAAGGGAGACAAGTAATAAGAAATAAGCTTTAGTTCCTCAATTGCGGTCTCCAAAATGTCAAATAGCTCCTCACCCTCCTTTTCCCAAGGTTTGGCTTCACTAAGGTATTGGTCGGTGTGGGCCACATGTTCCCAGATTTTGGTTAAAGCCTCATCGGGGCGGAAGCGCTCCATTGCGTGCTCAATATGTTTATCTCTTTTTGGTTTTTCTTTCGAAAAAGGCTTATCAACTTTCTGACAAAGGGCAGCCACGCGGGCCACCAGATTTCCCAGTCCATTGGCAAGATCTGCATTGTAAGCCACTCTTAATTTTTCAATGGTAATGTTAACATCATTCACAATTGGTCCGTAACGAAGGAAAAAATAACGAATTGCATCTACTCCGAATTGTTTTACCAAATCACTCGGGAGGATGACATTGCCCAATGACTTACTGATTTTCTGGCCGTTGAGGCTAAAAAAATCATGAACAAGAATTGTTTTTGGTAAAGGAAGATCGACCGACTTGAGCATTGCCGGCCAGTAAATTGCGTGGAAACGTTGATTGTCCTTGCCTAAAACATGAACATCAGCCGGCCAAGCACCGACTTCTTTGCCATAAGTGTAGTAATTAATAAGCGCGTCAAACCAAACATAAATGGTATGCTTAGGATTGCCCGGAATGGGAATCCCCCAGGAAACGTTCTGACGGCTTACTGAAAAATCTTTTAGCCCATGTTTAATAAATGAAAGTATTTCGTTTCTTTTGCTCTCCGGTTGTATAAATTCAGGATGGCTTGCAATGTGCTCTTCAAGAAACTTCTGATATTTTGAAAGACGGAAAAAGTAGTTTTCTTCAGAGATCTTTTGGATTTCCTTGTTGGGGTGAAAAGGGCAATGGCCATCTATCAGGTCTTTTTCTTCATAATAAGCCTCGCACCCTTCGCAATAAAGTCCTTCATATTTATCTAAATAAATGTCTCCGTTTTCTTTTGATTTTGTATAAAACTCCTGTGCCACTTTTTTGTGGTCTTCGTCCGTGGTTCTAATAAATCTGTCATAGGAAATGTCCAGCGTATCCCACTCATTTTTATCTTTTTCGGCTATGCCATCGACAAACTTCTTAGGATCTATGCCATGCTCTTTAGCGCTTTTTTCGACCTTTTGCCCATGTTCGTCCGTGCCTGTCAGGAAATATACTTTATCTCCAAGCAAGCGGTGGTATCTAGCCAAACAATCTGCCAATATCTTTTGGTAAGAATGGCCGATATGAATTACGTCGTTAGTGTAATCAATGGCGGTGGTGATAAAAAATTTCTTCTGCATGAGCGTATTTTAGCAGAA
>C687J35174_10000601_pt1 | contig 54320 bp, 39 predicted proteins | sample RifCSPhighO2_01_FD_35174 | JGI IMG/M metagenome (IMG submission 35174) | reverse complement strand
CCCTCATACCCGCCCTGGACGTCGCTGTTACGGACGCTGATCGAAGATAGCGCGTCCAGCTCGATCTCCGCGCCGTTGTCCCACAGGATGGTGTTCCATACCTCGCCGCGGCCGCCTCCGAAAAAAGGTTTCTTCATGAATGAAGCAATCCCCTTCTCGTTGCCGACAATGACGTTGTTGATGATCTTGGGATTGGACAGATCCTTGATGGCCATGCCGAAATTTCCACTGGAGATGTAGTTGCTGAAAATTAACGGGCTGGAATTTTCGCCGACACTGATCCCCTTGTCGCCTGAAGCGGTAATAACATTATCGCGGATGACCAACTCATTCGAACCGGAAAGATCAACGCCGTCCCCGCCGTTACCATCGAATCTGCTGTTGGAAACCTGCCCGCTGACAAAATCGAAGTCGATTGCGTCTGAAGAATTGCCTCTGAACAGCGAATCGCTGATCTTGACCCGGGCATTTTTCACGTTGAGCGCGTCGTCAGCCGCGGCTTCAGTAATGGTTATGGATTCCAAAGTCACGTCCGAACCATAGAAATCGGCCGTGCCGCTCATATAGACGCCGTTTTTTCGCTCATCGCTCCCGCCGGAAAAACTGACGAACGACAATCGGCTCTCCGACGGCGCGTTCAGCACGGCGAAGACTCCCCACGGGCGGGCGGGGTCCAGGCGCTCGAAGACGATCGGTGAGGTCGGCGTGCCGGGGGCCTGAACGGGGCTGTAGGAAACGATGGAGACTCCGGGCGACATCCGCAGACGGGCGCCGGGGCGGATCATCAGCGTCAGCCCTTGTGGGATGATGACGTCACGGCTGAAAACATGTACGCCGGTGGGCAGTTCCAGTACGTTGGCGCCCACTCGACGAAATTCTGGGTGATCGACCAAAAACTCATCGCCAGAAGCGGCCGATTCAGAAAAATTGTAGTCTGCATTATTTACAGTTAGGAGTTCAGGTTTTATCTCGGTACCGGAAATCGCGTTTTTTGCCCGCACCCGAATCTTGACGTCTGGAAGTTGGGGCGGTTTCCCGCGCGGAATTAAAAAAATCCTGGTAACCCCGGCCTCAAGGACAGTCTCCTGTTCCAGCCATTCAACCGGTCGTTCAGACGATGCAAGCGGCCGTGTTTTTAGTTGCGACCGAAGGGTTATCCCGAGCGGCTGCTCGGCAGCCATGGTCTGCGAGTCAGCCGATCGAATCACTCCGCGGAAGGTGTCTCCCGCACCCAAGCGCTGATCGCGGGTCGTATCCTCGTACACGTCAAAACGGAGATCTTTCGTATATTCGGGGAAGTCGCCGTCGGTCGGACGAAGCGTCACGTCATCAACCACTAGTGGGGTCATCCCCTTCCAGGAAAGATCCAACCACCACTCACTAGGGTTTCCGGTACTTACTATCACCTGAAACGTTCCAGAATCTCCGACGAGCAAGCGGAGGCCAATAAAATTTTTCCGCAGCGTGTCACGCGCCTCTTCCATTTCTGCAACAAATTGTCGATTAGACACCTCCCATCGATAGGGCTCAAGAAGAAAATCTCCCTTGTACTTCTCCAATAGTTCATCAAACGTGCGCAGGTCGTCAGTCAACTGTTCGTCGGATTTGATGTACTCCCATAGCCGACGATTCCGTTCTTCCCGAAACTTGGGAGATGCTAAAATGCGCCGCGCAACCGAATTCAGATCGATACGATCACTCAATCCGTCGGTTGTCGTCACGTCGCCGAGCGTCCCCAGAAAAACATCCCATGGAAGAACGCGCAGTTTACCACTCGTGGGATCCCAGTAGAATCGGGCGTTGTGGACCGCATCCTGATGGATACTCCCCATCAGCAAACTATGGATGTTCCATTGATAAAAGGAATCTTCATCAAGGATGGTAAACACGTCTCGCTCAAACCGCTCATCCGTTGCAGTATTCAGGAGGGAAAGCAGACGGATGATCGGAGTGAGATCATCCGCGCCCACGTCCGGCCCGCGGTACAACGTCTGCCACCGGAATGGGTTGGTATAAAGATCCGCGAAGTCGCCCCTCTGCTCGCCATAAATCGCTGCGGTCGAATCGGCATTGAGTTGGTTCCGCTCCAACATGTTCTGGTCAAAGTGTTCCTCGAAATAATAGATACCGTAGCCCTTTCCATTCATTCGCAGATTGACAAATCCGTCTTTGGGCACCGCCAGACCGAGTTTGCGCGCCCGGGCATTTGAAAAAGCTTCTATGATAAAACCGCGATCCCAGGGAATAATCAGATTAAAGGAACGCATGCCGTTGACCACATCTTCCGGAGAATCAACGACAACCCGCCACGATTTTTTTTCTTCCCTCCAGTGCACCGGCAGGTCTCCTCGATACCGGACATGCACGGGAATGGTTTTTCCATCGACGATGAGGTCGGCTTTCACGTTTATTTTGCTGTCCGGCGGCAAAACACCGACGAAATCACGGCCGGGAAGCGCCTCATTCAACTCACTAAGATTTTTCTCTTTGATCACCAATTCGTAGGTGGGAATGTCCGAACGATGCGCCCGAAGCTCTGAGGGGACGTTAAGAACCGCCAGCCAGGCGCGCTGGAGGCCGACAGTCGCTTCGTACGCTGCCCGCGTTACCGAGCGCGGGAACATTCTGATCACGACCCAGCGATCAAACCCGAGAAAGAATCCCAGACTCAACAACATGACAAGAAGGCCTTGGGCCGCGAAAAAAAACACGGCCAGGAACCGAAATCCGAAAGTTCTTCGTATCCTTCGCCACGTGTTCATAAGGTGAACATGCTACTCAAAAATCCGCCTGGCGTCAATCAAGGTCGGTTGAGCCAACCGAGAAATCGCGGCTCATCGGGCACGGCGACTCAGGAGCCGAACGATCCCGGAACGAATCTCGTTCAAGAGCGCGCGGTCCAAAGCATCTATACGGAAAAGGGTTTGCGTTGTTACCGAACTAAGGTGATGTTTGTGTCGGAGATATATTTCGCGGATGACGATTACCAGCGACACGGTGATTAAACCTTCGACGACGGTTCCGACCAGCGAAAATCGCCGCATCAGCGGGGGGAGTAAAACGAGCATGCTGACCCCGCTCGCGGCGGTAAATAACATCTGAGCGCGTTGCTCGCGAAAAACCGTCAAAACCGGCGCCTGGGCAATGGAAAAAGAATTGAGCGGAAGCCTAAGAGCCATCAGCATCAGGATAGGAATCCCGACCAGGTATTTGGGAAACAGCAAACCGATGATGGGCCCGGCGGCGACCCAAACCAAGATCATAAGCGACGTGTAGAAAAGAAGCGAATACTTAGTGGCCCGGGCCACCAACTGGCGGGCCCGCTCTTCCTGTCTGGCCACGCCGGCCAATATCGGGAAAAGGACGAACTTCAGCGGGAAAAAACTGGCCGCCGCCGAATACATGCTCTGGGCCACGGAAAAGACCGCCACCGACTCCGTCGACAGGATAGTGTTGATCAGAAAATAGCGCGCCGACGAAATGGCGTCGGAAAGAACGGACTGCGCCGCCTGCCACTTGCCGTGGCTTCGGAGAATGGGGATCAGCACCGCGCCGGTCTCGGCGCGGACTGATCTTATCGGCGATACTGAGTTCAGAAACGCCGGTATGCTGGCCATCAAGACGACTCCGGCGGCGATGGTGTGTGAAGCCAGGATGTTCTCGACGGACAGGCCGCCGGTGGCGGCGAAAACTAGAACGCTGGCGAGTTTGACCAGGAGCTCTCCGGCGTTTCCCGCGGCCACGGCGGCGAATCTTTTTCCCACCTGAAAAATTATCTGAAATAAGGTGCGGATCTCCTGGATTATCAGGTACAAGGCGAGAATCCAGAAATAGGTCGAGAAAGCCGACCCATATCTGGCCGTCAGATACCCGCGCAGGATCCATCCGGCGGCCAGAAGAACGGCCAGCAGAAAAAACCGAAGCGCCATGAAGGAACGCAGAATGGCCCGCGCCCGGCCGGGGCGGCCCTCGCCAATGGCCCGCGCCGTGTCTGAAACCACCATCTCGTCCATTCCCAGACTGGTGATGCTGAACACCGGGCCGGTGGCAGCCAGAGCCAAGGCGACCAGGCCATAGTCCCGAAGCGAAAGGCCGCGGGTGACCACAATCACCGTCGCCAGAGAGATAAAACGCGACAGGACATTCCCGGCGGTGAGCAGGGTGGTTCCCTTGGCGATTGTGGAGCGTATTGAAGACATTAATGTCGAGAACGGAAATGAACTAGAGTGCGGGCAACACCAAGGGTTTTGTCACGCAAACGTTTGGTTCGAAGCGACCGGATGATTTCATCGGCCGAAATCGTTGGATACTCTTCCTCCGGAATCTCATTGCGGCTGTCGCCGTCAGCCGCGGCGACTACCTGAATTCGGTAGCGCTTGGCGCGGTTCCAGCGGATGATTTTAAATCCGCCGCGCGAAAGCGTCGCCCGGAGCGTCGCCGGAGTAAAGCTCCACAAATGCATGGCGTCAAAAAAGTGATCCACTGGTTTGGAAAAACTGCTGACGTCGGGCACCTCGACATAAAGCACGCCGTCCTTTGTCATTCGGCGCCGGAGCGCCCTGAGCGAAGCCACCGGATCGGGCAGGTGCTCAAACACGTGGTGGAGAATGATCACTCCAAACTCCGCGACTCCGTCCGAACGGAGGAAATCATCAAGCGTGCCGCCGTACACCGGCAGACCATACTCGCTTCGGGCAAAATCGGCGGCCACCTTCGACGGCTCTACGCCCAAAACGGGACAGCTGAAATTTTCACGCAAATATTTGATGACTACGCCCGGGCCGCAACCCAGATCCAGCACTCTGGTTGCCGGCGCGAGGAACTCGGCCAGAAACGCCCCAAGCGCCTGGCCCTTGTTTTTCCAGGAAACCCCGGAAAGGTACTTCTGGAGCTCTTTCGGAGAGGTGAACCCGTGCCGCTCTTCGGTGTAGGAACGGGACATCGCTTCCAACTCCTCGGGTTCCGGCCGCGGGCTTTGAAACACCAACCCGCAGCGGAGACAGATAACATTTGAAACTGGAATGACCGGACCATTCTTGGCAACGATCCCGCGGCTCGCCACCACCCGTATCGGGCCTTCACCGCACAGCAGACATGAGACGTTTTGCATAGAGAGGGGTGCCTGGCGGTGGAAAAGCACGAAGAATGCGCCAGGCGATCGGCAGATACCAACGCGCGCGCCACATAAAACTTTGGTTTTTCGATCTGCCTTCGCGTCGTCTTGTCCAAAACGCAGGAACTTCTTCCACACGATAGCCGAACCGGAGGGGTTTCAGTGTCGTCTCCATTGCAAGCTCATGCATCTTTCCTTCCCATGGAATTGAGCGGATGACGTGAATGGAGAGAAGCTTAAAACCAAACGTTAGATCATGCAGAGGGGTCCGAAAAGCAAGACGCAGCACGAGCTGGAAGGCACGATTTGCAAAAAAAGTGCTCAACCCATATCCTTCCACTCCTCCTCCGGGAATCCAGCGGCATCCTACTACGACGTCCGCGCCGTCGCCAGCTCGATCGATCATGCGCGGGATCGCGACAAGATCAAACTCTTCATCGGCATCAAGCATCAGGATGTGCGTGCCGCGGGCATGCGGAAATGCTTCGCGGTAGGCCTGGCCAAATCCAGGTCGCTCGCTTTGCATGATCATCCGGACCAAATTGTGATCCGTGGCGATTTTCGAACAAATCATCTTCGATTCGTCTGAAGAACGCGAGGCAACTATCAGGATTATCTCCAGCAGATGTTCCTTGAGCCGAAGAGAAATATCCTCGATTATCCTGCACACGCTCTCCGTCTCGGAATAAACCGGCATGATGACCGACAGTTTCATAGCAAATTCTGGTTCTCCCGATACCAAGCAACGGTTTTTTGCAGTCCGGTAGCGAGATCGGTGGACGGCATCCAACCAAGCGCGTTTTTCATTCTGGAAACATCCAGAATCTTTTTCATCTGGCCGTCCGGTTTTTCAGTATTGAAATAAAGCTCTCCGCGGAAACCGACGGCTCCGGCTACGGCCTCGGCTAATTCCCGGACTGTATTTCCATGTTCGTTGGTCAGATTCATCGGCGCCGGATCGTCCATTGCGACGGTCGCCCGCAGAATGCCCTCGGCAGCATCGTCAACATACAAAAAGTTTCTAGTCGGCCTGCCGCTGCCCCAGATCTCGACCCTGGACGAACCGGCGTCAACGGCCTCGATGAATTTTTTTACCAAAGCGGCCACCACATGTGATCGGTCGGGATCAAAATGATCGCGCAGTCCATACATGTTGGTAGGGATGAGGTGGATGGAGTTAAAGCCGTACTGCTCCTTGTAAGCCCAGCCCTGGATCGGCAGCAGGCGTTTGGCCAAGCCGTAATCAAGAGCGCTTTGATGAGGAAGACCCTTCCACAGGTCGTCTTCCGACAATACTTCCTTGTCCAGATAACCGGGATAAGAACAGTCGGAGAGAACGCAGACCAGTTTCTTCACCCCAGCGCGGCGGGCCGCCTCGAAAACATTGGCGCCCATGACCACGTTCTCATAATAAATCTTTCCGGGATAAATGGTGTGAAACTTCATTCCGCCGTAAAAAGCGGCGCAGTGGATGACGACCTCCGGAGAGACTGACGAAAAATATCTCTCGGCTTCGGAAAGCACGGTAAGATCGGCCTCGGCCCGCCGGGGAACGGCAACACGGCAATCGGAAACCTGCCGCAGGCGGTCAACGATGTGGCTTCCCAGGAATCCGGCGCCGCCGGTGACCAAAACCGCTTTACCTGAAAAATATTGTCCGTAATCAGAAGTAGACATTGGAGTAGGGATTGGTGACTTGCACTACCTGCATCCCGCGGATTAACTCGTCCAACCCCTCGTCGAGGGAAATCGTAACATCGAAACCCAGATCGCGGATTTTTTTGTACGAGACTTCGTAGTTCCTCTGGTCCTCATCTTTGCCGACTTCCGCAAAATGCAGATAGAATTCGACTTTTTCGCGGAGCTTGCGAGCCACGTCTTCCTTGGTCAGATTCATGGAATCGCCGCCCACGTTGTAAACCTGGCCGCGCATCTCCGGCAGGTGGTCCAAAGCGAAGCGGATGGCCCGGGCCATGTCGCAGACGTGGATGAAGGTGCGCCGGAAATTTTTCTCGTAGACGATAAGGTTTTTCGTCTTGAGCGCCTGATAGACGAAATCATTGATCATCAGATCAAGGCGCAGCCGCGGCGAGATACCGAAGGCAGTGGCGAAACGATAAGCCACGACCGGACAAGATTGGAGAAGCAGGTGTTCGGCCTCGGTCTTGGTCCGGCCATAGACCGAGAGCGGCTGAAGCGGCGTCTCCTCGGTGCAGACGCCGTCCACGGCGCCATAATTGCTGCCAGTGGAAGCGAAGATCACGGTTTGGCCGGACGATGCGGCAGCGGCCACGTTCCTCGTCCCGCCGAGGTTTACCTCCTCGGCCAGCCGTTCATCCTTACGGCAGGCCGGATAGCCGACAATGGCCGCCAGGTGAATAATGACATCCGCCTCGTCCGCCGCCTGGCGCAAAACCGGTTCGTCGCGGACATCGCCGCGGATGAAACGGAAATTTCGGTTGCCGAAATTCTGAAGCAGACCCGTCCCGCCGTAGAGCAGGGAGTCGAGCACGGTTACCGAGTGTCCGGCGCGGAGCAGTTCCGGGACGAGCACGGAGCCGAAATATCCTGCGCCTCCTGTGACCAAAATCTTCATAGAGAGCAGCCCGAGTGTATCCGATCAGCGCTGTTCGGTCAACGCGCTCCGATCCACCGCGTAGATGGCGATCCCGTCAGCGTCATACTCCTTCCGAAGGAACGGAAGGGCGTCGAAATCAACGCTGCTCAAACGCCGCTCGTTCGGGCCGACATACAGATAATCGATCCGGTAGCGGTTGAGAAGATATGCCGTGCGGCGCGGATACCGTTCGAGTTCCAAAAGAAGCCGCTCCGTTTCTTCCTGGGGAATCTTCATGCCGCCGCGGCCGCGAAAAAAGGCGTCGGGTGTGGTTGGAAAAAAGAACGTGTCATACAGGAAGATGACAATATTATCCTCCTGATTTAAGGCGAAATCATCTACCCGGCCGCCTCGCCGCTCGAGATGCGGTCGAATAACTTCGGGGCTGACGTCGAATAACGCTGATACGAGCAGCCACCGATCACGAATCTCCGCGAGCGAGGCTGACGAGGTAACAGCGACGGGAAGCAGCACCCGGGCGTGCGTCCACACCGGGATGATGGCGTTGGTTACAAGAGACGGCGACGCGATTACCGAATCACGCGGCGTATTCTCGTTGATCCAGCGAACAGAGCGCACGATGCCATCGGGGAGACGCGATTCTTCTGCCGTCGCGCCCGCCCAGACAACTTCCGTATGGACAGTGCGCGCGAGAAGCACGAGAAACACCAAGCAGACGGCTCTCTCTAGAATCCGCTGTCGCGACCGCTCGATAAAAAACGAGATAAGGATTAGCCACCCGAATCCCAATCCCAGATAGAGTTGGTGAACAAACCATGCTGTTGCCTGAGGATTGAAACCGACAATCACCTGCATGTTAAGAACCACGATACCCGCGAGTATCCAGGAAGCAACGGCGAGCGCCACCCCCCTTTTTCCGGTTTTCCTCCCCCAGACGAGAACAAATGCTGCGAGAAGTATGAAAACGAGATACTCGGGAAATCGGCTCCACCGAATCGCATGGGTGATCTCACCTCCAAGACGGCGATAAAATTCGTCCGCGTGCGGCAGTGTCCGAATCGCAAAAAAATTGAACAGGTATCCCGAGGCGGTCACGGCGGCGGCGAGAAGCATGGTGACTCCCGCCCGGAACATCTTCCAGTCGCGAAACGCAAGTGAAAGAACTATGGCAACGCCCAAGCCGGAAATCAAATACATTGCGTCGGTGATATACACGTAGACGAGAAGCCCAATTAAAAAACCTGCCAGAATCGCCGGAGCCAGACGGGATCGCTCGAACGCGGAGGCGACGGCCCAGGCGGCAGCTGCGAAAATGGCTATGGCCGGGGTGATGGAAAGCGAAACATACTTGCTCTGTAATATTTCCCCGGGAGGGCTTCCAAAAAACAACGAACGGGCGACCAGTTTTGCCGACTCGATATCGAGCGGCGGCAACACCGTCCAGAAAATTCCGGCGGCAACTGTAAAAACAGCGAACAGGATCGAGAGCGTCGTGCGCCCGGTGATGATTCGGGCTATGAGAAAAAGGAACACGACGGCAATCGCCGGAAACAAAAAATGGCCGATAAAGAAGACGTCCGAGGTCGTCGGCAACAGGAACGAAAGTGGCGCGAGGACAACCGGATCGAGGAAGGACCACAGGTTCGGGTAGCCGATGTGCTCCCAGGTGCGCCCGTCGGAAACCCACCAGTGCCCGTCAACGACGTCGCGGATCATCGGCGCCAGATTGACCAGCGGATCAGGGTTGGAAAAAGTGAAAAAAGAGTAGATACCCCCTCCGCTGGCGACGGTCCAGCGGATGATAATGTGCGGCAAGGCGAACAACAGACCTCCGGCAAGGGCGGCGACAAATGCCGGAATAAACGCCGAGGAGGAGGAACGCTTGGAGAGGATATAAATCCAGCGAGTGGCCGCGATCCGCGCCGGCTCCGGTAGGAAGAACAGCGCTCGGTCGCGGAGTCCGCGCATCCGGGCGAACCGGCGCCCGGCGGAGCGCACAGCCCTAACGACGTCCTCGGACCTCTCCCCCGCCCGCATGGCCTCTGCCGGCACCTCGGGCCGTGTCGGCGGCGACGGCTCGGCCAGAACTTCCATTCCCCCGGGGAATGCCGCGTCGGGATTCCAGGCGACGACGGCCAATCCCTCGGCCGCCAGCATTTTCCGCAGAGAGGCCGAGGAGTAGGAATAAGGATGCCCCAGCTGGAAAAAAATTTCCGGCCGCTTGCGGATATCCATGATGTCCGGAACGCCGATGTAAATGACCCCTCCTGGTGCGAAGAGACGCTTCATCCGCGCCAGTTCAGCGCGCGGTTCTGGAAAATGTTCAAAGGTGTGGTGGAGAACGATGAGATCGAAGCGAGTTTCTGGATGCGTCTCGACATACTTAGCAAGACTTCCGGCGAAGAGGTCAAGATTGTAAAACCGTTTCGCCACCTCCACGTCTACGGTGGCGAGTTCAATGCCTTCGACCCTCGCGTCGGGAATTTCTTTCTTGATGAGATGCAACAGCGTGCCGAAACCGCAGCCGACATCCAACACCCGGACGCCTGACCTAAGCGCCGGACGGATAAACTCCAGAACAGCCGACTTCATTTTGAGATCGTTTCCTTCCACCTTGCCGACGATGTCTCCGGCGTTGCTGATCCCGTGACGTTCCTTGAGGAAGGATTCGACGTGAAAGTCCTCGTATTCCGCCGCGGTCGGACGGGGGTTGATGTAAACCAAACCGCACCGGCGGCAGACGATGTTGGTGATGTCGGCGGCGAGATCCCCCTTCGTGGCGATGACCTCGGTATCGTCAACACCGCAGATGGCACAGGTGACGCGTTCGGTATTCATGGGTGGAGAAAATTCAAAATTTTAAGGGCGCGATTCTTCCACGTCCGGGATGCAACCAGCGCCGTTTGAGCGGCAGCCATTTCCTGGGGATCGAACGTGAGGGTCGTTCTTATAGCGCGAGCGCAATCTTCCGGATCGTCGGGTTTGAAAAATACGGCTGTCTTTTCATCAAACACCTCACGAGAAGATGGTACATCGGAAGCGACAATTGGTTTCGCTGCGGCCAGATATTCGAAGGCTTTGATCGGCGAGGTTTCGACCCGGCCTATGGGAAATTTGGCTGAAGTCGGCAGAACCAGCGCAGACGCGGAGGCAAGAAGTCCCGGCATCTCGGCATGGGGACGGTGCGGAAGCAAAGTTACCGCCAGCCGCTCGGCTTCCAAAAATCTACGGAAACGCGCCGCGTCATCCTTGGTACCGCCGACCATAACCACCCGGATGTCTGATCCGAGACTTGCTGCGGCTCGGGCCAGCGTCTCGACTCCCTTCCATTTATAAAGATGGCCGGCGTAGAGAGCAATGCGGGTATCCGACGGAAAGCCAAGTTCCTGCTGGAGTTTGCCCCGCCCTGGCGGGGGTGCCTCGAACTTGCGGAGATCAACTCCGTTGGGAGCGAGAAGCAACCGCGCCGGATCGAATCCGAGTCTTATCAGCTCATCGTGCTTCCAGATATTGGTGACGATGATCTTTGAAATAAAACGCAGCAATTTCCGCGCCCGCGGCCCGGGGCTGTCGTGAACCTCAAAAGCAACAACCCGGCCTTTTTTTGCCAGCCGATAGGCGGCGTAGAGGTCGCGCGAAAGAATGTGGGCCCGGGGATGATCCGCCGCCACGCGGGTAACCCCCCGGGCGAAAGATCGTGCGTGGATGGCAAAGGCGAGGCACCGCGGAAGCGGCAGGCGAAAGGCATCAAAGGTCCGGCAACGAATGATTCGGAAAGTCCTGGCGACTCCGTAGTATTCGAAGGGGTCAGTTTTTACAGACGTCGCGCGGGCTGGCACGCACAGGGTAACATTACACCCCTCCGCCGCCAGGGCCGCGCACATTTCCATAACATTAACCGAGTGCGCCTTCTCGGAAGGAAGGCGCATGTTGGCGACGTAAAGGATTTCGACGGCGGAGTTCATGGCGTTTTTTCGAAAACGAAAAAGTGCTTGGTGGGAACGTCCGAGGGGGCATAAGCCCTGATCAGCTTGAGCCCGCATGAAGCCGCCAGTTCCTTGAATCGGGCGATAGGATACCCGGGCACGCCCAGCTCCCAGTGGTGCTGGCCGTCGAAGACGTGCGGCTTGCGTGTCGGAATTCTGATGGCAATCTCATGACGGCCGAGGAAAGGGATCTGGAAACTGCAGAAAAATAGCGTATGCCGACGATCAGGAACCGAGACGACGATTCCCTTCCGGCTGACGCGGCGCATCTCGCGGAGCGCCGTGCTGACCTGTTCCCAGGGCAGGTGCTCCAAAACCTGTCCGGCCAGCGAGACATCCACCGCGTCCTCCGACAGCGGAATTGCCGTGACCGACCCTTTGATGTCCGGTGAAAGCGCCGCGTCGATGTCGAGCGTTTTGATCTCAATCCCTCGGCCGCGGAGCGTGGCCGCGACCACTCCCGTGCCGACTCCGACTTCCAAAACTTCCACGGGCGCGAAAGAAGCTACCTCCCGCATCTGATGCCAATAACTCGCCCACCGCGCTTTGTGCATGTAGCGGTCATGCGAATAGTGGGTCTTCGGAACCTGAATGTGAGGAATATTCATACTTCTCCGACCTTTTCAGCGACGGCAATGAGCGAGACGCCGAAGGGCAGATTAACGAAACGGAGAAGGACGCGCTCGGCCTTCAAAAAAAACAAGAAAAATTCATTCATAAATTTGGGCGTCATATCCACCTCATCGTGCCGCGCGGCCACCGGGAGAAGACGAAACAGGACGCGCGCTCCGAGAATTGCCGGAAAGAGGAAGGTGTTGAAGTATGAGATTTTCCTGATACGGAAGCCGGAAAGCAGGCGGGCAAAACTTTTCCGGGAGTAACGGCGTTGGTGGCCCAGACGAATGTCCTGCGGCCCCCAGAGCAACGGCATCGCCGGCACGGTAAGGATGGCCCAACCGCCGGGTCGGAGAACGCGCCGGATTTCGCTGGCCGCCGCCGAATCGTCAGGGATATGTTCAAGAACGTCGGTGGCGATCACCACATCGAAGGAAGCGTCAGGGAACGGAAGCCGGCAGGCATCGCCGCTCACCGCTTCCGGAATCCTTCTGCGCGCGTAGGCGAGCGCCGTGGGGTCCGGTTCGAGCCCGACGACGGAATATCCGTCATTAATAAGATGCGCGGCCAGGTGTCCGGTTCCGCAACCGACGTCCAAAACCCGCAGTCTCCTTCCCCGACGGGCCAGAAACGACCTGACGATGGCTTCGCGCCCGCGGAAAAACCAGTGGCGGTCTGCCTGATCTTCAATAACGTGAAAACATTCTTGATGCACAGTCAGTCAATCCTATAAACAGCCACTCCCGGGTTCTCGTACACACGCGTGAGATTTTCGTATCGCTCGGGTCGTATCGTCGAGATAAGCTTCTCCGATGGCCCGAAGAAAACATAATCCGCGCGGAAGGCAAAGCGAAGTCGCGATGGAACAGGAGCGGAAAGCGCGTCCTGATGAGCCGCAAGCAGGTCTTCTGCCACCTCGGGCGGCACCGGCCTCCTGCTGTCTCCGCCAACGTAAGGGTTTTGCTGGTATCGCGTGTAGGTGTCGCAGAACAACATGTACGACGGGTCGAGTTCGTATGCGCGGATTGGATTCACAAAAAAATCAGGGCTTCCAAGCAGCGCATCGCGGAATGTTTCATACGGTATACCGAATGCTGCGACGAGTTCCAGCCATCTGCTTCGCACCTCGGCGTTCGAGGCAAGCGTGTAGCAGGACGGTGCGAAGTACACATTGATATGAGTAAAAAAAGGAATGTAGACGGCCGTCTGCGTTGACGGGGAGACAATAACCGCGTCGCGAGGGACGTTTCGGTCAATCCAGCGGAAGGCTTGCTGCACGTCGCCGGGAATTACGTACTCCGGAGCATTGATCAGCGCCGAACGCGTCTGTTCAACAAGCCCGATCCCAAAAAAGAAGACGGCGGCAAGCAAGGCCGCGGTTCGAAGTGTTTTTCCATCCTTCCGCGCCGCCTCCCACGCCCAGGCGATAGCGACCATAATTCCAAACGAGTACACGTAAACATTCACCCTGCTTCCCCAGTGATCAGGCTGAATATTATATCCCACGATGAGCTGAAGATTCACCGCGACGATCGTGGCGACCAAAAGCGCGGAGAGGACTGCGGCATCAGCGGCGCGGTTCATCCTCCGGCCGAGCACCCAGAAAGCGGAGACGAGCAGAGCGACGAGCACAAGAGATGTCGCGGAGAGCCTCGGAATCCGCCCGATCTCAAGCCCCACCCTCGCCACAAGTTCGTCGACGTGCGGGATCGAACGGATCTGGATCATCTTCACTATGGAAGGGGCGGTGAAGACGACGCCGACCATCATCACACGGAGAGTGGGCCACAGCCGCTGCCATGAACGCGACGCAAGGAAACCGACCGCAAGAAGGCCGATCGAAATCCACGAGAAAGCGCCATAATAAAAGTACGTCGGATAGGTGAGTCCAAGAAGGATGCCGGCGAAGAGAACGCGCGGACGGGACGGGTTTCGCAATACGGAGAATAGCGACCACAAGAATCCGACAAAAACGACCATTCCTGGAGCAGGAATCTGAAACCGAGAAAATGCCGGGTCGAATATGCGGGCAAACAGGTCGAAGACGCCGACAATATTCGGCTCGGATAGTCCGAATCGAACGGCGGAAAGGTTCGGGAATGCGGTCACGGCAAAGGAAGCCGCCGCGGCAACCCACCGGTCGCGCATGAACCCCCGGAGCAGTCCATACCACACGAGCACCACCAGCGCCGGGAACACCGCGTCACCGAAGACAAACAGGGGCGTCGGATCGCGAACGCCGAGAAGTCGGATCGGAACTCCGATTACCGTGGCGAGAAAACTGTTCCCCCACATCGTCGGCCGCCCCTTGTACTCGCTAAGGTAGGCGTCGCCGTCGGAGAGATGTCCGTCGACCACCTCCCGGATCCGCGATCCGTAGGAGGCCAGCTCGTCGAGCGTCGGAACATTCAACGATAATGGGTGGTAATTTCCGAGATCGTAACCCTCCGTGCGCTGGATGGCCGGCACCAGCGCGTTTGGAAGAAAATAAATGATTCCGATCGCCGCCGCCGCGACCAGGCCCGGAGCCCACGACCGAAGATAGGCCGGACGGCCGCGGGGAGACAAACTTCCCAGCACGATAGAATATATGAGGCGCAGATGGCGTCGAACCTCTCGCGGGTAGTTCAGTTTGGAGCGCCCGAACTGCCGCAATCCGAGCGGTGTCGGGACCTCGGCAAATCGATATCCAGCGGCGAGTAATCGAAAAAAAATCTCAACCGACGTTTCATATCCGCTAGTCACGAGCGGGAGATCTCGAATGATCTCGGTCCGATATAGCCGAAAAACGGAACTAATCCCCCGCACCGTCCGTCCCGCCAGCAGTGAATACGCGAGATTAGCCAGACGACTTATTCCAACCCTCCACCGGGGTATTTCCCGGCTGTATCCAGCCAGACCATGTGACCCGATAACAAAATCCACCCCACCCAGCTCATACCGATCCAATAACTTCCGTATATCCTTCGGAGCAAACGTGAGGTCTGCGTCTATGGTCACCACAAGTTCGCCACGCGCAGCCTTAAACCCAGTCCGAAGGGCCGCCCCCAGCCCTTGATTGTTTGGATGATTCACTATCCGGAGCTCGGAAATGTCAAGATGTTTCACTGCTTCTGCAGTCCCATCGACAGAACCGTCATCTACCACAATAATTTCAAAATCGATTCCGAACTTCCGCACATCAGGTATCAGTTCGGTTACAAATCTTTTTACATTCTCAACTTCATTGTAACAAGGTATGACGACGGTAAGCTTCATTGGAAGTTCGACCAACCCCTTAAGATAATATAAATCAACGCGAACAATTCGGTTCGGGATGGTTAGTTTGTGTTTTTTGTTTTTCCGCCAAAATCAAGGTCTGTTTTCCGAATATGTTTTGTAACATGGGGAGACGTAGGTATATCCGCAACAATAACAAGGATCTCGGAAGCCGATTATAAAAAGAATACGGCAAAAATTTTGCACGAACCTCCTTCACCACAAAATTATTCAACTCCAATACCTCTCGTAAACTTCGGTCATCGAGTGGCGTAATATGATCAAAAAAGGACCAGTAATCACGATAACAAAAACGAAAATTTGGCTGGACCAAAAGAAAACGTCCGCCGACTACAAGAACCCTCCGTACTTCTCGTATGATGCGGATAATCTCCTCGCGACTGATATGTTCAAAGAAATTGCTCGTGAATGCTAAATTGATTGTCGAATCTTCAATCACTTTTAAATCAAGAGCAGTTCCAACAATCGCCGTTACGTCCGGTGCGGCATATGAACGTACATCTGGATTGAGATCGACCGCGTACTTACGCTGCGCACGTACTGCATTGATAAAATAACAATGGCCTGCCGCAATATCAAGAACGGCGGCCTGTTTTGGAACATATCGCTGAAAAAAATCTCTACACAGTATCTCCCACATCCGCTTCCTAAAAACTTCTTCTTGGCGAAACCGACGGTGATACATCTCCTGTAACTGATCCATAATGTTCAAGAAATCCATTCGAGAATCTTCATAAGCTTGAGGTTCCACACGTCACGATGTGTATTTCCGCGTTTCTTTTTTAATTCTGTACGATTTCGCACATACCAATCATAGTTATTTCGCATGGTCAAAAAATTACTGAACCTCGGAGTCCACGAAAACATGAGTTTCGCTTTATCCGTATTAACGGTTGCGTCTTGACTGGCAGATTTATACTGCCATGCCGCCAACGGAGAGAGGCGTAACCCATATAATACGCTTAGAATTGCCTCCGCTGGAACGCGCGGGATAAAAACAAGCCGACTGCTTGTCCCCGCATGACCAATTAAATCCGAAAGATCTTCGCGGACTGTTCGGTACTGATTCGTACCAAAGTGAAAAATTTCTCCAGAGCAAGGAGCACGGCTGCCGAGGACAATCGCCGACACGAAATCTTCAACAGCCAAAAGTTGAATAACGTTTTTTCCATCGCCGAGAATAAAAACAGCGCCGCTATTGGCAATCCACTCAAACAATATCTGAAATGCCCCAAGGCGGCCGGGACCAATAATGGTTTTTGGCCGAAGAATAACCGTCTCGAGATGATGTTTTTTCCATGCATCCAAAAAGAGCCGCTCACCGATAATTTTTGTTTCAGCATATGGATCGATAGGAGCAAAAAACGTTTCCTCTTTTTGTCCGCGTCCTTCTTGCAAACCGTATACGGTTGTCGATGAGATGAAAATGACGCGACGAACACCCGCTGTCCTTGCGGCTTCCAAAACGTTCTCTGTTCCTCCGACGTTCACCGAGTAAATGAATTTCGCTGTTCCGTGTGTTGGGAAGGCGGCGGCGGCATGAATCACAAGGTCTGCTCCCATACATGCACGATCCAGTGCGGAGCGATCACGAATGTCGCCCGTTATCATCTCAACCTTTCCGATCAGAGAAGGCTCATCGAGCGGTCGGGTATCAAAAAGTCTAACGTGATAGCCTTCGCGTAAAAAAGCCTCTGCGGTGTGACAACCCAAGAAACCAGTTCCGCCCGTGATTACACACGTTTTCATACCCTTTGTGCTAATAGTGCTTTATTAGAGGAAGATTGCCAGAGAATTGTTCATCGAGACCGAAATCGCCTCAATTCTTTCCATTTGACAGAAAACTTATGGTAAAACAGGTGAAGAAAATATGCAAAGGTGAGAAACAGTAATGGATTAATAGGCAAACGCATGCGCGGAGCGTCGAAGTTCATGTCTGAGAGAAGAGCAAAATATTCCACGATCAGCAATGTTGGCATCAGAATCCACAATTTTTGACGGATGACGTGACGATGTAAAAACATAGAAATAATGCTAAAAAACCAAAGACACACATAAAAACCCCGACCAAGCCAAAATACATACGGATACAAAACACCCTCGGGGATGCGGATGCCGTGGAGCAGCGCTCCAAGCGATCTTGATAACGAACTTTCAATAAGGAATACACCGTTGCGCCAAATCTTTAAACCAACATAGAGAAGAATGTTCTCTCGAAATAGACGAAATGACTCCTGGATAAAATACGGCTCATACTTAAACTCCATCAGACGAACGGACTCCTGTTTCCACGATTCCGGATGAAGCGCAAGACGCTGCTGAAGATCAGGCAAGTCCAGATCCCTAATGAGTTTTGCGGTCAAGTCATCAAAAAACTCTTCGCGATTTCCCCGTAACTTTTCCTTATACTCGAGCAAACGCACGGCATCAGCATAATAGAGCGTTGTCCCACCCGCAGAAGAAAGTTTGAACTGATTAAACTGTATCTTATTCCGGAGAAGCCACGGGAAAATTACAGCCAGAAAGACTCCGACAAACAAGATCACTTGAACCGTCCCGCGTTTGAATTGATGCATACGTACGGCTTGAAACATGACCACGGCCCCCAGAAAAAGAGGAAGATATTGAACAACTGGTCTTGTCAATGATGAAAGACCGAACAATACGCCAGATGCAATAATGTCGCGCGTTTTCGGAATACCCGGCCCTCCCCGGAAAAAAAAGAGTAGACTTCCAATAAACAATAGTAAAAAAAGGGTCTCTGACATTAACTGATTGGCGACCTGAAGTCGTTGAGATTCAATAAGAAATAGGACTGAACCAAAAAAACCCACGTGCGCTCCAAAGAGATGGCGACCAAAACGATACACGAGAACCACGGTCAATGCAGCAAGAACATTCTGGACTGCGATAACCCAGTAGAGTGAGGAAAAGATGCCGTGCAGCGCCGCCGTAAAGAGTGGAAATAACGGCGTTCGAAGCGCTTGCGGTCCCCATTCGTATTGCAAATAGAATCCTCGATGTGTCAACAAATTCTTTGTCAAATCAAAGTACCATTCCGCATCTGAACTCCACAGGAAGCCGCCCTCTCCGTAACGGGCCGTAAGAAAAAAGATGGCTGCTTGGAGTAGGATAGCGGAAAAAAAGAGCACTAGTTCGTGCCAATGAGTTCGCAACAACATTTCAATCTGCTGTCTCGTTTTCATAATTTTTTATTCTGATCAAACGTCACGTAGGCTGAAGACAATAATCAATCAACGATGATCCGCTAAACATCGTGTTCAACATGCGTCTGGAGTTATCAAATCCTTGATGGACCGGATCGGTGAAATCCTCCGGATCGCCTCCGAATGATTCAATGGATACGAAATTATAAAACGGAATGTCGTTTTCTGCGGCGATGCCAGTAAGGTATTTCATGAGTTCATTGTAATAACCCACGTATTCAGGCACATCCTCTAACCGCTGAAGCATTCGCGGTTCGAACGGTTGAAAGAAAAAAACTATTTGGATGCCGCGGCTCTTTGAATAGGCGATAAATTCTTCAAGATAATCCTTCCTCCACGCTGACACTCCCTCAACGCTTTTGAAGCCATCAATGATAACTTGAAAATAATCTTCTGTCCAGTCTTTTGGTTTCGGGAAAACCCGGTCTTCCTGCAACTGGCCGTTCGGCGCGAACCGCATTTTTTTTTCAGGATATCCCGCGACGAACGCATACCACAACGACCGTGCCGTGTCTCGAAGATAAAATCCATTAAGGTGCTCGCGCAATGCGCCGATACGATTTAACTGCGCCTCGAGAAACGATATCCCGAGATACTCGCGAAATGGAACGTAATTCAATGCCTGATATTGAATGGGGACGTCATCAAACGCGTCGGGGTCGATACCAATCATTAATAATTTTGGACGAGTGTTTTTCTGTTCAACGAGGTAACGAGTAAATGCAAGGAAGTCTTCCGGCTTGGCATTGTTTACGGAAAGGTTATACGCCCGGCATTTTGTGAAAGAGTCAACTTGATCCGGATCGATGTTCATGGCGCGGGAAGAACCGATAATCACTGCTTCTGGAGCGATTTTCAGGCCGTCGATTTGGCTCAGCTTATCAACCCGACTTGTCGAGGTAATGGTCGGGAGGAGGCTTGTTCCAAAAATCCCGTACGGATCAACCACAACAGCAACCAATATCAGACCAGCAACCAAGACGGCTGTCGTAACCCCGAATGTTCGAAAAAACCGCGCCTCGTTCGAACCCATACGCACAATGAAGTGTTTATTCACTATTTATACAGGAATAAGGTCCAATTGTGTAGTATGTATGAACGAGGAAACCAATGGGTTTGATATGAGCTATTACGTCTGTTATGATGCCACCTGCTCAAGTTTGAGCCGGTCATCCTATGTCTGAAGTATCAAACAACAAGGTACCAAGAATAATGCTTGTCGGAGTTGGGCGCTTCGGGCGACACCATCTGCGGGTTTTAAAGATGCTGGCAGATCAAGGACAAATCATTCTCGAAGGGGCTGTGGTGAAAACTCCCGAAAAACAGGCGCGGATCGCGAACGAATTTCAGGTGCCCGTGTTTACGGAGATCCCGATCGCGTTATTACAAAAAGTTGATGGCGTTGTCGTCGCGACCCCGATGGACACGCATTTTTCGATCGTCAACACGTGTCTGGAGTACGCGAATGTTCTTGTTGAAAAGCCGCTTGCCATGAACACCGCGGACGCAAAACTTTTAGAATCCAAGGCACGCCAGCGGAATCGGGTGCTCATGGTTGCTCACACCTACCGCTTTCATCCCATGGTTGAAAAACTGCAGTCGCTCCTCGGAACCGAGGACGGTCTGCCGTATCGTATCGAGGGGCAGTTTGTAAATCCGGCGAACACGGACTCAAACGAAAACCCGAGCCTTGACCATCTGCACTTCTTTGATGTGATCGACTTTCTTTTCAAAAAAACTCCTCTCTCTGTCCATTGCAACGCTTCGGGTAGAGCGCACACCGTAAGCCTTCGGTACCCGGAAAACATGGATGCTATTTTGAAGCTCGGTTGGAACGGAGATGCAAAAAAACGTACCCTTGAGTTCTTCTATCGTGACAAGTCAATCCGGTGCGATTTCATACAAAATACCATTGACGTCATCTGTGGCGGTGAAAACCGCAGGATCGAGGTTAATTCAACGGTAGAACCTCTCGAAAAAGAGCTTCGTCTGTATATCCAACTCCTCCAAGGGAATGCCGCGCCCGAACACTATCCGGACGCAGTTGTTGGATCGCGTATTCTTGACGTCGCGCTCAAGGCACAACCACTTCAGACAGAACACAAACCCCGGGTGGCGATCATCGGCGGCGGCATCTTCGGCGCAAATTGCGCGATCAAACTTGCCGCGTTCTGCGACGTGACGATGTTTGAACGCAACAACGACATCTTGGGCGAAGCGTCGTTTGTCAATCAATACCGCCACCACTGGGGGTATCATTATCCTCGAAGCGCCGAGACGGTCCGTGACATACAACGGGCCATGGAAAGCTTCGAGTCTTTGTATCAGTCGGCGATCGTACGTAATTTCCCAACGTACTATGGTGTCGCCAAAGATGGATCAAAGGTTTCGGCCGAGGATTACGTTCGTTTTTGCCGAGAACACAACCTTCCCTTCACGCTTGAATATCCCGATCCCCGGTATCTGGATCCAAATCAGGTGTCGGTATGCTTAAAGACGATGGAGCCGATCTATGACTACACCCGCTTGAAGTCCCTCGTCCATTCCTACCTCACACAGGAAAAAAATATTCATATCGAACTCGGAAGCAACGTCATCGGTGGACAACTGCTTGCGGACGGACGGAAGGAGTTGCTGGTGCAGTCAAACGGGAATAGCTCGGCAAGAACGTTTGATTTCATCATCAATGCGACCTACGCCAACCACAATACCTTTCCCGACTGGTTTGGCTTCCCGAAGAAGGAGGTGCGCATTGACCTTGTTGAAGCACTCATCGTGCGACTCCCAATTCCCCACATCTCTCTGGCGGTCATGGATGGACCGTTCACCAACCTTGTTCCAACCGGTGAAAACGGCGTCTTCACTCTCGTGCATATCAAGGAATCAATTTTGAAACGCTTCGTTCCGTCGGACGGGCTTGTCCCACCGGGGCTGCAGGTGAGCTCGAACGCAAAAAAAATAGTTGAAAAAAGCAAAGAATGGTTCCCGATATTGGAACAAGCGGAACTTCTCGAGTCCCGATACGTCTTCCGGTGCGTGAATGCCAACCGGGAACACGACGACGCTCGACCATCGGACATCACCCGGCACGGATTCGGCTGTTTTTCGATTCTGGGCGGGAAAATTTTAAACAGCGTCAGGGTCGCTCAAGAACTCGCGGAGGAAATCCGGGGGTATACCTCTACACCCTCCGCCGCAACTCCCGTTGCCCTGGTGAACGGGTTTGCGCAACCGTCCGCGGACCTAAACGTCCGGCGGTCACTAATGGATCCGCCTGATCGTCCACAAATCGTAGAGGATCCGCAGGCCATCAGATAATTTCACGCTTGAATGCCGATCGTGCGCCCAGCTGATTGGGATTTCTTGTATTCGAAAGTTTTGTTTGATGGCCATGTATAATACCTCGACCTCAAACAACCAGCGCGTCAAAACCTGTTCCTGGAAGAGTGACTTGGTGCGCTGATGGAAAAGTTTAAAACCACACTGTGTGTCGGCGAACGGCACATGCGAAACAACGCGAAAAAGTTTATTCAGAAGGCGACCTAGAATTTCACGAGACCACGGCTGATGAACGGTGATGACCGAGCCCGGCAAACACCGTGACCCAATCACGATATCGTGCGTCGCGAGATAGGGCACGAATTTTTCAAATTCCATCGGCTGCGTTGAAAGATCGGCATCGAGGAATAACATCCACTCTCCCCTGCTTGCAAGCGCACCCGCTTTAACGGCGCCGCCTTTCCCCTGGTTTTTTGAAAGACGGATCACCCGCACGTTGGGAATGCGTTGACTTGCCTCGTGCGCGCGGGCCGCCGTCTCGTCGGTTGAGCCGTCATCAACGACGATAACTTCGAACTCGAAGTTTTTCTTTGCGAAGTACGCTACGATCGTGTCAATCGTTCGCTCGATGATGACGGCCTCATTGTACGCGGGAATGACGACACTTAGAAACATGGGTGGGGAAATAAAAAACATTATGTTCTCGGGGGCACGGCCTCCGTTTTTTGTATCTTATACAATCTTACACCATCAACATCATATACTTTTTCCAAGTCCGGCATCTCGTCAAAGTCCGCTGTCGATATCTCCTTTTCAAGCGGCCCCAGATAAAGATAGTCCACCTTGTATTTTTTCCCGAGGTCGCTGATATCAAACGGATATGCGCCGTAGGATGAAACGATTTGATCCACCTTCAACCCCGGAGGCGCATCCGCTCCGGGGACGATATTGATCGAGGCATCAAGCGCTTGCGAATAAAATTGCTGGAAATAGAGATAATCGAACAGCGCCATATGGGTCGCCGGGAATTGTCTCTGTATAAATGTTTGAGCAAGGGTGTCATTCCGGAGTTCGGCATCGAGCGTACTCGCGGGAATGCCGTACAACGAATAGAGAATGAACAACCTTTCAATCATTTCATCTTCACCCGCCATGGTACCTGCCGCCTTCGGTAAAAATATTTTTGCGGGCGTGTAGTACAAGAACAACTCGCTTGAGTATGGAATGGGAGTAAGGACGACGGCATCCCGAGGAAGGTGCTCGTTCATCCAAAGAACGGAGGGCATGACGCCTGTTGGTTGTTCGAAGGTGTGAAAACGAATCTTCGCGAAAGCGTAGGCATCGCTCGCACTTCCCCCAAGGACAGAGAGCGCCAGAATCCATACAATCACCGTCAACGGACGACCGAGTCCTTTTTTCTCGACTCGTTCAAACACGCACTGCGCGCACATGAGAAAGGAAAGCGCCAACGGGATGAAGATAATCCGCAGGTACCAGTGGACGGGTTGGACGTTCGTGCCAGTGAAGACCTGGATGTTCAACCCGACAACTCCGGCGATGAGTAAAACGGCCAGGAAATCAAAAATAAACATCCGCGCTCTTGCTTTGCAATAGCGGTACAAAATAACAAGTAAGACAACAACGACAATATAGAAAAACCATTGGCTCGTCCGAAACTGATGCCCGCCGCTCTCAATCCAGCCCGTCCGATTGAGATATGTCTCAATCCACGGCAATCGCTGTGCCGCGAAATAGGTCATCCAATAGTAGAGTGATATTCCTCCCCCTATTGCCAGTGAGATAGTGCTGTACCGCGCTGTCCTGTATTTCCGCCGGAGAAGCGATGAAAGAAAGATGATCCCGAGAACAATGGTCCCGTATATCCAATAATAAGTATACGTATAAAACAACAATCCGTAGAACACACCGGCAAGCACGGCATATTTCCTACGTTCACTCTTGAGGAGCAGGAAGACAAAAATTAGGAAGGGCCCAAAGATCACGAAACCGGGCTTCACTGATTCCATGGTCAAAAAATTCAAACGGTTGCGTGAATCACCGGGAAAAGAGACCGGGAGAAATACTTTCACCAGATCCTTCACGGCATTCATCGAGCGCGGGAGAAGCATGAACGGAAGATCGCGCACCATCACGAATATGCTTGCGAACGGCGCGGCGAGAAAAAAACGACCGGTCAGCAAATGCGCGATTTTGTAGAGAAGCGCGAACGTGATCGCCGCAAAAAACGCATCGGCCAGGGGCATTACGCCGCGGAGACCGCCGATGAGGTACAGAGGATAATACAGAAATGGGTTGAGGAGCGGATGAAGTGTGGTCAAGCCGTTTCGATATTCAAACAGACTCACGTCGGCAATCCGCAGATACCCATCGGCCAATTCCCGCAGGCGAGCCCAAATCGTGCTGGCATATCCCGGAGTCATCGGAAGCACGCTCCAATATTGCTCGCCCCTCTGGCTATACCAGAGAAACAGATAAAAATGATACGATGAGTAAATCAGGGCTACGGCCAAAGCTAGTGACCCAAGAATCAAATATCTCTTTTGCTTTTCAGTCATCTGCACAACGAAAAAACTGAATAAACCCACCGCTCGTGCGGCTCCTCTAAGACCATTCTTTAAATCTAAGAGTAACAACTTACACTCATTAATTCAAATGTTTCCCAATACGATTGACTCAAAAATCAAAAAGACCGTATAGTATCCGGGTATCGACATCCACATCTTCCGCCGAATCTCCAGAATACCGGAATATCGCTCACTCGCTGTAGTGATCTTATCGGCGGCGGGTTTGCTTTTTATTATCCTGGCCGCGGCCGTGATTGTTGATCCTTATGGTTTTTTCGGCTTACGGCTTGTGGAGCCGCTGGTGCTCACCAATCGATCAGAAAAACTCGCCTCTTTCCGCGCGATGACCCCGCCGCCCCAGGCCGTCATTCTCGGATCGTCCCGGGTATTTTTGATGGATCCGGACCGGATCGAAAAAATCACCGGCCTGAAGACCTTCAACGCTTCCGTCTCCTTCGGCCGGCCCGAGGATCATCTGGCGATGACCAGATACATCGTCGAGGAGCTAGGGATTGACCTTAAACTTATCATCGTCGGTGTTAATGTAGGTGAGCTGAACCATGATCCCATCGATCCACAAACCATTACCAATCTCGACCTCAATCGTTACTTGCCGATATCAAAAAAAGAACAGGTAATCACCGTTCTCAAAGTTCTCAAAGAGCGGTTTAACGCCCGGATGGTCCGCGACATCTTTGTCGCGCTGTTCTTCCGGGCGCGGGGGTATCCTGAAGAAATGGTGACTTTCCTCCCCAACGGCGTCCAGCAAGTCGACAGGAATGCGCCGCCGAATGTTGAGAGAACGAAGATATCCGTTCCGGCCGCACTGCAGCTATTTGCCGGCGAGAATGAGTTGTCGGACAGTCGGAAAAAATTTCTCGCTGAATTAATTTCATTCGCCGAAAATCAAGGTATCAAAATTCGGGTCATAATTCTGCCGATCGCTCCCGTGGCAATCAAGGAACTTGAAGAATCCACTAAGTATTCTGATTTGCGCCTTTCCCTGCTGGAATTTATGATGGAGCAGCGAGAATCGCATCAGAATCTGCGCTTCTTCGACGCCACGAATCTCCAAACTTATAAGGGCGATCCGTTGGGGTTTAACGACGCCACCCATCCTAGTTCCGTCAATATTGACCGCATCACCGATGCGCTCCTCTCCGACTACACACTAGGCACTACTCACTAACCACTCACTGATGATTTTCAACAGCTATACCTTCGTCATCTTCTTCCTTCCGGCAGTTCTCGCCGTTTTCTGGCTGATCCGCGGGAGAACCGCCCGAACAATCCTGCTCATCGCCGCGGGGCTCGCTTTTTACGGCTACTGGAACTGGCGTTTTATACCACTTCTTGTCGGTTCTGCGACCGTGAGTTTTGCTTTGGCTCTACTCATCAGCCGACTGAACCGACAGTCTTCGCGTCGGCTCGCGCTTTCCGCTGGGATCATTGTGCATCTCGGACTTCTCGGATTTTTCAAATACGCCGGATTCTTCCTCGGAAATGTTGGGGCGGCGGCGTCAGCACTCGGACTTTCCTTCACCGCTCCAATGCTCTCCATCATCCTTCCGCTCGGCATCTCCTTCTCAACCTTCCAGGCGATCTCCTACCTCGTCGATGTCTACCGAAAGACGATTCCTCCCGAACGGAATCCGCTTCGCTTCCTGTGCTACGCCACGCTCTTCCCCAACATGGCCTCGGGACCGATACTTCGCTATCGCGAGATCGCGCCTGATCTCGATCAAATTGGAAGCCCCGCCATTCCAGCGGCCATTCACCGGGGTGTGATGCTCCTTATCATCGGTCTTGCTAAAAAAGTGATCATCGCCGACCAGCTCGCGGAAACGGTGGACTCGCTTTGGGGCTCGCCGGAGATGCTTACGGCTGCTGGCGCTTGGCTCGCCACCATCGGCTACGGCCTCCAACTATACTTCGACTTCTCCGGTTACAGCGACATGGCGGTAGGCATCGGCTCGCTCTTCGGGCTCACCATCCCCCAAAACTTCAACTCGCCATACAAAGCGCTCTCTCCATCGGACTTCTGGCGCCGGTGGCACATGACTTTGGGTACCTGGATCAAAGACTATCTCTACATTCCCCTCGGCGGATCGCGACGCGGCCTGCCGCGCACGGCGACGAATCTCGTCCTAATTATGACTGCCATCGGACTATGGCACGGAGCCGCCTGGACTTTCGTCGTCTGGGGCGCGTACCACGGCGCTCTCCTTGCCGGGTATCACCTAACCAAACGCTGGTATGACCGGCTCCCGGCGCTGGTCCGCCGCGCTGGAACCTTCGCCCTAATATCGATCGGCTGGATCCCGTTCCGAAGCGAAAGTCTGGCGGCAACCAAACTCATGCTGGCCAAACTTGCCGGCGTCTGGGGACCTCTCCCGGTAAGCGGCTGGGCTTTGATATTTATCACTCTCGCGCTCGGCATTACCCAATTCCTTCCAAATTCATTCCAAATACATTATTCCACAACAAAACGCGCCGCAGTTGCGGCAGCGCTGATCCTCGTCGCCTGTTTGGTGTATTTGAATTACAAACAAGCTACTTTCCTCTATTACCAATTCTAGGTCTTTGCTCACCTGATCTAGAAACGTACTCTTACTCCGCGCTCAACGCGGCGTTTTTTTCGGAGATGCATCGAAGTGGATTTTAGAATAAGGTGTATATAAATGGTGCGAATGGAGAAGAATTGCTAAAGACCGCCAACACCCCGAATAAAATAAAAAACGCAATAAGCGGCACAAGCCACCATTTTTTCTTTTCTTTCAGATAGTCAAAAAACTCACGTATGATACTTGTGTATCTCATAATCGTAAAATAATAGGAATGAGTTCTTGTGCTAGTTTTTGAAAACCTGCATCCGTAAGATGTACCGGATCGACAAACAGTTGTTCCACAGGAACACCGTCCTTGAGAGTTGGATCAAATATCGAGCTGGCATCCACGATATTCAGATCAGAAGCACTTGTCAAGACGTACTCGCGAAACGCGTCAAGATAGTACAAAAAGTCCTCACGTTTCTGAAACTCAAAGATGGAACGAGCTTCGGAAGAGACGTTTGCATGCTGAAAGAGCACGGGTTGGAAAACGACAACAAACTTGCTCTCGGCAGAGTCCGTAATCGTCCGCATGAGTCGAAGGTTCTTCACGTAACGTTCAGCTGTTTGTTGCGCATGTTTTTCAAGGGCACTTCGGTCGATCTGCGGCGAGTCAACCGGTACCGCCATTGATTGCCTCACTAAACGAAGTGGGGGGAGTAAACGATTGAAGAACTCGAGAGTACGCGGAAATGGCGGAAAATGCAGCCGGGAGGTGATGGAGATCAACCGCGATTCTCGTTTTTGGGTGCGAGTAACAATGTCCAGCAATTCAGAATAAAAAAGCGGCGCATTCAGTAGCTCTTCATCACCTCGTGCATACCTCTGATAGCCGTTGCTCGCGTCGTTGTATCCGTCAAGCGCGATGATAAGCTCCGGTTGGTAGTCGATGAGCTCAACGGCAACACGATAAAATTCCTGGAGGGACATCCAGCTTGGATTAGCTGCATTTACCACCAGGTATTCATCCTGCAACGTGTTTAAGGAACCGGAGAGCGTCGTTTCATTGCTGGAACTGTACGATCCGAATGCCGCTGACCCTCCGACTAAAAAAGCAAGCTTTCGCGTTCCACGCGATTCAGGACTAGCGCCACGGAACAGCGACGGACTGTACGAAAGAACAGTCGAACTTGTCTGACTGATGATGGCGGGGTCGCGCGAGAGGCCGAAAAAATAGTACGGATGGAGATATAGTCGTTCTGTTGGTTCGTACGCACGGACTATAGGATTTTTACCGAAAAACCTATTTTGAAATTTTCCAAATCCACCTTTTTTAGACAACGCAGATAAAAAAATCTCCGAGGCGGTCAGCGAGGTCAGCGTAACTATGGCTAATACTCCAGTGAAGAGGATGACGGAAAATACAGCGCGTTTTCTCCTCACAACAAGTAAAGCAATGCCGAGCAACAGAAAGACAATGTTCACAAACAAAATTAGCGCAGCCGAAAGAAACGAAAGTTCGCGATCCGAAACAAAAAACCATGTCACTGTCAGCGGATTCAACCCAATTCCCGCGGCCAAAGAAAAAAAAAGCGCAACCCGGGTTGCCAATGTTGGTTTAAAACTGTCGTTCATATTCCGATGAGGAAATAACGCGATGACGCCAGTAGCTCGCTGTACTTTTGTCAACCGCCACGTCAAGAAACCTCTTGCCCCAGATCCGGGCAACGAGTGCGACCGGCGTAAGGACGCAGATATAGAAGAGGATGAGGATTAGCTGACTTATTAACTCACCGATGACTCGGGCGGCTCGCGTCCACCCTCCTGAAATGGGAGCGAGCACAGTCGGTAACCATCGGCCAAGAAAGTACAATACAGCGCCGCCAAGAAAAACATACGGTGCGGTGGGTGACTGCCGTAGCAGCAGCAACCCCCCGAGGATAAAACCTATAATCGCTCCGGCGCGGCCGAACTCACGCGGTGTTGGGAGAACCTCATTTTCAAGCGTCTTCGATTCTTCGACTGCCATAGATCAATCGGGGTCAAATTCTTTTTGCCACTGTGATAGATCCGAGGCTGGTTGATCTGCTTTTGATAATAGGAATCCGCCGATTACAAGGTAATCCATCTTTGTCCGCATAAAACAACTGTACGCGTCGTGAGGAGTGCAGACAATGGGTTCTCCCCGCACGTTAAACGAAGTATTGATGATCACGGGGCATCCATACGAAGAATAAAACTCCGAAAGCAACGCATGGTACAGGGGGTTCGTATCCCGGTGGACCGTCTGGAGCCGGGCGCTGTAATCAACGTGTGTCACTGCAGGAATTGTTGAACGTCTCACACACAAAACATCTAGTCCTGAAATTCCGGCATCACTGGGATTCACGGGGATGCGGTGTGTTGGTCTGACGTCCGCAACTAAAAGCATATAAGGGCTCGGGCGATCAATCTCAAAATATGAGGAAGCTTGCTCGGCGAGCACTGACGGCGCAAACGGCCGGAAGCTCTCACGAAATTTGATTTTCAAATTCATTAACGACTGCATTCTGGCTGATCGTGCATCCCCCACAATTGATCGCGCCCCCAGTGCCCGCGGACCAAACTCCATCTTCCCCTGGAACCAGCCGCACACATTCTGATCGGCTATAAGCCGTGCTACTTCCTTAGGGAGTTCTTCGCGAGCTATGCGGCGATATGGAATTCGATGTTTCTCCAGAAATGACAAGATTTCGTCGTTCGAAAATTCCGGGCCGAGGAACGCGCCCTGCATGCGATCCAACTCACCATCTGCGTGGCGCGGATTGTTGAGATGTTGGTACCAAACGGCCAGGGCCGCCCCAAGCGCTCCCCCCGCGTCTCCCGCCGCCGGCTGAATCCAGATGTCATCAAAAATTCCTTCGCGTAGAATCTTTGCATTGGCTACACAATTGAGCGCAACTCCTCCAGCAAGGCAGAGAGTGCGTTTCTGCGTCACTCTCCGCACGTGTCGCGCCATTCGAAGTACAATCTCATCAGTTACGGCCTGCAGTGATGCGGCGATGTCCATGTCCCGCTGGGAAATCTCCGACTCAGGAGTACGCGGCGGCCCGCCAAACAACCGGTGAAATTCGTTGCTGGTCATGGTCAGGCCCGTGCAATAATTGAAGTACTTTAGATTCAACTGGAATGACCCGTCGGACTTCAGGTCCATGAGCTCATGGAGGATCACATCCTTGAAATGCGGTTTCCCGTATGGAGCAAGGCCCATAACCTTATACTCCGCCGAGTTCACTTTGAACCCTAGGTAGTATGTGAATGCCGAGTACAGAAGTCCGAGCGAGTGAGGGAAACGCAGTTCTGCCTGCATTCGAATGATATTTCCTTCACCGACTCCGAAGCTCGTGGTCGTCCACTCGCCGACCCCGTCAATGGTAAGAAAGGCCGCTTCGCGAAACGGCGACGGATAGAACGCAGACGCGGCATGTGACTCATGATGCTCTGGAAAGAGGATGGGCCCGGTAAATCCGATCTTTCTTGAAATAATGTCTTTGATCCAGAGTTTCTGCTTAAGCCAGACCGGCATCGCAGAAAGAAAGGATGCGAGTCCGCGCGGCGCGAAGGCGAGGTACGTTTCGAGCAGGCGTTCGAACTTTAAAAAAGGTTTCTCGTAAAAGGCGACGTAGTCGATGTCCGATACGGGTAGATTGCCGGCACGAAGACACCACTCGATGGCCTGAGAAGGAAATCGCGGGTCGTGTTTCTTTCGGGTAAACCTTTCTTCTTGGGCAGCGGCGATGATTGTGCCGTCCCGCACCAAACACGCCGCACTGTCATGATAGAAGGCGGATATTCCGAGAATGTTCGTGACACTACGCCCGGCTTTGATCATCGCGCATTACGTAAGTCGAAACTGCTCAGTAGTCTATCAATTACGTCCGCCTTTGTAAAATTCGCTCCTGTCACTCAGACGCGGTCCCGTACATCAAGCGTCCGAACCGCAGCTAGCAGCCGATCAGGATTAAGTCGTTTTTAAAAATCATCTGCACCATAATTCAAAAGGAACGATGAAGGAGAGGATCACTGCATGATTGTCACGATGCAATGCTCTTGCCAATGACGGGCGAGCTCGATGCTATTGAAATATTCCTCCAAAAAATGCTTTCCGAGAAAAATCTCATCTCCGCACGGTCTCAATTCCGTCCAAAGCCATTTCGAAGTCAACGAGAACCAACCACACCTGAACTCGACGAGTACGTGATCGGGCAGTCTAAGTACGACTTTTGTTTATGGGCAGGTGAAAGTGATAAGTGGCACGCCTTAAACCATACTGAAATCGGTTGCTTATTCTGGACTTCTAACGGGGTCAAGATTGCTGACTACGGTTTGATTTCTTAAATTTTCTTATCCAAAAGCCAGAGGATGATAGCTTTTTGTATATGCAAGCGATTTTCCGCCTGGTCAAAGATAATTGAGTTTGGGTGGTCAATTGCATCCCTTGTTATTTCATAGCCGACATGGCAGGGCATACAATGCATGATTTTAGCCCGCGGAGCGTAGTTATCTATCAGTTCGGCATTCAATTGGTACGGCGCGAAGATTTTCTTCCGGCGTTCATACTCTTCGGCGAATTGCGGTTTGATTTTTCCTCCTTCAAAAAATTCCATATCCATCCACGTGTCGGTATGTACATAGTCGGCGCCGGAGACCGCCTCCCTCACGTCTTTCGTATAGCTCACATTCCCTGTGGCATCGGTCATGGAGTTTAACCCTTTATCAATTGGCGGTTCATTGGCCTCGGGCGCGGCAATAGCAACTTTTATTCCCAGCTTGGCGCAGGCCAGCTTTAGAGTGTTGGAAATGTTATTTTCAATCCCGAGCCAGGCTATTTTTTTAACATTTTCCAGTTCGCCCGAGTATTCTGACATGGTTAAAATATCGCCAAGCGCCTGGCAAGGATGGTATTTTTCGCTGCAGGCGTCAATGACGGGAATTTTATTAAAGGCGGCCGCGAGGACGACATCGGCAGCGGCTATCGCGCGGAACATTAAAATGTCTCCAAAACACATTACGGCTTTTATTTCGTCGCCAAAATCGGTTACTGAAAATTGCGAGGTGCGGGAATCAACAAAAATAGCGTGTCCACCAAGCTCCGTCATTCCAGCCTCAAAAGACAGGCGGGTGCGGGTTGAGGTTTTTTGGAACAGCATGATCAGGGTTTTGTTCGGTAGGAGATTCGTGATTTCGCCTGTTTTGTGCCTTGCCTTCAGCTTTTGGGCGATGTCCAAAATTTTTCGAATATCTTCCTTGCTTTGTTCTTTTAACGAAATTAAATGGCGCATATATTTTAGGGTAATGTACACTACCACGAGCTAAAGCACGGTGGTTTTTCGGCGGAGAATTAAATTTGGAATTTATCCCGCCGCCTCTTTTGAATGAACCTCCGCGCAACAGAGCTGCGCGGTATCAATGGTTAAAATCGTAGAGCTTGAGTTGGCTTGTGGACATGCCCTGTTTTGCAACGTAGACACGAATCACGTCCCGATTCCCTCCTGCGCCAACCGTTGCCACAGAGAAATTGTCCGTCCAGAGTTCACCGCCTCAAAATTCTCTTCGGAGATCAGGACAACGCTTGAATAGTTCTTTGGCCGTGATGCTTTTGCTCATCTGGACGATTTGTGATGGAGAGAACTTTTGGGCTGTGCTCAGAAGATAGTGGACGTGATTCGTGTCGATTCCGATTTGCTCGAATTCGATGGAATAACGCTCTTCGATTTCTTTGCAGACTGTGTGGAACGTCTACTCGCGGTCAAGATTGCCGAGGATACCCTTGCGATATTTGACTGGTGCGACGAAATGGTAGTGGATTTGATAGGCATTGTGCTGCGTTGTCTTGACCGCTTTTATAAACCAGTTCAAGTATGACAAAATATTTTTAATTGTTCAAATTCATGTATCCGTCCACCACATCCTGGACTCCGGGTGATTTTCAATGAGGTACTGGACTGGGGATTTGAGACCGAGGGACCAGTGCGGACGTTCGCCATTGTACCAGGAAAGGTATGCGGCCAGCTTTCGGTTGAAGGATGCCGGGTTCAAAAGCTCCGGTGCGTGGTAATCGACGAATTCCTCCTGGATAGTCCTGTTGAACCGTTCGCAGTGTGCATTCATCTTCGGGGTCTTTGGGTAGGTGTGCCAGTGGGTCTTGTGCAAGCGTCGGACCTCTTCGTCGAAGTGCTTCATGAACTCACTCCCGTTGTCGGTGAGGATATGCTGGATCGGATGAGGAAACAACTGTTGAATCGCCCGGAAGAACTGTGTCGCCGCGGCAGAGGCATGGCTTCGTGTCGCGAAAGCAAAGGAGAACCGCGAGTAGAGGTCGGTGCCGGTCACGATGTAGCGTCTCGAGCCATGGATGATCCTCTCGACCGTGTCGAAGGCGAGGCAGTGACCCGGGTGGGTGGCGATGAACTGTTTCGGCTTTCTGACTCTCTTTTGCCGCTTTCTTGAAACAATTCGCCCATCATGCCTGACCTTCGTCGGGAACGTGCGCATCTTGTCCGATGCGGCTGCAATGATTCTGCCGATCGTGGCGATCGAAGGAAAGAGGACGCCCCTCCTCGCGCAGAAGGGGGCGAGGAGCGCGTGAACCTTCTCTTTGCCGAGATTCGGGTGTGCTGTTCGGATGCGACGGATCTCGGAGACGACCTCCGGTGAGAAGGACGACCTGCGGAAGGTCTTCGGTCGTCGCGATGCCGGATTCAGTGACTCGAAACCGCCATCTCCGGCCCGTTGTCGTGCCTGCCAGACGAACAAGGTGCTTCGACCAACCCCGAATGCCTCTCGTGTCGCAGCAAGGCCATACTTCTTCCAAAAGGACAGAATCCTGGCTCGTCGTTTTGCTTCGTCGGTGACCATACGACTCCAGCGTATGGCGTAGTTGTGGAGCCTGACAAAGCCACGGACACCGTATGAAACTCGATGTATCTGCATACTCCCTAGGGTTCTAGGGAGTCCAGGATGTGTTTGAGCTTATGCAATTCACGGAAAATGCCTAGGAGTCGCTTCTTTCTGTTTGCTTTCGGGATATATACCCCTCTGCGTGCGATGGAACGGTACGATCTGGAGAGGAGTTAAGCATGGAGACGTTCTCCTATCTCCGACCAATGGTTCTCCGTGTTCTCGATCGTTTCCCGGTCATTCTCGACTATCAATTCTGAATCCGGCGGCGGATGCGAAAGAGGTCTCCGACCGTCCGGAGAGCCGCGCCGGTCTTCACGGTGGTTGTCGGATCGTTCCTCCAGGTGATCGGAACCTCCGCCACTCGAAACCCGCGCTTCACCGCATTCGCCAGAAGCTCCACGTCAAACGCCCAGCCGTGGAGCTCTTGCCTTTCAAAGAGCCCGATGGTCCGCGCATGGAACGCCTTGAATCCGCACTGGGTGTCGTGGAACGGCAGCCCGACGATGGTCTTCACCGCCAGGTTGAACAGCTTTCCCGAGTATTCGCGGAGGAACGGCTGATGAATCAACACCCGTGATTCTCGGAGCGCGCGGCTCCCGATGATGATGTCGTGCGACGCAAGATGGGTTCGGAACCACTCGAATTCTTCCGGCAGCGTCGAAAGGTCGGCGTCAAGAAAAATCCGCCATTCCCCGGTCGCGGCCAGCATGCCAGCCTTGACCGCCGCGCCCTTGCCCCGATTCTCCGGCAGACGGATCAACCGCAACCGCGGTTCCGCTTCCGCCAGTTCCGAGGCGATCCGCGCCGTTCCATCAGACGATCCGTCATCAACGATGATAATCTCAAAATCACCGTCCAACCCTTCGGCGTAGGAACGCACCCGCTCCGCGGCAGCGCGGATGGTTTTCTCTTCGTTGTAGGCCGGGATGATGAAGGAGTAGGTCATTTCGAAGGTTCTAGGTTCTAGGTTCGAGGTTCAAGGTTCAAGCATTCATGAACTGATCGTGCCAAAGTTCGAACATCAACACGCGTGAGAGAATAACGGAATGATTCGCCCGGACGGAACAGTGCTCGTTCCAGAGGTCGGCAAGCTCTTTTTGATCAAAATACTCCTTCGACAAGTTGCCGCCAAAAAAAATCTCGTCGCCAACCGGTTTAAGTTCCGCGCGCAGCCACTTGGATGTCGGGGAGAACCAGCCGCGTTTGGGTTCGTTCAAAATATGCGCCGGCAGATAGCGGGACATCGCTTCCTTCCAGATAACTTTGCCCTCGGCCCCTCCCCAGGGCGCAAGAATCGCCCTTCGGATCTTCCAGGATGTCGGAATGCGAGCGGAGAGTTCAACCATCCGGTGATCAAGGATCGGCACGCGCGCCTCGAGTCCGGCGGCCATGCTCATCTTGTCGGTCCGGAGCAATGACTCGTCGGGGAGCCACGACGACCAATCCATGCGCATGAATCCCGCTTCGGGATCGCGATGGTCGGACGGTTCGATCGACCGAGCATACTCTTCGAGCGGCCGGCGATCATGCAGAAGAGGTGAAGTAACTCCGCTAACAGCCTCTTCGCGCGCGGCGTGGAAGGCGAGGTAACGCTCTGCGCCGGGACGAGATGAAAGAGCACGGCTTCTCGTGAATGATCGAAAGAATCCCAATCGGCTCACGAACGCGGAGAGCGCGTGGCGGGGATAGCCGCCGAAAAGCTCGTCTCCCCCATCGCCGCCGAGGACGACTGCTACTGATTTTTTCGACTCACGCGAAAGCAGCATGATAGCCGCCGAGGTCAGGTTGGCCACCGGCTCGTCCAGATGCCAGACAACGTCGTCAAGCGCGTCGGCGACGTCTTTACCCGAGATGACCAGTTCGTGATGATCGGTTCCCCAAGACTTCGCCGTCTGCCGCGCCAGCTCGAAATCGGCGTTGTACTTCTCTTCCTCCAGATTCGCTTTGAAGCCGACGGAAAAGGTTTTTACCATTCCGGGCATCGCTTCCCGCACCACTCCGAGCACAGCGCTTGAATCGAGTCCGCCGGAGAGAAACACGCCCACCGGACGATCGGAGACGAGCTGGCTGCGGATTGACTCTTCGGCCAGCAAACGCAGGCGCTCGGTCGCTTCCGCGCGGTCGGAGAGCATCGGCTCGTCGGGAATCGCCCAGTATCGCTCAATACGCATCTCGTCTCCGCGGACCGTCGCGCAGGAAGCGGCGGGAAATTTTTTGATGCCCTCGAACATGGTTCGCGGCGCAGGCACATAGCCGATGCGCAGATATATCCCGAGCGCGTCCGTATCCACGCGGCGCGGGACGTCGTGCGTCAGGATCGCTTTGATTTCGGATGAAAAGACCAATTGTTGGCCGCCAGTCCAATAGTAAAGCGGCTTCACTCCCATCCGATCCCTGGCAAGAAAGAGCTCTCGTTCGCGGCGGTCGTAGATGGCCAAAGCGAAAATTCCATTCAATTTCTGAAGAACCTCTTTCCCCCACCGCGCGTACCCTTCGAGGATGGCCTCGGTGTCCGTCTCCGATCGAAATCCGCCGCCCTGCGACTCAAGTTCCTTCCGAACGTCTTTGTAATTGTAGATCTCTCCGTTGAAAACGATGACGAATCGTTTGTCCGCGGACTCCATCGGCTGATGTCCGCGCGGAGAGAGATCAATGATGCTCAGGCGGTTATGCCCGAGCGAGACACCGTCCGCCACGAACGTACCTGTGTCGTCCGGACCGCGGTGCGCGGTCCGCTGGTTCATCTGATCAATCAACCTCTGATCTTCAAAAGTAAATCCATTAATCCCGCACATGTCGTTAGTCAATAGTGGATAGTGAGTAGTGGGTAGTCAGGCGACGAGCGGCAAGCATGGCGAGGCGGGCGGCGAATGAAAAATGGTAAGCCGGGAAGCGCAGATGATAGGCGAGAGGAAGGGTGTCCGGCTTCCTGGCCAGATGAATCGCGGCGATCTTTTCGGCGACATAGAAGCCCTTAGCCACGTTCACTGCGGCGGCGCGCGTTATTTTGCCGATTCGGACATCCCCGGCCATAAGCGGACGGGTGGCCAGCGTCAGATACCGGCGATCCTTGGCCCGACATTCGGAAAGGGACGGCCAGGACTGCAAAATCTCGCCGCTTCTGTCAATGACGCGCACGTCCGGCGGGAGCATCAATCGCTCGTGGACCGCGCGGTTGCGATTCCAAGCGATGCCGCTTCCCCGATGCACCAGGCGCAGGCACCACTCCGGATAGAAGTAGGCGTAGCGGACGATCCGGCCATTGACCACCGCCAGACGCCGGAAGCGCGCCGTCGTCATCCGATCGTCGCCTGAAACAATCTCCCGGACGGATTCCACGACCTCGGTCAACGCAACCTCGTCCGAGTCAAGCTGAAAAATCCAATCATGCCGCGCGGCTTCAAAAGCACGCTCTCGAACTTCTGTAAAATTCTCAATCCGCCGGTTCGGCGTCGGATCGTCGCCCTGCGGGATGACGCGCGCGCCTGCCCGCTCGGCAATCTCCCGCGTCCCGTCCGTCGAGTTCCCGTCGAGCACCAGAATATCATCAAAGTCCCGCAGGCTCTCTAAGCATGCGGGCAGGGTGGCGGCGGAATTCAAGGTGAGCACGTAGGCGGTCGCGGGAATCTTCATGGATCAATCCTCTCCATAATAATCCATCCCCAAATGGGTTATCACCGGCTCCCCCATCATCCAGCGCAGAGTGTTCTTGAGTTTCATCTGCTGGATGAACAAGTCATGTTCCGGATAAAGTCCGGGCGCAGACATCGGACTCTTAAAATAGAAGGATAGCCACTCTTGGATGCCGGAGAGTCCGGCGCGCTTTGTCAGATCGAGGAACCTGGCGATGTCGAGGAGAAGCGGCGCGGCCAGGATGGAATCGCGGCAGAGAAAGTTGATCTTGATCTGCATCGGGTATCCCATCCAGCCGGTGATGTCGATATTGTCCCATCCCTCCTTGTTGTCCCCCACCGGCGGGTAATAGATGATGCGCACGATGTGGGAAAGATTGGCATACAGCTTCGGGTAGAGTTTCGGCTGGAGGATGTACTCGAGCACCGAGAGCTTGCTCTTCTCTTTGGTCTCGAACGAGCCCGGATCGTCGAGCACCTCGCCGTCGCGGTTGCCGAGAATGTTGGTCGAGAACCAGCCGCGGAGGCCGAGCATGCGGGCTTTGAGTCCCGGCGCGATGATGGTTTTCATGAGTGTCTGGCCGGTCTTTAGGTCTTTTCCGGCAATGGGGACGCCGGTCGATTTCGCGAGTTCTCGGAGCGCTGGAATGTCTACGGTGAGGTTCGGCGCGCCGTTTGCGAACGGAATCCCTAGCTTCAATGCCGCGTAGGCGTAGATCATTGAAGGCGCGATTCCCGGATCGTTCCGCCGGAGTCCGTCTTCGAATGCTGGAATCGTTGCGTGAACCGGGCCAGATTCGAGATACGTCTCGGTCGAGCTGACACAGATCATCACCAGCCGCTTGCATCCGCTCGAGCTCTGAAAATTGCGGATATCCGCCATCACCTGTTCCGCCGCGTCCATCTTGGTTGACCAGGATTTGACGTGCGTTCCATGGAGGCGCTTCACGTACTGCTGTTCAAAGACGCCGGGCATCGGACGAAGCGATTCGAGCGCGTCACGAACCGGTTCCAGATGCCGCTCGTCGAGAACCCCCGCCTTTTTTGCGGCTTCGTACGCGGAATCTGGAAAAATGTCCCAGGCGGCAAAACGAATGTCGCGGAGTTCGGCGAGCGGGATAAATTCTTTAATGAGGGGCGATCGGCTCTCGGTGCGCTTTCCGAGTCGGATGGTATTCATCTCGGTAAGCGACCCGATTGGTTCGGAGAGTCCGCGGCGCACGGATTCAACGCCGGCGACGAAAGTGGTGGCCACCGCGCCCAAGCCGACGAGCAATATGCCCAGCGGACCGTCCGCCGGGGCGATCTGACGCGGAGCCGTTGATGAGTTCAATTCCATAGGGTCATGCGATGAACCCCACACCACTTTTAATGTTATCGTTAAAAGTGGTGTGGGATAAAATATCGAAAAATGCGATCAGCGAGTTTTGAAAGCGAGTGGTCCCTGACGACAGCTGTCCGGAGTTCGGCGCCGATCTTCGCCCGCTCGCCGTGGCTTTGCGCCGCCAGGCGGGCCAGGCGATCGGCGAGAATCACCGCGTTCCCCCCGGGAAACATGAGATCGTCCGCGCGGCTTCCAAAAAGCGGTTTGAACGCGGGATGGGCCGCGACTACCGCCGTACCGGCGGCCGCCGCCTCGTAGACCACCTTGTCCGGCCCGTTGGGCGAGGCGTTGACCAGGACCTCGGTCTCCCGATAAGCGGCCAGCGCCTCCTCGTGTTTAACCGACCCGGCGAAGCGAGTATATGGTCCGAGCCCCAGAGCGTCAACGCGCGCCCGGAGAGCCGCGGCGTAGGCCTCGTCCGCAGGATACACCGGACCCCCGACGATGGTGACAGTCGCCGGAACGCCGCGCTTTCGGAGCAGAGCGGCGGCGTCAATCACCGTGCCAATATCCTTGACGGGCGCGAGACGTCCGACAACAAGGATCCGGAAGTCGGGAGACGGGTCGCGCCGCGCCTCCGGCGGGATGGGGATCCCGTGGCCAGTGGCCTCGACTTTGGACGATCGGATGCGACAGCTCTCCGGCGAGGCGGTAAAGACGCGGCCGACGAGCCGGGCGGCAAGACGCAGCCTCCAGGTTACAGAGCGGTGGGTGTACCAGAGCAGCGTTTTCTTCCCGAACGGAATGGTGAGCGGAGCCGCGGCGATCGCGTACTCGGGACACATGTGGAAAAAGATGCCGCAGGCTCGCGGAATCGATCGCGCGAGCAGCCAGAGGAACGAAATATTTCTTAGAAACTTCCATCGACTGCGGGGAGAGAAGACGGAAACGTTAAGAGGCAAGGCCTGCCGCCCCGAGGAGAGCGTGACGACCTCGATCGCTTCGAACCGCGCAGCCAGCTCCTCAATCCACCGATGAAAAAATCCCAGTACTGGATGGTCGAGGTCTATTGCCTGCGTTACCACCAGGAGCCGGTTCGACCGCTGCTCGGAACGCGCCCGGCGCCGGACGAGCGTGACCATCCCCAAAGAAGCCAGGAGCAGAATGACTGGGGTTGCCGGGAAGCGGAATCGCGAATACCCGCCGACTCCTGAACCCAACGCGTAATTGGCGATAACGAACGCAAACACAAGAAACGCGCCACGATCTTTGGGCCGGCTAATCCATCCAAACACCAATCCCAGAACCGCGCACAGAGTGATCGCTGCCCAGATCGTCTTCCCGGCGATAAACGGCAGGACATCAGGGCGTGAAAAGGCGAGCAGGAAAAACGACGAATGACTCCCGTCCCAAATCACTTCTGGCACCGACAAGTTACCTCCGGAAAGAACCGTTCGAATCTGGGTGTACCCGTCTCCCAAAAAAAATGGCACTAACCCCCGTAACTGAAGACTCAACAGCCCGACCGGGTCATCGCGGAGAAACTGAAACAGTACCCGCGGCCAGAGAAACGAGCGCTCAATGGACGGCTTCTCGGCAGTACCTGATCCAGTATAGGGAATGAGATCGCTGAGTTGTTTCCCCCATCGGACTTGTGAATAAAAATCAAGAGTCTTTCCGATTGCAACTCCCCCGGTGGCGGTGGAATAAAACCAACTGCCGAATGTCAGGCGGTTGCGAATGATCCACGGGCTGATCATGGCCAAGGCGCAGATAAAGGCAACGAAGGCCAGGGCCAGACGACGACGTAATCGCAGTGGAGACCAAGCCGCCGCTGCGGCGGGAATCAGAATGGTCAGGTACTGCATGGCATGACGCACGAGGGTTGCGCCTCCCAAGAGGATCCCCGAGAGCGCGGCTGTCCTCAGACGATCTTTCCGTACCGCGCCCAGCACGGCGAACATTCCCGCCACCATGAGCGTGGTGGAAATAGTTTCCGTGACAATCTGGTTGTTCCACAACACGGTCGACGGTTCCAGTGCCAGAAGCACTCCGGCGAGAATCGCTGCCCGGCGGCCGACAATTCTCCAACCAAAGGCGGCGAGCATGGCCGCTGTAGCTGCGCCAAGGATGTCTTGGAAAAGAATGGCGCTCCGAACCCCCAACCCGACAAACAAAAGACCCGCTAGAAAATAGGGATACCCAGGAACGTAATAACTGTAAGGAATGTACGGCGGTTCTTTGTAAAGAGAAAATCCGTGTCCGGCAAGGATGTTCCGAGCCACCAGGAGATATTCGTTGCCGTCAGAAAATCTGTAGAAGAATTCTGTCCCGCGCGCCTCGATGAGCCAGAACATGAGCAGGCGCGCCGCCAGGGCGATGAGAAAAACCGAGATCACGGCGCGGCGGCCGGAGGGTTCGCGCGGCGGCTCAAATGCCTGGCGCGGCGGGCGGGAAAGCATCTTCTTCCATGCCGCGACGACCTCCGCAACGGTGTTTCCGAAAGAAGGAAACGATCGCCCGTTGGTCACGGCGCCGTTTCGAAGCCGCGCGCGCAGGTCCGGATCCTCCGTGAATCGCTGGAGGGCGCCGGTGAGCGCGGCGGCATCTCCCGGCGGCACCACCAGTCCGTTCTCGTTGTCCCGCACGATTTCACCCGCCAGCCCGACATCGGTCATAATCACCGGAACGCCGGCCGCGAGCGCCTCGACCGGAGATCTGCCCCACCCCTCGCTCCACGACGGCAAGACTAGCGCGTCCGCGGCGGCGATGACACCCCGCGGGTCGCGCATCCAGCCGAAAAAACGGATTGGCGTGCGCAAATCGAGTCCTCGCGCCTGACTCTCCAAAGACGCGCGCTCCGGTCCGTCCCCGACGATGAGCAACGCCGTTTTGCGATTCTTGTCTTGGACCGCGGCGAAGGCGTCGATTAACAAATCCGCTCCCTTCCCTTTGTCCAGGCGGCCGACAAAGACAAAAACGGTTTCAAAACCAGGAGGACGGGAAAAGCGCGGCGCCGCTTCGGTCCGGTCAAGGCCGATGGGAGTCTTGGAAATCCGCTCGTCCGGAATCACGGCTTCAACCAGCCGCTGCCGCAACCGCTCGCTGACCGCTCGGACGCCGTCAGCGCGTCGAATCAGCCACAGCGCGACTCCGATCCTCGCGGCTGACGGACGTTCTCCGGCCCAGGGATCTCCGTGCAGCTGGATCTCAAGACGCGCGCCGCATCTCCGCGCGACGAGAAACGCCGCCGCGCCGGTCCAGAACGGATCCTGGGCCGTGACCAGATCAAACTTTCGCGGGAAGACTAAAGCTAATAACAGCCGCCAGGGAGTCAGGGCCTCAATCCGCGCCTTGCCGCAGGCGGCCTCTCGGCTCCGGAAACCGGGGACGGCCACCGTCAAACTCCCGGCCGCCTCGCCGTAAGCCCGCATCCGCGAGGCCGACGGGGACGAATGGTCGAACAGAGTCCGGTCGAGTGAAATCATCAGTACCCTCATATGAAAAAACACCCTACCTCACTCACCGATATCGTGGAAGAGGCGCGCGGTCGCCTCGACCATCCGCTCCTCGGTGTACTGCTTGGCGTCCTCGCGGGCGGCCGCAGCCAGCGTGGCGGCTCGGGAGCGATCCGCGAGAAGGCCGATGATCGCCGAGGCCGTCCGCCCCGCGTCTCCATAGGGCACCAGCACGCCGTTCTCGCCGTCGCGGATGGCTTCGGGATTCCCGCCGGCGTCCGAAGCGACAACCGGAGTGCCCAAGGCCATGGCCTCGATAATCTGATGGGAAAATCCCTCGTAACCGGAAACTAAGACGAACACCGCCGACTGTCGAGTCATCTCATGGAGCTTCTCCTGCGGCAGCCGTCCGGGAAGTTCGACCCAAGTCTGCCCGTTGACCTCGCGGACCGCGCGCTCAATCTCCGGCCGCGCCGGACCGTCGCCGACGAGCACCAACCGCGCGTCCGGGAACCTTCGGCGGACTTCGGGAAAACAACGCACCAGCGTCTCCATCCCCTTCCAGGGAAGGAAACGTCCTGCGGAGATGACTATCGGCGGTCGGTCGGCTGCAGGAATCTCCGCGGCAGATGATCTCGGAAGATGCACTGCGTTAGGAATGACCGCGACACGCTCTTCCGCCACACCCCATTGCCGGACGATTCCTGCCAAATATCGGCTGGGCACGACTACACAACTTGCCCGTCGCACCACCCGGCGCTGGATCATTCTGAACAGCTCGACTGACGCCGGCGCTTTCATTTTCTGAAACTCGTCGAGAAGAACTTTGACCAGCCCGCGCGCCTGCCCCTGCTCCCAGGCATAGTCGCCGACGACTTTGAGGACTGTCGGTTTTCTCCGCGCGATCGCGGCGATTGTCCCCGGAAGTCCCGAGGACACGGGATCGAGGAGATAGACAAGATCTGCGTCCCGCGATTCCCGAAAGACGGTCAATGCGTACCGTATATATCGGACAAGCAGACCGCCGGCGCGGGAAACGATGCGAAGTCCCGCTCCATCAGGAACATCTCGAGGCACTGATGGGTCGCCATAACTAATGATATTCACTTTCCATTCTCGACGCGCAAGTCCGGCCGCTAGCGTCCGCGAGTAAGTCGCCGGCCCGCCGATCTCCGGCGGATAGATACCTGTCGCAATAACGATCTTTTTTTTCTCCCCTCCTCTTTCATAGATTTCAGCCACCTGTGCTGCAATCCGATTCCAATCAAAACGACCCAATTTATCCTCGGCCGCGACAGCCATCCGTCCGGCAGATTCCGGATCCCGAAAAATCCTCAAAATTGCTTCGGCAAGCGCGGAAGGATCTGCGGACGGAATCAGCAGTCCCGTCCGTCCATCTTCGATCACGTCCGGAATTCCCCCAACTCGTGTTCCAATCGCCGGCGTCCCCACGGCTTGCGCTTCGATGAAAACGATTCCCAATCCCTCGGCCAGCGAGGGACAGGCGAACACTTCTCCCCGCGCGATCTGGCGGAGCGCCTCTTGATGCGGAAGCGCGCCCAGAAAGGTGACAGCGTCCGAAAGCCCGAGGATGCTTGTCTGGTTTTCAAGTTCAGCTCGAAGCACGCCATCTCCAACGAGGACCAGATGCGCGTCAAGCACTGATTTTCTCACTTCGACCAACGAGCGAAGCAATGCCTCGATTCCCTTCTCCGGCGAGAGCCGAGCAACGCAAACTATACGATGGAGGACGCGCGACAGACGCTCCCGACGGACTTCGTCCGCCTCGGCGGGATCATAACCATTGGGAATGACGCGGACGCGTTCCCGCGGCTGGCCAATCCGGACCGCGCGTTCGGCGAGGTATCCGCTTATCGCCGTGACTAACGACGGCGACGCGTGAATCCGTCGCCAGAGCCACGAGGGAATCTTCTTCTGATCGAGATCGCCGCTTTGCAACGTCAATATTCGTTTCGTTCGTGGTCGAAAAATGCCAAACAACCAGAGGGCGACCCCGGCGTACGACTCCATGACTGCGTGGGCGATCTCCGAACGTATCCGAAGCGCTGCGAGTGGCGCGAGAATGGGGTAAATCCACTTATCAGACGAATGACCAAACCCCAGTCGCCGTATCTCTCCCCATGGANGTTCTTCGCGCGTCGGGAGTGNGGGTGAAATCCGCGCGGTAAAAAGAACAAAGCGGNAGCGCGGNCCAAGCCGTTCTACCACTTCCTTGACGAAGCGTTCTGCGCCGGAAAGGTACGGTTCGTAGAACGCTGAAAAAATGATGATCTGCTTTCGGGGTTCAGGCATGAGACTTGTACCACTCAAGCGTACGCCGCAGTCCGTCCTCGAGTGAAATCTGCGGTTCGTAGCCGAGGAGATCCTTCATTTTGGTCGTGTCAGGACAACGGTAGCGGATTTCAATCTCTCGCTTCGGAAGATAGGCCGGCTCGAGATCCAGGCGGCCGGCCGCCGCCGCGATCTTCCGGGCCAGCTCGGAGATAGTCACTGGTTTTCCGCTGCCGACATTAACGGTCTGGCCATTTGCCCTCTCCGCAAGCAGAGCCCTTATCGCGATCTCCACGTTGTCGTCCACATAGTTGAAGTCGCGGGTCTGCGTCCCGTCGCCGTAGATAGTCGGCGGCTCTCCGGAGAGAACCTTGCGCATGAAAATTCCCACGACATATCCGTACCCGGATGATTCCTGCCGCGGTCCGTAGACGTTGAAGAAACGCAGCGAGGTAGTCGGCAGCCCGTAGACCTTCCAATAATGGTAGAGCAGATTCTCGCCGACCAGCTTNGTCAGCCCGTAGGGGTCGCGGGCCGAAGGGTTGAGCGGCCCTTCCTCTCGCTCCGGCAGAACCAACGGTTCGCCGTAGGCCTCGGAGGAAGAGGAAAAAATGAATTTTTTCACCCCGTTGGCGTGGGACAAGGCCAGCAGGTATTTGATGCCATCGATGTCCTTGAAAACCTCAAGCGGGCGCTCGATGACGTTTTTTACTCCNGCCAGCGCTCCGTAATGGAAGACATAGTCGATCTTCCGCTTGCCGAAAATCGTCGCCACTTCGTCGAAGCGGTTGANGTCGGCGCGCAGGAAAAGAAAATTCGGGTGGGCNGCGACGCCGGATAGATTTTCCATCTTGCCGGTGGAAAGATTGTCCACGGCGATGACTTTGGCGCCGAGGGCGATGAGCCGGTCCGAGAGGTGCGAGCCAACGAATCCAGCGGCGCCGGTGACCAGCACCGTCTTTCCATTAAGCGCGACTCCTGGATCAATCGAAGGATGATTCATACCGTCTCCTTCCTTCCGGCGTGCCGGACTGACATGACATTGGAATAAACAATCGCGCCAACGGCCTTAACTCCATCCCACCAGCCGATTTTTTTTCCGTCCTTATAAGTTCTTCCTTCGTAAGAGATGCCCACCTCATAGATGCGGTTTTCATGATGAGCCAACCAGGCGGTCACTTCCGGCTCGAANCCGAACCGGTCGGCGCGCAGATGAGGAAGGATATCTTTGATAACTTCCTTTCGGAAAACCTTATAGCCCGTCTCCATGTCGGACAGATTCAGATTGGTGAACATGTTGGAAAGCATGGTCAGTCCCTGATTGCCCAAACGGTGCCAAAAATAAAGGACGCGGTGCGGCCCGCTGCCGGCGAACCGCGAACCGTAAACAACGTCCGCCTTGCCTTCAAGAATCGGAGACAGTAATTTCGGGTAATCCTGCGGATTGTATTCGAGATCCGCGTCCTGAACGAGAATGATGTCGCCGCGAGCGGCGGCAAAGCCGGTGCGCAGGGCCGCTCCCTTGCCGCGATTGCGGTCATGGAGGATGACGGCGTAGCGGTCGCGCAGACCATCGAGGATATCCCTCGTACCGTCGGTCGATCCATCGTCGACGATTACCACTTCCTTGGGAAGATCCGTCGGCGCGGCGGAGACGCGGGCCAGAATCTCCAGGATTGTCTTTTTCTCGTTGTAGCAGGGTATGACTATCGACAGCGTCTTGGAAGGCATAAGGGAGAATGATTATGCGAGTCGCGATCGGAAATCGTCAATGGTCCGATTAAGCCCCTCCTCGAGTCGAACGGTCGGCGTCCAGCCCAGGATCGCCTGCGCCCGATTGATGTCGGGACGGCGCTGACGGGGGTCATCTTTGGGGAGCGGCAGGTGACGGAGCTGGCTTTTCGAACCAGTAAGCCGGAGGACGAGTTGGGCCAGCTCGAACATCGAAAATTCGCGCGGGTTTCCGAGATTCACCGGGCCGGCGAAATCCGCTGGCGCGAGGAGCGCGCGGATCAATCCCGCGACCAGATCGTCAACGTAACAAAAACTCCGTGTCTGCGTACCGTCTCCATAGATAGTCAACGGTTCGCCGCGAAGCGCTTGGATGACAAAGTTCGACACTACCCGTCCGTCATCAAAGGCCATCCGCGGACCGTAGGTGTTGAAGATGCGAACGATCTTAGTCGGGAGATCATACTGGCGGCGGTAATCGGCGCAGAGCGTCTCGGCGCAGCGTTTGCCTTCATCATAACAAGCGCGAGGACCGATTGGGTTTACATGTCCCCAGTATTCCTCGGGTTGGGGGTGCACCGATGGGTCGCCGTAAACTTCCGAGGTGGAGGCCTGCAACACCGGAATTCCGCGGCGCCGGCCGAGATCGAGAGCATGAATCATGCCGAGGACACTGGTGCGCACCGTCTTCACCGGATCGCGCTGGTAGTGAATGGGCGAGGCCGGGCAGGCCAGATTGACGATGGCCTCTACGGGATAATCGTACGGCTCAGTCACGTCGTGCCGGACTACCAGGAGACTGCCGTTCCCCGCCTGATGCGCCAGATTTTTTTCTTCTCCGGTGAAAAAATTGTCCAGCGCGATTACTTCATCGCCGCGGAAGAGAAGCGCGTCAACAAGATGAGAACCTATAAACCCCGCTCCCCCGGTAACCAATATCTTCATAACACGCTTGTCCCCCGCTTATCTTTGCTCTAGTATGGGGAAATCGTCCGCATCAGTCAATCCCGTTAGAGGTCGGTCGACCTCTAACGGGATCAACCGTCAACATGAAAAAGATTCTTTTCGTCATTACCCAAGCCGAGATGGGCGGCGCGCAGCGCGCCGTTTTTGAGCTGGCCGCCGGACTGAAGGATCGGTACGAAATTGTAGTGGCGGCCGGAGAACCGGCTGGCTCCGACGAACTGGTGAGCCGCTGTGAATCCGCGGGCATCAGAATCGTCCGACTCGGCCACCTGCATCGCGCGATTCGTCCCCGGCAGGACATCCGCGCGGTTTTTGAACTCCGGGCGGTGATCCGAAACGAACGGCCGGACATTGTTCACGCCCACTCCTCCAAATCCGGCATCATTGCTTCCCTAGCCGCCTATTCCCTATTCCCTAGTCCCTATTCCCTCGTATACACCGCCCACGGCTGGGTGTTTCAGGAACCGCTCTCTCCTCTCCGTCGGCTGCTCTATCTCTGGATGGAAAAAATCGCCGCCCGGGAAAGAAAGGCGACGATCGTGCTTTCGGAATCTGAAAAAAAAATCGCGCTGGCCAATCATCTTGGATCCAACGCATCCCTCGTCGTCATTCCCAACGGCGTCAGTTGTCCTCCTAAAATGTTCGACCGCGACCGAGCTCGCGCCGAAATCTCGCGTCTGATCCCGATTGATTCCTCGACGCGGCTCCTCGGCGCTGTCGCCAATCTTTACCCGGCCAAGGGACTGGATACGCTGGTCGCCGCCGCCGGCATCGTCTACGACCTATATCCGGATGTCCATTTTATCATCGCCGGCGAAGGGCCGGAGAGAAAAAAAATCGAGCGAGAAATCCGTTCGCGAAACTTGGATGAAATCGTCCGCCTCATCGGAAAAATCTCCGACCCCGGACAATTCCTCCCGGCTTTCGATATTTTCGTCCTATCCTCGCGCAAAGAAGGCCTGCCTTTCGCGCTCCTTGACGCGGCGGCGGCCGGACTTCCGATCGTTGCCACTAGGGTCGGCGGAATCCCGGAAGTCCTCCGCGACGAAACCGACGCTCTTCTGGTTGCGCCAGATGATCCATCCGGATTAGCCAAAGCAATCCTTCAACTTCTGGACGATCCCCGACTCTCGGCGCGTCTGGCGGTCTCGGCAAAAGACCGTATTTGTTCCTCTTTCACACTCGATAGAATGCTCCGGGAGACTGCCGCGCTCTACGACCGCCTTCTTTCTTAGGGCTCGATCCGTTTCAAAAGTTCCTGCATCCGCGGCTTTAACGATTCGTCGAGATATACCGCCTTGACGGACTCTTCTTGGGCCTTTTCGACCATCCCAACTGAAGCGTAGGCCTCGGCCAGGCGAGCATGATATTCGCCGATCTGCCCGAAATAAGAGCCGGCCTCCTCAAGCAGGGTCACCTGGCGGCTGACATCCCCGACTTTCTTGGCCACCTCAGCGGTAAAAATAATTTCCACCGGATTCTTCCATTGATAATTCAGATCCAGGGCGCGGAGAATCTCGCTCCAGGCCCGCGGCAAATCCCCGGCGTCGTGGAGCACCAGCCCCAGATACCAGTGCGAATCTGGAACCAGCGGCTCATCGGCTACCACTCCCTCAAGCATTTTAACCGCCTCGACGGCGCGGCCTCCAAGAAGTCTGGTCTTGGCCAGCGTGAAATATATCTGCTGGCGCTTGGGTGAAAACGGAACGGCCTCGGTTAGAACTTTGTCCGCTTTCTCCAGCGCCGCCGGATCGTAGGCGACTCCTTGATTGTAGAGTTGTCCCAAAAGGATCCGGTCGTAGGTGTCCTTGGGGCGGTGTTCAATGTTCTTAAACAGTTCGGAGACGGCGATGGTCCAGGCAGTCGCCGCTTCCCGCGGATCAAGGTTGGGATTGCCGACGATCTCCGAGACATCGCGGGCCAGATCGGTGCGCAGGTCGCGGATCATNGGATTGGGAATGGAAATGGCCTGCAGATAGCGTCCGACTCCTTCNGCTAGATTACCGGAGACGCGAATTGCTGAAGATGCTTTGAGGCCGATGTGGTTGGCGCGCAACGGTTGGATGTTGGTGATAAAGATAAGAAAGACGATGGCCAAAGCCGCGGCGCCAATAAGAGCCGAGGGAAGCGGTTTTATCTGCCGGACCGGAAGAGACCCCTGAACATGNCCATAACCCCATTCGAGGCGAATGGCCCATCCGGCAAGAAGGAAAAACAGGAGATAGGAAGTCGGCGAATCAAAAACAAAAAAATTCTGGGCCAAATACGACCCAAGAATGGCCGAAGCAAATCCGGCCTCCAGATAAGCTTCCTTTCCCCGCCGGCCGTGCCGCCTGAAAACCAGAAACATCCCGGCATAAAGAGCTATGGTCGCCGCCGTCCCCACCGCCCCCTGCATGGACAGAAGATCAAGATAGGCGTTGTGCGCCCGATCGAACCAGGTCTCGTAATAAGAATAGCGAAGCGAAACCGGACGGTAGTATTGGTTGAAGGCGTAGTAGTAGTTCTCGATGCCCCAGCCGAAAACCGGCCGCGCCCTGAAGGCCTCAAGAGCGATGGACCAGGCGATGAGTCGGGTTGGAGCGCCGCCCGAAACCAGAGAAAGTTCTGAGACGCGGCGGATGCCGGGAATCGAACGNATCACCCGGGTATCCTTGGCCAGCCAAACANCCGCGCTGAAAACGGCCACGGCCAGAAGCGAAGCGGCCCCCAAACGCCTGGCACGATGATCATGCGGGTTGCGCAAGAGCCAGAGGCACAAGATGATCGCGCCGATCGCGGCGCCAAGGAGCGCTCCACGCGTCTCTGACAGGAGGAGAATCAGGCCTTGGGCGATGACTATCACCAGGGCCAGCGGCCGGTATTTTCGCGTTCCGGAGACGGCAAACCACAACGCCAGAAACATGAAAAAAAGCGAATACTGGGCAAGATAAATGTAGTTGCCCAAGGTGGCCCAAATGCGTCCGCCGCCGGCGGTGTGCAGAAGCCCGGTCGGTGAAAAGTACTGGATGAAACCGATGACGGCCATGACCGCCGAGGTGCTGAGCCCCCATCCCCAAAGCCGCCGCCAAGAACCGCCGGTGGGAAAAGCCATAGCGGCCAAAACGGAGACGACCGCGAAATGAACCAGAGTAAACACGCCGGTCATCCGCTCATGATTGCCCCAGAAACTCCGGTAAGGATCGATCCCGAAAGCCGTCGAAAGAAGCAGAGAGACAACCCAGCCGCCGAGCAGAAGAAGAACCAAGGATTTCTTCGGACGGCGCGGCGGATCCAAAACCAGGAGCAGAAGAGCGGCCATAAAAAGAACTTCAACCGCCATCCGGAGAGCGATTACCTTGCTGACGATGAAAGGGAAGGTCGTCCAGCCGGCATAGATGAAGGGGACAAGGAACAGTAAACCCAGGCCGACCTGAAGAATGCGGATCAGAATATCTCTAACGCGGTCGGGCGATGACTGTATGGACGGATTCAACATGCGGCTATGTTACTCCCCTTCCGCCGGCGCGGACAGAGCGCCGGAGTCAAGAAGATTGAGAAAGGTTTCAGCCTCGGCGGCAAACGACGGATCAAGCTCGACGGCCCGGCGCACCGCCGCTCTGGCCGCTTCCGCGTTTCCGGCCGCGGCATAAGCTGCCGCCAACTCGGCCTGGAGTTCGGCGTCGTCGGGAAAAACGTCAACGGACCGTTGGTAAAGAAGAATGGTGAAATCCAACCGCCCCTGGCCGAATAAAAGCGAGGCCGCCTCGCGGATTTCATTTTTTAACTTTGGACGGAATCCCAGATCCCAGGATCGGACAAACTCCTCGACTGCCCGCTCCTTTTCGCCGGACTTGATAAACCCGCGCCCCAGATACCAATGGGGCTCGCCGATCTGCGGATCCAAGTCGACCGCTTGTTGATAATAAGAAAGCGAAGCCGTTGGATCCCCGGACACGGCTTTGAGGTTCCCCAGCTGGATGTAAGTCGACTGCCGGCGAGGAGAAAGTTCCGCGGCCCGGAGAAACTCGGCCTCGGCCTCGGCGAAACGCTCTCCCCGTCCCCGTGCCGCTGATAGGAGAAGCAGATTTCCTAAAGTGAAGCGGCTTCCATAATCCCGAGGACGCCCTGCGACGGACTGACGCAAAGCTTGAATGCCCAACTCTAACGCCTCACTGGCCCGATCGTCGGGAACCAAACCGTCGCCGACGGCCGAAAAAACGGCATTACCTAGGCGATAACGGGCCACCTCTTGATACGGCTGTTTGATAGATGCCGCGGTCTTTAGATGTCCAAACCATCTTTCGGTTTGAGTCCGCGGATCGGTTGCTGTCACTCGATGAATGGCGGCCAGGGCAGAGGCCGGATGAATAACTCCGAAGATGATTAATGATAATGCCAGCAGGCCAACGGCGGGGACAACAAAACTTGCCTGCCGGGAATAGATCCGTCCTGAAGAAATGATCATCTTGCTGGTCGAAACAATCAGCCATCCGGAGACAAGGAGTGTTAAAAGAAGTGTTGGTAAAGTATCAAAGGCGAAAAAGAGATAAATATCCGAAGCCGCCAAAAAACTAANGAAAGCGGAACGAACCCAAAGTGAACCGTTTGAATCTCGGAGACGGAACACGGAACGAATGAAGATGATCTGCAGAGCAATAAGCGCCAGAAATCCTAATACGCCGACATCTGTCATCGTCTGGATAAAGGCGTTGTGCGGACGATCAGCGAAGGTCTCGCGCAAAGTGAATTTCAAAAACAACGGATCAAAGTGCTGGTCAAAAAGATAATCAAAATTTTCCGGACCCCAGCCAAACAGCGGGCGGGCCAAAGCGCCCTCGAGAGAAACTCGCCAGAGCCGCATGCGCTGTATGGCCGTGGCATCAGACAAGGAGAAAGCGCTCCCCAATCGGCGCAATTCGCGCACCGGCTTCAAAAAGGGAGCGTCGCGAAACACGAAGAAAAAAACTAACGCGGCAATGATCCCAGCAATTCCCACCAGCAAACCTACTCGCGCCTTTCGAATCGGGGATTTGAAAGCCGCGAACAAAAGTCCAACCGCCAGGCCGCCAAAAAGCCCCAAACCAGCGCCGCGTGTTCCCGAGTAGAGCGTGACCAGCGTTGCGGCCGCGGCAGTGATTATAAGAAAAACTTTTCCGATTCGGCATTTAATTTCGGGAATGAGAGCAATCGAAAGAATCGCAGAAAGCATCATATAACCTCCGTAAAAAATCGGATTGCCGATAAGACCGACGACGCGCATCGACTCTCCTCGAAAATCCGCCCAAAAAACCGGATAAAAATGTTCGATCAATCCCCAAATAATATTCGCCCAAGCGATGACCAAAGCCGTGAGTAAAACATTATTCCAAGCGCGGCGAGTTCGAAAAACCGAGAGAGCCATACCCAATAAAGCCAGTAACGAAAATATCGTGATAATCCCCATCATTCTTTCATCTCTCCCCCAAAAACTCTGTAGCGGATCAACGCCAAACAAACTAGCCAAAACCAGAACAACGGCTTGCGCGACCAAAGCTAAAATCAACGGATGGCGTCGCGGCCGCGCGACCGGATCAAGAAGCAAAAGGGTAATCCAAAAGGGCAGCGCGACCAGAACCACCGCTTCAACAAATAAGGCCTTGCCGCTCACGAAAGGAAAGGCCAGCCAGGGGGTAACAATGAGCGGAGAGGCCAGACCGACAAACACGGAAGCGGTGACTACTCGGCGTGAAAAGGAAATAAAAACGTTCATGGAGTAGAGGTGGGCGACAAGAGTGCTCCGGATTCGAGTAGCGACATAAAGGTTTCGGCCTCGCCGGCGTAGGAGGGATCCAACTCCACTGCCTGACGCACGCTCTTTCGCGCGCTATCCATGTCCCCAATTGCCGCGTAAGCCGCCGCCGCTTCGGCAAAACGCGCGGCCGTTGGTTCGAGATCAGCGACTTTTTGGGCGTACTTGGCGGCCATCTCTAGCCGACCTCGCCGAAGGAACAATTCTCGTAACAACAACGCCTCTTCCACCGATTGAGGATCGTAGGACAATTCGCCAGCGCGGACTAATTCATCTTGACCCAATATTTCCTCCCCGGCATTAACCAAGGCCAAGCCATAATACCAATGCGATTGAGCCACTTTAGGATCAAGATCAACCATTCGCCGCAGAACGGAAAGAGCCCGATCGGTGTCAGTTTGAAGAAGATGTTTGCCCAAGGCGTAAGCGATCTGCTGACGATTGGGAGAAAGCTCATCAGCAACCATAAAGTTCTTTTCCGCCTCATCCAGATATGAGGAATCGAAACGGCTCGCCTCGGAAAAAGCCCGACCGCGTAAATACCAGTAATACGCCTGTCGCGGATGGAGTTTAATTAAATCGTCGATCGCCCGTCGAATCAAAGGAAACTCGGCGTCAAAACGTTCACGGGGGTACTCTGCGTCGGTCATCGCACCAATGAGCGTCATGGCTCCACTTACCCTTGATTCCTCCGGATAAATGGTCCAGCGATCAAGAAGTTCTTTAAAGATCGGCACACCGGCCGAAATACCAACGGTCCCGAAAATCTCGGCCATCTCCCGCGTCCTCGCGCTTACCAATGCTGGGATAACGTTAACAACGGCGATAATGACCAGGGTCGGAAATGCTGCCACAACAAACCTGCGAAATGAAATCTTTTTTGTTTTCGAATCCGCGCTTTCAACTTTCTTTTCTTCTCCCCAAGCTATCCAGGACAGATGGGCTAAAATAAATGCGAGGTAAATCATGGTTGCCGGATTATCGAAAGCGGCCA
>C687J35174_10000585_pt1 | contig 55135 bp, 48 predicted proteins | sample RifCSPhighO2_01_FD_35174 | JGI IMG/M metagenome (IMG submission 35174) | reverse complement strand
CGATCGTTGGCCGTATTTCGGCATGATGCGCTACGAGACCTATCCAGCACTACCAAATCCCGGTGACCCGGTTTCCGATCTCTGGGTGGTATTCAGTCGCACAGATATGAGTATCGATGAGGAAAACAGACTTCTTCTCGCCGGCAAACCGATTACAGCCCCCGGAATCTTGGTGGCGCGATTCGATGCAAAATCATTTATTTTCCGCGGCGCCTACGCACCATGATGATTATCCGCACTCTTTTCGCGCTTGCACTGCTCCTCGTGGAAGGGGCGCTTTTTCTTCGGCTTGTGCAGGGAAAACATTCGGTTCTCTCCCTTCTCGAGTATGTGGCGTATGGATTGCTCCTCGGATCGGCACTCGTCGCATATGTCATTTTTGGTGCAGCGCTTGTCGGTGTGCCGCTCTCGCTCAAGGGATTATTGTGGGTCCATCAGGGGATATTCATTGTCCTGATCGTTCTCATTCTCTGGCGGTGCAGAACGATCATTCCTCCAACCGTACCTCTTCTGCCTCCTTCCTCCTTTAAAGAACAAAAACTGTCACGATGGCTTACGGTGCTCGTTGGCCTCCTCGCAGGTTTTGCGATCATCAAAATTCTCATTGGTGGATACGATCTTCTCCTCTCTCCCGTGTACTTTAACGATACATACGCAAACTGGAATATGCGCTCGAAAGCGTTCTTTACGAATGAGTCGCTCATGCTGGATCTCCCGGCTGAGGATGAGATGTACTTTGGAGGACGTGTGCCGAGCTATCCGCTTGCAGTCTATCTCTCGAAGGTATGGCTTGCGAAAGCAGCCGGCGGATGGAGCGAAGGAGTTGTGAACAGTATTCACGGCGCGTGGTTTCTTGCGCTCCTTGCTTCGTTCTTCGCTGGGCTGCGCCGAGAGGGGAATACCCTCTGGGCCCTTGCCGGAACGTATGCGCTCACGAGCCTGCCCCTCCTCCTCATCCATGGGATGAATCCCTATGCCGATGTCCTCATGGCCGCATTTCTTTTTGTCGTTCTCTTTTCTTTTCTTCGGTGGATGCGTTCCGATGTTGCCGCCGACCAGAATGTATGGCTCCGTATTTTCGGTGTGATGACTGCTGCGATGCTCTTTGTTAAGAACGAGGCGATGCTCATTTTCCTTCCGCCGCTTATTCTTGTATTTGCTTTCTCCTGCATTCGATTCGGCAAGTTGATTCTCCGTTTCCGTGGTGATGATTTCAGCCGTTGGGCGGCGATAGTTTCTGTTGTGGCTGTTCCGTGGATGTTCTTTAAGGTCATGCACGGGCTCACCTTCGGCAATGCCACCGGCGTTTCTGGTTTTTCGCTTGTTCCGCAAGAAGGAGTGGCATTTGCGATCGAAGGAGATCTCTTCTTTACCGGGGGATACCTTCTCCTCTTCCCACTCTGTATTCTCCTCCTCTTCCTTGGTTTCCATCATTGGAGGAAGGATCCTTTACGGCTCATCATTCTCTACCTCTTCATTGTATTTGCCGGTGAATTTTTCATTTATGCGCTTACGCCACTGTCGATCGAGGCCATTCGCCATACGGGATTTGGTCGAGGCATGGTTCACCTTCTTCCACTCATCGTTTTCGTGTGCATATTGCTGCTACAGCGGCTTTTGACTCCCAAGAAATCTTCTTCATTGATCTGAGGAAATTCGGTTCGTTCCTTGGTGGGGCGAATCGCCATTTTTTCCTCTACATGTTCGCGCAAGCACACAGAATTATTTTTTGAACGATTGCTGGCAGGAGTCAAAGCGAAGTGGTGGCGCGCCGCACAAAAAGCGCATATCTTGTATTGGTTACGTCCTGATTGACACTACATATTGTGCTGATCGGTGTTTCTGCTCTCGGTGAAGCCTAAAAAATATCACCGTTTTCTGTTCCATTCTCACTTTCCTTCCCATGAACCCCGTCTCCACCGCCGCAGCGAAAAATATTCCAATGGACATTCCCAGAGTAGATGATGTGTACGGTGGTTCGGAGGAGAAGGTACAGGCGAGCAGAGGACTCCGCATCCAGAGGGTATTTACGACTCCTGGGAGCGATCCCTTGGATGAGGTTCGCTACGAGAGGCGCACGAGCAAAATCGTGAATACGGATGGTTCCGTCGTGTTCGAGATGGATGGTGCGGAAATTCCTGCAGATTGGTCCCAAGTTGCGACGGATATTATGGTGAGTAAATACTTCCGCAAGGCTGGAGTCCCGCAAGAAGACGAGAAGGGGAATCCCCTTAAAGACGAGCAGGGGAAGATCCTCACGGGTCCCGAGCGCAGCGCAAAGCAGGTGATTCGTCGCCTTGCTGGCTGCTGGCGGCACTGGGGAGAGAAGCATGGCTATTTCGATACCGTGCAGGACGCGCAGGCGTTCGAAGATGAGCTCAAATACATGCTTGTCCACCAGATGGCGGCGCCAAACAGTCCCCAGTGGTTTAATACGGGTCTCCATTATTCCTACGGCATCACGGGTCCGGCGCAGGGACACTTCTACTGCGATCCTGTTACCGGTGTCGTACGGCAGAGCGAGGATGCCTACACTCATCCGCAGCCTCATGCATGTTTCATACAATCCGTGACGGATGACATGGTGAACCCGGGTGGCATTATGGATTTATGGGTGAGGGAAGCGCGCCTCTTTAAATACGGTTCCGGAACGGGGACGAATTTTTCAGAGCTCCGCGGATCTGGCGAGTCGCTTTCGGGCGGGGGGAAAAGCTCCGGACTCATGTCGTTCCTCAAAATTGGCGACAGGGCAGCGGGTGCAATTAAATCCGGGGGCACGACGCGCCGCGCCGCGAAAATGGTGTGCCTTGATCTCGATCATCCGGATATCGAAGAATTTGTGAATTGGAAGGTAAAGGAGGAGAAGAAAGTTTCCGCCATGAGCGAAGCTGGCTATTCCACCGATTTTAACGGTGAGGCGTATCAAACCGTTTCCGGCCAGAATTCCAATAATTCCGTGCGCGTTCCGCATTCCTTTTTCCAGTCACTCGAGCAGGACAGCGATTGGCACCTCTACTTCCGCACCGAGCGTCGTAAGGCAAAAGCGGAGAACAGGAAACCCGTTCCATGCGAGACGCTCAAAGCACGTGCACTCTGGGATCAGGTCGGACATGCGGCGTGGGTGTGCGCGGATCCTGGCGTTCAGTACGACACGACGATCAACGATTGGCACACCTGTCCCGAAGATGGTTCCATTCGTGCCAGTAATCCCTGCAGCGAGTACATGTTCCTCGATAACACCGCGTGCAACTTGGCATCGCTCAATCTCCTTAAATTCTACCCTTCGGCTCGCGCCTCCGGTGCCCGCTCGGAGCAGGTTCAAAAGGAATTCGATATCGAGGGATTCCGCCATGCAGTTCGTCTTTGGACCATTGTGCTCGAAATCTCCGTGCTTATGGCGCAGTTCCCAAGCGAAGAAATCGCACGCCTTAGTTATATGTTCCGTACGCTTGGTCTTGGCTACGCCAATATTGGCGCCATGTTGATGCAGATGGGCATTCCCTACGATTCCCCCAAAGCACGCGCTCTTGCCGGTGCCATTACTGCGATTCTCACCGGAGATTCCTATGTGCAATCCGCGCGTATGGCCGAGGTGCTTGGATCATTCCCGGGGTTCGAAAAAAACAGGAATCATATGCTGCGCGTCATGCGTAACCATCGTCGCGCAGCCTACGATGCGCCGCCCCACGAATACGAAGGGCTCCATGTCATCCCTGTTGGCATCGATCAAAAGGTGTGTCCCCCGGAGTTCCTCGATGCGGCTCACGAATCATGGGATGAAGCTGTAGAGCTTGGAGAGAAGTTTGGTTACCGTAACGCTCAGACAACGGTCATTGCACCGACAGGCACCATTGGTCTCCTTATGGATTGCGATACGACCGGCGTAGAACCAGATTTTGCGCTCGTCAAATTTAAGAAGCTCGCCGGTGGCGGTTACATGAAGATTGCAAACCAATCTGTGAAACCGGCGCTCCTCGCGCTCGGCTACACCGAAGAGCAGGTTAAAGAGATTATGTGCTACATCCTCGGTTCGCTCACGCTTGCGGATACGCCGCACATCAATCGTATCACCCTTAAAGAGAAAGGGTTTACCGATGAGGATTTGAAGAAAATCGAATCGCAGCTTCCGCAAGTCTTCGAGCTCTCATTCGCATTCAATCGCTGGGCACTTGGCGAGGATGTCATGAAGCGTCTTGGATTTACGCCCGAGCAATACGATGACCCCGGGTTCACGATGCTCCGAGCACTTGGATTCCCACAGAAGGAAATCGAGATCGCGAACGAGCACATATGCGGTCGTATGACGATCGAAGGCGCACCCTACATCCGCGAGGAGCACCTCGCCGTGTTCGATTGCGCCAATAAGTGCGGAAAGATCGGCAAGCGCTACATCGTGCCGGAAGGGCATATCCGCATGATGGCGGCAACACAGCCGTTCATTTCCGGCGCGATCAGCAAGACGATCAATCTTCCACACGAAGCAACGGTGGAGGACATCAAGAATTGTTACCTCCTCAGTTGGAAGCTTGGGCTCAAGGCGAATGCGCTCTACCGCGATGGCTGCAAGTTGAGCCAACCTCTTTCCACCAAGAGTGATTCAAAGGAATCGAAGGATGAAAAAGAATCAAAAGAGATGAGGGTGGAAATTAAAGAGCGCATCGTCATCAAAGAGGTTCCGCGTCGCCGCAAACTTGCGGATGAACGCCACAGCATTGCGCATAAATTTACCGTGGCAGGTCACGAGGGGTACATCCATGTCGGCATGTACGAGGATGGATCGCCCGGTGAAATTTTCATCAAGATGAGCAAAGAGGGGACAACGCTTTCCGGCGTCATGGATGCGCTCGCGCTCTCGCTCAGTATGAACCTCCAGTACGGCGTTCCTTTGGAAGTCCTCTGCCAGAAGCTTGTGGGTGCAAGGTTCGAGCCGATGGGTATGACGACGAATAAAGAGATCCCTCGTGCGACCAGCATGATGGATTACCTTGGTCGGTGGCTTGCGCTTAAATTCCTCACGAAGGAGAAGGCCAAATACTTCCACAATGCGGAGCTCGTCGAAATGGCCTACACCACGGGTACAAAGAGCCGCGATGCGTTTGCCATGCGCCTCCCTGTACTCGATGAAGGCTCGCAGATGCCAATGGATATGGCAAAGATCGTCTCCGATGAAACAAGTCTTTCGCTGGAAGAAGCCGTGCAGGATGCAACGACCGCTCCCGATAAAATCGAAGTCGCACGCCAACAGGGTTACACCGGTTCCATGTGCTCTGGCTGCGGCAGCTTTAAAGTAAAGCGTAACGGCTCATGCGAGGTGTGCCTTGATTGTGGAGCGACGAGCGGGTGCTCATAAGAGAGTCCATTTTTTGTTGAACGTTTTCTGGTTTGCGAGAGATGCGCCGTGGTGTGCCACTCTTAAAGACGATGCTCTGGAAGAGGCTTTGTGTACCGTACACCGGATGATCGTGCTTCGTATTGTGATATGACAGCTGCGTGAGATTCAGTTGGTTTCGATGCACGAAACTTTTGTATGACTGCAACACAGTCTCCCGTGGTGAGTGAGCCAATAGTTTCTAATGCTTTGTCGACCTGTCTTGATGGCATGACTCCCTCAACGCGAAGCCCTTCGATTATTTCTTCTAATGCTTGATGAGCAGGGGAAGTGTCGCAACAGTGACCCTCCTGAGTGGTGCTGTGCGCTGCTTGATCATCTCCTGTTTCCTCTACTACCAAAGTGTTTAGGCCTTGGGATCTCATGAATGAAATTGGAAAAAAGTTTGATGCATTATCTGCGCATAGGTTTTCGAGTCAAGCAATGAGTCTGTGATGTGTGGGAAGTACGATAGAATGGCTTTGGAGAGCCATGATTTGGAGTTTTCATTCTGGTTCCCATCGTCTTCAATACAGGCCAAAATGCAAACCTCGCGACGTGCTTCGGCTGCGTTCACCCGTCCGCATAGGCGGACGGGCTCACTGCGCTCAGCATGACGTAAATGAGGTATCCATCCATATTTCTCTAGTTATGGTATGATCTTTGCCAATGCACCCCCTTTCTCCACTCGATGGCCGCTACCAAAAGAAGGTTGCGGTGCTTTCGCCGTACTTTAGCGAAGAGGCACTGATGAAGGCGCGGGTCGAGGTCGAAATCCTCTACTTCCTTGCTCTTGCAGATGAACCGAAGGTGAAGGAACTCAAACGTGTTTCACATGCGGATCGAACGAAGCTCATGGCCATGATCGAAAAATTCGGTGCTAAGGATCTCGCCATCATTTCGAACTTCGAGCAGCGCACCAATCACGATGTAAAGGCTGTGGAGTATTACCTCCGCAAAAAATTCCAATCGATGCCATCGCTTCGTAAATCGATCAACTTCATCCACTTTGGCCTCACGAGTGAGGATATTAACAATCTTGCCTACGGCATCCTCATCATGCGCTCACTTAAGGAAGTACTTAAACTGGAGCTCAAAGCCGTTCTTGCGGAACTTGGAAGCATGGGGAGGCGGTGGAAGAACACGGAGCTCCTCAGCCTCACGCATGGGCAGCCGGCCACTCCTACGACCCTTGGAAAAGAGTTTCTCGTGTTCCACGAGCGAATGAACCGCCAAATTTCCTCACTCTACGATTTCCATATGTGTGGGAAACTCGGGGGAGCGGTGGGGAACTTCTTGGCACATCAGGCAGCATACCCAGAGGTGAATTGGGAAGCGTTTGGCCGCAAATTTGTGCGATCACTCGGTCTTACACCGCTTCGCTACACGACGCAGATCAATCCCCATGATGATCTCGCGGAACTCAGTCATCATTTCTTCCGCATCAACACGATTCTTATTGATCTCTCCCGCGATCTTTGGTTTTACATCTCTCGCGGGATTTTTACGCAGAAGAAAATCGGGAGCGAAGTAGGATCTTCCACCATGCCACACAAAGTGAACCCGATTGACTTCGAAAATGCGGAGGGCAATCTTGGCCTCTCCTCGGCACTTTTCCATCATTTCGCAGAAAAACTCCCGATCTCCCGACTCCAGCGCGATCTCTCCGATTCTACGGTGCAGAGGAACCTTGGCGTTGCGTTCGGACACCATCTCCTTGCACTCCAATCACTTAAAAAAGGCCTCCAAAAACTTCAGCTTAATCCACAGCATATCCGTGAGGAGCTCGATCACCACCCGGAAGTACTCGCCGAGGCGATTCAAACCGTGATGCGGAAAAACGGTGTGCAGGATGCCTACGAACAGATGAAGAAGCTGACGAGAGGGGAGAAGGTAACACGGGAGAAACTGAGAGAGTGTGTGGAAGAAATGTCGCTTCCAAAGGAAGAGAAAGAGAAACTGTTACGTTTTCTGTAGGAATTTCCTTACTCATTGTTCTTTCTGCATCAGGTTACATCTCTTACAATCGCATCATGTGTTGCTCGGAGCAATTGAGCTAAAGTTGTAAGCATTGCTTTTTGCGGTGCAGTGATTTCTACTGTTCTTTGTTCTATTTTTTCCGCTTGTTGACGTAGCTCTGCGAGTGTACGCAAGGTGGCAATCTCATCTCGCTTGAGAATATTCAAGGTGATGAGGTGTTGGATAGTGATGCGAAATTCATTTATGGAGATGGCAAAGGGACAAGGATAAGAAGCTGTTCCCCTTATTTCTTTGTCGCTCACGCTAATTTCTGAATCGTTACGTTGAACTTTGATAATCCACCAAGAAAGTAACTTGCTCGTTGATATCACGATATCATTGTGATGAGCAGGTTGCGCAAGTTCTGCAAGATTCGGAAGGTCGGTCGTTTCGCAGCAAGAGAGTGATGGAGTAGGCATTGTGAAAGAGGAGGATTGTATCCTTTGCACTGGTGAAGAATCAAAGAGATTCCTACGAAACCGAAAGACGCACGTACTTCATCACTTTTGCGCCACCGAGATACTTCTCCACACTCATCGACTGATCCTTGGCAAATGGCTGCTTCATGAGTGCGGATTCCTCGCGGAACTTTTTCTCTTTGCCCAACATGATTTTATCGAACATTGCTTCTGGCTTTCCTTCCTTCTTCAATTGATCACGCCAAATCTCCTTCTCTTTCTCCACGGATTCCGAGGAGACTTCCTCCGGATTTACGACCGTCGGAGCCATGGCGGCGGCATGCATCGCGACATCCCTCGCCTTTACCTCGTCGCCACCATCCAGTGTGACGATGACGCCGATCTTGCTATTGCTGTGGACGTACGTGCCAATGGGAGAACCTTCGATCATCTGTACGCTCGTGAGGGAAACATTTTCGCCCAGCTTATTCACGAGAGCGGGGATAATTGATTCCGCATGTGCTTTGACGGTTTCCACGCCCTTGGCCAATGCCATCTTCGCCAATTCCTTTCCTGCATTCACAAAATCATCGCCGCGCGCCACGAAGTCGGTTTCGCACGCCATGTGGACGATACCCGCTTTTCCGCTCCCAGCTTCGATGAAAATGCTGCCCTCCTTCTGATCGCGATCAGATTTTTTGATGGCCTGAGCAATCCCTCGTTTCCGCAAGATATCAATCGCTTTCTCTTCATCACCGCCTGATTCTTCCAATGCGCTCTTCACGGCCAAAAGACCAACCCCTGTGCGCTTGCGGAGTGAGGATACTTGTTCTGCGGTGATTGCCATGGGAGAGAAAGGGGAAAGAAAAAGAGAAATAGTTTTACATGCCAACAAGAATTGTCGGCTCTTCCGGTGCTTTGACTACAACTTTTTCCTCTTTGACAACGGTTTCTCGCGGGGTTTCGAGGATTGCTTGCTTCACGGTGTTGAGGATCAGCATCACTGATCCCGAGGCATCATCATTTGCAGGGATTGCGATTTTGAAGAGATCAGGATCCGCATTGCTGTCGCAAATCCCGTAGACCGGAATCTTCGCAATATTCGCTTCGCGCACGGAGATGACGTCGCGTACGGCATCGACGACGAAAATAGCATCGGGAAGACCCGCCATACCGGCAACTCCGGAGAGTGCCTTGTCGAGTTGTGCGAGTTTCTTATGGAGCTTGAGCTGTTCTTTCTTCGTGTACTTCTCCACTTCGCCAGTCTTAAACTGCCTCTGAAGATCAATGAAGTATTTAATGCGACGACTGATTGTTTTCCAGTTTGTGACGAGTCCTGGAATCCACTTTTTTGTGACAGTGGGATGCCCTGTCTCTTGACCAAGGTCTTCGAGTGCCGCGGTGCTAAAGAGCTTCGTCGACACGAAGAGAATGGATTTTCCCTGCCTGTGGAGCTCTACAAGTTCATTGCAGGCATCTTCTAATTTCTTTCGCGTCTGCGTCAGATCAAAGATGTGAATTCCCTTTTCGATACCGTAGAGGTATCGCTTCATCTTTGGATTCCATTTCGGGGATTTATGACCGATGTGGCATGCAGCTGCGAGCAGCTCTTGTTCGGAGGGGATGTACATAGTGTGGGAGTGGAAGGAGATCCTTAGCGTCGCTCAGAGTTTTGCGGGAGGGTAGGACCACTTTGCAATTGCTTGCATGAGGCAGGACCCCTCAACTCATCTCACTTCGCTCGGGGCAAGTCGCGCGATCAGTGAGGAGTGACAGACGGGAGAATAGGGTGATGAAACTCCTCACGCAAGCATTTCGATCGTCAAATGACATTCCATGATCGCACGATGACTCCGTCGCATGGGCAGTCCGTATGACAACACGTATTAACGAAGAGCGACAGTCTCCACCTCCATCGCATGGACAAGGTATCGTTGCTTATTGCTGTCGCGTGGCCAGCAGGTGTAAAGAATGAGCTCTGATACGCCGTCATCATTGAATGGGCTGACATCTTTCGCATCGATTACCTGCTTTCGCGTTACTTCGTAGATGTGCAGTTTTCCTTCGTAATTGATATATACACGGTCGCCGGAGACGAGTTCGTTAATTCTCCGGAATGCCTTTGTCCACTCCGAACGATCTCCTGGCCACCCGGAACTATGGCCGTAGATCATTGTTTTTCCCGGATTACCCGGATAAGCGAAGAGGTGTCCCACTCCATCATTGAGCGGTGCAAGGATACCATCCTTGCTGAATGGATCTGCAGGATGCCCGATTGTCACATCCATGAAGTTGAGTGAAGGAATGGTAATTGCAAACTCCTTTTGCGATGCATACTCGTGCTGTGCGGGAATCGGTGCCGCTGGTCCGTAGGTCTTCTGCGGCGGCGGCAGCATGAGCGAAAATGGATCGCTTGGCGTAAAGGGGAGCGGGGTGATGGAGAACGGGATGGGCGCGGCAGGGATACTTGCGAGTGGAGGAGCAAATGCGTTATCGGAGGTTCCGAGGCTTTGCGTAATGGTGGATGGATCATTCTTATACGCGTAAATCCCTTTTGATTCGATGAAATGCAAACGGAAGAGGATGCCGAAGAACTGTCCGCGGGTAATTGGTGTTCCAAGAGAAATGCGTTCGCCTGGTCCCACGAGGTTTCGATCAATCGCCCAGCTCACTGCATCCGTAAACCATTGGTTTGGCACATTCGTGATTCGATCAGAGCTTTGGAAAGCAATGGTGCTTTCGTCGCGCATGGCGCGCTTAAGCATGACGAGCGCTTGTTCCACTGTAAGCGGTTTGGCAGGACGAAACGAACCATCACCCATTCCTTTTACGATCCCCTCCAAAAATCCCACTTCCACGTATGGCGCATACCACTCCTCTTGATTCATATCGGTGAAGAGCGACATGGCGGGGAGGTTCTCCGTAAACCATACGACTTGAGGCGCGTACTGTTCTCGCATGCGGAGGACCGATGCTAATCCTTCTACTCTCGATAGCGACTTGCCCGGACGTACTGTGCCATCGCTAAAACCAAGGACGATGTTCTGTTTTTGGAGGTACGCAAACGCATCCATGTATCGTGAATTTTCCGGTACATCGGTAAATGCCGCATACGCAACGGTGCCGCGCACGAAGAGCGCGCTTATAAGGAGGAGGGAACACAGGCGTGAGGTTCTCACCATGGGGTGCTATTTTGGATACAAAACCTGTTTTTGTCAAATGCAGATTTTTAGCGAAATGACTGTTTTGAGCTTTTATAAGCGATCGGTACACTTTCCTTCATGCCTCTCCAAATAGGAATCGTTGGATTGCCAAACGTCGGGAAGTCCACGCTCTTTAATGCGCTCATCCGATCTCGATCCGCAGATGCCGCGAATTACCCATTCTGCACCATCGATCCAAACGTCGGCGTTGTGGAAGTGCCGGATGCAAGACTCACAAAACTCGCGGAGATTGTGAAACCAGAGAAGGTTATTCCAGCGACGATCGAATTTGTGGATATTGCAGGACTCGTAGAAGGTGCACATAAAGGGGAAGGACTCGGCAATCAATTCCTCAGTAACATCCGCGAATGCGATGCGATTTGCGAAGTGGTCCGTTACTTTGATGATGGCAACATCATCCATGTTTCCGGAACAGTCGACCCCAAACGCGACATCGATGTGATCGAAGCCGAGCTCATTCTGGCCGATATTGCATTGCTCGATAAACGAAGGCAAAAACATATGAATGCTGCAAAGACAGGGAATAAAGAATCCAAAGATCAAATGGAAGTGATCGAGCCGCTGTGGATTGCATTGAACGATGGCAAGCCCGCCTCTTCCGTTTCGTTCCCGGAGGAAAAATATCTCCTCATCAAAGAGCTTCATCTCCTCACAAGTAAACCGCTCCTGTATGCCGTGAATGTGTCGGAGAAGGAACTTGGCACCTTGGATATCGAAGCAGTGCGTAAGAAACTCAATGTCGAGAGGGGAGTCGTTCTCGTCTCCGCAAAGATCGAAGAAGATCTGATGGATCTTGCACCAGCGGAGGCAAAAGAATTCCTCAACGATCTTGGTGTTCAATCTTCTGGGCTCGAATCACTCATTCGCGCTGCCTACGAACTTCTTGGACTCCAGACGTACTTCACTGCGGGTCCTAAAGAGGTGCGAGCATGGACGATTCGCAAAGGCGCAAAAGGTCCGGAAGCTGCCGGAGTTATCCATACCGACTTCGAAAAAGGATTCATTCGAGCGGAGACGATTGCATACGAAGATTATGTGAATTTAGGCGGCGAAGCAGGGGCGAAGGGTGCGGGAAAAATGCGCAGCGAAGGGAAAGAATATGTCGTAAAAGATGGCGATGTGATGTTGTTCCGGTTCAACGTATGATCTTCATTCCTCGCGACGAGCCATTCATTTGCGAACGCTGCAACTTCGCAGTGGAGCCGCTCACACACGGCACGTGCCGTAGTCACTGCCCCAAGTGCCTCTGGAGCAAGCACGTGGATCACGAACCCGGAGATAGAGCATGCAGCTGTCATGGCCTCATGGAGCCAATAAGTCTGGATCAAAGCGGCAAGAAAGGATTTGTGATCATTCACAAATGTACGACGTGCAAGATCGAAAAGAGAAATAAAGCAGCGCCGGATGATGAGCTTGGAAGTATTGTGTCATCCTGAGAGGAATCCATACCCCCCTTACTTTCGTTACCTCTCTTCCTATTTATACTTATCCTTCACCTTCTTAATTCTCTCTTCTACCTTTTTCCTCAATCCTTCATCTCCCTCCGCCAGAATCTTCACTGCGGCGAGGGCTGCGTTTTTGGGGTGGAGCACGGTCATCGCAGGAACGTCGCTTGGCATCTGGAGCGAGGAGTGGATGTTGACAAGGTAATCCGCCTGATCCTTAAAGATCGGACACACGATCACGGGATAAACGGAGGAAGCAGCAAGCACGCCCCCGATGCCGTTACTCATACCAACGCAGGTGATGATGACGGTTGGCTCTGTACTTCGATTCAGTTCCTCAATTTTTGTATACACCTTCTCTGGCACTTTGTGCGCTGAGCCAATAGTTGTTTCTGCCGGTACGCCAAACTCCTTCAATACTTCCAAAATAGCATTGCCGTGTTCGGCATCCGATTCCGAGGCGAGGAAGAGTATTACTTTCATATGAGCATTGTAGTACTTATTGCCAATATTGACAATTACTGAAATAGTGATAATATAATCATATGTCTGATTTAAGAGATATTACGGACGAACAAATTCAAGGGGTGATTGAAAAAATCCCGGACAATACTTTAATTGATAGCACAGGGAAGAAAATCACTGGTCTGACAGTGGGATCAGTTCGCAGAGAGATGGACCACCTCTTAAGAGAGGGCTTCACGCTTGGAGATGTCAGATCGGCGTATACCATTAGTGATGCACTGCTAGTTGGGGCACCATCTCAGTCAATACCTGTTGATGAGTTGATACAGAGGGCAGTTGAAAATTCTGTGGCACGTATAAAATCAGATAACACTCCTGGTGGGTATGATCAAAGGAATCGTGTTGTGCCGAAGCGAGGACTAAAACGTCGTGCCCCGGGTCAGGAGGCTAAAGACGGTGAATTGAGGGATGATGATGGAGATGCATGAGGCAATGAGTGGAATGTTTTACGGTTTGTTGATCTTTGCTATAGTTTCACCATGATCGAGGCGTCGCTCATCCATCCGTTCCTCACGAACACGGTCGAAAAAACGGATTTCGTTGGCTTGGGGAAGCGCTACCAGGGGAAGGTGCGGGATGTGTATACCGAGGGAGATAGAGTTATTTTGGTTTCGACTGATCGGCAATCTGCATTCGATGAGGATTGGTGCACGATTCCGCTCAAAGGGCAGGCGCTTAATCAAATGAGTGCATGGTGGTTCGAGAAAGTAAAAGATGTGATGCCAACCCATGTGGTCTTTGTACCGGATCCAAATGTCACGGTGGCAAAGCGTTTGAATATGGTGAAAGTGGAGGTTGTCGTTCGCGCGTACCTCACAGGTTCGACTTCAACTTCGGCATGGGTGAATTACGAAAAAGGAGTTCGCAATTTTTGCGGTAATGCGTTGCCCGATGATATGAAAAAGAATCAAAAGTTCAGCGATATCATCTTCACTCCATCGACAAAACCGGAAACCGGCCACGATGTTTCGGCGAGCCCCGAGGAGCTCATCGCGATGGGAGTGACGACTCCGGAAGAAATTGAAACATTAAAGAGCTGCGCATTTTCGCTCTTCCGTCGGGGCCAACAAGTGGCTTTGGAACGCGGTTTGATCCTCGTCGATACCAAGTACGAGATGGGGTATGACTCGGAAGGAGTCTTGCGAGTAGGGGACGAAGTCCATACGCCCGACTCCTCGCGCTATTGGATTGCGAAGAGTTACGAGGAGCGATTTGCGAAAGGGCTCGAGCCCGAGAGTTTGGATAAAGAGTTCTTCCGGCTTTGGCTCCGTGATCAAGGCTTCGTCGATGGCAAACCAAAGCCCGTTGTGACCGATGATGCTAGAGTCATGCTTTCACAGCGCTACATCGATCTCTACGAGCGAATGACGGGAGAGAAGTTTGTAATCGAGCAAGGAGACGTGATTGCACGCATGGAGAAAAATCTGGAAACCTATCGAATGCCAGTAAAAGCATAAACGCTTTTCTTGAGCGAGCGACGAGACGAGGTCGAGACTCGCTCGAGAAAAGCACTTTATTCTTCGTTTGCAGTCAGTTTCTAGCCACTCGAGAAAAATGTCTTTTTCTGCTATAATAAGAGGAAATCACCGAACCTATTTTCCTAGAAAACAGTGCCAAATAACAAACACTACAGTGCCAAATACGATGCGAATGGTGATGTCATCCTCAGTTTCCGCGACGAGATGCAGGAGGGATCAGTTTCTGCACACTTACACAATGCGGAAGAGGGAGAAGTGTTGCTTTTCCGGAAGATAGAATCGCATGTTCCACCGACTTTGCATGCAATTCCCGCAGCAGTATCGCATGTTCGTTTTCCGAATCTTTGGGATGCAATTCCACGCTTTCGATCTTCCCGTATTCACATTACCGCAGAGTCTTTACGATTCGTTGGCACATTCGCTGCTGTTTTTCTCTTCCTCTTCGTTTCACTCAATTATCAGAGTTACGAACGCATGGTACGTGCAACGCTCCTTGGCGGCGAAGCAACAAGCGAACAGAGAGCGCTCACTGCCGTTACAAATCCGTTTCTTCGGAAGAAGCTCCTCTCCGTTCCCGAGCTTCCGCGTGCAGGAGTAAACAGGGAATTGTTTGCGATAATTCCGGAGGTAGCTCCCCCCGATAACCGTTTGATCATTCCTGCGATTAACATCAATGTTCCAATTGTCGAAGCCTCGGATGCTGCGCTCAGACGCCGTGATTTTGACATGTTTGATGAGGATATCCAAAATGCGCTCAAATTCGGCGTGGTGCATTACCCGGGGACGGCAGAACCGGGGGAGGTAGGAAACGTATTCCTAACAGGTCATAGCAGCAATTTGCCGTGGGTGGACAGTAACTACAACGCGGTGTTTGCGCTCCTCCCAAGGCTCGCAATTGGAGACGAATACTCTGTGTTCTATCGAGGGTCGCTGCATCGTTACCGCGTGACCGAGAGGTTCGAGGTTTCCCCAAAAGATGTGTCGGTTCTTGCACAGCCAAATGATCAGCGTATGAGTACGCTCATGACCTGTACACCGGTCGGGACGACGCTTCGTCGGCTCATCATTCGTGCCATCGAAGTGGATCAGGAAACTCTAGCGAATAGTGATATGCCGCAGATCTGAGGAATTTTTCGAAACGACATCATTATTTCTCTTCTGTATTTTCCTTCTCGATTTCTGGCGGTGCCCCGAGGAGATCCGTTGATTGTGCTGGCTCCTTCAATGGCTCCATTTTCTGACGCTCGCGCTCCCGAGAGGCGAGGACCTGTGCGCGCCTGTGTGCGAGCTCTTCTGGATTGGTTGTCACGATCTCATGTTCCTTGGGGCTTGCAACAACTTGAATCGCAACGTGCTTTCTTCCTGCAAAGAACACGCCCTGACCCACGCCTGCATTCAAAAGCAGATACTTCTCGCCTTCCGTTAGATTAAAAGCTTTCTGCAATGCGTCGACTGCGGATGGCGCCTGCTTGAGTAAAATCTGCATGGCGGCGTTCGTTACGATCGGCTTTCCGTACGGCGAATTCATAAAGTCTTCCACGTCTTGTGTGATTGTTGTAATGCCGAGGTAATACTTGCGCGCGCGCTTGATGAGTCCATACAGGAATCGTGCGGAGTCTTCGTACTGCATAATGTTCCATGCCTCATCCATCACAATCATGCGCTTTTTGAGCGAACTCCTTACTTCGTTCCAGAGGAAATTCAACACAATGTAAATTGCCATCGGGCGGAGTGATTCCTCCAGATCGCGCGTTTGGAACACCATGAGATCAGCATTCACATTGATATTGGTTTGCTTGTTGAAGAGCCCTGCAAAACTTCCTTCGGTGAACTTTTTCAGAACTTTTGCCATATCTTCGCCTCCATCGGTCGTCTGCAGCACATCAACGAGGTTATGAAGCGTGGGCGGTTCTTTGGTGCCAAGATCCACCGTATCGAGCGTGATGCCCTTGAGTGCGTACGTATCCAAAATGGCTTTATCGAGCGTTGCTTCCTGCTCGGAACTTATGTGCCCCAGCATCAGCTTAAAGAGGCCATGAAGGTTAATGACAGCGCTCCGCAGGAGTTCGCCCGGTTTTTCATCCTCATCATCTTTTCGCGTGGCTTTTGGCAGATCGAACGGATTGATTTGGAAGTTACTTTGGATCGAAAGTGGAATCGCCGTTCCGCCCATCACGTGTGCGAGCTCGGTGTATTCATTTTCCGGATCGATGATGTAGACCGCCGTATCCATCATCAAATACCGGATGACTTCCAGCTTTACGCAGTATGATTTTCCAGCTCCAGATGTCGCGAAGACCGTTGAGTTCGCATTGGGGAGTTTAAACCGGTCGAAAATGACGAGGGATTCGTTATGGCGGTTGATGCCGTAGAGAACTCCCTGATCACTCGTGAGATCGGAACTAGAAAACGGAAAGCTTGTCGCAAGCGGAGCAGTATTCATATTGCGGTTGATTTCAAGTTCGTCCAGACAGAGCGGAAGCGTGGAGTTCCACGCATGCTCCATCTGAAAATCCGCGGCCTTTGTGAGGATGAGTTTCCCTCCGAGGATGGATTCGAGGTCCGACTGTATCTTTTTCATCTTCTCCTCGTTGTCTGCGTAGACCGTGATGTAGAGGCCGAATTGGAACAGTTTTTCGAATCCGCGCGCAAGCATATCCCTCAAAAGTTCCGCATCTTCCAATGCCGCTTCGAGTTGAGGATCGCGGCTTAAGCCCTTTTCGCGCCGCATGCTAAGCGATGATCGCATCTCTGTGACTTTGCGCTTTAACATCTTCATCACCACCGCACTGGGTGACGGATAAATGAATTGAGCAATATCCATCGCCGCTTCGTAGTTCACGATGGGCGAGAGCCAGTTCGGATGGATTTGGCTCGGCCAGTTATAGGTGAAGAACGTTCGGGAGATCGTGCCATCGCCGAGTTCGATTTTTCGAACACCGATATCAAGCGCAGAGGGCGAGATAACATCCAAAACTTTCTGAAGTCCCTCTTCGTACAATTGTTCCGAAGTTTTCATTTCCTCTTCACTGATGCCATCATTTTCTACCGATATTTTTTTTGGAGCCTTTTTTGGCGCGGGGCTACCGAGGAGTAGATCCAAAAGTCCGCCGCCGCTCTGTGCGGATTTTGTGGGATCAGCGGCAGGTTTTCTCGTGCCAAGAAGGGAGTCGAGAAGTCCGCCAGTTGCTTGTTTCTTTTGTTTGTTTTCAGCCATGAATTTGATTCGAAATATTCATGTAATTATAGCAGAAAAGGGGGGATTTCGGAAGGCAGTGTATTCACGGTTCTTATAGGGTCGCAGCATGCTGTGCCCCTACAATACGATCCATGAAAAGGGCATGCATTACCGTATTCTTTTGCATCCATGCTGTTGCCATTGGCATTGGATCGATTCCTTCCGAAGGAGAAGTTTTAGCAGGTTTTGGCCCCATTGCTCATATGTACCTCAACGCCACAGGGCAGTGGCAGAAGTGGAACCTGTTTGCGCCGGATCCTCTGCGAACATTCTCATCCTATTCGGTAGAGATTGTCTCTCCATCGCAGCAAAAAAGATCAATACCGATTACGGCAGAATCTCTCCCATGGTACGAGCGCACGAATATTCTTAAAATCATGCGGCAGGTTTCGAACACGAATGAAGAGCAAATGTATTTGCGTGCCGCGTTACTCCATTCTCTCTGCAGGCGCTTCAAGCTCCCTTCAGGAAGCACGCTCACGCTCGTGACAACGATCGTTGATGTGCTTGATCCGGATCATCCGCCAAGCACCAACGATGATGTCTCTGTTTCCTGCAATCAAGCATGATGTGTGATTCATTCATCAATCGTTTTTTCTTTGAGCCGATTTCTGCACGGCCATTTTTACGAATGCGGACTCTGTGGGCGTTTGCGACATTCGGTACGCTCCTTATGCAGTGGAATGATGTTGTATGGTTTTATTCGAGCGAGAGTTTTTTGCTGCTGCAGCCGGATGTGTTTTCGCTTTCCGTTTTTCCGCGATTTTCGCTCCTTCATTCCATCACGGATCCAGGCATGATCTTTTCATTCTACCTCGCACTTCTCGCTTCGCTCCTTTGTGTTTTTTTTGGCTTTGTAGAGCGATTTGCGCTGATCATTGCCGTTATTCTTCTCCACTCGTTCCACTATCGAAATCCATTGCCAATGGGAGGAGGGGATGTGCTTTTGTACAACATTGGATTTCTTTTGATGGTAACGCCGACTGTTCGTCACAAAACGTTTGCTCGTTTTCTCGTTTCCCGTTTTTTGTTGCGAAACGAGCAGCCAGAAAACAAGCAACAAACAACTATGCCTGTCTGGCCGTACCGTCTTCTCCTTTTCCAAATCATTATCCTATACCTCTCTTCACTCTGGTGGAAACTCCTTGGTGAGACATGGATGAATGGCACGGCAGTGGAAATTGCATTCCGCAATCCCGAATTCGCACGGTTCATATTTCCTCCTCAACTCCTTCACCTCCTCTCGCCAATCTTAAGTTATGGAACGATGCTCTTCGAGCTCTGCTGGATTCTGCTCCTCATTCCTCGGTTCAAATATCACGAACGCCTTAAAGCCACTCTCATTATTATTGGTATTTTCTTCCACCTTGGCATTGCAGTGTTTTTGGAAGTCGGATCATTCGGTGCCGCATTGTTTGTTGCATATCTTGGTCTGTGGTCGAAGCACGGGGGCACTCACAGGACTACATCATGAGCGGCGATGGCGATGCGCCCGGCGCACCTCCCTGCGCGCCTGCTTGCATGTAGGCTCCGATTCTTCGCTCGATCTCGCGTCCGACGAACTTCTTATCACGGCCGTAGGTGAGGCGGGAGAGCTGTTTGTAGGCTTCTGCTGCGGCATCGTCACCCTTCACGGCGTAGGGGTTATCCGGAATGATGGAGAACGGGGCTGATGGCTGCGTATCCACCGAAAGCTTCATGACGGCTTTGTACTTATCCATATTCACAAGATCGGATTCGGAGAAGGTGGGAGCCATTTCTTTGGCGCAGAACTCTGCATCCTGTGCGCCGACTTTGTAGAACATCATGGTACCGACGTTACCGAAGACAGCACCCTTCAAATTCACGCTCGAACTCAATTTATTCTCCTTCTCCAATTGATCGAGGTACTGGTGCGCCATGCAGAGGCCGAGTTTGTATTTTCTTGCTTCGCTCAAGATCGATTCGATTGATTCCGTGACGTAGTTTTGGAATTCGTCGATGTAGAGGAAGAACGGCTGACGCTCTTCATCCTTCATCTGCTGTCTGCGCATCGCTGCCACTTGTACCTTATTCACTACCATCAAACCGAGGAGCTGCGAGTTGATATCGCCGATGAGCCCCTTGGAAAGGTTCATGAGGAGAATCTTCTTCTTACTCATCACCTCGCTAAAATCGAACGCGCTCTTCACTTGGCCGACGATGTTGCGGATGAGGGTATTCGTCGTAAACTGGCCGAATTTAGCGGCAAAGTAGGGGATCATTTCTTGTTTTTCTCGCTGGCCGGTAGCTGCCATCTGCTTATCCCAGAACGACTTCACAATGGGATTTTTCACCTTCTGCACCTTGTACTTCTGCCATTCGTCATCCGTGAAGAGGCGTACGAGATCCGTGATGGCGCCGCCCTCCTCCTCATCTGCCATCAGCGTAAGACATCCGTTCCGGAAGTAATCTTGAATGCGCGGACCGAAAATTTCTTCACCGAACATCTTCACCATCATGTTCATCGCATCCAGCGCAATCAGATCCCGCTCCTCCTCTGTTTTTCCCTCGAGCATATTGAGTCCCATCGGACGTTCGGTGTCGGCGGGGTTAAAGTAGATGACATCGTTCGCGCGCTCGCGCGGGATGCGCGGCAGGAGTGCTTCGATGAGGCTACCGTGTGGATCAACAATGCAGCAGCCGTTCCCTTGGAGAAAATCCTGCACCGCAAGATTGATGATCATGGTGGATTTTCCCGTTCCGGTTTGTCCGATGATGTAGAAGTGTCGGAAGCGATCCTTAAACTTCATGTATATCTCCTGCTTCTCGCCGCGGTAAATGTTGGTGCCGAGCTTTACGCCGAGTTCCCCGCCCTCCTCCAATGATTTTGGGACACTCTTCGGCGCTGGAACAATTTTATAGTTTTGCCATTTGATTGTTGTAACTTTGTTGTAGGAAATATTGGGGAAGTGGAAAAATCCCGCGAGTTCGAATGCGGAAAGAATCATCAGTTTCCGGTGCATCCACAGAATAAATGGACGCCGTGGGTTCCGCCGGATGAAATCGGCAATGAGTTTTCGGTTGCTGTGGTGGCGGCTTCGGATAAGGCAGGAGCCTGCGATATCGGAAAATTGTGTGAATCCTCCAACGATGTTTTCGATCTGTTCGTCTGCCTTCCTCTTTGTTCCGGCGGAGGTGACGATGCGAATGACGGTCTGATACCCCGGCGAGCCCGCTTTCGTATCCATGGTTTTGCTCAATTCCTCCGTCATCTGTGAAACACGTTCGCCGGAGCTCTGTCCTTCGCCACCTTCCAATTTAAAGAGCGTCGAGCCGTGCGCCAGTGTGGAATAGAAGGCAGAGAGCCACGTGATAGGGTTCATGATCGAGATCGCATGCTTTTTGGGATTGAGCAGCTTTTGTGCTTCCTTCCTCGCTTTCCTATGCCATCCGGACTTCATGGGACGGAGCATGATCTGCACGGCTGCGCCTTCATCCGCATGAAGCTTGCTAAATGCATTGGTGATCGCATTCAGAGGATCTGTTTTCATCGTCTCGTATGTCTTGAACGGTTTGTAGCCGGGTTGCGATGGAATGAGGTAGGTAGAGGTTGTGAAAGAATCTTTGGTGAAAATGTTGTAATCCTCCACTTCGTCGATCACGGCATCGGGGTAAAAGGATGTAATCTGCTTTTCCGTGAACGATAGGAGAGAACGCGGGATGACAACATAAAAGAGAATTTCCCCTTCCAGCGCCGCAAATTCCACCGAGAAAAATGGCTGTCCCGCGATGAATCTGTGGAGTTTCCTATATTCATACATTCCATAGAATGATTGGAACAGGTGATCCATGACTCCGACGACATCTTTAAATGTTTTGCCGGAGCTAAATTCTTCCGACATTCGTTCTTTATCTTCTTTGCTTTCCTTCTTCGGCATAAGGACCTGCAAGAACACAAGACTTCGTGATCGCGCTCGATCCGCTATCCTGCGGCAGAAAAGGATTGCTGCCGGGAAGGCAGCGGCACCAAGGATAAGCAGTGCTCCGAGGAGCGGTAGTTCCATACGTTACATTCTACCCGAATGTTATCCAGAATGACGAATTCGAATGCTCTTCTTGCCACCCGGTTTTCATCCTGATCGGGCACAAAAAAACGGCTGACAAACGCCAGCCGTTTTGATTTCAAAGATTAGAATTGATCCGCGAGTTCGTTCGTGAAGAACCCGACGATAACACGAGCGAAGAAGATCACAACGAGACCAATGATGGCGTAGACAATCGTTTTGCGACCCTTTGTGACGTTCTCTTCGTTGCCACCTGCAGTCAGAATGCGAATGCCGCCAACAATAACGAAGACGACAGCAACGAGTGCAAGGAATCCAAGAGCGAAATTAATGACTCGGACGACGGACTCACGCGTTTGATTTGCTCCGCCGGTCGCCGTTCCCGGGATTTCCGGAATCTCTCCTCCAAACTGAGCGAATGCCTTTAGCGCTACAAATTGGAGGTAGGTGAACGCGCCTGCGTAGGAAAGACCGTAGGCAATACTCTGCGGAACAGATCGAAGGTGCTTCATGGAGGAAAAGAGGGAAGAAACGAAGGAAAAGTGTCACTGACCTTAGAGTGCATGGTACGGCGACCTTTGCTCTTCGTCTATTGCTTCCCGATGCCCTTAAACCTAAAAAGAATTGACAGAAAACGAATACACTGGCATTATATTTGCGTGGCAGCAACGCAAAACAATGAAGAACAAAGGGGCCTATCACACATATCGACTCTTCGGGGATCAGAAAGTGCCGCGCAACTTATTGTGCATCAACCTCCGAAGCTCCACTCGCTTCTGACGCTTCTTACAGATCTCGAAAGGATCTCGGAAGTCATTCGCGAAGACAATGCAGGTGATCTTGGAACAAGTGGGGGATCGGGAACGGGTGTTGCGGGCGGACGCGGTTCCGCTGGTGTGTCCTTTCGCGATCAAGCAATCCAGTCACTTCCTTCTACCGAGGCAATGCGACGTCACCTCACGCGACATTTGCAACACGAAGTGCGCGAGCTCGAGAAGCGCTCGGCGCGCATGGCACGTTCCAGAAAAAAAGGAAGCGCGTATCTGCTCAACGAACTCTATGCAAAAATCCGACGCATTCAAACGTTGATTGCAGAGCTCATCGATGCGGCAGCCGATGTCGTGAAACGCCTCTACATCCGGCTCTTCATCGATCATCAACAATTGGTGTAGTGCCGAGCGCTTGCTGCGAATCACGTTCCTACTTCTTTTCGAGGAGCGCTTTGAGCGCGCTCGGATCGATTTCCTGCAATTTTTTTTGCACCTCGGGATCGTTGAGCATTTCCTGCACCGATGGGTGGTTCATGATGCCGATCATGTTTCCCTCCTTTGCCATTGCCTGAATATCAGGATTTGCGATCAGATTCCGGACAACAGGTTCATCGATAATATCCGCAACCGGCGGATACGCCATGAGTGTTTGCATGGCTTTGGGATTCGTGGAGATTTGCGTTGCAAGGCTGATGCCGACATCGAACGTATGGAGGAGGGGATTTGTCTTCTGGGCAAATGTGCCGAGAGCCGATGTGCGGAATGCATCACCATGGGCGCGAATGATTGCCGTGGGGAGGAGGAAGATGCTCCCCTCCTTTTCTGCAGCGGATGCGGGAATGACCGAAAGTATGGAGCTTAAGAGCAGGATGAACCAACTTCCGACGAAGACGATGAGTGTTCCAAACACGCCCCCAACCAAACACCCGCTCGAAGCAACGATGAATTTATCCCATCCGTAGCGACGGCGTTCCAATTTGAGCAAGCGCGTGAGGAAGAGAAAGAGAACCCAGAGTGTTCCGTACGCGACGATTCCTCCGAGTGCCATGATAAATGTTTTGTGGAAGATCGTGGGAATTCGTTCGAGCGACAGGAGTGGTGTCAGCGCCCATCCGAACGGCTTTGCGAGTGGATACGATGCAATGAGGCCGGTAATACTGAAGAGTTCCTTAAAGATTCCGCGAGTGGCGCCGTGGAGAAAAAAGAACGCAATGGCTCCGAGGCCAAGGATGGTATAAGCGTGCGGAGGGAACGGCAGAGTAAGGTATTGCATTATCGAGGGTGAGTTCCAAGTAGTATAGCATAGGAAACGACGTGTTTCTATCGATGTCTTCCATACTCTCCTTTCTTCGCTCGCGTTGCACGGCTCCCGTTGCCGCTATGCTTAGCATGGTGGTTGTCCTCCTCTTCTTCGGAGGAATTCTCGCCGTCACCCACAATCCGCTTTCGCTTGATGATGGATTACGGCATTTTGTTATGGCGAAGGAACAACTGCGTCTTGGGATTGGCGCGGTGACATGGAGCCGATATTTCTTTTTGACGTACTTCATCCACCACGCTGTTGATCCATGGTTCTTGGCGAATCTTTCGTACGTACCGTTTACGTTTTTCACAAGCAGTGTTGCCGGTATTAAAGCGGCCACGTTTGCATTTTTGTGCGTGCTCGCTTTTTCCTTCTCGCTCTTTCTCCGTCGTTTTCCCGTAACGCCATTCTTCACTGCGCTCATTATTTTTCTCTTTTTCTTCGGCAGCGATACATTTGGGTTCCGGCTCATGCTTGGTCGGCCGTTTGTTCTTGTCTCTGCACTCATGCTCTTTGTGCTGCACGCGCTCATCACAAGACGATGGCTTCTCCTGGCTGTTCTCCTTGCACTTTCCACGCTCTTTTCCCATCTCTTCATTTTCCCCTTTGGCATCGCCGTGATCGGGTCTCTCTGGTGGTTATTTATTTGCCGAAATCCTCGCAGCGTCTGCGCATCGGTTTTTGCGACCATGGGAGGAATGACTACAGGCATCATTCTCCATCCGCAGAGCAGAGAATATGTCCTGTGGATGAAGAACATTTTTTTTGTCGTACCGTTTTCAAAAGAGCTTGATCTTGGAGGCGAAATTTATAGCGGTCTTGGATTTGCGGATGCCGGCGTCTACCTTCTTCTCATTTCGTGCATTCTGCTCATTTTTCTCCTCGCAGTTCGCCAGGAGCTTGCAAACGCACTCCATCGTCGTCCGGAAATTATTCTCCTTGGCGTCCTCGCACTGCTTTTCTTTGCTGCGTACCTCCTCTGGGTTCGTGCAATCGATCTCTTCTGGCCGATGGGAGTCATTCTTCTCCTTTCGCTTGTGAGTGCCACTGATGGCGCTATGCAGGATGCCAAGCGCTTTCTTTTTTCGAAACAGTTTCCGCTCGGCATACGTGCCATGCATGTCGTTATTGTTCTCTTCGTCATCACATCGGCGCATCATCTTTGGCTCTTTGTGGGTAATGATGATCGGCGATCCGTTGCATCATTTTCTGCAATCAATGCTGTTCCTGCAGGGAGTACTGTGTTCAATGCGGATTGGGAATACTTCCCTGTCCTCTTCTTTCTCCGTTCAGATCTCCTCTACGCGCGCGGCATGGATCCAACGCACGACGAACTCCCCGTGCGTTCGCTCATTGCCAAGCTCCACGAAGCAAAATTTCTTCCGAAGGAAACTCTGTTTTCCCGCGAATGGTTTACAGAGCTTTGGAGCCGCGTGGATATGAAGCAGCTTGGCATTCGTCGTATGGGAGAAAAAGACGTCGATGCCGATGCGTGGCTTATGGAACTCCGCAGCATTGCTCAGCCTCAATACCTTGCGCTTTACCGAGGCGCACATCCGCGCCTCATTCAATCGCTCACAACAAGTAGCGGTGCCACTCTGTTTTCGGAGAGCAGAGCGATGATTATTTTTTCGCTTCATCCATCAACGAATACTCGCTGATGGAATTTTCATTCTTCTTCTTTTAAGAAATGCGAGGACTTCTTCCGGATCAAAGAACGTGATGTAACAAGCAATCATCGCATAGAACCACCAGATTGCAGCGAGGAAGAGCGAAATGCCGAGGTGGAAAACGATGCCTCCGCCCATGAACCAGAGCCTTGTTTTCCTGTGCCAGAGGCCAAAAGGGAGCGCGAGCTCGAATGCTTTCACGATGAACACCATCGCATCAAACACCCACAGAGGGGGAGAGAGCGAAAGGAAGAAGAATGCAACCGGCGTTGCCCACATGTTTTGGAACGAGAGAAAAAGCATCGAACCATTCTGCCAATCCGGCAGCCACAATTTTTGTAAGCCAACGCCAAGGTAGGTTGCCGTGATTTGGAGCGCGATGATACGCTGAAAAAAAATCGAGATCGGTTCCCATGCAAAGAATGATCCATGCTTCATCAGCATATCGATCGAAAATGTTTTCCCGGATTCCGCGAAGATGAAGAGAAATGAAAAGAAGAGGAATAATCGGTTATACGATGTCCCCATGTGGTGGTACGAGAGGTTGAATTCATAGAGGAAAAACAGAAATGCAATTACCGCACTCAGCCGTGTGCGGAATCCAAATGTGAATGTGATGAGCGATGCAATGTGAAGGCTCAGAATCATGAATGAAAATCCGGGCGAGAGGGGAGTGAGGACACTCTGCAGGAACGAAACTCCCGGGATAGTGCCAAAGTGGATTGTGTAATCGTACGGAATCACGAGGCCACTCGTCGAAAACAGAAGATCGGCATATGGCAGCCGTAAGCCAAAATAGAGGAGCATCCACAGGCCAAAGAGAATACGCAGTATCGCGAGTGCGTGCGGCGGTCCTGATCGAAACCACCATACATTCCATAGCCGATGAAAATTCTGAAGTGTCATCATGGAATCGTGACAATGGGATATTTCACAATGCTCTCGGAGGTGCGGAGAGCATCCCATCCGAGCGCTGATTTTGGCCACTCTTCCCATGTTAGTCGGATCGATTCGTACGCATTTCCCTTTCTCTCTTCCAATGCACGGAGCTTCGCCGCAAGCTCCGCATACTTTTGCTTATGGATATCGTTCCCGAGGAACGAAAAGCTCCGCATCCTCCTATACATAATTTTGTTCCCCCGAATCATCGGATAATACGGCTCAAGATTAATCGTGTGCCATGTTCCATCACGTAACCCCTCTGCCAAAAGATCTGCGTTATAGCTCGTTGTACCTTGATACGGCGCCATCATGCCGTAGTGGTAGTGGAGCACTGGCCATGGAATAAACGGGAGAAACTGAGTCCTCGTCATGGTGTATGCAAGGGCATACGTCGTCATCACAAGGAAATAGAGGAGGAAGAGTTGGGCGAGAATTTTCTTCATAAGATTTAGGTGAGTGTATACTTTTGGATAGAGCGTCTCTAGTATCCGTTCTTTATCATGTCCTTCGCCATTCCTCGCTACGCTCGGAATGCTCAGGACATAGGATCTTCGGGCTCATGCTTCGTCCGGCTTCGCTACGCTCCGCCGAACTCGCATTCGCCTCGAATTCACCTATGGGGCTGTAGCTCAGTTGGTAGAGCGCGTCGTTCGCAATGACGAGGCCAGGGGTTCGATTCCCCTCAGCTCCACCATTCATGACTAACTTCACACTGAAATGCATGAAGTGCACCCCGAACGAACTCCGTGGCATTTACGACGATTTCGCTACACGTTACGACCGTCATATCATGTGGCTGGAACGTATCGCTGGACTACGAAATATGCGTCAAAAGCTTTTTCAGCAAGCATGTGGTGATGTTCTAGATGTAGCGACAGGAACAGGTGCCAATTACGAATTTTTTCCGGCTTCATGCAACGTTACAGGCGTCGATTTGAGCACACAGATGTTAGAAGTTGCGAAAGGTAGGGCTAATACACTGGGGAGAACAATTCATCTGCAGCCAATGAATGCGGAGCGGCTTGAGTATCCTACTGAATCGTTTGATACAGTTGCTTCGGGTCTATCGCTTTGCACCATTCCTGATCCTGTTCGCGCGTTGCAAGAAATGTCGAGGGTATGTAAGAAGGATGGAAAGATTTTGCTGCTTGAACATGGGCCGAGTGACTGGGCGGTTATTGCAGTAGCACAGGAGCTTTTTGTTGGTGAATGGCATGTACGGAAATTTGGTTGTCATTGGGATCGAGAACCTCAACAGCTAATAAAACAAGCCGGACTGACCATTCGATCACATCGTCGACATTTTTTTGGAATGCTCCATGCAATAGAGGCGATGAAGTGAGAATGTCCATTCACTTAATCCCAACAGAAATGAGGACCAACAACTTCACCTGTCCGCTCAACAATCCAAAAACTGATTGGGCGCTGGAGACTATCGGCAGATGGATTTTCCTCCCCCGAGAATTCCTTTAATTGTGCGATCTCATTTGGAGACATCATGTCAGCAATGGGTTTTCCATTCTGAGTCGTAGTGATGTGAAATGCAGAATCAATGGGCATACAAAATGATCCTCCCATTTCTCGCCAGTCAGCCTGTATTTCAACATTGCTTAACGATGATTGTACTCGTCCTGCGATTGCTACTAACGCTCGAACTGGCAATGCAGATGCGTATTTTTCAAATTCAACGGGTACCTTCAATCTTCCTGCATCTTTTACATACGCAGCCGGATTCTTTACTGGCCAGGTGTTCATAGCATTTTTTGCTACCGTCTCTTCGGAAAAGGGACCGAGGACAACCGCGTAAAGATTCGGACTCAGTGCGCTCGTGAAATCTGTTGGCAAGACCCATGCGCCAAAATCTCGCGCACTGTTATTCGCTGCACTCTTGTCCTTACCAGTGGAGAGGATTGCAAAGTAGTTGTGTTCATTCTCTCTGAAAAGATTTTTGAGATTCTGCAGCTTTTCGTTCGCAATCTTTTCGCTGGAAGCAGAACTACTGCTTGAAGCGGCAGCCACTGCAATTACTGATGAGGAACTTTGTCTTTCTGCGAGTACATCACGAGGAATGACTTCCTCTCTAGGAGAGCACCCCGCAAGCGTTATGCCAAATACTAAATTCGCTATGAGAAAACGTTTCATGGTGAGATAGTAGTCTCATGTAAGTCATAAGTGTAATTTAAAACTCATATTGAATGCTCCACCAGACACAAAATATTGATATGATAGTGAAGAGATATGGCTATTAATCTTGCATTTTATGAAGAAATACTTGGCGAGGTCACTTTTTCTGATGTTGGGATATTTGCTGCAGAAGAGCATGTAAGCTCCTTTGCAGGAGATGTATTAGTAGTCGATGCAGGGGTCACTTCTCGATTCAAACATCTGATTCGTGAGGAAGATGTGGCTGAGCTACGAGAATGTTGCCGTAGAGGACCTCCAAAAATTCTTGAGCAACTATCGCAAAACACGTTAAGCGCATCTGCGAGAGAGATCGCTCTGCAGCGCCTTGCAACTCTCAGAGTCCTGGCTCATTGCTTGCGTCGAGAATTTAGATTAATTGTTCGATAAACAACCACCTTTATTTCTACCTAGGGGCAGACAATTTACTGGCCTTCGATGAGACTTCACTCCCCGTTCGACCCCGAGCTCACGGTTGAGGGGTGGTAAACCATTCGACTCGAATCGCGAATTCGCTCTATTTCACTCCATTCATGAGTATTTTGTGTAGCAAGCCAATGCTTGCTATAGAATGATGCGCATGATTCGATTCATAAGAGTCATCCTCGGCAGCATCTGGAATTTTATTTGCATGATTTTCACAGGCGGTAAGTATGGTACGTCTGTGCCCAGCAAATATTCGTATACATATTCCAAATACCAAGAACAAAGAAGAAAAGATTTCGCAAAATTTGGGACACATTCTTGTAAAATCTGCAGCACAAAGATCCCCGGGAACAGGAGTTACTGTGGGGCATGTTTTCATAGCTACAAGAAGAGATAGAACCTCGGCGTCGATGAGCTATCTATCGTATTGATGCATATGAGTAGAGATGCACAACCCGACTTTGGTACGCGGAGAATTGTGACGCAGCTCACATTTGAACAAAATTTGTATTCATGAGTCTATGGGGAGGTGCATAGGCGGTATAATCCGCATACTTTCCTCACCATCAATCTATGAAGTACGCACTCCTACTCTTTACTGTGTTTACCGTGTCTCTGCTTTCTGCCTGCAGTAGAGGAGAAACGCCCACTCCCGATCAAACGCAATCGAGCAATTCATCGGTGCCGCAACCTCCACTCAATGAGGAGGATCTTGTAACAAAGAATGTCACGTACACGGGTATTTTGGAGAAGGGAGGGGTGACGATTTACCAAGAGGGGAGCCACAGGCTGATGCTAGCGGATGGCAAGATGGTGCTCCTTGATCCAATGGAAGGAACGCCTGCAATGCTTGATCTGTATGCCGAAAAACTTGTGCGCGTGCAGGGGGATGTAAAGCCGACTGTGGAAGCCGGAGGTACGCTCATGATGGTGAAGGAAATTCAGTGGATCCGCAGAGAGAAGGATGAAAATGGAGTAGAGCAAGAAGCGCTCCGCGTGCTCTGTGGTGGAGAGAGCGGTGTTCAATGTCCGGAGGGTTTCTCTTGTGCTCTTTCGGAAGAAGGCCCCGGCATTTGTGAAGTGAGTGCTTCGTCTGCATCATCCGATACATCATCGTCATCCGCATCGTCGACTTCGTCCTCGTCCTCATCTTCTATCACTTCATCTTCATTGAGTTCAACGAGTGCATCCTCTGTCAGTACATCATCCTCAACAAGCTCGTCCTCATCGTCCGTGAGTTCTGTATCGAGTTCTGCGGGCACATCGTCGAGCGCTGCAAGCGGGAATTATACACAATCAGTTACGTTGATGCTCGACGAGGATTACGCGCCGGAGCGCTGGACGCAGGAATACTGCTCGGCGCATGTTGGATTCTGCGTTCCTGTGCACAAGAACTGGTATTACAAATCCTTCGGGGCGCTCTCGAGCATCCTCTGGCATGTGGAAATTGGCGCCGTGAATGTGGATCAGATGGGCGATGGGCCGATTGCTGTAGAGCTTAAATCCGGCGATCTTGCAGGACTCAGTCTTGGCAATGGCGATATTCGGATCATCGGCGATCGCGTGATTGGGTACCGAGGCTTTACCGAGAACCGACACTTCGAAATCTCCGGTCCCAAGGAACTTCGTGAGCCCGTGGAGTACGTCACAAAAAACCTCACGCTCGTTTCGGGAGGAGGGTGAAGCTCCGTTTCACCACATCTCGCTGACATCGGTTTTCCCAACGAAGATCGTGGATTCCTCCGTTGCGCCACTCCGTTCCAATGCTTTTTTAAGTCCGATGCGTTCGCAGATATCGCGGAATCGTTGCACGCCGCCGAAACTTTCCCAGTTCGTCATGGCAGCGATTTGTTCGATCCTGCTTCCGGAGACATGGAAAACTCCGTCCGATACATCGATCGTGAATGCATCGGTGCGCGTGTCATCGATGTGGGGGTGGAGCACGGGGATTGATTTCTCCACAGGAGATACCGCTTCTCTCATTTTTCGTTCCTCGAGGACGACATGCAGTAACGCATTGAGGAAATCCTGTATGCCATAGAGCGTTGCTGAGGAGATAATGGCGAAGACCGGAATGTCATTTTGCTTCAACTCTTCCACGAAGATACTCGCATCATTTTGAATCAGATCAACTTTATTCAGAATCACGAGTTCGCGCTTCTTCGCGAGAGTGGGGGAGTAGGATTGCAGCTCTTTGCGGATGATGCGGTAATCCTCCACGATATTTTCTCTGCTGATATCAAGTACATGGACGAGCGCACCGCAGCGTTCGATGTGCCGCAGAAACGTATCACCGAGGCCTTTTCCCTCGCTCGCGCCCTCGATGAGCCCCGGGACATCGCAGGCGATGAAGCTTCGATCGTGGACGGTGACGACTCCAAGATTTGGAACGAGTGTCGTGAACGGATAGTCTGCGATCTTCGGCTTTGCGGCACTGATGACGGAAATGATGGTCGATTTGCCCACACTCGGGAATCCAATGATGCCGACCTCCGCTACGAGTTTTAGGGTGAGGTGGAGCATCTTCGTTTCCCCGGGTTCACCCATTTCCGCAAAATCAGGTGCCTGCCGGATGCTCGTTGCAAAGTGCGCATTGCCGTAGCCGCCGCGTCCTCCACGCGCAATCTTCAGGCTTTCGCCTTCGTGCGTCAGATCAGCGATGATTGTTCCGCTTTCCGCATCTGCGATAATGGTGCCGGGCGGCACGCGCAACACAAGATCTTCTCCTCGTTTCCCTGCGCGACGATTTCTTCCTCCGCCTTCGCCATCCTCTGCTTGGAACACTTTCACTTCGGAAAAGTTTGTAAGCGTATCCGTTTGGTTATCGGCAAGGAAGAGCACATTGCCGCCATTTCCCCCATCGCCTCCCCATGGGCCGCCGCGGGGCACATACTTCTCCTTCCGCCACGAAACGAGGCCTTTGCCGCCCTTTCCTCCATGCACGGTGATGGTGGCTTCGTCGAGGAACATAGGAAAATGAAAGAGAAGAGGAGAAGATCAAGAAGATGAGAGGAGGGTATCAGGTTCTTAGGTTTCTTTCTTCCGAATCCAGTGCTTCTTTACGAGTGGCAGCGTTTGGAGAGAGAGGATGAAGCCGACAACCGGAACAAACGCATTCAGAAACGGCTGAGGAATATCTGTGAGGAAGAGAAAGAGAGCGGCAAAACCGTACGTCATAGCACCAAGAGTGATCATCCGCGTTAAACTCCTCTCCCACGCCTTTTCGGCTTCGACGCGGCGATTGCGTTGCTCGATAGCGTGGAGGCGTTGGTTGATATCTGGGTCATTCATAGTGATGAAATGTGTGTGGTGCCGAGAGAGGGAATCGAACCCTCACACCTTGTGGGTACACGATTTTGAGTCGTGCGCGTCTACCAATTCCGCCATCTCGGCGACGAAAACATTGTACGTCGTAGGGGCGTAGCATGCTACGCCCCTACTATCTTGAAGAATTCCGTGAATGGCAGCGTATTCACCACATCACCCTTCTCTAGCCACCCCCTCCTTGCCTGCAGTATCCCAAAGCGATAATCAAATCCTTTGGTTGAATGCGCATCCGATCCCATCACGATTTTTACGCCCAATTCTTTCGCACGACGCAGATGTACATCCGGGAGATCGAGGCGTTCGTGCGATGTATTGAGCTCGATCCAGACATTGTTCGCTTTGGCTGCGTTCAGCACCGCATCCACATCAAACTCGATCCCCGGGCGCTTCCCAAGGATGCGTGTTGTCGGGTGTCCCAGAGCATGGACATACGGGTTTTCGCATGCGCGGATGAGGCGAGCGGTATTTTGCTCCCGCGAATCGTGAAAATTTTGGTGGATCGACGCAATCACAAAGTCGAGTTGCTGTAAAAGTTCATCCGGTAAATACAAACCCCCGTCGCGAAGAATATCCACCTCGGATCCTGCGAGAATATGGATGCCGGAAAATTTTTTTCGCGCATGCTCAATTTTTTTCAAATACTCTTCCAATGATCGGTGCGTATCTTTGATTCCCTTCACCATACCCATTGGTGATGCGTGATCTGTGATTGCGATGTATTCCAAGCCTCGCTCCTTTGCTGCTTTCACCATTTCCTCGATCGAGGCTGCGCCATCGCTTACGGTGCTATGCATGTGGAGATCGCTGCGGAGATCACGTTCCTCGATCAAATGAGGAAGTTTCCCGGCTTCTGCCGCCTCAATTTCTCCTCGATCTTCCCGAAGTTCCGGAGCGATAAAGGAGAGCCCAAGCGCTTTGTACACATCTTCCTCCGTTTCCGAAGCGATGAGTTTCCCCTTCTTTTTCGCAGTTCCCTTGTGCACCCCATATTCCGAAATCGTGAGTCCCTTTTTGATACCGATTCTGCGAATATGGACATTGTGATCTTTACTCCCCGTAAAGTAGTGGAGCGCGGCACCGAAGACTTCCTCCTCCACTACGCGAAGATCCGCATCGAGTCCCGCCTTCAAAAAAACTGTGGATTTCGTCTCTCCCTTTGCAGTAACGCTTTCAACCACAGGGAGATTGCAGAACACCTCCATCACCTTCTTCGCCTTGCTACTCGCAACGAGGAAATCGAGATCGCCAACGGTCTCTCTTCCCCGCCGAAGACTTCCTGCAACTTCGATCTTCGTGCAGAGCTTTGTAGCGCGGAGCGCATCCACGATGCCTTGCGCGAGGCTCCACACTTCACCAATCGGAAGTCTTCCCGACATCCGGCTCCGCTGATCGACACCACGTAAAAGATTAATTACAGATTTCTCGCCCCAGCCGGGGAGCTTTGCAATCTTTCCGCTTTCCGCAAGCTTTACGAGCTCTGCGATGCTCTTCACTTTGAATTTTTCCCAGAGCTGTTTTGTTTTCTTTGGTCCTACGCCTTCGATTTCCATAATCTCGAGCAGACCCTTTGGCACTTTCTTCTCGATTTGAGTCAGGTAGGGGAGTTTGCCCGTTGTCACCATCTCCTCAATCTTTTCTGCAAGATCTTTCCCGATGCCGGGGAGCGAAAGAAGCTCCTTTTTGCCACCGGATTCGTACATCTTCTTCAGATCCGTTGGCAAATTCTCCACCATCATCGCTGCACGCTCATACGCTCGCACGCGAAACGGATTTTCATTCTTCAAATCGAGGATGAGCGCGATCCGTGCGAACACTGCTGCGATTTCGGCGTTGGTCATGGAAGGATTGTACCTTGCATGTCACGCTGAGGACTTACGTCACCACCTCCTCCAATCGCCCTTCTTGTACCGCTTGTTTAATCTCCTTCGCAATTCTCTCTCCATAACTCATCGGTTCGCCATGGAGGTACATCGAATACGGCGTGAATTTGGTTCCGGGGGAGCCTGGAATCCTGAGCGAAACATCAAAAATGACGATGTCTTCTTTTCCTTCCTCCGCAACGACTGCGCCCTGCAGAGCAAATGGACCGATGATGCCTTTTCCGCCTGTGCTGAGCCCCGTCGAAGCATCCATCTTCTTAGTTGCAGCAACAAATTTTTCCCCGAGCTCAAATGCTTTTTCGAGCAGAGACTCCTTCACAGTGACTGCGATGTGGCCGGTTTCGATCCGTTTTACATCAAATGTTTCTCGGATGATGGTTTGTTCGTGTGCCGTGAGATGTATAAATCCATCGAGATTCGTTTGGCGTCGCATATCTGTTCCCATGAGTTCCAATTCTCCAGAAAGAGGGGAGTAGAAATAGTTAAAATTGATCTGTGCACCGAGGATATATTCTTCGATCGGTGCCTTTCGCCAGTTTGGGGAAACTTTTCCTTCTTTCTCCAATTTTGATCCAATGGAATCGTATTGTCCTGCCGTTGGTACAAAGAAAAAAGCTCGCTCATAACCTCTTTGAACTTCTTGAGCCTTCACAATCACTGGCCGATCAATTTCCTCAGGTTTCGAGAAAAGTTTTGGAGTTCTGATTCCAGCATCACGGAGTAAATGATACTGGTTGTACTTTTGATCGCGTTCCTCGATTTTCACATACGTTCGGTTTCCAAAAATCGGAACGGTGAACTCATTTTCAATTTTTGCGTAATCGCTCATGTATACCCAAAAGTAGCGATTCTGGATGAAGATCGTATTCATTGAGCGGAGCTTTTGTACAATGTCTGCCTTCAAAACATCTTCGAACGCATCCACGACAATGGTTTCATCGACACAGCCTCTGCCATCATGAGTTTTGTAATATTTCACATAAGTTTTCTCTCTACCCTTTCTCGCGACGCACACCGTCTTCAACCTTTCCTTTTTTGCTCCGTGGCAACAATCAAGTGCGCTGTGCCCGCCAAGGACGCCAATCGTAAGGTTCGATTGATCGTAGCCTTTGAGGAGATCAGCAACATTCATGAGTTTGTATGAGGACATTACCCTGTTCTCTGTAGAACCTGAATTATCGCAGAAATTCTCTAAGTTGCAATAACATAAATTATGTATTATAGTAATAATCATGGATAAGGTTCCTAAAACGGATCCCAATGATATTTTTCGGCGTTTTGCTGTGGAGCGATGGTTGGAAGAAAACTTAAATATAGGTGCGTCCAATTGTATCGCCACGCTCGATGAGAGCATGGTTGCGCGCATTCTTCAAGAAGGGCCGAAAGCCATTCGTGCAATTTTGAAGGAGCCCCGATGGGGGAATCGTAAAAATGATGGAGGTGTGCTGTATACCTCGCTTCAAAATGCGCTCAAAAGCGTCGCACAAGAATCCAATGATCCTCTTTATCACGCCCCGTGGCAGGAGGAGAATTTTACCAATACGCCACTCGAGGTAGGGGAAGAACAGTTCTCCACTGAACAATCGATGGAACATGTCGGGCCCATTGATCATGCGGTTGATTCTTTTAAAGAACTGTTGATGCAATTATCGGATGCACAGGTGACACCCGAATTTGTTGAGCGCTCTTTTCAGTTATTCAAAGACGAATGTATCCGTCTGAATCCAAACTATATTTTTCGTTTTGATCTTACAGAGGCACGCAGAAGACTTCTGCGTGGAGATCCTACGCCATTAAAAGTCCTTATCTTTGAGTTTAATGAGCAGATTTGCTACCCGTCAAATAGGGTGTATACCCCTATTACCATTGGGCCGAATGAACTCTTAGTAGAATATTATGATGCGAGTATTTATGGGCATTGGAGGAAACATGTAACACCCACAGGACAGATCGGTTTTTCGGCCAGTGTAAGCAGAAAAAGGGGAAGGAACGATAACTGTGTACAGTCTGCAATGACGATGGGGAATCGTTTTTTTCTTGAAGATGCAGAATTACGAGTCGATAGTGATGATCATTATAAGATGATACAGACGAGCACCGAACAGAATCCATGTTGGTATGCTCTTCGGTCATATTTTCGTGCTCGTAATATTAACGCCGATCAGTATTTTCAATTCTTGGAGCAATTTCGAATAATATTTGAAGAACGTGAGCATCTCTACGATCAGAGCTGTATTGAGTTATATAAGGAACAGCATCCGAACAAAGAGCAGTATGCGGCAACGACAGATGTGCTCATCGCATCGCGGGGCGGCTCACTCACAAATTTGTGGAAGCAAAAACAGAATACGGACTTCAAGTACATTATGGAGAATATTACTACTGAGTTTGTGGGACAATTAGGTGGACTCATCCATAATATGCAGGCTTTCATCAAACGTGGAGAGATGGCTATGGCATTTGCTGCGTTCCTGAATTATTTGGGTCTGATGTGTGATAGCACTTCGTTGAAACAGGAGATCGTGATGCGGTGTGACGATAAACAGCAGGCGGAAGACAAAATAGCGAATATACCGAATGGGGCATATATGTTTGTCGGAGAGATACTCATTCATGATCTTGATAGTAGCGGCTCGACATTTAATATTTTAAGTCGTTGCCAGCAGGGCAGTGACGAACACCCTGCACACGTTGCTTTGCGACTTCTTGAGGAAGTCTATGCAAAAAATTCACACTCTCTCGAAGAGAGAAAGAAGCTTTTGAACATTGAATAAGGGAGAACTAGCCAAGGATTTCCGCAATACGACCCAACTCAATCGCCTGTTTAATATCTCTTGCCATTCTCCTCCCCGTACTCATCGGCACATCGTACTTGAGTGCGGTGTAAGGGGAGCCCTCAATATACGGATTTGTGCCGGCAACAATCCTTGCCGAAATTTCGAAGACGAAGATTTGCAGCTTCCTCGTCACAATGCATTCGAGGCAGAACGGACCAAAGAGCCCTTTTGTTCCTGTCACTTCGCGGCTGGTGTTAACCACGCGATCACCCATGTCGAACATTTCGGGCAGGAGTGATTCGCGGACGACCACGGGAATATTGCCGACGATCGTATAACTTGTGTGAATATTCGCTGCGAGTTGATCCTCCGCTTTGATTCTTCCAATAGAATCTGCATTTGATTCGTAGCGTTTATCAAATCCCATGATTTCGAGCTCTCCCGTGATGGGGGAGTAGAAGTAATGGATGTACAGCGGTACGCCTATAATGTATTCCTGCAAAACGAAATCAGTCTCGTTCGGGTATTTGCGGTTCTTCACCTCGTAGAACTGTTCCGCATTTTTGGCGATGAAGTAGCCAAAACCGCCGCCTGCGCCGTGAAACTTCACAATCACGGCTTTGTCGATGTCCTCCGGCTTTTCGTGAACTTTCGGGAGCAAGAGTCCGGCCTTTTCCATCCACACACGTTCCATTTTTCGATTCGATTCCCATTCCAGTATTTCCTTCGTGCCGTAGTACATCACGTTCATATTTTTGACACGATCGTGGCCCATGTAGGCGATGAACGATCCATGCGGGATGATGATGGCGTTCCTCTTGCGAAGTTCTGCTTCCAACGTTTCATCCCACGCATTCCATTCATCCACCATTAAAATTTCATCCGCAACGCCGTAGCTCTTGTACGGACGTTCGCATCCTTTTTTACAGATCACAAGATTCCGCATGCCTTCGTCCCGCGCACCCTTCAAAATCTGGAGGGCGCTATGGCTCCCGAGCGTCGCGATCGTGAAATCTTTCGGATTCGTGGAAGCCGGCGGAATGAGTCCGGATTTCATGGTATTTCGGTAAATGTACCAGAATTGGCTTTGAACGCAAGAGAAACAAATGAAGGGTCGTAGGGGCGTAGCACGTTACGCCCTTACAGTATGGCGTATGCGCATCATTTCCCTTTCCCCTGCCGTCACCGAAATCCTCTTTGCACTGAAGAAGCAAAACCTCATCGTTGCGCGCGATCAATTCAGTAATTTTCCAGAAGAAACAAAAGACATTCCAAAAATTCAGGGACATCAAACAATTGATCTCGGTGAACTCAAAATCTATCAACCCGATCTCATCTTCACTTCCACAATCATCCAGAAGCGACTTGCGGAGGAAATTCGTGCAGCCGGATTCCAGTGCATTCACCAAGATCCTCGATCGCTCAATGCCATCTATCAATCGATCCAAGAGATCGGAACGCTTCTCGATTGCGAGGCCGATGCGTGCGCACTTTGCGAAAAGATGAGGCAGGGGATGAACGAGGTAAAAAAGCGTGCACAGAATCTTCCGCGAAGGCCAAGGCTTTACATCGAAGAATGGCCTGCTTTAGAGAATAAGTCGGGCGGGCATGATCTGCCGTATGCCTCAGGTAACTGGGTTCCGGAAGTTGCACGAGTTGCGGGAGGGGAACAATTCCCGATTCCCGTTGGGGCATTAAGTCCCAAGGTAACTCTCGAGCAAATTCAACAGTGGAATCCCGAATTCGTCATTCTTTCGATCTGCGGAGCAGGAGCACTTGCAGATCCATCACTCATCACAAAGCGACCGAGGTGGGAGTCGCTTGAAGCGATACAGAAGGGGAGAATAAAAGTAATCGATGATTCACTCCTCAATCGACCGGGGCCGCGTCTCGTAGAAGGAGCGCAGAGGCTGTATGCGTGGATCTTCGAGATGTTGCATTAGGAGAGGGTATCGTGCCCGTACATATGGCGCGATAGTTCAAAACGTCGGCGCTCAATTTCTCTCGAAAGATTTGCGATGGGGCAGGGTCTATTCCGTGAAACCCTTTGATATGGTTCCTTCACTGCGCACGCAACGCCGTAGGCCATATTAAATCCGCTTGCGAGGAGAAGCGTGTCAATTTCTGATTGAGTACAACCATTTGCAGTTGCAAGTGTGATCACTTGCCAGCAGCGCTTTGATCTCTGAATGAGCAATTCTTCCGCAAGTGTACCGCGTGGTTCTATCTGAATAGCGAGATCGAGGTTGTACAGGATTTGAGTCTGTGCAGATTCCGGCAACCTATCAATAACCGAAAGCGGCGAATGGTACATGTTCCAAAGTATAGACCCGGTTGTCTAGTTATACATTTCCGTGACGCTCTCGCCCTTCATAATGTTTCCAATGACTCTCGCGAGCATCGGAGCAATGCTTAAGACTGTGAGGCTTGGGAAGATTTTTCCTTCCAGCGGAAGAGAATCGGAGACCACGACTTCTTTGAATGTGGCATCCGTCAGCTTCTTCACCGCAGATCCCGAGAAAATCGCATGGGTGGCAACCACGTAGACATCCTTATTTACGCCGTTTTGGATCAATGCTTCCTTCGCGGCGCAGATCGATCCCGCTGTGTCGATCATGTCGTCGTAGATGATGGCGGTTTTCCCATTGATCTCTCCTACAACGTGCAGAATTGACGCTTCGTTATGCCGTGGACGCGTCTTATGCATTACGGCGAGATCTGCGCCGACACTATCGGCAAAGATCTTTGCTGCCTTTGTTCCACCTGCATCTGGCGATACGACGACGAGATCCTTTAAATTCTTCTTTGTAAAATACTCTGCAAACAGTTTGTGCGATTTAAGCGCATCCATCGGCACATCCGAAAATCCTTGGATCTGATCGGTGTGGAGTGCAAGTGTGATGACGTGATTTGCACCCGCTGTGACTAAAAGATCACAGATGAGTTTTGCAGAGATCGGTTCGCGGGGTTTACTCACTCTATCCTGCCGTGCGTAGGGGAAGTGAGGAATCACGAGGTGGATTGATTTTGCAAAACCGAGCTTAGCCGCTTGGCACATGAGGCAAAGCTCGATGATGTCGCTATCTGTTACCTCCGATCCTGTTTGAATAATAAAGACGTCTTGTCCCCGGACAGACTCCTCGTACCTCACATACTGTTCCCCGCAGGAAAAGGTCTGGAGCTCCACTTTTCCAAGCTCCATTCCAAGCTCCTTTGCGATTGCTTCAGCCAGCGTACGGTGGGAGGAACCCGAGAAGAGCTTCATTACCCCTATTCTACCATAGAATAGATTCTTTGACATTCATGCTAGCATGGCTTCTATGGTTGATGGCAGAGAACACCTTCGGGAGGCACTTGATGAACTGACGGAGATTGTGGATATTGCGATAGAGAAAGTAAGAGGTGGTGAAGAGCTCACTTTGATCGAATTACGGGCGCTTGAGAGGGAATCTGCTGAGAGAGGAGGAGGATTTTGCGGTAATAATCCGGAGCACATACAGCAGTTGCGTGCACTTCTCATCGCACAACAAGTGACGCGCACGCGCACTAGTTTTGCGCAAAACGTAGTTGATGATGCTTTGGATGGAAATTCGACTAGATTAGGAGCAAGGAGCCAAAGTTTCCGTACGCGGAAAAATCCGTATTCAAATCAATTTATGCCAAAGTCTCCCGACCGTCGGTGGAACCAGATCAGGAGAGGATGATCAGTTGCCCTGCTGCGAGGGCAATTTTGCGTACTCCTCCCGCGTGAAGAGGAGAAAAATGATCGGAAGAATACCCATGGAATTGATGAGTAAGAGCGAAACAAACCAGGATTTCTTCCCCAACCGTGCAGCGCGCCACATGCCCCAACCTTTGAGTACCGTATCGAAGATGACGAAGAGAAAAATTCCTCCCATGAGCGCGCTCATGTTGTAGGCTCCCATCACAAAATCGGAGTTTTCGCCGAGGATTTGGAACGCATCCATCACGACGAATGAATTCTATCATATGTTCTCTTCGAGCGATCTGCTTCGTATCTGGCTCGAAGAGAATGCTATATCAACTTTTTCCGCACCTCGACGAATGGCTTTGGGAGTGGAGCCTCGACCACGAGGTGTACTCCCGTGATTGGGTGGACGCATTCGACTCGCGCAGCATGGAGGAAGAATCGGCGGAACTTGAGCTCCCTCGTAAAGAGGCGATTGAATTTTCGATCCCCATATTCCTCATCCAAGAGCAGGGGATGTTTGATTGCTGCAAAATGCCTGCGGATCTGATGATGGCGGCCGGATTCGATTTCCGCTTCCACATCCGTTGCATGCGTAAATCGTTGGACGACGCGGTATTTTGTAACCGCCGGTATTTTCTCCGGGGATCCGCGAGAGGGGAGTGGAACGGCGATCTCTCCGGCGTCCGAATGTATTTTCCCGAGCACGAGTGCACGGTAGATCTTCTTCCATCCCACGAATTTCGCGCCGATCACTTTTTCGTACGCCTCTTTACTTTTTGCGAAGACCACCACACCCGATGTTTCGAAATCGAGGCGATGAATCGGACGCAATCCGGGATATTCCTTCTTTAGAAAATCGAGAAGGGGGAGTTTTTCCGTTTTGCCGCTGCCCTTTACCACCAGTTCCCCGGCGAGTTTATTGATGGCAAGAAGGTGAATATCCTCGTAGAGGATTCGGTCGCGGGAGATCGGCATGGGAGAGAGGATACCTGCAGTTTAACCTTTTCCTCCCAAAGCGCGCGCATCATTCGCCATTTTTTCTGCAGTCTGCCGTACTTGGTCGATAATGGTGCCGATATCAGGATTAATCTGCTGTGCCTCCTGTGCAAGGCTCCATGCGGCTTTAGCGGCGGTGACGGTGGCATCAAAGTTCTGTTCAAGACCGGCGAGGTAACCAAGAACCAGTTGCTGGAACGCCTGCGAAATCTTTACGGCTCCGCGCGTTACCGGCGAATCCGATCGTTGCATGTGGGCGCCTCGTGCCGCAAGAATGCTGCGAGTGGCGGCGCGGCTTGCAGCCGCTGAATCATTCCTCCCCAGTGCATCCAGAATGCGCGTAATTTCCGATTCGGCTTCGGAGAGGAGCGCCTGAGTTCTGCGCTCTTCTTGGAACATGAGGAACCGGTGCATAATGAGCGCGACATCGCCGCGAGAAAGTTCTACGCCGGGAGAGAGGTTCTCCTCTTCGTTTACCTGCGTCAGCGAATAAGCGATTGCCGTTCTCATGTGGGAGTAGTACCACTCACCCCGATCCTGAACGTCGGCGGAAAGAGGATCCTGTATTTCTCCAAATGTTGCGCTGGAATCCACGCCGTTTGCAACGAGGAGCATTTTCACAAATTCCGCCTTCAGGACGGGGCGGCTTCCTTCGAATGCGGTGCGCTTGGGTGGGCCGTCGATAAATTTAAATGCATTTACTGCAGCGGCGAGGAACGGCACATACCATGCATCCTGCGGCACATCGGTAAAGCCGATGGCAGTTTTTTTTAATTCCTCGAATGCGTCTGCGGAGATGCGTGGAGCGGCGATGATCTTCACAGCTTCTGCGCGGTTCACTTTGCGGCTTGGCTGGAACGTGCCATCGTCATATCCTCCAATAATCCCCTGTGACTTCAAATACTCTACTGCTTCGTATGCCGGGTGATCTGGGGCAACATCCGAAAATGATCGTTCCGTTTGAGCGTGTGCAGCAGTGGAAACGAGAAGCAGCGCAGCGACTCCAAGTGTTGTGATGTTTTTCATGCGAATAGCATAGCAAAAGAATCATATAGTCAACAACATCTGCATGAGGTGCTCATGGATCAAAGGTGCTTTGTCAGTATGTGTATGTACGAATGATTACTCAAGATTGCATCATGAATGCAGATACAGAGAATCATATTGTCTACAGAGCGTGCTCATGCGCAGACATAGTCGCAGATGAAAGTGATAAAACCATATTTTCCTCTCTATAGAGCCAAATAATGGTGACCAGCTTTCGTAAGACGTACAAGGTGAAGGATCAAGAAGATGCAGACAGGAAGTTGCATTATTGGTATAATGTAGTACAGAGATCTCAAATACACATCAATTCACACTAACACGTGTCAGAAATACACAAAGACAATCAACGCGCACTTCGTGCAACGCTTGCGGATATCGAGCAGTTGCTCCGTGATGCAGCGGCGCTCAATCTTGGTTCCGAAGCGCAGGAACGCCTCCGCTGGTTTGCCCATGCAATGGGAAGCGGAGGAAATGTACGCAAAACATGCGAACATTTTAATATTTCACCGTCGACGTTTACGCGGTGGGCTCTTCGGTTTGATCCTGCGGATCCTACTTCACTCGAAGAGCGATCGCGTCGTCCACGCCGCACGCGCACATCAACTGTGGCGCCGGAGATCATCGAGCATATTCGCGTGCTTCGCACAGAGGATCCCCACATGAGCCGCGAATGTATCCGTGAACGATTAATCGCGGAGAAGAGCGTAACACTCTCTGCTGCCTGCATAGGGCGCGTGATCAGGCGCCATAAATTTTTCTTTGCGGAGACACCGGCTCATTGGCTCAAGCGCACAGGGAATGATGTTGTGCACGTGTCGGAACAGAAGATCGTCGATCATGTCGTGGAGCAATGTATCTGCCGGGTGCAGGATGAGTTAACGTCGTGGGCAGCGACGCTCGAGCAGGAACGATCCTCATTACTCAATGCAAAACTCAATGAAGAACAAGGGAGGGGCAACGGTTCATCGTCTTTAGCGCTCATCGTGCTCTTTGCATCGATCGCCACGATCGGCATTTTCGGCGGGAGTGAGCATGCGTATGCGCTCGAGGGGAGTTCGTACCGTCTGTACGAGGATTTTGGTGCAGAAGCGACTGGTGGACCGCTCACAGGAACGGATCACCAGATGGAAGCGGGCCGCGAAACGAATACTAGTATGCCGCTCGCCGGCACAAGTTTTCAGATAACGAGCACGTCGCCTACGGGAAGTTCATCCTCCTCTTCATCTTCCATCAGCTCTTCAAGCAGCAGCAGCGAAAGTGGCGGAGGAGGAGGCGGCGATAGATCAGATAGGTCGAGAAGAGCGGTGCCAAGAGTTCGAAATTCTTCTTCTGCTCGTCGTGCAGATAAGGGGAGACCTACGCGAAAGCCAAGAGTAACCCCTCCGCGAACGAAGAATGCTGCACCCGCGGCGCAGGAGATCGCTCCGCCGAATATTTTCCGTTTCCAACCATCTCCGGTTTCCTTTTTCCTCTCCATGAATACGATGGAGCGACCGCCGTTTGACCGAATGGATCCTGTGAATCTTTTGGTGCAGGGTGCGTCTCGAGGATTGGTGGAGGGAAAAGTGCCGGGTTTGCTTAAGGATTCCAATGGCATTTCGACATTGGCGATTCTCATTATCGGAGCGCTCGGTGGATTCATGTTCCCGTACCGCAAGCATAAAATCATTCTCTCCTCCGGGATGCCGATTGTGCGTCTGGAATACGGTCCGCAGACGACGCGTCGCCGCCGCTTCCATCAATCGATACGGTTTGGTCTCGGTATTTTTATTCCGTTCATCGGTGTAACAAGCCGTAAAAATCATGCATGCCGCACGCCGTTCCATATTAATCCAATCTATGGACGTGGCAGGAGCTTGCCATCCTATGCAAAGAGGGGAGTGCGCCTGGATGTGATTGTTATTGCGGCACTTGCCGGTTTGTTCCTTTTCATTGGGGGGACAAAAGCATTTGCGGCAACAACCACGCCACTCACTCATACGTACCATGGGCACCTGCTCGACAGCTCCGGTGATGCGGTGACATCGGCGGTGACGATTCGCTATAGTTATTGGAAGAGCGCGGATTTTGGCGCAAGCGATTTGACTGCTACCGGTTCGATCAATACATCTGCAACGAATTATGCAAGTTGGAAGGAGGAGCACACCGTCACGCCGAATAGCGACGGATTCTTCTCTGTGGAACTTGGGAGTACGACGGCATTGCCAGCGATGAATGGCCTTCCCCTCAGTACAATTCTCAGTCTCTATTTGCAGGTGGATGTAAAAGCTTCCAGTGCTGCGGATTCCACATACGATTTGCTGGATGCCAATGCGAGTGATGCGACGAAAGACCGTTCACCCGTCCTTTCTGTACCGTTTTCGCTGAATGCAGATATGCTGGATCAGCGGGATACGGGTACAGCGAGCGGATCGATTCCTGTGCTGAAGACCGGTGGAGTTCTCCCTGTGAGCGTTATTCCAAGCGGGACAACGCAGAGCGGATTTACGCTGGATACGAATAATGCCGCAACCGGTGATATCACGCTCCAGTTCGGACAGTCGCTCGGCAAAAAACTCATCTACGATCAAAGCAATACGTGGTTTAATTTTAACGATGACCTCCGCGTGCAGGGAGATTTGACTGTGACCGGCCTCATTAACGGTGTCACGGTCTCCGCGCTGCAGAGCGCGACCGGCGCACTTAAAGTTGCAAGCGGCGGAGGACTGTCCATCACCGTGGATGCTGGAAGCTACCGTTTGCGGGGAGTCGTAACGAATTTTGCAGGACAGAGCGGGGTGGCCGTTACGGCATCTGCAACAAATTACGTCTTCTTCGGATCCGGAGGACTTACGGTTCGTACAGCGACATTCCCAAGCGACGAGAGCTATATCCCTCTTGCCGAAGTCACAACGAACGGAGTCTCTGTGACGAGTGTTGCGGATCGCCGTGCGCTTTCGAGCGATGATCGAGAGCAGACTGTTGTCCGTACCTATCATGCAGGGTTCGAGGGTGCCTCGTACCAAGGGGATGCTTCGGATAACGTGGGGCAACTCTTCGTTGATCACGATAACACGAGTGATCGCAACTACTACCGGTGGACGAGCTCGCTCGCAAGTTTGCAGGATTACGATCTTATCTTGCGCGTGACTCTTCCTGCCGACTTTGTACGCTGGAAGGATAATCCGCTTAAGCTGACCTACCGCTCGACTTCGGCTGATGCAAGTGACAGCCAATTGGATGTGTCGGTATTCGATACGAACGGTACGCCCGTATCGCTTTCCGGTTCCAGCCTCTCTTCCGGTCTTAATCTTGTTGGTACCTCGTGGGCGACGGAGCAGATCGAGTGGTCCGGTGCTCCCACATGGACTGCGGGACAGGATTTCCTCATCTCACTGAAGATGCAGGCCAAAAACGATAAGCAAATACACATCGGCGATCTCTTCCTTCAGTACACAGAACTTCCTTCCGAATAAATTTCTCCCCTCATTCCCCTTCCTTATATGTTCACTCTTCATTTCCACCACAAGGCCAGAATCGCGATTCATAGGGCAATTGCGACTTTGTTTGATCGTATGAATCGGTTTCTCCGAGTTATGCGTATTCAAATCAATGGTTTCTCCTATTCGCAAAAATGGAGAAACTGTGGTACAATACTCGGATTTCATACACACATGAAACTACTCCATTTCTACATGCTACGGTCGCTTCGAGTGCGCATTGCAGCAGTGCTTGTGATAGCGCTGACGATGATCCCATCCGGGGTGTATGCAGCAAGCAGCTGGAGTCCGACGCTTCTTGTGAACACAGAAGCATTTCAGACGATTGATGACGGGGATGGATCGAGCAATATCGAACTTAGGTTCGGGGCAACCGCAAATGAGATTCTGCGATGGAATATTTCGAAGAGCGCATTCGTATTTACGGATGATGTGAACGTAGAGGGAAATCTTACGGCTTCGGGAACGCTTTCTGTAGAAGGCGCATCGTCACTGCAGGGGAATGTGACGGTCACGGGGACGGTGGATACCACTGGCAATATCACCTCCGATGCAAACCTCACGATTAACGAAGACAGCGGAGCAGCGGATGCTGTGCTCACCTTTGGATCGGATACGACGAATGAGACACTGACATTCGAAAACACAAACGATCAATTTGCATTCAGTGACGACGTAGAAGCGCGAGGGAGCTTCTCCGGTGCCACGATCCATGCAGAAGGCTCACTTTCCGCTTCCGGTACCGTGTTCCTGCAAGGAACACTCACAGGAGCACTTTCCTTCCATGGTCCGTTTACGTCGGATTGTGATGATGCAACGAACAGTAAATTGCTCTGGGATTCCTCCACGGGAAAGTTCTCGTGTGGCAGTGATCAAACGGGAGCGAGCAGTCTTACGCAAACTGATGCTGATGCGAGGTACGTAAACCAGAGCGGCGATACGATGACGGGAAGTCTTGTGATTGGTAATGCTAAGACGCTTTCTGTTTCTGGCGCTGTTGTGACCGAAGGAAACCTCACCATTAACGAGGATGCCGATAGCAACAATGCTGTGCTCACGTTTGGATCGGATACGACGAACGAGACAATCACATGGGGCAATACTGGTGATCGCTTCGAGCTAAGCGATGATATTGCGACGACTGGTTCCATCAACTCCTCTGGCGCTGTTGTCACCGAGGGGAATATGACGCTCAACGAGGATGCCGATAGCAACAATGCTGTGCTCACCTTTGGATCGGATACGACGAACGAGACCATTACATGGGGCAATACCGAAGATCGGTTCCAATTTAGCGATGATGTGAACGTTACCGGCCAATTGAGCGCAAGCGGAGGACTTTCCATCGAAGGTGCAACATCCATACAGGGTGCTGCTACATTCGGTTCCACTCTATCGCTCGGCGGCATCACATACACATGGCCCAATTCCGCCGCATCCGCCTCTGGACAGGTTCTCTCTGTAAACCCAACGACAGGGCAGCTCACATGGACAAGCGGTATTGCGAGCAGCGGCTCCATCGTCTCGCTCCATCCGGAGTATCCGGGAGCTGTGTACTTCGCGAGCGGATCGACATTCGTCGGCCAGCTCGTCGGCTCCGGAGGTACTGCCTCGCGTGAGAACGTGTACCACTGGTCATCGACGAATTCTTCCATTCACGATTATTGGATTTCCACCCGCGTACGTGTTCCGGATAACTTTACATCATGGAATGGCGCATCGCCGATCCAACTCCGCTACAGGACATCGAATGCGACTGTCGGAACGAACCATGTAAAACTTGTGCTACGCGACACTGCAGATGCACTGGTGACGCTCACAGGTAACCAAGGTCTGGCGAATGCCTCGTTTACGACGGCAACGATCACCGGTCCAGAATCTGCTGGTACCTACACGCCCGGCGGATATATCACAATTTATGTAAAACTTGCGTCGCTTGTGAACGGATGGTCGGAAGCCGGGTTTGTGAACCTGAACTGGGAAACAAAAGATTAAAGCAAGCCTGTAAAGGACTCTGCTCGTTGTGAGCAGGGTCTTTTTTTTTATTGCTCCACATGCTATGGAGCAGGCACAAGACACAATTTTACAGAGAGAGTTTTGATGGAGAAATCACTGAGCCATGTTCCTCTCCGCCATGTGGTAGCTCGGCTGAACGTATCTCAATTTTTACTCATCAATATTTTATATCTACTTCTGCATAAACCATCGAAGAGATTTTCGCAATAAAGCGGGCCATCTGATCAAGATCAGTGCCTCGCGTCATGATGCATAACATGTATGCTCTTCGGGGGTGATAAATGATCCCGCAATCATGCAACTGATACAAATCTTTAGTAATGTTGTTGTCGCGAATACCGAATTTATGTGCGGCTGTAGTTTTTAATGGCAATCCGGCGACGAGCCCCTGCGTGAATGTTGTTCGGGTAAGAAGCTCCAGTGCGGCATTGGACATCTCGCGATTAAGAAATGTCGCATGGTACAGCATGCGGAAGAATGCTGCGTATGTTTTCACACTGAGAAAGTCATCTTCACGGTAATCCTCCGTTGCCATTCCTGCATCCTGCAGAGTTTCAAAGAGCGGATCTTCTTGGGAAGTGCGAAGGATGAGGAGCCGTCTCAGGATGTCTTTAGAACGATTGTCTGAGTTTACGATCATTTTCTCGACCAGTTCAGCAACTGTGTACGTGTGTCCGTCTATCACCGTTTTTTCAGGTTCAATATCCTGACTGGGGTTCAACATAGCACCTTTAATTTCGATTTCCTGTTCTAGAATTGTCGGTTCACGCTCCGCCTCTCTGAAAACGGCGATCATCACGGGAACCTTTAACAAACTTGACGGTGAAAATAGAATGTGATCGTTGATGCCGAACGTCGGTCCGTTCTGAAGATCGCGGAAATACACAGCAGATTCTGTCACACCGTACTCTGCGGCATATTCATCCATCCAACGCTCAAGAGTTTTTTGGAAAACAGTGAACGTCACTGCTTCTCTCGCATCTCGCGCAATGCAGGGGGTCATGGGGTTGATGAGTGGATAATTTGCATTTGAGCATCTTGCTACAGCGAATACCGCAGTGGTAAGCGCAATTCCTCCCATGAAAGCCATGAGCAGCCAAACCAGACGGCGTTTCTGTGCATCAAACATTGTGCCTATGCTACCGCCCCTCTCACACGGAAGAAAGACATGGAATTACCCACCGAGTTCAACGAGTGATACGCGAACGTCCTCGGCCGTATCAGTTGTCGTACCCACAGACTCCGCACTCGTGCATACGGTGTACTTGATCGTTCCTGCAACCCCGGGATTGTGCAGAAATGTCCCCGAAATCTGCCATGGGTGTGAGGTGGCTGTGGTGAAACCGCCAATCATCGGTTCCCCCAACTGGGAGCTGCCGCTGCAAGAAGGATCATTGCCGTCTGTTGTATAGACGATGCGTGCGGCGAGGAAGGCATCGGCTGTTGTATTCGATGCAGTGCCGTGCATGTGCACTGAGACGAGGACGGTGGATGAAGTGGCATCGGTGACAATATTCGGCTTCGTTGCATCGTCGAAAAGCTCGGTGGTGTTGTCATCAGCGTGTGCCGCGGGAGCGGTATCGACAAAAATTCCCGTGTCCGGCGCGCCTCCGCCTCCCGTTTGATCACTTCCACACGAGAACTTTCCCGTGGAGGAATCCCAGAGCAATTTACTATTTGTTGCATCATCACAATCCGCAGAGAAAGGGCCATGGAATGCGAGTGCTCCTGTGAGTGTTCCTTGCATAAAGAGTGTTCCAGATGCCGAGAGAGTTCCTTCGCTATGGATCGTGGCACCAGAAAAATTGCCGCGCACCTCAAGATCATCGGTGAAGGAGAACTGATCGTTTGTGTTTTCGAAGGTCAGTGTCTCGTTCGTGCCATCACTCCCGAAGGTGAGCACGACATTCGCCGCTGTTTGATCATCATTGATCGTAAAGTTATCATCGAACCTCGCTGCTCCCGATGCGGTCAATGTTCCATGCACATCCGTATTGCCAGAGATACGCAACGTCGTTCCCGAGATCGTTCCTACGACATCGAGCTTTGTATCCGGAGTGGCGGTTCCGATTCCTGTTCTGTCCGTGGAGGCATCGAGAAAAAGCAGATTCTGATCCGTATCTCCCTCCATGCGAACATCATTATCGTTCCCCGCTTCGTTCACGACGATTCCGCCAGAGAAGGTGGCGCTGATTCTGCTTCCTGTATTTATTTTCACTTCGTACGAAGTTTCGCTGCCCCCCCCCACGATGACATCCTCTCCATTTGTCGGATACAAAAAATCTCCTCCATCTGTCCACGTGCTGCCACCGCCCGCCTGATCTGTTCCGCACGAGAACTTTCCTGTCGAAGAATCCCAGAGTAATTTACTGTTCGTTGCATCATCACAATCCGCAGCGAAAGGACCATGGAATGCAAGTGCTCCTGTGAGTGTGCCCTCCAAGAAGAGCGTTCCAGATGCCGAGAGTGATCCCTCCACAAAAAGATCATCGGTGAGCCGAAAGCGGCTGCCTGCACGATCAAAATAGAGGCGCTCGTTGAGCGTATCGCCAAACCGCACTTCCACATCTGTTGTGGAATCTCCCTCATCAATGATTTGGAATGCCTCGGTATTCACGAATACAGTTGGCTTCCATGTACTTGCAATTGCTCGATAAGGCGCAAAAACACCAGCTGCCGTACTCGATACGAGCATCATTGCAAGGAGCCAAGTAGCGGCTATGCGTATCTGTTGGTTTTTATGCATAAATCTAGCAATTATACCAAATATTTCACTTTTCTGCACTGTTCAGAATTTGACATATATAAATATACACGTATTATATGCATATTCTTACCACTCACTCCATATGGCAACTGATGGCGGCGAATCTCCAATACTGAGCAATGAAATATTTGTAGGAGTTAATGGGATTACTGAAGACGTACCACTTGATGAATCGAGTGGTGAATATCTTGATGTTACGTCAGTTCCTACGATTAATTTAGAACCAGCTGCGCTGTCTGGAATGACACATGATGATGCGTATGCCATTCTTGTCGATAGTGTCGAGACAGGATCTCTGGCTTCTGAACAAGATGAAGATTCAGCGAGAAAGAGTGAAGCGTTTATGACTCTTGCGGAAACATTGCTCCAGAATGTAAGAATACTTTACGATGACCATGGTAAAACCAAACACTGGGCACAGTGTGCATTTGCCGATTTTCAATCATTAGGATTTAAGAATTTCAATCCTCGTCATTTATATGAACTTGCGGAAGGTTCTTTTAATGCTCGTTGGACATATGGATCGGAACCTCATGTGCTCCGTCTGAAGCGGGCTGACTGCCCGAGTGGTTCGCTTGAATTCACCCAGATATTTGATGTGCTTACGCACATGGTTACTAATCTAGAACGAGGGGATAGCCCGGAGATGACCTCTGAGATGTGTGAGAGAATGGAGGCCTTCGTTCAGGAATTAATGACTCAGTGTCACGCTGTACTCAGCCTCAATGTTACGAACGATGCGGAACGGCGTGATCTTTTGCAACAAGGAGCTCAAGTGATTGCAGATATTAGAACTCTGAAGCGCAAACTGATGCTAACCGAAGCTGCGGAGAATCCAAAAACAGATGCTTGATCCGAATGGTGGGCGGCACAGGATTCGAACCTGTGATCCGACTCCGCTCCTATGGGAGCTACGCCGGACGAGCCTTACGAATGTGAACCCGCCTTCGTGTTTCGCTACGCTCAACACTTCGGACGGGCAGGTCGCACGCTCTTTGTTTTGCAGAACTGTTTGTTGGAATTGGTGGGCGGCACAGGATTCGAACCTGTGATCCGACTCCGCTCCTATGGGAGCTACGCCGGACGAGCCTTACGAATGTGAATCGCACGCTCTAACCATCCGCCTAGGCGGATAGCCGCCCGATGATATTTTTTAAATATTCTCTCCCCTTGCCAGTTTTTAAAAATTTTTCCCTTTCAATTGCTTCCTGTTTTGTTTGAAAATCTTCTTTATATACTAATGTCCACGGCCCTTTCTTATTTGTGTATGAATGGAAGCCATCATTTGAATTATGCTGCTCCAACCGTACAGCCAAGTTTGTTGTATAACCCTTATAGAGTATTCCTTTTGGATTTTGGATGACATATACGTAATGCATATTTTCCCGAGAATGGTGGGCGGCACAGGATTCGAACCTGTGACCTTACGAATGTGAATCGCACGCTCTAACCAACTGAGCTAGCCGCCCTGTGAATGAATGAGATGATTATGCTAACCATCCGTCCGCCTCAGGCGGACTGATAGCCGCCCGTGCGCTGGAGTATACCATCGCCATCTTGCTATACTGTTTTTTAGATGCCATCCCTTCACATCATTTACGCAAGTACGAGTGGGAACACGGAGTATGTCATTGATGCACTCCAGAAGTTTCTTTTGGAAAAGGATTCCAGTGTACACATATCACTCGAAAGGGCGGAGAGGGCGGGAGTTCCGGATTTTACGAAGAGCGATCTCCTCATTCTTGCTTCCGGCACATGGAACACGGGTGGCCGCGAGGGGCAGGTGAATCCTTACATGTTTGAGCTCCTGTATAAGAAGGCGAAAGACATCGATCTTGCAGGCAAGCAGTGCGCCGTTATCGGCCTTGGGGATCATCGGTACAAGTACACGGCGCGAGCGACCGAACACATGGCGCACTTCATCAAAGAACATGGCGGCCACGCTCTTCTTCCACCACTTGTGATTGTAGATGATCCGTTTGGGCAGGAGGAGAAGATCGAGAAGTGGGGCGAGGAACTCCTTAAAAAAATTTCATCACTACAATCATGAAGGTTTCCTCACAATTATTGGCTTTGCGACGTGCTTCGACTTCGCTCGCTGTGGCTCGCTTCGCTCAGCATGACGTGTTATCACTTTCTCAATGAGTAGAATTTCCATCAAAGCCGTCGGCTCCTCCGGACAGGGCATCAACTCGATTGGCGAGGTGATCGCGAAGGGATTAAAGCGAAGCGGCTACTGCGTGTTCGGTTACCGCGAGTATCCATCGCTCATCAAAGGCGGGCATGCATCGTTCCAAATCGATGTTGATTCCGTGCCTGTGCGCAGTGCCGAGATGAAAGTGGATATCCTCATCACGCTCAATCATCACGGGTTCGAACATAATCTCCGAGATCTCAAAAAAGGAGGAATCATCATCCACGATGTGGATTACTGGGAATTTTCCAAAGAAGATCAAAAGTGGATCGAAGAGCAGGAGATCAAGATTGTGTACATCCCGCTCGATGAAATGCTTAAAAAACTCAAAGCACGTCCGATTCTTGCAAATGTCCTCCTCACAAGTTTTGTGTGGGATATGTTGAACCAAGATATCGATCTCCTTAAAAATCTGGTGCGTGAGCAGTATCAACATAAAGGGGAAGATATCGTGAAGAAAAATTTGGAATGCGTGGATGCAGGGTGCATCTATAATGATCCGAAGCTCGGACGTGTCGTCATCGATCTTCCAAAGCCGGAGAAGAAGTGGGCAGATCATCTCCTCGTCACGGGGAGCGTTGCGATGGGGCTTGGAGCAATCCACGGAGGACTTCGCGTCTACATCGGCTACCCAATGACGCCGAGTTCGCCGCTCCTCCACTACATTGCGGAAATTCAGAAGGAAGCGGGGCTCATCGTCAAACAGGCAGAAGATGAAATTACGGCGGCACAGATGGCCTCCGGAGCGTTCCATATGGGAACGCGCGCGATGACGGCGACTTCAGGCGGTGGTTATGACCTCATGACCGAAACCATGAGCATGAACGGCATGATCGAAAACCCCATGGTGTGTGTGCTGGCGCAGCGACCGGGTCCTGCGACGGGAAATCCCACATGGACAGCGCAAGGAGATCTGCACCTTGCGATTCGCTCCAGCCATGGCGAGTTTCCGAGGCTTGTGATGAGTGTGAGCGATGCCGAGGACTGCTTTTCGCTGATGCCTGAGGCGTTCAACCTCGCAGAGGAATACCAATTGCCGGTGATCGTCCTCACGGATAAGCATATTGCGGAGGGACTCACGACGATACCGGCGTTTGACCAGAAGAGGGCGGAGATCCGCCGCGGCAAACTCATCACGGATCCAAAAGCACTGAAAAAACTCAAAAGTACCGATCGCTATGATCCAAACGCAAAAGACGGTATCACGCCGCGATGGCTCCCGGGGAGTGAGGCTTCGACATTCAATGCGCAAGCAGATGAACATAACGGTGATGGCTCCATCGATGAATCTGCGGAGATGGCAAAGGCACAAATGGAAAAGAGAATGAAGAAAATGGAAGCGTTGAAGAGTGCGTTACCAGAACCGGAATTATGGAAAGCAGTAAGCGATAAGCCGTTAGCGGTAAGCAGTAAGGTGGAACCGCTTGATGTGTTACTTGTTGGGTGGGGGAGTATCAAGATGACGGTATTGGATGTTCTTGAGGGGGTTGGGGCTGGGGCTAGGGTTGGGTATCTTCATTACACGTATCTCTGGCCACTGAAGACTGAATATTTCCAAAAACTTGCGGCAAAGGCGAAGAAAATCATCCTCATCGAATCAAATTACCAAGGACAACTCGGGATGCTCATTCGCGAGCAGTGCGGCGTGGAGATTAAAGAGAAGATTCTCAAATATGATGGTCGGCCGTTTTACTATGATGAACTCCGACAACTTCTCCACGAAAAACTATGAACATTCCTCTTGCCCAATACGTCATGCTGAGCGGAAGTATGCTCTTCTCGAGCGAATCCCGAGCGCGATGCGAAGCATCGCGTCGAGGGATGAGTCGAGAGACGGCGTACCGAATTCGAAGTACGTCGTTCTCGGAAGAAAATGTTACAGTTGCGACGTGCTTCGACTTCACTCGCTCATGCTTTCGCATGAGCTC
>C687J35174_10000577_pt1 | contig 55713 bp, 62 predicted proteins | sample RifCSPhighO2_01_FD_35174 | JGI IMG/M metagenome (IMG submission 35174) | reverse complement strand
AAAGTCATCGTGACTCTACCATCATTCTTTTTTCTCAAAATTGCTCACGATCTTCCACAAGACTACAAAAATAAATTATTGATGCTTAAAGGCTTAGGCGCGGCGAACCTAATTCTTCGCCTAAAAAAGCCCTTCCTGACTGACGGCACATACTGGCTGAGTGTTTGCGATAAAAAATCACCCATAATGGCAATTGTTGAACATACAAATTTTATGGATAAAAAATACTACAACAATGAACACATAGTTTATCTTGGAAATTATCTCCCCTACGACCATCCGTATATGAAAATGTCAGCCGATGAGCTTTTAAAAATTTATGATCCGTTTCTCAAAAAAATCAATCCTAGTTATTCATCATTCATGATTCATGCTTCATTATTCAAGGTACCCTTTGCGCAGCCAATCATCCCGGTTAATTACTCTAAAATTATTCCCCCATTTGAAACTCCGCTCAAAAACGTCTATCTTGCGAATATCCAGCAGGTTTATCCGTGGGACAGAGGCACCAACTACGCTGTGGAGTTAGGAGAGAAAGTAGCGCGATTAATAAAATAACTTCTTGCTTATGAAAAAACTTTTTCCTCTGATTAAAAATCATTACATCGAAATTACTCTCATAATCTTTACTCTGTCTTTCAGCTTCTGGCTTATGTTTAAAACATTTTCATATAGCGATGATTCAATGCTAATTGCCGTAAAAGCATGGAGTGATTTCGGAAGTCACATTCCTCTTATCAGATCCTTTTCTTTTGGCAGTAATTTACCAATAGAGTATCCTATTTTTCCCGGGGAACCAATAAAGTACCATTTTTTGTTTTATTTTTTGGTTGGCATGCTTGAAAAAATAGGCATACGAATTGATTATGCGCTGAATATTCCAAGCGCGTTTTCATTTTTTCTACTTCTTCTCTCTGTATATTTTCTTGCAAAACTGTTGTTTAAAAGTAAAATAGTGGGAATTTTAGCTGTAGTTTTTCTTCTTTTCAACTCTTCTTTTTCTTTTCTAGAGTTTTTCAAAACCCATTCTTTTTCATTTCAGATTATCTCACAAATAGTCCAAAATAATACATTCCCTTCATTTGGACCTTATGACGGGAAGATCGTCTCCGCATTTTGGAATCTCAACATCTACACTAACCAAAGGCATCTGGCTATAGGAGCCGCTTTTCTTGTGCTCTTTGTATGGTTTGTATATAAGTACTCAAGACTTGACAAACAAATCAACAGGCTTTTAATTTTATTATGGATTTTACTCGTTGGAGCATTACCGTACATTCATTTTGGAATTTTTATTATGCTTTATCCTATAAGCTCGATCTTATTTATTCTATTGCCACGTGCACGCCTTATAATTTTTGCGATTTTGTTTTATGGAGGAATTTTAGCTTTACCTAGTATTTTTCACCTACAGAGTGGAGCATCTACATCAAATATTGGACTATACTTTGGTTTTCTATCATCAGACAAAACACTTTATGGTATCACCTACTATTGGTTTATGAACTTAGGNTTATCCTTAATTCTTATTCCTCTTGGTTTCTTGTTTTCTCCCAAAGATGCGAAAAAATTATTCATCGCCATCCTGCCTCTTTTTCTTATTGGAAATCTTGTAAAATTCAGTCCAGAAATTGCTGCAAATCACAAATTTTTTACTATTTTTATTATCTTTGGAAACATATTTTCTGCCTACGCACTTTATAGATTATGGAAAATTCATTTTTTAGGCAAATTTCTTTTCATACCACTCTTTGTTATTATGATTTTATCAGGAATAATTGATTTTTTTCCCATTAAAAATGATCTATACATGAAAGTTGTTGACTATCCAAAAAATGAAGATACAAAATGGATAGTAGAAAATACTCCAAAAGACGCTCTCTTTCTAAATGCAAGCTACTTTAACAATCCAGCATCTATTGCTGGTAGAAAAATTTTCCTTGGCTGGCCATACTTTCCTTGGTCGCTTGGATATGACACGTACAAACGCGATGCTTTAAGAAAAAGTCTTTTTGGACAAGACAATCTTGCCTACGTTTGTTCGATTATTCGTGAGTACGACATTGATTATATTCAAACCGAAAATAGAACAGGTGATGTTGAGTTTATTAATCACGATTTTTTTGAACGAAATTTTCAAAAAGTATACAACAATAAAGAAACTCTATTTTCGATTTACTCTGTTAAACCTACTTGTTAAGTAAACGAGTATGATAGAATGGAGTATCAAAATCAAATTAAATAGAACGCATGGACTTTGTTGATATAATATTCGTTCTCCAGTGGTGGTTGGTTTTTTTTGTTATTGGCATAATATTTTTGCCCTTAACCATCAGAATCTTTTCTAATTTTTTCGACAAAGGATATATTTTTTCAAAAATTCTGGGGATTGCGCTGATAAGTTATACGGTTTTTTTATTGGGAATTCTAAAAATCGCCCCATTCACCGAAGTCACCATTTTTATAATCATTCTTGTCTACTTAATTCTTAATATATTAATATCCAAGTATCTTAATTTCTCTAAACTTATTATATATTTAAAGGGCAGCTGGAAAATAATTCTATTCGAGGAGTTTTTATTTTTAGCCACATTATTCTTCTGGTCATACATTCGTACTCACGAACCATCAATTCACGGTCTTGAAAAATACATGGACTTTGGATTCATAAATTCGATTCTCAGAAGTGAATATTTTCCGCCCACCGACATGTGGTTTTCCCCACTGCCTATAAATTATTATTATTTTGGACATTTAGTGACAGCTGTTTTAACAAAAATATCAATGATACCCTCTTTTGTAACATACAACCTCATGCTCTCAACAATTTTTGCCTTCACATTTACAGGCGCCTTTTCGATAGGAGCTAACCTAATTTATCATTTATTCTTAAATAAAAATCAATTTGATAAAAAAAGGGCAGGCTTGCCCGCCGAAGCTTTAGCGAAGGTGGGACCCCGAGCGATTATAGCAGGGTTAATCACAGGATTTCTGATATCCATGGCTGGCAACCTTCATACAATTTACACATTATTTAAGCCTTACGTAAATGAAAATCCGATTCCCTTCTGGCAATTGGCATTTGCGCTGGACTCTTTCCCTAATAACTACTGGTATCCAAATGCTACTCGTTTTATAGAAAACACCATCCACGAATTTCCTATTTATTCGTCTGTTGTCTCAGATCTACATGGACACTATCTCGATGTACCTTTTGTGCTGCTGACAATCGCGGTGCTACTTTCCTTTATGCACAATGTCATCCTGAAGGCAAAGCCCGAAGGATCCCCGCCTGCACTTGCCTTCGGCACGAGCCGATGGCGGGCAGGTAGATTCTTCGCCTTTCAGGCTCAGAATGACATATGGATCTTGCTATTACTAGCATTCCTGCTGGCAGTAATGTACATGACCAATGCGTGGGACGGAATCATTTATTTCTTACTAACTGCTTTAACTATCTTATTTATTATATTTAAACCTCTGGCTAATTCTANTTCAAGAGAAATTAAAAATGAGAAATTAAAAATNAAAAATTCATTGAAAATTGAAAATTTAAAATTGAAAATTGCTTCATTGATGTTTTGTATGGGAATTATCGTGGTTGGCTTCTTTGTTTTCTCTCTCCCTTTTAATCTCCATTTCAAACCCTTCGCCTCTGGTATCGGCATTCTATGTGCTCCTGAGTTTTTGACAAAAATAGGTAGTTTTGGACCACTTCTTTTCGAAGCCGACCACTGCCAGCACTCTCTCTGGTGGCAGATGACCGTTCTATATGGTTTTTTCTACTTCTGGGCAATATCATTTATAATTTTTCTCTCCAATAAACGTATTGTCATCCCGAATTTATTTCGGGATCTCGGTTCTTCAAAAACAAAGATTCTGAAACTAGTTCAGAATGACAACCATAGGCCTGATCTCTTCGTCCTTCTGCTAATTCTTTTCTCCACGTTTCTCATAATCGTCCCCGAATTTATTTATGTCAAGGACATTTATCCTGGTCACTATAGAGCAAACACGATGTTTAAATTGGTATATCAAGCATTTATCATGCTCTCAATTGCGTCCGGATATATAGTTGTGAGGTTGCTTTCTAATTGGAGAATGCAAAATGCCCGCCTGCCGGCGAGGCAGGGAAGATGGAAAGTTCCCTACTGGATTATTGGTAGTATTGGATTATTTTTAGTAATGATCTATCCCTACTTTGCTATCAACTCTTACTACGCAGATCTAAAAACCTATCATGGATTAGATGGATTGGAATATCTAAAAACACTCTATCCTACGGACTACGACGCGATTATGTGGATTAACGAAAACATCAAAGCTCAGCCTGTAATTTTGGAGGCTCAAGGAGACTCATACACTGATTATGGAAGAGTATCTACAAACACTGGTCTACCGACAGTTCTAGGCTGGACAGTACATGAATGGCTCTGGCGAGGAACATACGACATACCGGCACCGAGAATTGCCGAGGTTCAAACAATGTACGAGTCAGAAGATCTCGAACAAACGAAAAGCTTGCTAGAAAAACACAATGTATCTCTTGTATTCTTTGGAGATTTAGAACGTGATAAATATCCAAATCTAAATGAAAATAAATTCAAAACTCTTGGAAAAATTATCTACGAAAATGGGGAAACAAAAATTTACCAATTAAATTAAGTCCTTAGCCATTTGCTTACAAACCTCTTTTTCTGATAAAATTCGGTTGCATAATTTACGCATTAGTTTTTCAAAAGAGCGTCCCAATCATTTTATCAATGTAGATGTACCTATCGTATCTAGTTATAGGCGTGGAAAAAACGTTGAAGAATTAAAAACCGCTGCTCTTTATTTTAACAATCTTGGATTATCTACTTATCCAGACCATCTCGACAATCCAATTAGTATAGATGAAGAATTCGTCTTTTTTGGCAGAAATCAAGATGTTTTAGCGAATAACAAAAGGAGCTTAGAGATTGAGTTCCTCAAAGCAGTAAACAGAGCAAAATTAGTTTACGTTGTTGCGACAAACGGGCGCATTGGAGAATCCTCAAGCATTGAAATCGCATGGGGTTTATTCTACAATGCTCCTTTAGCAATCTCTCAAGCTATTGCAGAATACGACGATAGAGTTCCTTTGGAAATTAAAAATATTATTGAAAATAATAAAATGCTTATTCCTATACTTCCAATCGAAAGTCTTAAAGAATCAAACGCAGACGAACTGTTTCATTCTTTAGCAAGCAAAGAAAAACCGCCTCTTCTGGACATAAGCCCAGAAGGTAAAAAAACAGTACTTTCCTCAATTCGCTCCTTGATAAGACATTTAGAACAATCTCCGATAATCACACATCGGATGTGATATGCTATTTACACATCGGTAGGACTTAGAGAGGGTTTTCCGCAATTGGGCACTCGCCGACTTTTATTTCACACTCAACATACTTTTGAATCTCTGAAAAGTCTCCGTTGCCAATCCTGGGAATCAAAACCCACTGTCCTCTAAAATCGCTAGAAATCGGAGGGTTTAGCAAAAGCCCCGGTCTATCCTGCTTCTCATCTCCATAATCAATGGTCGCACTATAAATCACTGCTTCCTGCATCTTTTGTGCAAGTTTTATAAAATCATCTATCTCTTCTTCCTGTATATTTGTATCAATGCTGTCTTTGATTGTTGAATACAAACCAATTACTTTTACCGGATTAACAAGCGTTTCCAGCGCAAAAACTTTGTCTTTAAACGAAGCAATTATCTTTTCCTGTCTTTTGCTTCTTGCAAAATCCGTACCCTCTTCTCCTTCTGCGTGACGAGAGCGAACAAATTGCAAAGCTGTTTCTCCATTCATATGCTGTATGCCTTGGTTAAAACGAACATGGGTGTAGCGACAGGGAAATGCCTCAAGCTGAGAAGACGCGGTTGCCAGCAATTCAATTTCTTCTTCTTTGCGTCCGCAAAGATCGTCTTCGCTGCCAACGATTGGATATTCAAAATCGTCAAATGTCCTCTCGACATCAACATCCAGTCCTCCTATCAAATCGACAGCTTTCACAAAGCCATTAAAATCAATTCTAATCGCATAGTCTATTGGCTGGTTGATAATATCTGCAACTACTGCCTTTGCCAATATTAACCCTCCCTGTTCTTTTTTGGAATTCCCATATGCGTAAGCTGAATTAATTTTTGCCCTCAAATCCGGAACCCATAGATCGCGTGGGATAGAAACCAAAACCACTCTGTTTTTGCCGGGATCTATACTTGCGAAAATTATCGTATCTGTCAGATCCGGACCTTGATGTACTCCTCCTCCAGTTCCCAAAAGAATAACATTTATATTGTTTTCTGTTTTCTTAAGTTCAATTTCGCGGTTAAACAAAAACTCAAGTATTATTGGGAAAAATTTAGGGCCTTGAAGAACAAAAAATACTATACCAACAAAAAACAATATTCCCAGTACAAAGAATATTTTTTTACGCATTTTTAATGATCTCTAAAAACTTATGGGAGTCAAGACTTGCTCCACCGACCAACACTCCTTCAATATTTGGCATTGATGTAAAACTTTTTACATTTTCCGGCACCACACTTCCGCCATACAAAACAGGAATGTCGCCAAGTTCTTTCTTAATGCTTTTTGACATCTCNTCGGCATTTTCTGGAGTATCAGGATGACCAGAACCAATCGCAAAAACCGGTTCGTAAGCAACAATTTCTGCACCATGCGGTATTGGTGTATTCTCATTCTGAATGCAAAAGATGGGAGCAAGATCATGGCGCGTTGCTATTGAAACTTTTTGTCCAATCAATTCGTCCGTTTCGCCGAAATACTTCCTTCTTTCTGAATGTCCAATAATTACGTAATTAGCAAGCTCTTTTATTTGCCTACCATTAATCTCTCCCGTATAAGCTCCTTCATCAAACGCAGAAATATCTTGTGCTGCAAATTCAACAGGAAATTTTAGATTCTTAGCACAGTAATTGGCATGCTCAAGTGATATAAATGAAGGAGCGATAATAATCTTTTTGTCTCCTAAATTAATATTCTCCTTATTTAAGCCCTCGCTTAAATCATGCAGCCATTTTTCTGTCTCTTCAATAGTTTTATTCGATTTCCAGTTGGCAATTATAAACAGTTTCTTCATGCTTGTGCCCCGCTCAGCGGGGTGATAAAATCAATTATACCCTATGAAGAACGACTTTCTCAAGGATTTAAACAAAGACCAGCAAAAAGCAGTTTTACAAACAGACGGTCCCATGATCATCCTGGCAGGCGCGGGGAGCGGAAAAACCAGAGTCCTTACCTACAAAGTTGCTTATCTTATTAAGGAAAAAGGGGTTGATCCTCTAAATATTCTCATGGTCACTTTTACAAACAAAGCCGCCAGCGAAATGAAAGAAAGGGTGCGAAAATTCCTCACTATCTACCCTCCATCTTCTTCCACCTTCCATATTCCGACGGTTTCTACCTTCCATTCCCTCTGTGCCAAAATCCTTAGAATCGACGGAAAATATATTGGCATTTCTACAAGATTTATTATCTATGACGATCAGGATGCCCTTGATGCTATAAAAGAAGCCATGAAGAGGCTAAGTCTCTCTCCCAAGGATTTCAAACCCACATCCATTCTTGCGACCATCTCACAGGCGAAAAATGAAATTATTGACCCAAATACTTATATCCAGTATGCACGAGGTTATTTCCAGGAAACAGTTGCCAGAATTTATCCAATTTATCAAAACATCCTCAAAGACAATGACGCTCTGGATTTTGATGATCTGATGCTAAAAACCATTGAGTTGTTTGAAAAAAATCCGCAGGTTCTCGAAAAATATCAGGACAAATTCCGATATATTCTTGTTGATGAATATCAGGATACAAATCATGCGCAGTATATGCTTACCAAAATGTTGGGAAATAAGTACAAAAATATTTGCGTAGTGGGAGACTTTTCACAAAGTATTTACAGCTGGAGAGGGGCTGACTTTACAAATCTTACGAAATTCAAAGAAGATTTTCCAAACACCAAAACTTTTTCTCTTTCTCAAAACTACAGATCCACCCAGAAAATTTTGGATGCTGCCTCTTCCGTAATATCAAGAAATACTACCCACCCAGTACTCAAACTTTGGACAGAAAACCCAAATGGCGAAGACATAACTCTTTATGAAGCGATAAACGAACACGCGGAAGCCGAGTTTATCATCCGCGAAATGTCCCGTCTTCGCCAAGACTTCGGCGGGCAAACGAATGTCAAATATTCTAACTTCGCTGTTTTTTACAGAACCAATGCGCAGTCAAGAACCATCGAGGAAGTCTTTATTCATCAGGGCATACCATATGTTTTAATAGGCGGCACAAGATTTTATGAGAGAAAAGAAATAAAAGATGTTTTGTCCTATCTTCGTTTGATTGCAAATCCAAAAGATATGGTATCTTATAAAAGAATTGAAAAATTGGGGAAAGGGAGATTTCAGAAATTTCTTGAGCTCCAAGAATCCCTCAATGAATCATTAAATCAAAAACCTACTATTGAAATCTTGGATGAGGTTTTGAGAAAAACCGACTATCTTTCTCTATACGATGATAAAGACGAAGAAGATAGACAGCGTCTTGACAATATAAAAGAACTTCGCTCTGTTGCGGTTGAATTTCCAAATATTGACCAATTTTTGGAAAATGTTGCCCTGGTGGAACAGGAATATATGCCGGATCATCCTTCGACAGGCTCAGGAAAAGTCCTAAATGGCGATAAAAAAGACGCAGTAACTCTTATGACCATGCATGCTGCCAAAGGGCTGGAATTTCCTGTAGTTTTTATGATCGGCATGGAAGAAGGGCTCTTTCCCCACTCAAGAAGTCTTATGGATAAAAATGAACTTGAGGAAGAAAGAAGACTTTGTTATGTAGGCATCACAAGGGCTAAGCAAAAATTATACCTCAGTTTTGCCAGACGCCGACTTTTTTTCGGACTTAAAACTTCAAATATTGTCTCCCGCTTTATATTGGAGCTTCCGGAAAATGTTTTGTCAAAAAGTTTTCAATATTTTAAAAAAGAAAATGACAATACTTCGGAATGGCTATGAATTTAAATTCTCCTTCTACCCACCCGCTTCAGTCAAAAGAATGGGCGGATTTTAGAAAAAAAAGCGGTGTAAAAGTTGTAAGAGGCACAAACTTTCAGTTAACAATCCACAAAATCCCCTGCCTGCCGGCAGGCAAGGCCTATACTCCCTGGACCATCGGTTATTTGCCAAAAGGTCCAATACCGGATAAGAAAATGATCAAAGAGCTTGAAAAAATCGGCAAGGAGGAAAAGTGTATATTTATTCAACTGGAACCAAATGTTATCCTTCGCTGTCATCCCGAACTTGTTTCGGGATCTCCTTCAAAAAAGATGCTGAAACTAGTTCAGCATGACAAGCTTTTACCATCTTTCCATCCCCTTTTCACAAAATATACTTTTGTCATCGATCTGACTAAATCAGAAGAGGAATTGCTTAAAAAAATGCACCCAAAGACCCGTTATAACATTAAAGTCGCGCAAAAACACGGAGTTAAAGTGGTTGAAGATAATTCAGATGAAGCGTTTGAAACATATCTTAAGCTAATGCAAGAAACCACAAAAAGACAAAACTTTTACGCCCATACCCAACAATATCACCGCTTGCAATGGAAAACTCTTCCTCATAAAATCATAAATCAGTTATCCTCTCATTTATTACTCGCAAAATACCAAGGAAAAACACTTGTTGCATGGATTCTTTTCGTATACAAAGACACTCTCTATTATCCTTACGGCGCATCCGGCAGCGAAAACCGTGAAACCATGGCATCAAATCTCATGATGTGGGAGGCGATAAAATTTGGAAAAAAACTCGGGCTTAAAAAATTTGACATGTGGGGATCTCTAGGTCCAAGTCCTGACAAAAACGACCCTTGGTATGGATTCCATAGATTCAAGCAAGGATATGGTGGAGAGTTAGTTGAATTTGTCGGAAGCTACGATCTTGTTATAAATCCAATCTTGTACAACTTCTACAAGGCAGTAGATAAACTCAGATGGATATTTTTACGACTAAAGTCAATTTAGCAAAAAAACAATCTAACAATGAAACAATCTCTTATTATCTTACTATTAGGTATCACTTTCTTTCTTTTTATCAAACTTCCACATATTTCGATCCGTTTATCTGACACTAACATTTACTTTTATACAGCATATCAAATACTAAACTCCCAACTTCTTTATAAAGACATATTTTTTACCAATTTTCCTCTTTTTCCATATATATCTTCTCTTTATTTTATCATTACCTCTGGCGATCTAAAGTTATTTTACACAACAGCTCTTTTTGAAGTAGTCGCAGTAACTTTTCTTGTCTATTTTATCGTCCATCAGAAAACAAAAAACCACATANTCTCTGTATTAAGCAGCCTTCTATACATGTTCTCTGCCGCAACAATTGTAACCTCTGATCANCAAACAGGAGTATTTACAGCATCTATCTTTATCCTAACCTCGTACATTTTTTTAGATAAAAAAAACTTTTTAATAAGCGGAATTTTTAGCGGCTTAGCGCTAATGACAAAAGCTTATTTTTCACCAATTATATTAAGTTTCATAATCTATCTTCTCTTTGTCAAGAAAAATTACAAACATTCATTTATTTTTCTCGCCGGACTAACGGCTATAACTGGCGCGATTGCTATGCCCTTTCTAATACATTCTCCAAAAGAATTTATCACTGACGTGTTTTACTCAGCTACCCGCGGAGGCGGAGACAAACCTTACACCTTGTGGTTTTTCATACAATCCGATTTTATTCTGTTTGCTGTCTTACTTTTCAATCTGGTCAATTTTAAAAAAAATAAATTATTTTCAATTATTTCTCTCATGTCAATAGTTTTTTTGATCTTCTATCAAGGGCTCTACTATATATATCTAAATTTTATAATTCCGTTTCTTGCGATATCGTTTCATAATCTATCAGAATTCTTGACTTACAAGAGACCGCTTGTAAAAAAGGCGCTGCCAATAATTATTTTTTTTGCGATCATTATCAACAGCTATATGTATCTAAAACACTTTGCAGGAAAAGAAGTCATAAACAATATTGATTCAATTGCCGACTTAGTCAGAAAAGAAAAACCAGAATTTCTATATGGAACACCAGATATAACTCCTGCGCTTGCATACCTTGGCAGAGTAAATTTACTGGAAAATATAATCGACACAAATCCGATTACCTTTAGAAATAAAATTTTCGATAGCATTGAACTTACCCAAAAAGCAGTTAACTCAAGAACAATTGTTGTTACCCGAGGATCAGATAAGCTAACTATCGACAATTCACCAATAAATGAAATTTTTGACAAGAATGCAATACTTAAATTCTGCAAACTCATCTACAGCGCTCCTATAAATACAAATGAAAAATCAGACACAATCAACCTGCTCAAATGCTACTAGCTTTGGCGATAAGCTAAATCACATACATCCTGATCTCATTTTCTTTATCGTGCTTTTTTAAAGGCAAATTTATTTCGTAGCGATAGCTGACAATTTTTGTCCCTTTTTTCAGCTCTTTTTTGAATTTTGGCAGAAGCCGCCCCAGCGCTTTTGGGACAAGATAAACAACTATCACAGACGCNTTAGAGATATCAACATCNAAGAAGTTTTTGTTAANTATTTTTATCTCGGAATTAAGTTTGTTAAAACTAACTCTATTTTTTGCGATAAAAAACCTCACAGGNTCAATCTCGATTCCTACACCCGTTGCGTTAAATTCTTTCACAGCTGTTATCAATGCAGTTCCGTCNCCGCAACCCAAATCATAAACCACGTCACCCTTTCCTACTTTTGCCAACCTGCATATCGCTCTTGCCACTTTTTTGTTTGTCCTCCACCACGGCGCCCAGGGGCTGTCCGGCGGCCAAAGCATAGATAAAACCAAAAGCAAAAAAATAATTGCTATTATCAAAATAGTGTTAACCACAAAATTTATTATACATGACCAATTTGATTTTGCGCAAAAATAATATTAAAATAAGCACGTATGGGACCGGAAGGAAGATTTACTCCCGAATACGCAGCTGAATTTAAAGCGCCTGTGAAAGCAAATCCAGGCGGTGTGGGCGTATTGGAAAGCCCTATGCTAAAACGAAAAATTAACTACGAAGCAATAAATAGCAAAGTTAAATTCAACGGATGGCCAAGTTCATTTGGAATTAAAGAAACTCAGTATTTTAGTAATGGGTCAAGAATTAGCGCTAGACCAGAAGTAAATCAAGAAACTAAAAGATCGGGTATACCTGATGATACAGAAATACATGAGGCGACTCATGCGGTTGTAGCAGAAGTTACAGATGGTGAAAAAGGCTCGTCTGTAAGAAAGGTTACCGATGTCCCCGGTCCCGGATATAATGGGCTAACAGAACTAACTAGTAAAAATCCACTTGCGGCTATAGCCCCATATTCCGTTGGCCATAGCGGTACAGGGCACGATGAACGAATAACATCATTTATGACAAACAATGTAGATTCTGCTGCAAAAGTTGCCAGAAGTATAGTTCGAGCACACGAAGAAGAGATTTTTGAAGTTGCTTCTGATCTTCATGATAAAGGGACAATGAATGGACTAGAGGTAAAAGAAGCCATGGATCGTGTTGATGAGAAAAAAGAAATTAATTTTGCCACAATTTTTGTTAAAAATCCCGATGGTTCTGAAGAGCAAATGCCTCATGCGGAAGTAAAAAATGGAATTGTAATAATGCCTAAAGCCATAGAAATACCGAACAAAAGTCATGAGTTGTCAAAAGAAGGAATAATCTTTTCTAGAAATTAATAATAAATAACTTTTCCTAAAATATCGCTTTTGTTAATCCACCCAAACTTCCTACTATCCATACTATCTTTCTGATTATCACCAGCGACAAAATATTTGTCTCCATCTATTTTGGAAACTCTTTTTATAAATATTTTTTCGTCTTTTTTAAAAAAAATAATATCTCCAATTTTGGGTTTTGAGACTAAATAAGGAATTGAGCTTGCCAAAACTGATTGACCCTGCCGCAAAGCTGGCTCCATGCTGTGGCCGTTTACTACAAATCGTGAAAGAAGAAGCATTTACGACTTAGGTATTACTAAAGTTCCGCCTGTTGGATAAGGAGATTTTATCTTTGCTGTCTGAATNTTTTTTGTCTTCCAAAAGATCTCAGCNATCTTCTGGACATTTTCCAAAAGCTCATTTGCCGCTTCTATATTTATTTCCTGACGAGCTTTGGAAGCGAGCTTTAAGGTTTTAAACACAAGATCATTAAGTTCAGGGTAAGCCTTTAGATGCTCTTCTTTGAAATAATCCCCCCACAAAACTCTAACTTCGTGTTTTACAAGTTCTGCGTGTTCTTCTTTTACTTTGGTAAGTCTTGAAATTTGACTGATAATTTTTTTCCTTTCATCAAAAGGAGGCTCAGCAGTGCTTGTCTTCAACTCATTTATAAGATTCGTCATTCTTATAACAGTATGCGCTCCCATTTGCGCCAAATGAGGATCATAAATCCCACACGGAATATCACAATGCGCATAAGCTGTTTTCGGAGGAATAAGTTTTAATAAAAAGAAATACAAAATGCTCATATAATTATATTTTATATTACTACCAACACATAAACTATATCAACTTCTATTCTCTATTGCAAACATAAATATTTTTAGGTAGCATAAGATCATGCAGGATTTTGATATAGCTTGTGTTGGCAATGCGAAAATTGATTTATTTTTACACTTTGACGACGCGAACAAACACCTGAAGCTAAACGAACAATCAAACGAATTGTATTTTCATCTTGGAGAAAAAATAGCAGTTGATAAATGCCGCCTGTCGCCTGGCGGAAATGCAGCTAATGTAGCTGCAGGTTTGTCACGCTTGGAAATAAATACGACTCTTTTTGCAGAAATTGGAGATGATGAACTGTCTGATAAAATAATTAATTCTCTAAAAAAAGAAAAAGTTCATACAGAAAATGTCAGTCGCCTCAAAGATCATACCGCTTCAGTATCGGTCATTTTAAGCTTCAAAGGCGATCGAACAATTTTTTCCCAGCATATCCAAAAACCCCATGATTTTAAATTCGATAATCTGTCTACAAAATGGGTTTACCTCACGTCCATTGGAGAAGAATGGAAAAATGCGTACGAAAAAGTAATCATGTATGTAACAAAAACCAACTGTCGCCTTGCCTTCAATCCCGGAACTGTACAAATAAATGCCGGCTATGAATCTATCGCAAATGTACTGAATGCAACGAACATTTTGTTTGTAAATAAAGAGGAAGCGGCTAAAATTAAGAATTATGAATTAAGAATCATGAATCAAGAAGACAATGAAAAGAAAATAAAACTACTTTTGGAACAACTTCAAAAACTGGGACCAAAGATTGTGGTAATCACAGATGGAGAGAATGGATCTTTTGCGATTGACGAAAAAGGGCAAATCCATACAAATGGTATTATCAAAACAAATATTGCAGAGAAAACCGGCGCCGGAGATGCTTATTCAAGCGGATTTATGGCAGCCATGTCTCAAGGCAAGTCTATCAAGGACGCAATGCTTTGGGGAACTATAAGTTCTGCAAATGTGATAGAAAAAGTTGGAGCTCAAAATGGACTATTGACGAAAAATGAGATGGAAGAAAAAACAAAACATGCTTAAAAACTTGGGCTACACCAAAAACCTTTTTATATTACCATTTGACCATCGATCCACTTTTGAAAAAGAAAAATTTGAAAAAAAACAAATAATTGAGGGAAAGTTGATTATTTACGAAGCGTTTAAAAAATCTATAAAGAGTGGTATTTCAAAAGAAGAATCAGCAATCTTGGTCGATGAGGAATATGGAGACGAAATTCTTCAGGATGCGCGAGAAAACGGCATCACAACAATTCTTACCACAGAAAAAAGCGGACAAATAGAATTTGATTTTGAGTACGGCAATGACTTTGGAGAACACATAAAAAAATACAATCCTACTTTTGCCAAAGCGCTAATAAGATTNAAGCCAAACACTGATTGGACAAAATTAAAAATGCTTTGTGATTACTGCCATNATCANGGATATAAATTTTTATTAGAAGTGCTAAGCGGAGAAAGTACCCCTGGTGCGCAAAACTTAACAAATGTAATCAGCGATCTACGGGGGTCTGACATAGAACCTGATGTTTGGAAGCTAGAGGGGATGGGAGACAAAACCGATTATGAATCTATTGTTGCAAAAATTAAGGAAGATGGGAGAGATAATGTTGGGCTTGTAATTTTAGGCCGTGGAGAGAACAGAGAAAAAGTAGAACAATGGTTAAATGCCGGGAAAAATGTCGATGGAGTTATAGGATTTGCGGTGGGACGCACGATCTTTTGGCAGCCGCTTTTAGATTTTAAAAATGGTAAAATAGGAAGAGAAAAAGCAGTAGAAGAGATTTGCGATAACTTCCTGCATTTTTACAAAATATTTATAACAAACTCTTATTGATAAAATGAAAATATATCTTGGTACTGATCACGCGGGATTCGAATTGAAAGAAAAAATAAAGTCTTATCTTGTGGAAAATGGATACGAAATCGAGGACTGCGGAGCATTTAGTTTTGACAAGGATGACGATTATCCGGATTTTATTGCAAACGCAGCTTTAGGAGTCTCTAAGAACACTGATTCAAAAGGAGTAGTATTTGGCAAATCAGGAGCCGGAGAATGCATTGTCGCCAATAAAATAAAAGGAATAAGAGCGATATTGGGNTTNAANAAAGAAAANGTTGAACTTTCAAGGCTTCACAATGATGCGAATGTTTTATCTTTGGGGAGTGCGTTTACAAACGATGACCTAGCCAAAGAACTTGTAAAAATTTTTCTGGACACTCCTTTTTCAAATGAAGAAAGACACAGTAGGAGAATTGCGAAGATAAAAAAACTTGAAGAATGATGATGTTTATTAGAAATTTCGATTCCCTTGCAAAAACTGAAACACGGAAAGCATGTCTTAAGATTTTAGAAACTGGACTTGAATCTATTCAGCCCCAAAAAGTAATACAAGAAAATATTTCCTTCAAAGGTGAAGCTCTAAGCATACAAAATCAAAAATTCAACCTAAAAAATTTCAAAAGATTGCATCTTCTTGGATTTGGCAAAGGGTCTGGCGGGNTTTCAAAATCTATTGAAGAACTGCTTGCAAACAAACTGGAAAACGGTTTTGTAATTGATCTTGAAGCNCAGGAATTTTCAAAAATTAAATTCACCAAGGGTACCCATCCCCTCCCCTCACAAGAAAACCTTTCATTTACAAAAAAATCCCTAACCAGCTTAATCTCTCTAACTGAAAAAGACCTGGTTATTGTAGTTATAGCCGGCGGCGGGTCTGCGTTATTTGAAGACCCTTATAAAATAGATTTAGAAAAACTAATTGAAGTCAACAAAGCTCTTCTGAAATGCGGCGCAAATATTTATGAGATGAATGTTGTGAGAAAGCATCTGTCAAAAGTCAAAGGAGGAGGCTTGGCAAAACTATTGTATCCTGCAAAAGTTGTAAGTATTATTGCTTCAGACGTCCCCGGCAATGATCTTTCTGTAATTGCCTCGGGTCCTACAGTCAAAGATCCATCAACCAAAAAAGAAGCGTTTGCTATTCTTAAAAAATTTGATCTTTGGGAAAAACTCGAATTGTCGGAAGACGATTTTTTGGAAACTCCAAAAGAAGATAAGTATTTTAAAAATGTCTCAAATACACTAATCCTAAGCAATCTTACTCCTCTTATGGCTATGCAGAAAAAAGCAAAGGAGTTGGGTTTTAACGCGATTATTTATTCGGACAAATTCCAGGGGGAAGCAAGATTTGTTGGAAAGGANCTCATGGATAAAACGCCTCCCCACCACATTCTTCTTGCAGCCGGAGAAACAATTGTTAAAGTTAAAGGAAATGGAAAAGGAGGAAGAAACCANGAGTTGGTTCTGGGAGCTATATCAGATATTCCAAGCGGTGTTGTTATAGCCTCTTGCGCGACTGACGGCTGGGACAATTCTCCGCATGCCGGTGCTATTGGAGATATAGAAACCGTTAAAAAAGCCAAGAAAATAAAACTTAATCCGGAACGATTTCTAGACACTAACAACAGTTTTAAATTCTTCAAAAAAACAGGCGACAATATAGTCACAGGCCGCCTCCCCTCAAACGTCTCTGATTTAATGATTGTTGTAAAAAATTAATTAGTGATAAAATAATTCTATGAGCGAGGGATCTTCAGGGCAATTTGAAAAACCAACCCTAGTGCAACAGGAGGCAGACAAGAGGGTAATTTATGGATTTTTGGGGACACTGGAAGATAAAAATATTAAAGAATCCGGTCACAAAAGTGGTATAAGAGAATGGAAAGAACAAGGATTTAATATTAATACTGTCATTGGAGAACAAGAAGGATCGTTAATAGAAGTCGGCGGCCCTACGCAGGAAGGCTATGATCTTGTTGATATAAATTCTTTAAATAAGAAATTATTTGTTTCAAATTTAACCTCTGATGTGCAAAAATGGGACGACAGAGAAAAGTCAGGACAACGCCTTGGGAAAATTGATTTTAAAGCCGATGCTACAAGTTTGCCACTAAAGAACGGTAGTTTAGCGGGTATATTAGGATCAAACATTTCAGAAGAAAGAAGCAATGAAATATTTATAGAAGCCAAAAGAGTGCTGAAGGATAATGGAATATTGGTTTGGCAAGGCGGAGTTATAAAGGATTTATTTTCTATCAAAAACCTAGGTTTTGATTTAAAGCAGATAAAAATTCAAATATATTATCGGAGCGAATGGGGTTTTGAGCCAAGCCAAAATTCAGACGAGCGGAGAGTTGAAGAAGGTGATCGAGGACTCGTCTTTAGTGCTGTATTGCAGAAGAAAGCAGAGTCGCAATACAACGAACAAGAAGATATAGAAAAATGGAAGTCTATTGCTCAAGAATCTGTTGAGACTAAACAAGAAGTAAATATACCAAATTTTAGCAATGTTGATGGTCATCCCTTAACACCAGAAGAAAAAATAGGACATATCAGGTGGGCATACCGATTCAGAATAAAAATTCCTGATGTTGATGTTGCAGATGGTCATAAGCTGAACAACGAAGAACAGTTAGACTTTCTCATGAAAAGATATCCTCCTTCTAAGAGTTAGAGATAAAACACAACATGTTAAGTAGATCGTGTGAAACGACACCTGCGAGGTACAAAATGCAGACATATTTCTTGAAAAGATTAAAACTAATTGTTGAAAATGAATCAAAAAGCGTGTTAAGATAGACTTAATGATCGAAGAACTACACGATGATAAATTAAAAGATTTAGAGCTTAAAGCAAACCAAATAAGACAGCTTATTATTGAATCTTTAGTTGAAGCAGGATCAGGACACTCGGCTGGTCCCCTTGGAATGACTGACATCTTTACCGCCTTTTACTTCCATATCCTCAACCACGACCCAAAAAATCCAGACTGGGAAGACCGCGACCGGCTGGTTTTGTCAAACGGACACATCTGTCCAGTCAGATACGCGGCAATGGCGCTGTCCGGATATTTCCCGATTGAGGAGCTGAAGACTCTGCGCAAATTAAACTCCCGTCTCCAAGGACATCCTCACAGATCCGCACTTCCCGGAGTCGAAACAACATCCGGACCGCTTGGTGAGGGAATTTCCCAGGCAATCGGCATGGCTTTGGCGGCAAAACTCGACAATAAAAAACATCACATCTATTGCATTGCCTCTGACGGGGAACAGCAGGAAGGAAATACTTGGGAAGCTGTAATGTTTGCGGCAAAATACAAAATAAACAATCTCACTTTGGTTATAGACCGCAACAATATTCAGATTGACGGATTTACAGAAAACATTATGCCGCTTGAACCTTTCAGGGCAAAATACGAAGCTTTTAATTGGAAGGTGTTTGAAGTCGATGGACACAATATAAAAATGTTTGTTGACGCAATTCGTGAAGCCCGCTCGGTTTTTGAAAAACCTACAGCTATCATTGCTCATACTACTCCTGGAAAGGGTGTAGATTTTATGGAAAACAGATTCGAGTGGCACGGCATGCCGCCTGACACTCAAGATGTAAAAGGCGCTCCACCAAAAGGACAACAGACAAAAAAAGCGCTCGANGAATTAAGAACGCTGCAGGGAAAAATAGTAAGCGAGCACCAGTAANATTATCTATGCTAAACCCAGACCTAAAACTTAACCCAAAACTCTTCGACCAAGATGTTGAAGTAAAACCAACCCGACATGGTTACGGAGACGGGTTAGTAGAGCTTGGTGAACAAAACCCAAATGTTGTGGCACTCACTGCAGACCTGGCAGAATCAACTCAAGCACACAGGTTCGCCGAAAAATTTCCTGATAGATTTTTTCAATGCGGAGTTGCCGAACAAAACATGGCGGCAATCGCGGCTGGACTTGGGGTAAGCGGCAAAATTCCTTTTATGTCCTCTTATGCTACTTTTTCTCCCGGCAAAAACTGGGAGACTATAAGAACTACTATTATATATAACCAGTCAAATGTAAAAATAGCAGGCCACCACAGCGGTATTGTCACAGGGCCTGACGGCGCGACCCACCAGGCAACAGAAGACATCGCGATCACAAGATGCTGGCCTTGGATTAAAGTATTTGTCCCTTGTGATTATTTTGAGGGGAAAAAAGCAACTATTGCCTCAGCAAATTTTGAAGGACCCGCGTATCTGAGATTCACCAGGGACAAAACGCCAATAATGACTACCGAGCAGACTCCATACGAGATGGGAAAAATAAGTACTTTTTGGGTCTCGGATAATCCAAAGGCAGTAATATTCGGGACAGGACACATGCTCTACTATGCTTTAGTTGCGGCATCGGAACTTGAAAAAGAAGGAACAAATGTGCTGGTTGCAAACGTCGCGACGATCAAGCCTCTGGACGGACAAACAATTATTGATTTGGTTGGAAAAACCGGAGCTGCTGTAACAGTTGAAGATCATCAAGTAGAGGGAGGTTTGGGCGGAGCAATCGCAGAATTTTTGGGGAAAAATAAACCAGCACCCATGGAATTTATAGGCCTTCAAGATACTTTTGCAGAGTCCGGAAAACCAAAAGAGTTGATAGAGAAATATGGGATGGGAAAGGAAGCAATCAAACAAGCAATAAAGAAAGTTATTGCTAGAAAATAAGTCAAAAATCAAAAATCAAAAGGCAAAACCACAATTCAAAATTAAAAATTAATAAACTTTTGACTTTTTACTTGTAATTTTGAATTTTGACCTTTGAATTTTAAATTTATTTTTATGGATATCAATCTTCTCGCACAACTCAGGCAAACAATAAAAGGTGATGTGCTTACCGATGATCAAACCCTAACTACCTATTCCCACGATGCCAGTCTATTTGAAGTAAAACCACAGGTTGTCGTATTCCCAAAAGACGAAGAGGATGTAAAAGCTATAGTAAAATTTGTAAATAAAAACAAAAAAGCCAACCCTACCCTTTCTTTAACAGCGAGATCTGCTGGAACAGACATGAGCGGCGGCTCAATAAACGATTCTATCATAGTTGCATTTGAAAAATATTTCAATAACACTCCNAAAATTNACGACAACGTCGCGACCACGCAGCCCGGTGTTTATTACCGAGATTTTGAAAAAGAAACTCTAAAACACAACCTGCTGTTTCCCTCATATCCCGCGTCCAGAGAAATATGCGCGATGGGAGGAATTGTGAATAACAACTCCGGCGGAGAAAAATCACTGCAGTATGGCAAGACTGAAAAGTACATCAAAAGAATGAAAGTGGTTCTTGCCGATGGAAATATTTACGAACTAAAACCACTGTCCCAGGAAGAACTCAACCAAAAACTGCAATTAAATACCTTCGAAGGAGAAATTTACAAAAAAACGCATAAATTAATAACTGACAATTACGACTATATTGTAAACGCAAAACCTGACGTGTCCAAAAATTCTGCCGGGTATTTTCTCTGGAATATATACGACAAAGAAGAAGAAATTTTTGACCTCACACAATTGTTTGTCGGCGCTCANGGCACATTGGGATTTGTTCTTGAGGCTGANATCGAACTTGTGCCAATACACAAACATCGCGGGATGATAATTATTTTTCTGCACGAACTTAGTCATTTAAATCAAATTATAAATATTACCTTGCCTCTCAACCCCGAGAGCTTTGAATCATACGACGACAACACGCTAAAACTTGCTCTTCGTTACTTTCCCGAATTTGCCAAACAGCTTGGTCTAATAGGGATGATACAAGCAGGTATCGCATTCTTGCCTGCGTTTATCTCGCTTTTTACAGGACGCAGTCTTCCAAAACTGATTCTGCAGATTGATTTTACAAGCGACGACGCAAAAGAGGTTGAGCAAAAAATCTCAACTCTTAAGGAAAAACTCAGACCCCTCAATCCCCAAACCCAAGTAGCAAAGGATGGCGAGGAAAAAAGGTATTGGCTGGTAAGACGCGAGAGCTTTAATCTTCTTCGAAAAAAAATCAGAAACAAACATACAGCTCCTTTTATAGACGATTTTGTCATAAAACCGGAGCACATCGGTGAAGTCGTGCCGCAAGTCACAGACATTCTTAAAAAATATCCCGAATTTATTTACACGGTTGCGGGGCACGTCGGCAACGGAAATTTTCACATCATTCCTCTTGTTGACATCGCGGATCACAAGGTAAGGGAGAATATCCCCGTTATCGCAAAACAAGTTTATGATTTGGTGCAAAAATACAATGGCTCCACAACAGGAGAACACAATGACGGACTCATCAGAACTCCGTATCTCAAGCAAATGTATGGAGAAAAAGTTATTTCACTTTTTGAACAAACCAAGCATATCTTCGATCCGGATAACATCTTCAATCCCCGCAAAAAAGTCCATGGAGACCTGGACTTTGCCATGAATCATATAAGGCAAAACTGGTAATTAAATTCTGCTATAATCAGGGCATGAAAACCATACTGGTGGTCGAGGACAATAACGACCTTCAGAATTATTTAAAAGACCTTCTTTTGGAGAATGGTTTTGGAACAAGAGTATCCTCTACCGGTTCTCAGGCTCTTGGTATTGTCAAAACTTCCCCGCCAGACTTGGTTATACTCGATCTGGGACTTCCAGATGTAAGCGGAGAAAGCGTTTGTCAGACAATAGTCAAAGAGCATCCGGATATTCCAATTGTTATTTTAACTGCCAGAGATGGCTCAGAAGATGTAATCAAAGGTCTTAATCTTGGCGCGGATGACTATATCACCAAACCATTCGTTGGAGAGGAGCTGCTTGCTCGAATAAAAGCAAGACTTAGACCAAAAGGAGACGAAAAAATAACAGTAGCGGACTTGATTTTGAACAGCAAATCACTTGAAGTAAAAAGGGGAGGCAAACAAATAAAACTTACTCCAAAAGAATTTAGACTGCTTGAATATCTGATGCTAAATAAAGGGATGGTGCTTTCCCGAGAAATGATTCTAAATCGCATTTGGTCTTATTCTCCGGACATCGAAACAAGGGTCGTTGATGTATATGTGGGGTATCTTAGAAAAAAAATAGACGGGGAATCTTCCATGAAACTTATCCACTCTGTCCGCGGTTTTGGGTATATGCTGAAGGATTAAAACTTTTTATTAATCTATCGAAGAAACGGTAAAACCGAGACATCAAAAATCTTAATTTTTGTACCATGGATTTAATTCACCTACTCTCCTGTCTGAACTTGAACTCTTCTCTTGTTTTTTAGGCTTTTTTTCTTTGACAACGTGCTTGTAGTAAAAGTTAAGATAGCTCTGCAAATAATTATGTCTCACTCCCAAATTCATAGTTCTTCGGCCCCCTTCTTATAAACCATACCCCTTCTACAATAACGCAAAATTTTAAAAACACAATCAAAAAATAGTAAGATAAGTGTAAGAAAATCACCGAAAGGGCAAAGTGAAATAGAAAGTTGATCCTTTTCCTTTCTTGCTTTCTACCCATAGTTTACCCCCATGCTGTCTCACTAATTCTTTAGCAATATTAAGACCAATGCCTAAGCCAAAAAACCTTTCCCCTCTTGCTCCTTTTATTCTATAAAATGGTGTAAATAAATACTTTTGCTCATCTTCAGCGATTCCAATGCCAAAATCTTGCACACCCACAGTAAGTTTTTCTTCGTCAGAAAAAGTCCTAACAATTACCCTATCTGATGAGGGTGAGTATTTAACAGCATTCGTGAGAAGATTTACAAGCACTTGGTTTAGGCGATCAGGATCTCCCAATATTTTTCTTTTTATTCTTCCGCGAAGTATTATATTGTGATTTTTGGATACCATCTGTATATCCTCAACTGCTTCTTTAATCATAGAATCATAATCAAATACCTTTTTGTGAAGAGGCAGCGTCCCAACCCTCACTCTTGACACATCAAGAAGATCGTTAACAATCTTTGTAAGCAAATTCAGCTTATCGTCGATTCTTGTGAGAAGCCGCACTGACTTTTTGTCATCGGTTAACGTAAGCCATCTTTTCAAAGTTTGTGTAAAAATTTTCATGCTTGTTATAGGAGTTTTTAGCTCGTGACTTGCTATGCTTACAAATTCGTCTTTTCTAGCTTCAATGTCTTTGCGCTCAGATACAAAGGAAGCTAGAATCATAAATGTTACAGATGCAACACCCATGAAAAACTGCAAAAGCAGTAAACTTACAAAAATGCTCTCTTTTGCGAAAGGACCGTACCCCTCAAGCGTATTCCAAATCGCAATAATAATCAGGATAAACATCGAGGCTACTATTCCCCGCTGGCCAAAACGGATGGCAATAAAAACAAGAACCGGATAAATCAGATAAGTAAATGGCAGATTCCTAGTATCTAATCCAAATGCGCCGTTAAAGACGACAACGCCTGAAATAAAAAGAAGCTGTATTGATAAAATTGCTTCAAGCAATCTGCTTTTAGGTATCCTAAAAGCACCCGGTACACTCCAAACCAAAATCAGCGGCGCTATTATCAAATCTCCAAGCGCGTCTCCCACCCACCAGGCAAGAAAGGTCTGAGCAGAAGAAGAAAAGGATATAATACCTCCAAGCAGTAAACTGGAAACTCCAACAGAAGCTCCCACCAGGGTGCTAACGGTTGCAACCAACAACAACCCCAAGACGTCACTAAGCCGGGACAAAGAGTAATTAAACCCCTTAATAAAATGTGTGAGTATAAATACACCCAGTACTGCTTCGAGTGTATTTCCAGTAGCAACTCCAAATGCGACAGATTCAGGAGCGCCTCTTAGAACGTTTGCAAAAAAAGCTCCCATCCACACTCCTGGCCAAAGTTGGTAGCCAAACAAAAGAAGGAATGCCAGTGAGATTCCCGCTGGAGGCCAGACCAAAGTCGCAAAACCACCTACCGCCTCTATGTTAAGCCCAAATATCGCGGTTGTAACGTAGAGAAGAAAAAGAACTAGAATCTTTCTCACAAATATTTATTTGCCTTCTCTATAACGTCATCTATATCAAAAGGCTTTGCGAGAAAATCATCCGCATGGGAATTTTTAAACATCTTTCTTATATTCGAAACTGCGGAGATTAGAATAACAGAAATGTGGCTAAGGTCTTCCTGCGCCTTGATAAATCTTGTCACTTCTGTGCCATCAATTCCCCCAGGCAACCAAATATCAAGCAAAATTAGAGACGGCTTACGAGAACGAACTTCTTTGTAGATTTTATCAGTGCTTGAAAGAGTTATTACCTCATATCCCTCCATCTCAAGGACAATCCGAAGCGCATCCAAAATCGCGGGATCATCATCAACTATCAATATTCTCTTTTTATCTTCCTTTTTTCTCATAATCCTATCTCTTCCTAATAAGTTTTGCCACTTTATTAACCTCCTTGTCAATCTTTGCAAGATAAGAGAGGGAGTTTTTGTCTTTGCTTTTGCCTAATCGTTTTGCTAGAATTTGACCGTAGGCTTTAATAACAGCCAATGCATTTCTAATCCTGTGGACATTGCTTTCCCGATTCTCCTTCATTTTCCCTCCAATAATAAACTCAAATATAGGCTGTGTCAATAATACAAAGTCAACTCTTACGAAATTCTTACCAAAAAACCCCGTACCGTATGGCACAGGGTTTTTGGAACAACTCAAATCCTCTTAAAAAATTATGGATTAAGAGTGTTTGATGATGAGCTGACCGATACATCTACGAGTGAATCCGCGTCTCCGGTCTTCACCTCAACCGATCCATCTGTGTTGTAGTTTGCTCTATTTTTGCCAGTCTTGGCTTTTGAAAGAATGGCAGTGAGCACTTCAGTTTTGTTTTTTTGTTTAATCTCAGAACTCTTTTTGTTCTTTAGAGTTACAGAATTGATAGAATGTCTACCGTTTCCTGAGATCAAAGCCTCGTGTGAGCTATCATTGGAACCACAGCAACATGGATCTGTGGCTTCATTGGAACCGCCTTCAACTGATACCAAAACTTCGGAACTTGCGTTTCCGGTATCGATTGTAACGTCTCCGCCAGTGTTGCCGTTAGCATTGTTTCCTCCGCTGTTTGCTTTGGACACAACTTCCGTGAGCACTGTGGTTTTGTTTTTCTGAGAAACGTCGCAATTGGATTTGTTTTTGATATAGATCGAGTTTATCGACCCGGCACCGTTTCCAGAAATCTCTGAAGTAGTATCAGCAAAAGCTGAAGCTGCAATTAGACTTGTTAGGAAAAGTCCACCGACAACTCCCGCAGTAATTTTTTTAACCATCATTTTTATTCACCCCCCTTCTTTTAAGTATTAACTATTAACTTATAACTATTAATTGTCATTTTGAATGTTTACGCTGAGCACTTTTAACGCTAGCTGTCAGTATCTTTGCAATTTCCTCTCCTTCAGCAATAATAGTATTTAGCTTAGTTGTTATAAACTCATTATTAGACTCAAACAAAAGCTTTAGCCAATAGTTTGTTTCTCTCGATTCCTTCTTAGCAATATTCATAATGTATATAAAATCTGTTCGGTACAAGATCTTAAAAGCTGATTAATAATAATTCTATTAGTCTCAGTTTTAGGAAGCTCTTTACATACTGTAATTATATTTAGCGCAAACTTAAATACTCTTTTTCTAACATTTTCAAAATTATTCATAGAAGTTCATAGTTAATAGTTCATAGTTCGCAGTTATTTTTTGTTTCTCCATCACATGTATCTCTTCCCGCGTGTCCATTGATAGAATCAAATCCGCTGTCTCCGATCAAAACATCATTTCCCGCTCCTCCATTAATTTTATCGTCTCCGTCTCCTCCGTTTACCTGATCTGCGCCATTTTCAGCGCTAATGTCATCATTTCCGTCTCCGCCGTCAATCTCATCATTCCCATTTCCGCCTGTTATCTTATCGTCCCCATCCCCACCATCAATCTGATCATTTCCGTTTTCCCCTCGAATATTGTCATCCCCATCCCCGCCAAAAATAAGATCATTTCCTACAGCCCCAATCAGCAAATCATTTCCCTCGTTACCAAACAAAAGGTCGTTTCCAACTTCTCCCCTCAGCTGATCATTGCCTTCTCCTCCTATAATGCAATCATGTCCTCCGTGTCCAAAAATCCGATCATCTCCCTCAAGTCCAAAAATAAGGTCATTCCCCCGCGTCCCGTTGATCCGATCGTTTCCATCTGTTCCAAATATCGGTAAGCCACCAACCAGATCAAATTCTATTCCTTGGCACTGCGCAGGCACCGCAATCGCAATGCCGATTTTAAGATCGAAAACGACATTGAGATTCTGGAATTCATTCCCCGCGCTTTCATCAAAGGTAACTTTGAATATATAAATAGCTGAGTCGCCTGGTCCAATAGTTGAAAGAGGAATTCCGTCCGGACCAGCGCTTTCCAAAAATAAGTCGCCTAAGCTTTTCTCTCCGGTCCCGCTAGTCCCGCCATAAATATCTGTCCCGTTTTCAGAAATAATTATTTTAAGAGCCGCGGAAAATGTCGCCTCGCCATCTGTCATAATCGCGCGCACGCCAACAGGCCGGGCAGATGCTGCAGAATTAGAAACATCAACGCTTCGCTCCTCCATATCTCCAGGCGCCATATTAAGGACATTAAATATCGGACCCACGTCCCCAACTCCAATTCCCCAATCAACAGTCAAATCCCCAACAGCATAAGCTGTCTGAGTTCTATTAAACAAATTGATATTTCCATAAAATGCCAACCCCACCAATGTCGCCAAAATCAAAACAAACAAAATCCTTTTTTTCATAGCTTCAATTTTTAAAAATCTCCAACATCGTCATAGCTAAACCGATCCCGTATCGGAACCGTACCTACAATCCGGTATTACGGCATTTCCGCTCCGCTAGAACTATTTTGCGGATCAGAAACTGTTCTCAGAATGAAATCATTTGAATTATCATCCGTATCGTATCCATTGCCTTTTGTCTCATCAACTCCACCCTCCATTGTCACATCTGTTGATGTTGAATATGCCTTTCGTTCCATGCTTTTATTTGTATCCGATCCATTATCAATAAGCGTTCCTTCTACGTACTGGCTGATCCCAGTACCCCAACCAACCTGATCTATAATATTGTTACTTGCATCCTCTAAAGCTATACTATTATTCTCTGATAAATTATTACCGTTGCTTACATCTGCACCTATAGAGGTACTGAAGGGATTTTGAGGCGTCTGATTGTTTGCCCATAAGAAATAACCATGTGCTGGTATTATATGGCTACTCCCAAATAGAACTAGAGAACTAATTGCTCCACTTGAAGTCTTCTTTTGTAATTGCCATCCATTTAAATCAACAACAGAACTAGTTGGATTGTAAAGCTCAACAAAATCTTGATTTGCATTTGAGCCATTGATTTGCACTTCACTAATCACAACATGAAATGTTTGGGCTGCGGAAAAGGTGTTGTTTTGAGACTGCGCTGTATCGTTAAAAAGCGCATGAGTGGCTTTGTAAGAAACAAAGCCTATGCTGAGGATAAATAATATTGAGATTAATAAAAATTGTTTCATGCTGCTTGTAATTTCTGAATAGCTCTTTTTTCCGCATGCCTTGTGATTTCTTTCCTGATATTATTCGCCTCAAAAACTATGAAAAATACTGTTGGGAAAATTATAAAAAGCGCGTACCCCGGAAAAGATTTAAGAAATAACACAAATTTCCCAACAAATGGCACGAAAAAAATCGACTTTCCCAAAACATCCTTTTGCGCCACAACTTCTGAATCTATGTTGTTGTTCGCGTCTCCTTTTGTGTAGTAGGAAAATTTATTATCTGTTTTTTCTCCATGAACTATTCTATGTGTCACAATATCACTTCCCTTCTTAAATGAGATTACGTCTCCTATGTGAAATTCTTTCGCGTCTTTAGCATATATGATGCTTCCTGCTGGAATACTTGGCTCCATACTGCCGGAAAGAACCACGAAGGATTGAATTCCTCCCAATCTGTCTGTTTTTGATGTGACAAGGGTAAAGACTATAAAAGGCAATAGCACAAGGATCAAAATAGTTAACGCGGCATACAAAATCTCAGAAATTAATTTCATAATTTCCTCCCTGTCATTCCGAACTTGTTTCGGAATCTCGTTTGAGCCGAGATCCTGAAATAAATTCAGGATGACATTTATCGACCGACCCCACTGCCCCCTGGTGGTGGGGCAAACCACATCCCCACCACCAGTTTAAAACTAAATTTTATGGAGCTTGAGTTGCATCATAAACAACATCAAACACTACTGTTTGATTTGCCACAGTGCTATCTGCTGTACTTGGTAATCTCCCTGTCATCCTGCAAAACATTTCTTCCGCAGGTATTAGGGATCCAAGCGCGGCATTTCCACCATTTAACCAATCTCTTGGCGAAAACTCAGCAGTTGGCGTTTCATCTCCCAAACTACCATTACCATTGATGTCGCATGTCCAGCTTAATAGAAGGATATTATCAATCGTCTGATCTCCATCAGGATCTGGTGTAATTGAGCTAACATCAGCTGTCAAATCCAAATCAATTACTGAAGAACTATTATTTTTCAGCCAGAAATCAAAGTCCCTTGACTCACCTGGAAAAATTCCTGTAAAATTTGGCCCAGGTATAGAATCTAGAAATTCTACAGGTGAACTATCTGGATCGTCTAAAGAAATCTGGAGATCTGCGTTCCCGCTTGCGAATGTATTATCTTCGCTTGTTGCCGTATCTGTAAACAGCGCGAATGTAGCGCCGCCGAGAAGCGCCAGGGACGTCAAGATAGACATCGCGCTTAAGGCTATTTTTTTATTCATTTATTTTTCACCTCCTTTCACCTACCAGATTTCCATTATGGAAGTAGGCTGTAAGCATTTAGTCTTGCAAGGCTTGCTCCTCCAAAGCTTGAGTAAAGCAAGCCTTGCTTTCTCTTTAATTTAGTTAGCCAACCAGTTGGCCAACTCCAACAAGACACATCAAGGATTACCTTGAGCTTTTCCTTCACTGGCGAAGAAACTTACACAGTGACCTTGATTACTAAATGAATTACCTTCATCATCGGTCAAATCTTGCCAGCCGTCTTTTTTGCAGGATTCCTTGTTCTCGAATGTATATAGCTTGTCGTTGATATTCACGTTGTCCACAAGGACTGTTTGTTCACTATCCAAGAACATCCAGCTTGAATCCACAACCAGGTTAATTCTAAAAACCTCAAGTCCAGCTGTTAACGCTACTGCGTTAGCATAAGTGTCATAAAAAGTACCGCCTACTTGACCTGTATCCCAACGCGGATCCGGATCTGTCACCAAATTACCGCTAGATACCCAAGTGCCTGGAGTGCATCCGACATAATTAGGTGAAGGCCCAAGATAGACAAAGACGTTTTTATCTCCTGCACTTATGACTCCATCGTTATCCATGTCTATCCTAACCTGAAACCTCGGTGAACCACCTCCGCAATCATCATCGGTAACATTAAAATCTGTACCAAGAGTAGCTAGATCACCAAGAGTTGTACCGTCCTGTACTTCAAAACTTACGCCGCCAAAACCTGGAGCTACTGTCGCATCAGATCGCAGTTGGGCAGCATTGCTCGGATTCCCACCCGACACAATCTGCGCATCACCAAAAAGCGTGTAACCATTGGCTGCAAAAGCTTCTGCTGCAAAAATTAAAGACGCAAGCGGGAGTAGTATTAAAGCTTTTTTAAATACCTTCATTTATTTCACCTCCATTCTTTTTAAGATTTAATTTAACTATTAAATACAAATTAATAGTCACTATGTGCGGAATAATATTTTTGTGTGTCGAATTTGGAGATAAAATACATGAAGATCTCTGAGGATAAATGCTTTGTAGATTGTATTTTGAAGCTGGGCAGGTTCATAATTTCTTATGGGATATATGTTAATTACCAGGTGATCGTCCTCTTTTATTTTTCTCTAGGATACTTTGTTGCTAACTTGATTATATTGGTAATATTCATCTGGCTGTCAAGAATGACAAAGTAGAAAAAATAATATCATAGAAGGTCAAAACACCTTTCAACACTTGTTTACCTCTTGACTTTTTGTTTTCTTTAGTTATTAAATAGAAGTATGCTAAAAAAATCCGATCCTCACTCAAGCGCCAAAGCAATCATCGCTTTTCTAATTATTGTAGTGGCACTTGTTATCTTAGTTATTTTCCAGCAAAACAGATACAATATTATTGAAGCAGGCAGTTTTCAGCCTTTTATTTTTCTAGCTTTTCTTGGATCCGCTCTTCTTCTGACCCTGCTTTTCCTGGTCAACAATTCAGGAATAGGCGCAACCAAAAAATCAAAAAGCAGGAAAAAAAGAAGATAACGCCCCAAAAGCCCTCCATTGACAACAATATCATCTGGGAACTATAGTAAATATAATGACCACCGTTGATTTGTCATCTTTTAAGGGTTTGTACGTTAAAACCAGCCGCGACTATCTAAACAAATTAAAGCAGGATTTGGAAAGACTACTCAAAGACCCTACCGACCAAAACTCTATCAACTCTATCCATATATCCGCTCACTCTCTATCCACCCAGGCTGCCGTTACCGGCTACAAAAATGCAGAGCGTCTCTCAGGAATCATTGAAAAAACATTCAAAAAACTCAAGGAAGAAAAATTAAAAGCTTCCCCAGGGTTATTGACCTTGTTAAACGATGCTGTAAGAAGTCTTTCTGAATGCATAGACTCAATTGAGAATAACGACGAAGAGACTGACTTGTCGGATGTAAGCAACAAACTAGAAAAATTATGACCCTTCGATAAACTCAGGGTCATGGTGAGCGAAGTCGAACTATGAAAGTACTTATAATAGAAGACGATCTCTTTTTTCAAAAATTTTATTCAACCAAGCTAACCGAGGTTGGTTTTACAGCAGATGTTGCATCTGATGGAGAACAGGGTATTGCCAAAGCCAGGGAATTCATGCCGGACCTGATAATCCTTGATATTATCATGCCCAAACGGGACGGTTTTGGTTTTTTGGAGGATGTTGCCCAAGACGAGGGGCTAAAAAAAATTCCTATTTTGGTGTTCTCGACCTTGGGACAAGAACAGGATGTGCAAAAAGCTCTATCTCTTGGAGCCGTAGGATATGTCAATAAAACCTTTTTTGATTTTGACAAGCTAAAAGAAAGGATTGAGGAAGCTATAAAAGCGAAAAGACCTTAAGCGGGTGGCACGCCTGGAGGGCTCCCGACAGCGCGCACGCGTTCGGTTCCGAAGGAGAGACTAGCGGAGCACTGACGGGAGGAAAGGCGGGACAGGACCCGCGTTAAACCATGATTATATCTGACGAACAATTAAAAGCACTGATTCTAAAAGACAAAATTGCCGATGAAAAAAGGCTTGAAGAATTATCCTCTCTTGCCAAAGCATCAAAAATTCCTCTTGCCGATGCTCTTATCCAAAATGACGTAATATCTGATGAAAACTTGGGAGTTTTGGAAGCTGATTTTCTAAAACTTCCATTTATCATCCTCTCGAAAATATCAATTCCCGAGGAAGTCTTCAAGCTTGTTCCGGAAAGAATAGCCAGAAAGCAAAAAATTGTTCCTTTTGCCAGAGACCAAAGCGGAATAAAACTTGCCATGGCAGATCCCAGAAACAAAGAAATTCAGGAATTTGTCGCCAAAAAAACCGGTGAAAAAATATCTGTATATTTGGCAACGCAAAAAGATATCAACAACATACTTTATATCTACAGAAAAGACCTACAAAAAATCTTTGATGAGCTTTTGCAAAAACCCAATGTATCCGCCGCGGAAATTGTGGATCTTATTGTCCAATACGCGTACGAGGATAAAGCCTCGGATATCCATATAGAACCAAAGGAAAATGAGTCGCTAATTCGCTTTAGAATTGACGGTATTCTTCACGACATCTCAATACTTCCCACAAACCTACATGATCAGATAATTACCCGCATCAAAATCTTGTCTCGGCTTCGAACAGACGAACATCTAAGCCCGCAGGATGGAAAATTGCGCGTGAAACTTCCTGAAGAAGACCTGGATATAAGAGTATCTATCATCCCAATTGCCGATGGTGAAAAAACGGTTCTGCGGCTTCTCTCTTCCCATTCTGGACAATTTTCACTTTTGGATCTTGGCATGCAGGAAGCAGATCTCAAAAAAGTTTCTGATGGATATAAAAAATCTTATGGCATGATTTTATCAACCGGNCCCACTGGCTCTGGTAAAACGACGTCTATCTATGCTATTTTGAAAATTTTAAACACGCGGGATATAAATGTAACTACAATTGAAGACCCTATCGAATACAGAATTCAAGGAGTAAATCAAATCCAAACCAATATGAAAACCAATCTTACATTCGCAGGAGGACTTCGTTCAATTCTGCGTCAAGACCCGAATGTTATTTTTGTCGGAGAAATAAGAGACAAAGAAACCGCCGGAATCGCTGTCAACGCCGCTCTTACAGGGCACTTGGTCTTATCAACCGTCCATACAAATGATGCGGCAACAACACTGCCAAGACTTACAGATATGGATATTGAACCATTTCTTGTTGCCTCAACTATAAATGTGATTATTGCCCAAAGACTGATTCGAAAGATCTGCGAGATGTGCAAAACTTCTGTAAATATAGCCCAAACCGACCTCACAAAAAACATCCCCGCGGAAACAATCAGACAGCACTTTGGCAGCGACAAAGAAATTCGCATATACAAAGGAGCTGGATGTAAAGTCTGTCACAACACAGGATACAGCGGCAGAATCGGAATATTTGAGGTTTTAGAGGTAAGCAAGGAGATCAAGAAATTGATTCTTGAGCGCTCCGACTCAGATGTTATTACTGCAAAAGCAGTAGAAGAAGGCATGTCAACCATGCTAGATGATGGCTTGGAAAAAGTTAAAAAAAGCCTGACTACTCTTGAGGAGGTACTTAGAGTTACAAAAGTAGAATCACTATGACAGCGACAAAAAATATTTCTATCTCAACAAATGAAAAAATCGCCTTTGTGAGCAATTTATCAACCATGCTTGAGGCAGGAATTCCAATACTTGACACGCTTGATTCCCTCCTTGAGGATTCAAAAGGAAATTTAAAAAAAGTCCTGGAAACAGTTAGGGAGGACGTATCCTCGGGGAAAAGAATATCTTTTGCTTTTGGCAAATTTCCCAAGGTATTTGATAATGTGACCGTAAATATAATAAAGGCTTCCGAGGAATCAGGCACCCTTGATGTAGTTCTTAAGGACTTAAGAGAAAATATTACCAAAGAAACAGAATTTAACGACAAAATAAAATCGGCTCTAATCTACCCGGCTGTGATACTGGTGGTTTTTTTGGGAGTTCTGATCGTCATTCTTACTTTTGTTATCCCAAAAATCTCTCAAGTTTTTACAAGGCTTAAAGTCGAGCTTCCTCTTCCAACCCAAATACTAATATTTACGTCAAATCTTGTACTCAACTATACTCTGCCGACAATAATAGTAACTCTCGGTCTTGCCTTGGGATCATTCTTTTTGTACAAAAAAAACAAAAAGTTTTTTCTAAATGTTTTCTTCTCTCTTCCTGTTGTTGCAAATCTGGCAAAAGAAATTGATCTGACAAGATTTTCCCATAGCCTATATCTGCTTCTTAACGCAGGAATACCAATCGGATCGGCTCTTGAGCTAACCCAGGAAGTCGTATCAAAAAAAGACGTTGAAAAAGCAATTATTCATGCCAGGGAATCAGTTTCGTCTGGTAAAAAATTATCAGAAGGGCTAAAGGACAAGAAAAAAACAATTCCAAGCATTATGATCAAGCTCATAGAAGCAGGAGAAAAAAGCGGCTCTTTGGAAAAATCAATGCAGGACATTTCCAAATACTTTGAATATCAGGTTGGCAAAACATTGGCAGCAACTACAGTACTTCTTGAACCGGTCGTATTGGTCTTGACTGGAATTGTAATTGGCGGCATGATGCTCTCAATTATAGCTCCAATTTACGGACTGGTAGGACAAATAGGAGCGAGATAAAGATGTTAAACGCGCAAAAAGGGTTTACCCTTCCAGAGCTTCTTCTTGTAATGGGGATATTGACTATACTTTTTGGCTTTATAACCATCAATCTTCTAAATTTCAGGCAAAAATCAGTATTAAATACAACAGTTGATACTGTTGTGTCCGATCTAAAAAGCCAGCAAAACAAAGCCATGGTGGGAGATACCCAAGGATCTGGAACGATTAGTGATTATGGAGTGTATTTTGAATCAGACAGATATATCCTATTCCGCGGATCATCATACAACCCCCTTGAACCCAGTAACTTCAGCATTGATCTAGATCCGTCGCATACTTTTTCAGATATCGATGTGCCTAGTTCAAGTATTATCTTTGAAAAAGGAAGCGGACAAATGACTGGATGGACAGCTGCCACAGATACAGTTACTCTTACAGACTCCACAAATGGAAACCAGAAAATAATTCAGATAAATATATATGGAGCAATAACTATACCGTAAATACAATATCGGACGGGTGGCACGCCTGGAGGGCTCCCGACAGCGCGCACGCGTTCGGTTCCTAAAAGAGAGACTAGCGGAGCACTGACGGGAGGAAAGGCGGGACAGGACCCGTCAAATATATGAGAGGACAAACATTAGTCGAATTGCTTTTGGTTATCGGGCTGTCAGCCATTATTTTGCCTGCGCTTCTTACCGGGCTTGTTGCCGGAAGATCTGGAAAAGCCCAGCAATCCCAGCGTCTGGAGGCAGTAACTATTCTAAAAGAAACAGAAGAAGCTCTAAGAAATGTTAGGGAAAACGACTGGAATACTTTTGCCGCTTATCAGTCTATTTGCCCATGTCATCCAGAAGTTTCGGGATCTTCCTGGATACTGGACGCTGGCACTGAAACCATAAACGGATTTACCAGATCTGTAGCCATAAGCGATGTAGAAAGGGATGCAAGCGGAGCAATTGTTTCAAGTGCAGGAACAATTGACCCCTCATCCAAAAAACTTGTAATTACGGTCTCTTGGGATACACCCCTGCCCTCATCAATTGAATCCACAATATATCTAATGCGGCTTGACAACATAACATATACAGAAACCACAGAAGCGGAGTTTGACAACGGCACTGGAACAGCCATAGCAGTCACCAACACAAGCGGCGGGGAAATTATACTGGGCGGCGGCGGACAAGGCAACTGGTGCGAACCGGGAGATTCAATTTTGGAAGAACTTAATTATCCAGGAACTGCGGAAGCCAGAGCAATAACAGCTATTGAGGGGAGAGCATTTACCGGAACGGGGGCAAATGCTTCCGGACTTCCGTTTGCAAATATTGCAATATCAAATACTAATCCTCCGATTGCGTCAATCATAGATACTTACACCAATGTGTCTCCGCCCAAAACCAATGATGTTTTTGGCGAAGAGGATTATGCGTATATCGCAACCGATGAAAACAACGGAGAAATTATAATCATAGATTTAACAACTACTCCATACAGCAGGATAGGAGAGTTCAATCCGTCAGGAAACAATAAAGGAATGAACGTCTTTGTAGTCGGCAACGTAGGATATATGACCACATTTGTTGGCAATAAATTCCGCACCTTTGATCTGACCAGCAAGACAGGCTTTCGGCCTCAGCATGGACAAGTAGAACTTGCAGGAATAGGAAACTCTATATATATAAAGGGAAACTATGCGTATGTGACGACCAGCTCTTCTTCTACCCAGTTGCATATTATTGATGTCTTGAATCCCGCAAGCCCCCAGATTGTCGGTTCTGTTTCACTGACAAATGTCGGCGGCCGGGATGTGTATGTAAACGACACGGGTACGCGGGCATACGTCGTGACTGCAAACTCGGCAGGCAATCCCGAATTTTTCATCATTGATATTACCGATAAGGAAAATCCATTTGTTATACCAGGTGGTACGTATGATACCGGCGCTATGAGCCCAACCGGCATCCGCGTGGTACCCGGAAATCGGGCTCTTGTCGTTGGCGAGTCCGCAGGAGAGAGGTATCAGGTCCTCGATATTGGTGATGAAAGCGCACCTGTTCGCTGTGGAGGAATGGATATCAATGTTGATGTATATGGCATTGACGCAGTTTTGGAAGAAGACGGCGATGCGTACTCATACATTGTAACCGCAGACGCAAATGCGGAGTTTAAGATTATCGAGGGAGGTCCCGGAGGGCAATTTGCTTCAGACGGCACTTTTGAATCCCAAACTATCCCAATCCCCATGCCGATAGACGACACTTCTTTCAACAGATTTGAGGTAAATGTAAATAGACCGTCCCAAGCTGATATTAGATTCCAAGTGGCTGTCGAGCAAGCAATCGCGGGCAGCTGCTCTGGAGTGACGTTTAATTTTGTTGGGAACGACGGCACCAACAGCACTTTTTTTGACACGGCTGTAACAACTGGGACAGAAAGCTTTGACTATGCTATCCCCACAGCAATAAATCCGGGACAATGTTTTCGGTACAAAATATTTCTATCAACATTAGACTCAACCCAGACTCCTACTTTTTATGATATAACTATTAATTACGCACCATGAAGAAAAAATTCGAAATTCCCGCCCAGGGACGGACGGGTTTCACTCTTATAGAGCTCCTAATCTACATGGGCATACTTTCCATACTCCTTGCTGCTTTGTCGCAAATCTTTGGATCAATCATAGATGCTCAGCTCGAATCCGAAGCCACGTCTTCGGTACAGCAGGATGGCCGCTTTATATTCTCAAGACTTGCGTATGATATTAACAGGGCTCAAGACAGCGCAGGTATAATACAACCAGCGTCTTTAGGAGCTACATCAACCGCTTTGCAACTAAATATAGATGGTGTAAGCTATACATATAGTCTTAATGGTGGAAATCTTGAGCTGGCAGAAGGAGCTGTAACAAATGCGCTCAATAGCTCAGAGACAACAGTTTCCAATCTCAGCTTTACAAGACTTGGCAATTCTGGGGGCAAAAATACAGTACAGATTGAATATACTGTAACAAGCAAAATAATACAGCCAAAAGGGCTGGAAACGAAAGATTTCCAGACAACGATTGGAATAAGATGAGACAAAAAAAATTTAAATTGCAAAGAGGGCAAGCCTTGGTCACTTTATTGTTTTTCATGATAATTGCGATCACCGTAACCTCGGCGGCTGTGGTAATTATTTTTAACAATTCAGTCTCGGCGCAAAAACTCGAGGAAGGAACGCTTACATATTACATCGCCCAAAGCGGCGCTGAAAATGCTATACTTCGCCTGCTTCGTAATCCCAACTACTGCGGTGAAACACTGCCTATCGACACAGGCACCGCGGCTATAACGGTGGTGGATGGCGCAGGCGGGTGCAATGGGATAAGCCCTATCACTGTTACATCAACGGGAACATCTGGAGACTTCCAGCGAAAAATTCAAGTTGTGGCAACATATGTAAGTAACGTTCTTACTGTCACGTCGTGGAAGGAGATTTACTTATGACAGGAACCATTTATCTTCATAAAAACGGATTTTTTTTGTACGATGACAAAACAAAAAGAATATTTCAATTGGGTTTTAGACCCGAAATAGCAAGAGATTTTGAAATAATTAATTCTGATCAATTAAATCTGGATATTAAATCGTTTGTGGAATCCAACAAAATTGCTCCAATTCCCCTGATTATGGTCGTTTCCCATGATATGTTTTTCGAGAGAGACTTCCCCGCCCTTACCAAAGAACAGCAAGCAGCTGAAACTCAGAGATTCCTGGACAATATTCCTTTTGAAGTCATAGTCTCAAAGGTTATTATCTCTGAAAAGGGCTTTAGAATCATCGCGGGAAACGGTCATTTTATAGAAGAGGTGAGGAAAGCATTTCAAGCATTGGGATTTAGCATAAATATAGCGCTTCCATCAATCGTTTTTGGAAATATTGGCGAAGAGTTAAATGAGACAACAATAAAAATAATACTTGGGAAATATGCTCCTCTGAAACAATACAACCTCCTAAAATTAGAACCTATAATAAATCCACCTCCGGCTCAAAAAGAACCAGAAAAAGAAGGAGGAGAAAAACAGGAAGAAGTTAGTAATGACAATGGTAACAAGAGGAAGAATCTGATCGTGATTGGAATTTTTATTGTTTTCTTGCTGACTTTGGCAGCAGTTGTATTTGTAATACTTAATATAATAAACTCATAGTAAAATTCCACTTGACAAATCTTTTTTTGTATGCATAAACTAATATAGTAAATGAAAAGTTATCTGCCCAAGAAAATGTCTAAACAAAAGGGGTTCACACTCATCGAGCTTCTAGTCGTCATCGGAATCCTGGCAGTCCTCTTAGCAATCACCCTTATCGCCATCAACCCAGCAAGACAATTTGCAAATGCGAATAACACACAACGTAGAAGTGATGTAAATCAAATTCTAAATTCGATCGGCCAATATTCCGCAGACAATAGAGGCGACATAACTGCATTAGGAACTATATCCTCAGATCCACTTGACCCAACTCAAATAAGTAATACTACTGTTGTAGCTCCAGCTACGAGTATAGGTAATGCGTTTTGCACAACTCTTGTGACAGAATACATAGCTGCATTACCTTCAGATCCGCTTACCAACACTGGAACTCCGGTTTTAGAAGCTGATTGTGTAGGCGCAGACACTTGGGACACAGGATACACGATGTACAGAAGCGCTACTGATAATCGTATAACAGTAATAGCTCCTGGCACTGAACTTAATGATAGTACTCCAGCCATTATTGAAGTTACCCGCTAATCTTCGTTATATAAATAGACTTTTAAAATAAAGCTTACTAATGAAATATATTAAGAATTAAATTCTTATTTCCCGAATTCTTACTCGAAGTCCGCTAGCTCTTTTACTTCTAATCTTTGGATTATTTTTCTTTATATCGGGTGTATCTCACTAGTCTAGATGGCTATGTAGATTGATCCTGCGGTTGTTGGATTGGTTCGTCTGCCATAAACTAATTGTAGCACGTTTGGAAAGAATGGCCAAAATGGGCGAAATTGGCCAAGTTGTTTCTAGAACGACATGTAAAGACTTTCCGTATCTCAACCATTTATTCTGAAACTGAATAATTGGAATTGATAAAACAAGGTGTGCAAAAAGCTAGGTTTGTTCAAGATAAAGAGCATTTATTGTATACATTATACTTAACGGAGACAAAGCTAATCTACTCGGTAACGATACAAAATTACCATGGTAAAGAGAAAAAAAACGCATGCGTGAATTGAAGCTAAAAATTAAGTTGATTATTTGTGATACAGAAATTAATAGTTGACATAAAATAAACCTATAATTTATATATATAATGGTGCGCTTTAAAAGTGTAATTTTAAACGGGGGAGCTAGTCCAACTCTACTTCTCGATTAAGTAGCCGCTTGACAACTTCACGGTCAAAAGATCGAGAAAGGAGGGATTAGCTTATGGCACATGTTTTACCATGTTGCCCAGTATGCAAAAAAAAGCTCCGAAAGTGTAAATACGCAATCAGAGCTTTTAGGTCTAAAAAGTAGAGACCGTTAGGTTGAACTAACGAGAAAGAGACTAGCTCTTACATCTAAAATCGCAATTATTTTTAGGTTTACTAGGTGGTAAATAATACTACAGACGTTAACTCCGTTAAGTAGGAAATACCCTTAAATTCCATTAGCACGGAAGCCTAGTTAACCTAAAAATGACTACGATTATTAAAGAACTTTTATCAGGAATGCCATTTAACCTCAATTTTTCTGCTTGTCAACACCAGTTTAACCTTATCTAAACAAATCTAAAACGATTTGTCAAATGGCAAAATGGGTGGTTCTCCCCTCAAGACACGGAAAGGACAAGGGAAGATAAACAGTGGAGACTTGTTTAGTTTGAACCCATAGGAAATACTTGACTAATGCTGTTTTTATTTTTAAAATTGTATGATAGAATAATGTTATGACTATTGACCTTGTAAACATTACTATTACTGTAATTGTTGCTGCTGTTTCTGCTTTGGCTGTATCGTTTTTTTGGATAGGGCAATATAAACATAAAGTAGATACGCTTGAAAAAGATATTGAAACTCTCAAAAAAGAACACAAAGAAATGTCTACACAATTAACTGAATGTAGTACAAAAATTGATGAAAGAACTCAAAATGCTGCTGCTACCTACACTAAAAGAAAAAGTCCTATTTCCCTTAATGAAAAAGGTGAGGATATATTGAGCAGAAGTGGTTCTGATAAATTCGTATTAGAAAATAAAGATGAACTTGTTAAGAAAATAAAAAATAAAGCTCCAAAAACTGCCTATGATGTTCAAGTTGCCGCAAGGGAAGTTGTTGAAAGTCTTCAAAATGAAGATAGATTCGCTCCCTTTAAAAATTTTGTTTATAAAGAAGGTCTTGAGATAGGCTCAATTTTTATAATAATGAGTATCTATTTGAGGGATATTGCCTTACCTTTGTTGGGATATACAAGAGAACAGGTAGATAAAACAGACCCACATAAAATTAAAAACGAAGAAAACAAGGTTTAATATTAAGCGGGAAACAGTACAAAAACGACTTAAAAAAACCAAACAATAGAAACAAAAGATTTTAAGAATTTGTTGCTGAAAGCTGATCTTTTTTCACGACAATCTATCTAAGCATCTTATAAAGAGATCCCATATCCAAGTGGCAATTAATACATCTCTTGACACTTTAAATACTACCGTTCCTCACGATAGAAAAGAGTAATCTAAGATTTTAATAAGATCTGGACTTTATATCCCGAAACCGGATGGTATCGCGTGCGCATCCCAAAAGTGCTGGTTAGCAACTGTTCCGTGGGACATTAATACTTCAAATTGCCCCCAGATACAATATCCTCCATCACCTGTAGGCGTTCCCGTAGCTCCGCAATCACCAATCCACTTGATTCTGTACTGCCAGACTTCTCCTGAGCCGTTCGGCACTTTTCCGTTCCAGTTATTATCAATCCAAGCGCCATAAGGCCCGTTGTTCCAACCCTCTGCGTTACCCCTGTCCCATTCCGCATTCCATTTCATCTTTAGGTGATCGTTTGCGTAAACAGTAAGACCGTAGGTCGCACCATCAAGGGTACCGTCAACCCCGTCAGACGCACCTTCAAAAATACGGGTATCTCTGTTATAACCTAACGCATCAAACCCCCTACCTGTTGGATTATTGCTTCTGTTATCGTTTCCCGCAAGAACTGCTACCGTAGCTACAACAAGAGAAAAAGCAACAATTACGAAAATTATCTTGGTATGAAAATGCATAGAAAATCCTTTATTTTTGGCCAATTCTTTCACCTCCCTTCATAATTAAGATAAACACAAATCGTAAAACTAGTCAAGAAAAGGTCTCAAATTGAATGTTATAAGATGGTAAAGAGAGCATTTAGAGGGCGCCGCAGGAGGTGTAGACGGAGATCTCATCGCTTGATTTGTGAATATTGATTGCCAAAGGCAATTGCTGCATCAGCTGCGCCATGGAAACATCCAGCATTGTCGTTGATCGACCATCTAAAACAGGATTTAGAGGATAAACTACTTCCCCCACTCCAGGACATACGCCCATATGAACATGAGCTGGCTGAGAAACCCCAGCTTCGTAACCAGCAACAAAAATATCCACTATTGTTCCGCCATTTGTTTCCTTCAGATTAGCTACTCCGGATTCTTCTGAATCGCTCTGGGCAGAAAGCAGAACAGACATCTCCTCAGATCCTCCTGTCATCATATAGTCTCCATTCTGCTGCATGGATTCTGGCTGACTAACCATTGACCTATTATTCCACATTGTAATCGTTATAAAAAATATTATAATAAGTAAACCGCCNCCCAAAATTATTAAATTTCTATTACTCATCAACTTTATCATAAGCATATCTTTTCTTCTTTGTCAAGATACCAGAATTATATAAGTCTCAAGAATTTTTCTGACTTTTTTTAGTGAATTTCTCCTGCCAAATTACCAAAAGAGGAGACGCGTTAAAAATAGAAGAGTATGTTCCGCTAACAATACCAATTAAAAGCGCTACTATAAACCATCTCGTGTTTTCTCCACCAAGCAACAGCAGGGAAAAAAGCACAAGTATGGTAGTAAATGACGTATTAAGCGACCTGACCATAGTTTGAAGAATTGAATCGTTTACTACTCTGTCAAAAGGCAATCCCGGCATCCTTCTTAGATTTTCCCGAATTCTGTCAAAGACAACAATAGTATCATGAACTGAAAATCCTATAATTGTAAGAATCGCAGTGAAAAAAAGACTGTCTATCTCAACTCCGAAAAAATGTCCCAAAATAGAAAATACTCCCACAACAACCAAAACATCATGTATCAAAGCAATAATTGTGCAAACTCCAAAACGAAAGCCGCTGGCTGGTTTTGGAACTTTGCGAAAAGACCAGCTTATATAAAGAACTATTAGTACAGATGCTAAAATTACCGCCTTTACTGCGTTCTCTGTGGTCTCTCTCCCAATGGTTGGGCCTATTGTTTCAAAAGATTCTAGTTTAAAATTCTCTACCTTTTGCTCTAGCTGGCTTAAAAACTCTGCATTTAGTTTTTGATCTAGAGGCTCTGTGCGTATAAAGATATGGTCTTCGGATCTTTCTATAGTAGTTGTTTTAATTTTTTTATCATTTAAGACTTCTCTAACTGTGTCTACCGTTGTGTCTGAAACCCCCTCAGAAATTGCAAGCGAAATGCGAGATCCCCCAGCAAAATCAATGGATAGATTTAGCCCAAACAAAAACAAAGAAACTATGCCAGGAATGATAACAATAAATGATATGACAAGATATAAATATTTCTTTCCTATAATATCCATAATCCTATTTATAAACCAATCTTAAAAGCGTTCTTGTCACCACGATCGCTGAAAACATCGAAATCAATACTCCAATTGCCAGAACAAGAGCAAATCCCCGTACGATTCCAGTGCCGAACTGATAAAGAATAAAGCAGGTTATTAAGGTTGCTATATTTGAATCCCTTATTGACGTCCATGCTCGCAAAAATCCAAGCTCAAGCACCACTTCACTTCTTTTGCCCAAGCGTTTTTCTTCTTTCATTCGTTCAAAGATCAAAATATTTGCGTCAACAGCCATGCCAACAGACAAAACAAATCCCGCTATCCCTGAAAGCGTAAGNGTAATACCATACGGGGTCAAAGAACTGAGTTTAAAAATTGCCAGGGTTATTAAAACATAAATTACCAATGCAAGACTAGCTATAATACCAAGCCCTTTATACAAAACAATCATAAAAATCACAATAACAATAAATCCCAAAATTCCAGCGAAAAGACTCTGGGCAAGAGAGATTTTTCCAAGCGTTGGACCCACAACATGCTGTTCCAAAACCGAAAGCGGCACAGGCAAAGCCCCAGCGTTAAGCTGAATACTGAGTCTATTCGCGGAGTCAGAAGTGAAGTTTCCGCTAATTACCGCGTTGCCGTCCAATATTGGCGTTTGCACTTCTGCCGCTTCGATAATTTGATTATCTAAAACAATAGCAACAAGTTTACCCACATTTCTTGTTGAGATCTGGGCAAATTTACTCCCTCCTTCTTGAGTAAAAATTAATTGCACCTGAGGCTTGCCTGTATTTGGATCGAATGTCACACTTGATTCCTGCAAATCTGCGCCTCCTAGGTCTGTCTCTCTGGCATTTGGGCCTAAAACTTCAAGTATACCCAATGGATACGCGGATGGCGAGGCGGTCTTGCCGGACTCACTGGCTTCCTCTTCCCAAAACTCAAGTTTTGCAGTGGTACCGATAAGCCCAATTGCCGAACTTAAATCTGTAATTCCCGGAAGCTCAACGATAATTCTATAATCATCCTGACTTTTTGCTGTCTGAATAACGGGCTCGGAAACTCCAAAAAGGTTAATTCTTCTTTCTATAATAATTTTTGCCGCATCTATTGCCCCGTCTCTTTTGTCTTGGGCAATATCCTTCATATCTGCCTTAAATGTAATGCTTGTTCCGCCTTCCAAATCCAAACCCAAACGGTATGAAAGATCATTTGGTCCAATGAAAGGCCGCAGAATTCTTTGAGGATCAAAATTGCCTATTCTTGGAAGATCGATAACAACCGAAATGAATGTTATGATTATTATGAAAAAAAGGACAAACCGTGGACTTCTCATGAAAGCATGCTTTCCTCATCTCCTAAAAGCATTACCCGAGATCCTGAAAGAATGGAAAGAATGAAAGGATCTCTTTTTTTCTTTCTAAACAAAAATTCTTCTTCCGACATTACAGTATAATTAATCTCTGTATTTAATCGTTTTTCTTCTTCTCGTATCAGAGCCGCAAGCTCAGGCAGCACAATTGTTCCAACGATCAAAAAATCAACCTCCTCAGGATCTTTGGGAAGCCTTCTGGAGAATCTGCCTGAAAACATCGCGTATTTTATTTTGCCGATTTTAGCCCTGTTTTTGAGTATTTCCTCTCCCAATCCAAGTATCTTGACCCCCAACCTCAAAAGATCAAAGTAAAAAGTATAATTTTTGTTGAGTTGGTAATAAACTCTATTTGCGCGAGGCTCTTTTGTCAATAAAGAGCGTTTTTCCAAAAACAGCAACTCTCGTCTTACAGCGTTTATCTCATCTCCCGTACGCCTTACAAGTTCTCTGACGTGATACATATCAGAAGGAGACGCAAGAAAAACTTTAAGCAACTTTACCCTTGATTTTGACGTAATTAGATCAGCTAACATTTACTACTCCAAACTCGGGCAGTATTTCAAACCAAATATTTCCTCTGTTAAATTCAATTGGCGAACCGCTTTCGTCAAATATTAGAGTTCTATCTGTTCTGCTGTCCTTGCTCCAGGTGCCTTCAATTTCTTTCCCGTCCATAAATATCAAGGCTTCACCAGTGCCTTTTGTCCGATACAAAAGATGAATATTGTTTTCGTATCCATCATTGGCTCTCCCCTCCCGCATAAATAAAACCACGACATTTCTGGCGGTTAACTGCTTTTCGGTGTTTTTATCCAAATGAGGTTTGCCGCCATTGTCTCTTTTGTATGCATTGAGGGTTTTATCATAAACCCAGTCAACTGCGTACTCCGTATAATCTTCCCACGGTTCAAGACGAACTGTCTGCGCTGCAGGTCTTTCTGATTCCTTTGCGTCGTCTTTAAATGAATATGCCACAAAATCCTCATCCCATGAATTGCCATCCTTGTCAACATTGGTCAATTCTCTAACTTCTGCCACCTTCCAAAGTTCTGAAGTTTCCGAAAACATAGTGTGTTCTGTGGCGACATCCCTGCCGTTTGGTCTCTCAACTCTTTTGAATGTCGGATAGGAAAGGTTAAATTGGCTTAAATCATTGTATAGATTCCAACCATAATCTCCTATCTGCCCAAGCGCGTTTGCCGGCCCTGGAGTATTCGCACCGCCAACGTGCGCGTAAAGCGGATAATCTCCATATTCAGAAACCCAATCAAGAAAGTAAGTTCTTGCGCTTCTAACAGGACCTATGACCCCAGCGTCATTGCAATAAAATATTGCCAAAAACCTCGTAATTCCCCCCTCTGCTACTGCTTCATAAACAACGTCTGCCGCAGACAACCCGGACTGAGGACGAGATTCCGTGTGGTTTTCGATCATAACCCCCAAAGGTCTATGTTTCTCCCACCATTCCCTCTGCTTTTTGGAATATTTCTCTCCGTTTAAAGGACAGGGTTCTGTTTTGGGCAGGTTATCATCAAAAGCCAACGCGTCTTCATCGCCGTTTTGAGTCTGCGGATCTTCCATGCCTTGAGTAAAGCCCTTTTGTGAAAAAAGCATGTATGACGCGCCTGTTGCAACAATATAAACAAAAACTACCAACAAAACACTTATGATCTTTTCTCTACTCATATTTTAAACGCGTTTCTTTTAGAACTTTTTTTTCCTCCTCGGACAACTCATGCTCTACTCCTTTGCCGTTTACAATTCTTTTTGTATACCATCTGGTACCGGACCTCGAGTATAGACCTGATATAATTACTCCTGTATCATTAGCGTCACTTAGAGAGAGTATAAAACTTTGATCTCCGCCTGTATCTTTAAATGGATTAAAACGCAAAAGCCCAACTTTTTGAATATGGAGCTGACCTTCTTTATGGAGCTTTTCAGAGTACGTCTTCAGCTGATCTATGTCTTTTTTAGATGATGCTACGTCTTTTATGAGACTATCCGCCATAGACTTAAAGCCTTTGTCGGCTCCACCATCCGCCATTTTATTATAACGCGACAGTGTTTTCCAGAAAAATAATGTAAGAGTCACAAGCCAAATAGCTATAACAACGTTTGCCAAGACGACAAAATTGGACAACATAGATATTCATATATTAGCCTCTTGACAGCGTGAAGTCAATAGTGTAGTCTAGGCAAGTGTATACGATGGGAAGGAAACGAAAGACTTATAAAGAGAAAATTGTATCTGATCTTAGACGCAAGGTTTATAGTCTTGAAAGCGTAAATACTCATTCCTTTGTGCCTGAAAATAAAAATTCTTCCTCAATCGCTACCCTTCAAAACCAAGTAAGATTTGATCAAAACCAGTCTACTTTTGTTCTATTCGATATTAAAAAAACCTCGATCTTAACAGCATCCATAATCGCCATACAAATTATTCTCTTTTTAATTTTAAAAAACAATATTGTATCAATACCGGGGATTAGTTATTAAAATATGAAGGGGGCCTTGCTCCCGAAGCCCGATCCTAAATAAGGCTCAAAAATACATTTAGGAGCGAAGCCCTCCTTCGCTTAAAACTACGGAGGGTGAAGGGGGGTGAAAAATATGGCATCGATGTATTGTGTTAAATGTCGAGCAAAAAGGGAAGATCCAAATGCTGTAGCAGTCACCATGAAAAATGGCAAGCCAGCAATGAAAGGTAAATGTCCAGTCTGTGGTACGGGAATGTACAAAATTGGAAAGGCTTAATTTAAGCCACACTTGGAAGCTTCCAATAAAACCCCTGCTTTTAAAGTCAGGGGTTTTTATTTATATGTCCAAAATGCATACAAGAGGCAAATGATCTGACAAATCTACCCTTGGACAATAATAATCCAAAACTTTTATATTATGGCTTACAAAAATCATATCAACCACCGAAGTCGCGTACCCAGCTTTATCTTTATGCTTCATGTTAAAAGACGACGTCAGATCGTTCTTGAAAACATTTGCTAAATACTTTTCTATGTTTTGAATCGTTTCCGTGTTGGGCAGAATATTAAAATCGCCAGCAAGAATTACATTTTCCTTATTTTTTACTTTTTCAACAATAATATTTCCCATTTTCAAACGCCTCTTATTGTCTCTCCCGTTTTCGCCCCAGATCCCATGAACATTAAAAACATCAATCATGCTCCTTTTTACGTTTACTCCTGCGTGAATCATGTTCCTGGGTTCAAATTCCCAGCTGGTTGCCTTCTCTTCATTAAATTTACCATAAGGTATGTCAAAAAAAGCAACATCCTTCTCTACAATAGGAAATTTCGAAAAAATAGCATTGCCCTTCTCTATATCTCCAATCGATCTGGTATCCAGTAAAGCCGCGGCAAAAAAATAGTATGGGTAATCAAGATTTTTCCCAAATTCCTCTACTGATCTAAAATTTTTATCAAAACTGGGATCTTTGCCATCATAAACTTCCTGCATGGCGATAATATCAGGATTTTCCTTCTTTATAAAAGAAACAATGTTGTCTATGAGCCTTCCCCCCTCCCAGATATTCAGAGTCACAAATTTTATTTTCATTTGTAATGAATCAGCTTATAAACCTTCACTACTGACACATTCCATTCGCCAGCTATTTCCGCTCTGCCAAACCCGGCAATTTCCCAAAGCGAATTGCCCAATGGGGCACAAGGATTGGTTTCGCAAACAACCATCAGCTGATCTGTCACAGTCTTGCGCTGTGGATCTTTTTGAGGATTTTCGATTGTCAGTGGATGCCTGTCCCATACCGTGAAGAAATACCGGTATGCGTGGTCAGAATTACTTCCTGTAATAAGAGCAAAATTAAAAGGCTTACCATCCGTTTTGTCAACCACAAATCTGGAAATTTCTTCAACCTGGGCAAGCTGTCTGTTTGGCGTATACCTAAAGGGAATGCCTTGAAAATTAACCCACAAAAGAATCGCCAAAACTCCAATGCTCAAAAACTTCCCAATTTTTTTGGTCAACATGCTTGAGATAAATAAACCAACGAGTAAAAAAGGCAGGGGAAACATGAATCCAAAATAATAATCGTAAATAGGCTTGTTGTAAAAACCAAATAGCCCTATTCCCAAAACCAACCATGTTAATATTAAAACATACTTACTAACTTCAGAATTTCTTTCTCTGAAATTTTTATAGAACTTAAGTAAAAAAATAGAAACACTCGCGATGCCTAAAATAAGCGTTGCGTAGTACCAGGCAGCCATATTGGGATGCGCCCCGAGTGCCACTTGCTCCGGAGGCGGAAAATTTGTAACAAGTCTTCCAAACAGTCGGAAAAAGACATCATAAATTGTTTCAAAAAAACGAGCGCTGGCACCCGTGTCTCCTGATTGGAAAATAAAATTTATTATGCTTTGAAAATTTTGAAATCCATGGCGGATTTCAAACAGTAAAAAAGGCAACCAGCCGACAACAAAACCCAAGAATACAAAAAAATAATCCTTCAAGGTTCTCCAGGCTCTCCCCGCATATATTCTTGAAATCAAAATATATACCCCAGCTATAACTCCCAAAAAAGTAGCCAAATAATGGAGCTGCATTAAGATTCCAAGCAAAATGCCGCAAAAAGCAAACAAAATTATTTTATTTCTATTTACCGCTTTGTAAAGAATATAGAGAAAAAGAAGCGAGAAAAACGGCATAGGATTCGGATTCCAGGAAGATCGTGAGTAAGCAATAACAAGCGGTGAAATACCATAAATAGCCGCGGCGATCAAGCCTGCCCTAGAACCGAAAAACTCGCTTCCCACCCTATAAACAAGCCAGACTGTAGCAATTCCAAAAAGTGCTACCATTACCGCTGGACCAACAGGATTGAAGTTAAACAACAAAAGAAACGGCGCCATAAAATAGTAATAAATAGGACCCAAGAAGAATCCCCCGACCGAAGCTGCAGGGCCAAGCAGAGTCAAATCACCATGCAACATGTTGTAGACTACCAAAACATCCCGCCCTTCGTCTCCCAAAAACGTCATGTAATCCTGGATTCTATAAAGTCTTAAAAACGCGGCGCTAAGTAAAATGAGAAGAACAGCTACCGTACCGATTGAAAATTTACGGTTTATCCTACTTTTTCCTGAAGTTTTGCCAAAAAGGAAACTCGCCATCTTTTCCATATAAACACATTATACATCGTATAACTGTAAGGGATAACAAAAAAGATTATTGCAAAAATTAACAAAATTTGCCTCGATGATTCTCCATAATAATGAGTTCCAATTCCCAAGACTGCCGATATCATCACAAGAGAACCTAAGGCTACCAAATTAAATTGAGGAAATTTGAGCAAAAATTTTAATGGTTTAGTAATCCTGTGCTTTTTAAAAGACCAAAAATTATTCATGGAAAAATTCCATATAATAGCAAGCTCTCCTCCTATTGCCCCGGCAGCAGAAGGATGCATGCCGTTTTTAAACAATACCTCAAGGGTAATAGCGTTGATGGCATATCCAACAAGCCCTGTAATCGCGTATTTTAGAAATGATGAGTGAAGCACCTCATGAAAACGTGCCGTGATGACATATTTAAGAAGGTTTGTTATATACTCAAGAGGAGCAATTTTTGACCGCCCCAAAGTTCTGTCATGAGCCGCGAAAGGGACTTCCGCGACTCTAAATCCGTCTCTAACGGCTTTGTGTAAAAATGCCACCTGAAAAGTATAGCCCTTAAAACTTATCATTTCATTTCTCTCCTTCAAAAAAACTTCTTTTTTAATCGCTCTAAATCCTCCTGTCCAATCATGAATACGAAACCGCATCAAAATAGTTCTAACCAAAAGATTGCCAACAATGGAAAATACTTTGCGATGAAGTCCCCAATTGGCGGGTATCGAGCCGCCATTGCTGTATCTGGTCCCAATTGCCATATCGTGTCCCTGTTCGATTTTTTCCAGAAATATAGGGATTTTTTTTGGATCATGGAAAAAATCAGCATCCATTCCAAAAAGAATATCTGCATTTAAATTCTTCATTGCATAAGTCATACCTCTAACCAATGCTGCTCCCAACCCTTGCTTTTCTCCGCTACTAAGGGCAATGTTGTCCCATTTTTTCATAAATCTTTTTACTACCGTCCCAGTGCCGTCCGGCGAGTTATCATCAGCAACCAAAATACTCATATCGTGGTTTTTTATTTTGGGAAAAATATCCTGCTCCAAAATAGGAATTAGCCTCTCTATATTGTCCTTTTCGTTGTAGGTGGGAAGAATAATAACTACTTTCACGCTGTTTTTTTCTCCATCTCAAGGTCCGTATTAACCATCATCTCAACAAGTTTTTTGAAGCTTGTCTTTGGCTTCCAACCCAAGATTCTGTGGGCTTTACTTGCGTTTCCGATTAGGTAATCAACTTCTGCAGGTCTTGTAAATCTTGTACTGTTTGAATCTATGTACTTTTCGTAATCATCTACTCCAACGGTCTTAAATGCGAGTTTTACAAATTCTCGGACAGAATGATTCTCTCCGGTTGCTATGACATAATCATCTGGTTTTTTTTGCTGAAGCATAAGCCAAATAGCCTCAACGTAATCACCGGCAAATCCCCAATCCCTTTTGGGAGCAAGGCTTCCAAGCACCAGCTTCTTCTGCTTTCCCAAACTAATTCTGGCAACCGCATGGGTAATCTTTCGGGTAACAAATTCAAGTCCTCGCCGGGGAGATTCATGGTTAAAAAGAATCCCGCAGCAGGCAAAAATTCCAAAACTCTCTCTATAATTCACAGTTATATAATGCCCATAAACTTTAGCCACCCCATAAGGACTTCTTGGGTAAAATCTTGTATTTTCATTCTGCGGCGTTTCAGTAACTTTTCCAAACATTTCAGATGAAGACGCCTGGTAAAATTTTACCTTAGGGTTAACAATCCTAATTGCTTCAAGAAGCCTGGTAACACCCAAAGCCGTAACCTCTCCTGTGAGGACTGGCTGATTCCATGATGTTTTTACAAAAGATTGCGCGGCCAGGTTATAAACCTCATCGGGTTCAGTTTCCTCTATCGCGGCATTCAGAGAGCTTTGGTCAAGTAAATCCCCAGGTATCAACTCTACTCTATCTTGAATGTGAGCTATCCTTTCGTTATTGATGGTGCTTGTTCGCCTGGTTAATCCATAAACCTTGTACCCTTTGGAAAGCAAAAGCTCAGCCAAATAAGATCCGTCTTGACCGGTAATTCCGGTGATAAGTGCTTTTTTCATAGTTCGACAAGCTTACTATTCATTCTAAACAATCTTTCTCCAATAATCCAGAGTATCTTTCAAAGTAACTTCTATTGGAATTTTGGGTTTCCAATTTGTAAGTTTCTTAAACTTACTTGCGTCGCATAAAAGCTCCGGTATGTCTACTGGTCGAAATTTCTCCTTGTCGGTACTGATTTCAATTTTCACGCTTGACATACCAAGAAGCTTATCTAGAATATCAGAAATTTTGTAAGATTTTTCAGAACCGATATTGTACGCTTCACCAAGTTTTCCTTTCTCAATTGCCAAAACATACGCCCTTACCACATCCCTAACATCTGTAAAATCCCTTTTGGCAGTCAGATTTCCAACATGAATAACCGGCTTAACAATTTTTTTTTCTATCTCCGCTATTTTGCGGGCAAAATCCGCGACGACAAAATTAGAAGACTGTCTTGGGCCTATATGGTTAAATGGCCTTACTCTAACCACCTTTAGATTATATGAAAGATAATATTGAAGTCCCAAAAAATCCTGCGAAAGCTTGGACACGGCATAAGGCGAGGATGGCATCAGCTCTGTGTCCTCATCCATAGGTAAACTTTTTTTGCTTACCAAGCCATACACTTCGGCTGAGGAAATTACCAGAATTCGCGCGTCAAGCAACTTATTTGACAACACTTTGGAAAATAAATTTATCTGTGCAGCAATATTGTTTTCAATCGTCTCTAAAGGATTTTTGAAACTTGCCGCGGGCGAAGCCAAAGCCGCCAAGTGAAAAATATAATCAGGCTTCACTGATTTTAAAAGATCGTTAACTTCATCTTCTTTAGTAAGATCACTTTTAACAAGTCGTATCTTGTCTTTTGTCTCACCTAATATTGCAATACTGTCTTGATATAAATATGTACCGCTAACATCATATTCATTTTTTGAAATTAAAAATTCAGCAAGATGACTTCCCGCAAACCCTGTAACACCCGTAATAAGAACTCGCTTCATCTGCCGACTCCTTTGTATGCAAATCCCATTTTCTTTAGAATTGTTGGGTCATAGATGTTTCTTCCATCAATAATAGCCGGCTTTTTCATCAGTTTTTTTAGCTTCTGCAAATCAAGTTCTTTAAATTCATTCCACTCTGTTAAGATGATTAAAATATCGCTGTCTTTAGCCGCACCATATGCATCGCTGTCAAACTCTACATTTTTTAGAATTTTTTTAGCGTTTCTCATGGCAACTGGATCGTATGCTTTTATTCTAGCGCCCTCCTCTTGAAGTTTGTTTATCACAACTATTGAAGGCGCGTCTCTCATGTCGTCTGTATTTGGTTTGAATGCCAGTCCAAGAACCCCAATCGTTTTCCCGGTAATTTTATTTCCCAAAAGCGATTTTGCTTTTTGGGCAATATCCATCATTGTGTCGTAATTTATCTGTTCAACGGCTTTAAGAATGTCAAAGTCATACTTGTATTCCCTTGCTATTGCGATCAAAGCTTTTACGTCTTTTGGGAAACAGCTTCCGCCATAACCGGCGCCTGCATTAAGAAACTCTTTTCCAATCCTTTTGTCCAATCCCACTGCCTCAAGCACCCTCGTGCCATCAGCTCCTGTGATTTCTGAAAGTTTGGCAATCGCGTTGGCGAAAGAAATCTTAGTCGCAAGAAATGCGTTTGAAACGTACTTTATCATCTCCGAGGTGTTTACATCTGTAGACACAATCTGACCATCAAGAGGTTTATGCAGACGAACCATTAAATCCCTTGCTTCTTTTGATTCTGTGCCAATTACAATTCTGTCTGGCGTCAGGGTATCGGAAATCGCCTGTCCCTCTCGCAAAAATTCTGGAACCGAGGCTATGTCAAATTTTGCCTTTTTTGGTTTTTTGGAAGAGACGATCTCTTTTACTTTTTTGTTGGTACCTACAGGAACCGTGCTTTTTGTCGCGACCACAGTGTATTTGTTCCCAAGATTTTGTCCGACTTTTCCCGCAACTTCAAAAACAACTGAAAGATCCGCTTCTCCAGTTGCTTTTGGAGGAGTACCAACAGCAATAAAAACAATGCTTGACTGAGGGATTGCCTTTTTATACTCAAGAGTAAAGAGAAGACGTTTTGCCTGGAGGTTCCTTTTGACCAGCTCCTCAAGTCTTGGTTCGTAAATAGGAATTATTCCTTTCTTGAGATTTTCGATCTTTTCATATGTATGACCTATTACCCAAACCTTATTACCAAGATCAGCAAAAATCGCTGCCGAAACAAGCCCCACATACCCGTGGCCGATAAATGTTATAGTCATAATAAAACAAATTTAAAAGTCAAAATGCAAAAGGCAAAAGCATAACTCAAAATTAAAAAGTATCTAAACTTTTGACTTTTAACTTGTAATTTTGAATTTTGACCTTTGAATTTTGACTTCTTCTAGTCCCTCTTCAAGCCCTCTCATCTTTACCCCTAGGCTTTGTATTTTATCATTTTTAAGCGCCAAATGGAAAGGCCTTGGTGCTCGGTTTCTGAAATACTCTGCTCTTGTAATTTTGGCAATACTATTCTCTTCTAAACCAAAACTCTTTGCAATCTTACATGCAGCATCATAAGGGGTTATAAACTCGCTTCCAACAACATGGAAAATTCCTGTTGAGTTATTTTTTATTAGCCCGTCCAGCGCATAAGCAATATCGTCAACAAAAGTTGGACTCATGACGTGATCAGTAACCATCTGCAGATGTTCTTTTTTTCTAAGCTTTTCAATTAGAATCCTGACAAAGTCTTGTCTTATAAAATTGGCACGGTATGGATAAGCAATACGAGCAATAATCCAGGGTGTCGATGATTTCTTTACAATTTCTTCTCCCTCGTATTTTGTCCTTCCATACCAGTTGATAGGATTGGGCTTGTCTTCCTCGCTGTAAAGATTTTTAGAGCCATCGAAAACAAAATCTGTTGAGGTATAAATTAATTTTTTCCTACTCTGGATACAAGCATCAACAACGTTTTTTGTACCATATACATTAACCGCCCACGCAGTTTTTTCTTTAAACCACTCCTCTTCCTGTCTCTTAATATCTTTATATCTTAATATCTTAATATCTTTTTTCTTATCTTTCTCGCACCCATCCACGCTTGTTTTAGCGGCCAAATGAAGAACTATTGATGCATCTGAATTTTTAATTTCATCAAAGACCCTTTTCTTATCAGTGATATCAATTCCATTTTGAATACTTATATCCCCAAAACTGTACTTATCACTTAGAAGTTCTCTAACTCTTGATCCAATTAATCCAAAAAGTCCGGTCCCCAAAATTTTCATTAAGAACGATTATAACACCTTTCAATCCAAATCCCCATACTGCTCGTCGTAGTATTTTTGGAATTCTGGGGTTTTTAATTTTTTCCACCAATCCTGATGTGTCTTGTACCAGTCAACCGTCTTTTCTAACCATTCATCAAAGGTATGAAGAGGTTCCCAGCCGAGTTCGTTTTTTATTTTTGTCCAATCAATGGCATATTTTCTATCGTGTCCCGGCCTGTCTTTGACAAATTCTATAAAACCTTCATCTTTTCCTAAGAGTCTCAAAATTTTCCTAACAACATCTAAATTATTGATATCGTCAGTCAATCCTCCCACGCAATAAGTCTCCCCAACTTTTCCTTTTTGCAAAACTGCCTCTATAGCTCTACAATGATCCTCTACATAAAGCCAATCTCGAACATAAAGTCCATCGCCATAAACCGGAACTTTTCTGCCCTCCAAAATATTTGTGATAGCCAAAGGTATCATTTTTTCAGGAAATTGAAAGG
>C687J35174_10000573_pt1 | contig 55786 bp, 56 predicted proteins | sample RifCSPhighO2_01_FD_35174 | JGI IMG/M metagenome (IMG submission 35174) | reverse complement strand
TTTGTCTCTGGTGGTACTATGGACTGCTCTGCAAATGGTGGACTCGGTTCACTTGCAACTAATGCACAGAAATGGTCGCTGACCGACATTGACTACACCGCCACCACTTCAATCGCACTCACCGCAAGTGACACAAAGACCAACCGCAACATTCGTCTTCGTACCGATGATCAGAATGAATCTTCGAAGAATCTTTACTGGAACATTGCGATTCCTCAGTCTGGGGTGAAGGGGCTTTGTACGGGGGCGAATACGATACTTATTACTGCTCGTCCGCCGGTGCTTGTGAACGAGAGTTGGGAGGATACGGGGGCGGTGCTGCCGGGTCCGAATCGGTCATCGCAGCTGGAGATTATCGGTGACTATGTGTACCTCTTTGGCGGTGCCACAAATGGAACAAGTTGGCTTAACACTATTTATCGGGCACCAACCTCAAACCCTACTGCGTGGGTAGATACAGGAGCAACATTACCAACCAGTCTTGGCTGGTCGCAAAGTGCAGTCATCGGCGACTATGTCTATCTCTTCGGAGGCTTTAATGGTAGTGCCTACACTGATGCTATCTACCGTGCATCTGTTACCGACCCCACCTTGTGGATAAATACAGGCGCAACACTCCCCGTTCCTCTTGGAGGTTCTCAATCCGCAGTCATCGGCGACTATGTCTATCTCTTCGGAGGCTTTAATGGTAGTGCCTACACTGATGCTATCTACCGTGCACCTGTTACCGACCCCACTTCGTGGACAAGCACAGGTACAACAATTCCGAGTGCACTCTGGGCATCTGAGATAGCAATTATCGGTGAGTATGTGTATCTCTTTGGCGGACGTCTTACGAACACCATCTACCGTGCACCTGTTACCGATCCCACCTCATGGATAAATACAGGTGCAACACTCCCTAACAGCGTTCTTTCACACTCTCAAAGTGTTGTTGTTGGCGATTATGTCTATCTTCTCGGTGGTTTTAATGGTAGCAGCTACCTAAACATTATCTACCGTGCACCTATCACTGACCCTACCTCATGGACAAATACAGAAGTAACGCTCCCGAGCGATTTGGGAGCTTCACAAATCGCTCTTGTGGATGAGTATGTATACTTTTTTGGAGGAATTGACGGTAGCGTTGACAATGTCACTGCCACAAACATCATCTTCCGTGCGCTCATTGAATAACATACGCTAGACATATACCCAATCAGAAAAGAGGATTCAATTGCATACAGACGTTTCGTGTGATATTGTCTGTGCAGCTGTCGATGAGGGATGATAACTTCGGAGGCTATACAATCTAGAAAAGCGCACTTTTGCAGCACTTCCATTCGTGGAGAGGGCTTCAAGAAGTGAAGCGGGGTGGCACCGCGCTGAGAATATTCTCAGCGTCCCCGCACAATGATTATCACTATAATTATTGTGCGGGGTTTTTGTATCCCGTGCATCACTTATTTACTTTATGGAACGAACACTTATTGCGGATTTGTCTGCACGCCTCGAAGCTGAGGTTATGATTCAGGGCTCGGTTGCGGTTGCGCGCCAGCAGGGGAAGATGGCGTTCTTTGACTTCCGTGACCGCTCAGGAGCAGTGCAGGGCGTTGTCTTTGGCAAGCCTGAGGTACTTGAGGTCGCGAAAGAGCTCAAACAGGAATATGTCGTGGAGGTCCGCGGAATTGTCCACAAGCGCCCGGAAAAGATGGTAAACGCTGACGTACAAAATGGCGACATTGAGCTTGAGATTACTGGGCTTACGGTTATTAATGCTGCAGAGTCGATGCCATTTGACCTCGAAGGCGAATTTAATCTCGATACACTTCTCGATAATCGACCGCTTACACTTCGCCGTACCCGCGAGCGTGCAATTTTCAAAGTGCAGGCAACTATTACCAAAGCATGGCGAGAATATCTTGACAGTGAAGGTTTTACCGAATTCCAAGCACCAAAGCTTGTCGGTGGCGACGCAGAGGGAGGCTCAGAGGTATTCAAAGTTGACTATTTCGATGGCAAAGATGCGTTCCTTTCAACTTCTCCACAACTCTACAAGCAAATGATGGTTGGTGTCTTCGAGCGCGCATACACGATTGGACAAATGTTCCGTGCAGAACGCTCAGCAACAACGCGTCACCTTTCAGAAATCTCAATGATGGATTTCGAAATGGGGCATATTACGAGCTACCTCGATGTTATCGCAACAGTGTCAGGACTTGTGAAGCACATCGTAAAGCGGGTAGAGGAAAGCTGTGCAAAAGAACTCACTCTTCTCGGTGTTGCAAAGGTTCTTGTTCCCGAAACAATACCAGTACTTACCCTTCGTGAAATTCAGGAAATCATTCTCAAAGAAACGGGGGTTGATAAAAGCAAAGAGCAGGACATGGAGCCAGAAGACGAGCGATTCATCTGCGAGTACGCTGCAAAGAATCTTGGTTCTGACTTTGTGTTTGTCACACAGTTTCCAACGGCAAAACGTGCGTTCTATACGAAGGCGAACGAGGAGAATCCAGAATACAGCGACAGTTTCGATCTTCTTTTCCGTGGGCTTGAAATGTGTTCGGGCGCGGAACGCATCAGTAACCACGGCGACCTCGTAGCAAAAATTGCATCACGCGGCATGGATCCAGAAAAATTTGCCTTCTATCTTCAGGCTTTCAAGTATGGCATTCCACGACACGGCGGTATCGGCATGGGGCTTGAACGTCTCACCATGAAAATGTGTGGACTTGGCAATGTCAAGGAAGCTTCACTCTTCCCGCGAGACATGAATCGAATTGACACACTATTACAATAACAGTGTAAGCAAATGCCCTCCAGTAATGGGGGGCATTTTTTCACTACTTGCATTTTCAAAATAATGGTATACTCATGACATGAGCGAAACATTGCAAGCAAATATTTTCTTTCTCATTACGTCGATTGCGGTAGTGACGGCGACGGTGTTCGTGTGTGTAATCTTGTATTACCTCATACGTATCATTCGTCGTGTGGACCACATCGTGAAGCGGGTTGATGAGAGAAGTGAAGTTATTGCTGACGACATTGCACGTGCGCGCGCCTATGTTGTGCAGGGGAAACTTCTGCGTGCTATCGGCGCAACGCTCGGGAGAATGTTCCGTTCGTCACCACGACGATCGTCGCGAACGACAGATGATGACACTGTTTAATACTAAGTAACGTTATTGTATGGCAACAAAAAAAGTAGCAGCAAAAGGACTTTCAGGAGGTGAAAAAGTAGGACTCGGTGTTGCACTTACGGCAGCTGCCGTGGGGGCAATCGGTGCGTACTTTCTTGCAGGTAGTAAAGATGCTGCAAAGAATCGCAAGATGGTAAAAAGCTGGATGCTTAAAGCAAAGGCTGAGGTGCTCGAAGGACTTGAGCAGGCAAAGAAAATGAGTGCAGAAGAATATGCACAACTCATTGACAAAGCAACTGCCGTGTATGCGTCGACACAGAAAGCATCCAAGAAAGACATTGAAGAATTCAAAGACGAAATGTCGCAGCATTGGAAAAAGCTTGAACGTACTGGCAAAAAAGTAGTAAAGAAAGTGACCGATACAAAGTAATCATACTCTGCAAAAAAAAACCGCACCATACTCTGGCGCGGTTTTTTTGGTGAATACTTACTAGGTGAGCACACAGGTTTTGTCGTGCGTCCGTGCGTATTCTTGTGCATAGATGACCGCAAAGGTACCTATAACGACAGACATAGAGAAGGCAAGGACAAGGTTTGTGAAGAAGTTGATACCAAATGAAGGGAGGATGAAGAGGGCAAGTACGAAACCGATAATGTAGACCGTGAATGATTTCATGAGGATTTTAAGCACGATACGACATTCATTGATTTTTTCATGAGCGATACGTCTCAGATAAATAGACAACGTCCCAGCAATGATGCCGACAACATAGAGATCGAGTACCCATGCGTAGGGGCCTGGAATGAGCTCTACGTAGCCGTCATTCGTTGGTATAATGTTCTGATACACCATGCCGGGGAGTGAGGCAAAGATTGCCATGACAGTAGCAAAGGCGAGCAGCCCAGTATGTAACGCATTAAAACGCTTGTCAGGCACAAGTAGTGCAATAAGCGTGTAGCTCATAAGGAGCAGCACTCCAAAGAATACAACACTATAAGATATAAGAGGGAGTGGTAGAAAAAGCTCAATGAATGCTAAAAGTATAAAGAGTGTCGTACACACCGACGAAAAGAGTATAGCAAGTAATCCCGTCTTACGCCGAGCATGAAGCACGAGATAGACTAAAAAACAAAAATTGGCAACAAGCGCAATACCGAGCGCTATGGTGTTAATTAAAAATATTGGTTCCCACATAGAATAAAATTAAAAGAGTACAGTTGCAGTATGCCATGGAATTGCAAGTAGTCAATTTTAGAGAGTTGTGGATAACTCTCCATACCTGTTATGTTGTAGCTCTGTTTCTTGTTCTTGGTATATGTTACGGCTGAGTGAGACTGTCTCATTCTACAATTTAGTGCGCAAAACATCTCTGAGAAACAACAACACAACAGGTGTGGGGATAACTCTAGTGTAAGGATACATTTTATGGTATAACCGTGACGCAAGTACGTTCTTGCTCTTTTACACATGGGAGATTTCATATGTATGTCCGTAACGCAACTATCGCGGACCTCGATGCCATCATGGCAGTAGAGGAAACATCGTTTGGTGAAGGTGTTGCCGAGGAGGCAATGGCAACTCGAGAACAGATGCATGCCCGTATTGCGATGTTTGAGCGGTCGGGATTCCCCGAGGGGTTTCTCGTCGCGGAAGAGGACGGCTGTATCTTTGGGTATATCGTCATGTTTCCAACCGTTCTGACACCAGACGAGTGTGTCTCGTGGGATAAGGCGACCAACTATGGGAACCTTACAGGTGTCTTTGATGTCACTGCACAAAACACGTTTATCGTTTCGCTTGCAGCGGTGTCTCGTGCGCCAGAGAGCACCTCGCTCCTTTTGGTGCACAAAGCATTTGTGAGTCGCCTCCAGCGGCTTCGTGCGTACGGGTACCAAAAGGATTACTGTATGTTTTGTGCACGGATGCCAGGATACGCTCAGGCACACAAAAAAACAGGCATCACACCCGAGGAATATTGGTGTCTCGAAGATGGGGACGGTAATCCACAAGATCCGTTACTGAGAATTTTCTACCACATGACCACGGAGAAACCGCGCAGGCTTTTGCGTGATGGCTACCTGCCCGACATCTCTTCGGGAGGGCATGGCGTACTGTTTGCGCTTGAAGACCCTGTGGCGAATATCAATGCACTCGCACAGCTTATGTGCAATAAATAATCACTTTCTTTTTTAGGGGTATACCATGAATCTTGTACAGGAAGTCGTCGACGAATCAACCGCCATCCTCTACGGTGGCGACCGGAAATGGTTTGATGTGCACGAGAAAGATTTTGTGCGCATGACTACGCTCTACGTGCCGTATGGCAATGAGCGTGGTGGCTGTCCGGATTGGCGCGGTGCGTGGAAGGGGACGGATATCACCAAGATGCCGTGTGTCTTCTGTGCGTTGCCGAATGCGGTGAAAGAGTATCAGCAAGCTTTTTATGACGGTGCACCTGTGCCGCATGAAGAGATTGTTGCCAAGCTCATGCACAACATTGCCGTTGCAGGGCGCGAGAGTGACATGCATACGCTTGCAATTTTCAATGGCGGCAGCTTCTTGGCTATGGAGCCGGATTTGCAGCTGAAAATTGTGGCGTGTGTGGTTGCAGCGAAAGTACAGCGTCTCGTTATCGAGTCGCGTGCTGAGCTCGTGACAGATGATGCGGTCGCGCGTATCATGCGCGAACTTGCTCCCTACGATATCAAGCTTACCGTGCGCATTGGTGTAGAAACCCAAGACGACAAGGTGCGTATGCACGTGCTCCGCAAGGGGCACGTGCGTAAAACGCTTATCCGTGCAGTGCAGATTTTGCACGCGCATGGCGTTACGGTAGGCGGCTACGCCCTCGTGGCCCCCGCACCACACTCATGGATCTTGCGCGTGCATCCGCAGGTGCAAAACTATGAGCTGTGGGCGCTTGATGAAGGCGTTGCGACGGTGCATGCAATTCTTGATGAGTTCGACATGGATGAGGTCTACGTCTGCAGCACTTGTGTTGCGCCGGGGACATATCTTGAAAAACTGTGGCAGGAGGGTGCATATGAGCCCGCCTCGCTCACGCTCATTGCGGAGGTACTTGCGAAAACTGTGGTGACGAACAATAAAAAGCCGATACACCTACTTCCATTGAAGGATGAGCCTGCCTTTGTGGCAGTGTCATCCAATCATTCGCGTAGTGGTGTGCATCAAAACGAAACCAAACTGCACAAGCATGACCGGCAATTCCGAGCGCTCCTTGATTTCTATCGAGCGACCATGGAGATTCGTCCGTTCCTGCGTGCACATCAGCTCCTTCGGCATGACGTACGTGATTGTACTCTCTGCCAACTGTTGATCGACTAACTGTCGACAACAAAAACCCCGCATCAGCCAAGGCTGATGCGGGATTCTTTTTGTCCTATTTCTTGAGGAAGTAAGAGTGTTATCTTTCAAACGAGTGAGCGTCGTAGCAAAGCCGTAGTGCTAGCGGAGGTTTTGATATGACCGAACGAGAGAAGAAAGAAACGGAGTGTTACTTCACAATAGTAAGTGTCATGCGGTGTTCCTTCGGCACAAAGAGTGTGATCTCAAACTCCTTTGATGCGCCAAGAGGAAGTGCGGTGCGGAGTGCTTCTTCTGAAGCGAATTCAGAAACGTGCACGAGGCCGGCAACGCCTTCTTCGATAGAAACAAGTGCGCCGTGGGTGTTATGCTTGATAACAACACCACTCACTTTGTCGCCCTTCTTGTACTTGGTCGAGATAGTCGTCCAAGGATTCTGCTGAAGCTGCTTAATCGAGAGTGAGATTTTGTTGTTCTTCACATCGATAACCTTCACGCGGATAACGTCGCCAACTGCATAGCGTGAACGAGTATCTTCCACGAGTCCCCAGTCGATTTCTGAAATGTGGACGAGGCCTTCGATACCTTCTTCGAGTTTGACGAAGATGCCGAAATCTACAACGCCTGTTACTTCACCCGTGTGGATGTCGCCAACAGCGTAGGTGCCGGTACGGACAGCTGTGTCGCCCTTCTTGGTGCGCTTTTCTGAGAAGATAAGCTTCTGTTCCTTTGCGTCTGCGGTAATCGCAACCACTGAGATGAACTGACCAGCGAGGTGCTTGAGTTCGGTGAAGATTTTGTCCTTGTCACCGTCCTGTACACGTGGGTAGTGCTCGTGTGAGAGCTGTGATGCAGGGAGGAAGCCAGTAATGCCTTGCCATTCGAGGATAAGTCCACCCTTGTTGGCGTCCTTTACTTCGAGGCTGAGGATTGTACCTTCCTTTACGAGGCGTTCTGCTTCGGTCCAGATGAGAGCTTGACGAGCTTCCTTGAGGGAGAGTTCGATGTAGCCGTCTTCGTGTTCGCCGATTGCGGTTACCTTTGCGGAAATTGTATCGCCGATTGATGCCTTGCGGAGTACGTCACGTGCGTTCATGAACTCACGGCCGTAGATGATACCGGTACCAAATGGTACGAGGTCAATGTAGACGGCAGAGCGGCCGATTGCGGTAATAACTCCTTCAACGACGTCATCAACCTGTGGGCCTGCACTGATAGTATCAGCGAGAGTTTCCATTATGGTTGCTGGCGCTGTTGTTTCAACAGCTTCGTCATCGCTCATGCGAAGTGCAGATGCGATACGTGTAATAATCGATTTTTTTTCTGTCATAGAATAGAGAGAAAGGGGATTGTGTCTTGAAAATAACTGAAAAAAGTTACATTCCAAGGGTTATGCAATCCTCTTGATATAATAAACTAATTTGTCACCAAAATAGTGCCCGCAATCTACCACTGACAGCCATATAAGTCAATGTAAGTCGGCACTGTTATTGTTTACGGTGGGTATTCTGATAGGCACGGATTTTGCGGCGTGCTTGGGAGGTTATGGCGAAGTCGAGCCATTTTGGAGTGGGGTGCGTACGTTCACTTGTTTCAAGTTCGACGCGGTCGCCATTTTTAAGCTCAGTGTCGATGCCGACGAACTTACCGTTGACCCGGGCGCCGGAAACATGCTCACCGATGTCGGAGTGGATTTCAAACGCAAAGTCGACAACGGTAGCGCGGACGGGGAGGTCAACCACGTCGCCCTTTGGGGTGAAGACGAAGATGCGTGTTGAGAAGAAGTCTTGATGGAGCGCGTCGCCAAAGTCGTCGTCAGTGACGTCGTTGTGGGTGTAGGAGGTTGCGATTTCCTTGATCCATTGCGGAATAGTGACTGCATCCGAGCGAGTCGCGATGACCTCAGGCGTTTTGCCGAAGCGTGGGATAAGCGAACGGAACCACGATTCGTTCTTCGTGACTGCTGGCACGCCGTGTTGTTTCGCTTTGTAGACGAGGTGTGAGGCGATACCGAGTTCTGCAGCGCGATGCATGTCGTCGGTGCGGATTTGGATTTCGACAACACGGTTGTACGGGGTGATGACGGTGGTGTGGAGCGAGCGGTAGCCGTTTGGTTTCGGGAAGGCGATGTAGTCTTTGATGCGGCCGGGCATCGGGCGCCAGACTTCGTGGATGATGCCGAGTACTTGATAGCATTCTTCGACGGAGTCGACTATCACGCGAATTGCAAGATAGTCATAGACATTGTTCATGTCCCAGTGACGGCGCTTGAGTTTCTGGTAGAGGGAATAGAGTCCCTTCACTCGGCCGGAGGTTTTGAACTTCGTAAGATGAAGCTCACCGAGCCGGCGCTGGAGCGACTTGCGACATTTTTCAAGCATAGTCTCGTCGTGTTTTCGGTGTTCACGCGTGAGCGCAAGGACACGTTCGTGGTCTTCAGGGTAGACATAGGGGAAGGCGAGGTCTTCGAGCTCTTTGCGGAGACGGCCAATACCGAGGCGGTGCGCAACGGGGACGTAGATTTGGAGTGTCTCTTGTGCAATACGAAACTGCTTCTCTTTGGCAACATGCTCAAGGGTGCGCATGTTGTGGAGGCGATCGACAAGTTTGATGACGAGAATGCGAATGTCTCGCGACGTGGCAACGAAAAGGCGACGAAGAGACTCGTTGTGGCGGTCAGTGCCGTGATAACGAACGCTTCCGAGCTTCGTGACGCCCTCAACAAGAAAAAGGATTTCGTCGCCGAAGTCACGCTTAATATCCTCCGAGGTGATAGGGGTATCCTCGATAGTGTCGTGCAAAATGCCTGCGGCAATAGTCGACGCATCGACACCCATCTCCGCGAGCATTCTACCAATTTCTAGCGGATGGATAATGTACGGTTCTCCTGACTTACGAAGTTGACCTTCGTGTGCTGCCTCAGCAACAGTAAATGCACGCTGCACAAGCTCTTTTTCTTCGTGTGTTGCGTAGGTCATTGTGCCTATGACGTCTTTGATAGTTGTCGTTGCCATTGTTTCACTATCAAAACACACCATGCACATATATGCAAATTTTAGTTGCTTCAGTTTTTTGCAGCGCGCCTTATTTTAGGGTATAGATAAGGGAATGAAAACCGTGTACGTGGTGTTGGACAATGTGCGAAGCGCGCATAATGTGGGAGCTATTTTCAGAACAGCGGACGGTGCAGGTGTTGCAAAGATTTTTCTCGTGGGAGTAACACCGCAACCGATTGATCGTTTTGGACGAAGGGTAGAGGAGATTGCGAAGACATCGCTTGGCGCGACGGAAAGTGTTGCATGGGAGTATTGTACGGATGTGGCGGCATGTATTGAAAAACTCCGCGTGCTTGGCGCGGAGATTGTTGCGGTTGAGCAGGATCTACGCTCGGTGGTATATACAGCACATCAGCCTGCGGGAGATGTCGCCTATATTTTTGGCAATGAAATTGACGGCGTATCACAAGAGTTTATTGCGGCAGCGAATGCGGTTGTTGAAATTCCCCTGCTCGGCATAAAGGAGTCGCTCAATGTAGCAACAACGGCAGGGATTATATTGTTCAATCATCGGGCACAGGGAACGGGTATGGAAGAAACTGTCTAAAAAAAGACCGCAACACGAGGTTGCGGCCAAGGGGGATGTTCTATTTTTGCGCGACGTGTACGGCTACTTTTGTGAGACCGTTGTCGACAAAGTCGAGCTTTTGCGCGCCAGCGAACGACAGGTCCACGCACCGTCCGGGTTTGAACGGTCCACGATCTTTTACAACCGCGGTGAGACTCTTGCCGTTCTCAAGGTTCGTAATGACGACCTTGGTGCCTTTGGGGAGCGTTTTATGCGCAACGATTCTCGGATTATGCATGTCAAACGGCTCGCCGTTCGCCATGGTTTTACCGTGGAAATCTTCCCCATACCAGGAGGCCGTACATTTTTCAGTAGCAACCTCTTTTTTAGGAACGGTCGCAACGGGTGGTTGCGATGGCCGCTCCGCGGTGGTGACGACAACGATTGCGCTCGCGATGCGCCCTGTTGCAGCATGTGCTACAGAAGTGTGCGGTGTCGTTGCTGCAAGATAGAACGAAAGAACAAAGGTACAAGCAAGGGATAGTATAGGCTTCACTAGGGAGATCCTCAGAAATGTGTTATTGCGAAGTCGCACGAAGTGCAGAAATCTTTCACTACATAAACTAACACATAAAATGGAATATGTCAATATAAAGCACCACAGTACTGTGGTGCTTTATATCTAATTTTTGTTTTTTATTTCTTCGGTGAGTTTTACGATGAGTTCGTCGACGGTATGTGTGGACTTCTCATTCGTGCGAGTTTCGAGGGTAATATTCTTCGCTTCGATTTCCTTGTCGCCTATAACGATAACATACGGAAGTTTCGCCATTTTCGCACTGCGGATTTTCTTGCCGAGCGATTCGTTGGCATCATCGAGAGTAGCTCTAATATCTGCAGCCTTGAGTGCGGCAAGAACTTCGTGAGCGTAGTCTTTGTGTGGGTCGGCAACAGGGACAATGCGGACTTGCTCGGGTGAGAGCCAGGTAGGGAATGCTCCAGCAAAGTGCTCAATCATGACCCCCATGAAGCGTTCGAGAGAACCGCTGATGGCACGGTGGATAACGACAGGACGTTCCTTCTCGCCCTTTTCGTTAGTGAATGAAAGGTCGAAACGTTCGGGGAGATTGAAGTCGCACTGGATGGTTGCGAGTTGCCATTCGCGACCGATGGCGTCTTTGAACATGAAGTCGAGCTTGGGGCCGTAGAATGCGGCTTCGCCTTCGACACGTTTGTAGTTCAAATTATTTTCCTTCGCCGCGGTTTCGAGAGCTGCTTCTGCCTTCTCCCAGACAGCGTCTTCGCCGATGTACTGACCGTCTTCACCGCGAACGGAGAGACGCACCCAGTAGCCGTCGAGAAGCCCCATAGTGCTGTAGAACTCACGGATGATGCCGACAATGACAGAGACTTCGTCGGTGATTTGTTCAGTACGGCAGAAGAGGTGTCCGTCGTCTTGGGTGATAGCACGGACACGGGTGAGTCCCGAAAGCTGGCCAGATTTTTCATAGCGATACACGGTTGCTGGTTCAAAGTAGCGCACTGGCATGTCGCGGTAAGAGAACTGGTTGTCCGCGAAAATCTGCATGTGGTGCGGACAGTTCATTGGTTTGAGCGCGAAATCTTCATCACCTCCTTTGACTCTGAAGAGTTCATCACCAAATTTTGAAGCGTGACCGGATGTCTCGTAGAGGGAGATGTTCGTGATGTGTGGTGTCCATACGCGGTGGTAGCCGCGAGTTTTATGGAGGTCCCAGAGGTAGTCTTCGATTTCTTTTCGGATAATCATGCCGTTTGGCTTGAGGAGTGGGAGTCCTGCGCCGACGAGGTTTGAAATGGTGAAGAGATTGAGTTCTTTACCGAGCTTGCGGTGGTCGCGCTTTTTGGCTTCTTCAAGCATGGTAAGGTGTGCGTCGAGGGATTCTTTTGTTTCAAACGCAAGGCCGTAGATACGAGTAAGCATGGCGTTGTCTTCTTTGCCGCGCCAGTAGGCGCCGGCCACCTTTTCGAGCTTAAACGAATCAACTGGGATTTCTTCTGCAGGATGTTCGCAGTGGCCGCCACGGCAGAGGTCGGTAAAACCACCGCAGGTGTAGAGGGTAATTGGTTCGTTACGCGCAGCGATTTCTTCGATGAGTTCGAGTTTGTATTCGTTGTCCGCAAAAATATCTCGCGCTTCCTCGAGGGAAACCTCTTGATGCGTGAATTCCTTCCACTGGGGGAGAAGATTTCGCATCATGGCTTCGATGCCGGGAAGGTTTGCGTCACTTGGTGCTTTTTCGCCCGCAGAAAAATCGATGTCATAGTAGAAACCGTTTTCGATTGCAGGGCCAAGCGTAATTTTCGCTTTTGGATACTTTTTAAGGACTGCCGCAGCGAGGAGGTGTGCCAATGTGTGGCGTGAGTGTTCGAGATTCATACAAGAAATAATATTTAAGAAATAAAAAGCCGAGTGTTGCGACGCATAAAAATACATCACAACACTCGGACGAGTTCGGCAACCCGCGGTTCCACCGAGCTTCACAGGATTGCTCCTGTGCACTTGGTTACAAAATACCACAGCCATGATACAATCGCAACTATGGAAAAATACATCGATGTACACACTCATGTGAATCTTTCTGCCTTTAATGATGACCGAGCGGCTGTTATTTCGCGGATGGTTGATGCAGGTGTGGCGGCAATCAATGTCGGGACTTGTAGGACTACTTCTGAGCGGGCGGTGACGCTTGCAGAGCAGTATGACAATTGCTACGCAACCGTTGGCGTACATCCGTGCGACGTGGTTGCGACGGACCCTGATGGCGGTGTGTCGGATTCTGATGGCGATGGGGGCGGCTGGGAATATGCGTACTTTAAGAAATTGGCAGAGCATCCGAAGGTAGTGGCGATTGGGGAGATTGGCTTTGACTATTTCCATTATGGTGACGCGGACGAAACCGTACAGCATGAGCGTGATATTTTTACGGAGCAGATTCACCTCGCAAATGAGGTAGGGAAGCCGCTCATGCTCCATGTGCGGCACAAAACGGGGCAGCGTGATGCGTATAATGATACTCTTGAAGTTTTAAAGCATGAGGCGAAGGTGCTCGGCAATGTACATTTTTTCGCTGGTACTATCGATCACGCACAAGCGTTTTTTGATATCGGCTACACTATCTCAATGACGGGCGTACTTACATTCACCAAGGATTATGATGAGGTGGTGAAGTATGCACCGCTCGATATGATTCACGCCGAGACCGACGCACCGTTTGTTGCGCCAAAGCCGTTCCGTGGCACTCGTAACGAACCAATCCATGTCCGTGAGGTTTACAAAAAAATCGCCGAGCTCAAGAATCTCGACGAAGAATTTGTGCGCGCACAGCTTATGCAGAATGCACAGCGGGTGTTTGGAATTTAATTGATACTGTCGTGCCGATATGTTCAGTGCTTTCAACATGTACGGTCGCTCCGTGAGCCTCGGCAATCTTTTTGACCATTGTAAGACCTGTGCCGGTGCCATCAAGTCGACGAGCATTTTCCGTGCGATATCCACACATGAAGATACGGGGGAGTTCCACCGCAGGAATGCCGATGCCATTATCAGACACCGTAACCTCTATGGTGTTTTTTTCTTGGGTAAGAGAGAGGCTAAGTGTCGGTGCGTGTTTGGTGCGATAGCGAATGGCATTAGAGAGAATATTATTTATCATAAGTTCGAGACTACGCGAGTCACCCGTAAGGAAGATGTTGGGTGTGATAGCGTGGGTGAAGTGTATTTTCTCCATGTCGCACAGTACTCCCATCTGCTCAGCAATATCATGAAGGAGATGTGAGAACGGTACCATGACATACTCAGCTTCAGTGTGATGCTCAAAACGTACGATTTCATTGATGGTCCGCTTCATTGCTTGGAGTGGCATGCCGAGTTTTTCAAACTGCTCGCGAGTAATTTCTGGGGCTTTGCTTACCAGTTCATGGGTGCCAAGCAAGACGGTAAGTGGTGTCTTGAGATCGTGCGCAAGTATTGCAAGGCGACTATGTTCTTCCGTATGTATCTGCTCAATCTCTTTGGTGCGTGCCGCAACTTCATCTTCAAGATGTTCAAACAATCGAGCTTTCTCAAGAGCAACACCGAGAATGGTGGTATAGAATTCTAGAATGTCTTGATCTGTATTTGTAAGCGGGTCGTGTGAGCGTTTTTGTCCAACAAGGACGTATCCGATGCATCCTGCCCCAGTAGAGACCGCCCACGCGCTGTTGTGCATACGGAGTGCTTCGGGAATTTCCATACCCTTATGGTAGCGGATATGCCTGAGACGAAGTGTCGCCTTCATGTAGGCAAGGGTATGTCTAAGAATGGCTCGTGTTGTAAAATGCTGCGCGAAGAGGTGCGCGAGTGCACGAGTAACATCGCCGTATCGATAGGTTTGTTGTAAGAGAACACGATCGGTGAGGTGACGTAGTTTTTGTTCAAGCGGCGGTACGAGGAGAGCTGCAATAAGAATGGTGAGTGCAATAGTGAAATCATTCGCATGAACAGCATTACGGGTAAGGAAAACAAATATCGCGGTAATGGCGCTGTAGAGCGCAACAACACATCCAAAGAGAACAGAAAAAATAATGCCGCGTTGGATAATAAGCTTTACATGGAGGAACTGATATCGCCCCATTGCATAAAAGATAATGAGAGAGAAGACGGATGAGAATGCAGGGCCAATCGTATTGAGAAACGCTATATCAAAAAAGACAGGTAGAATAAAATTGGTAGAGATTGTGATGAGGGCGTAGAGCGACATGCCGAAGGTAAGAATATTTAGCTCATGGCTGTGATGCGTGTTGCGTCGATAGTGGAAAAGCAGTTGCAGCGGACGGAACGTCATGTAGATAAGGTAAATGGCAAAATGGATAGTAAACCAACCATTCTGTACATTAATATATCCCTCAGGAGAAACATGCGGATTCACGAAGAGCGCATGTGGTACGAACGCAAGGATTGCAAGGATAAGTGCACTACCGATAAGTATGCGGAGCTCTCGGGGTGTCTCATTGTGCGTATATTTTACGATGAAGAGATGACGTGCTACGAAGAAGTAAAGCGCTGAAATATATGCAAAGGGCGGCAGGAGGGGGCTTTCGGTCAGAATAAAAAGAAGGGTACAGGTATTCCAAAATAATGCACCAAGAATGAGGTGTCTGAAAACTTTGACGAGTGCGTCAGCGCGTTCACGAAATAACACGGCAAGCAAAACAAAATCGATGACAATTGCGAGGCCAATGGAGAGAAGTATAAGGTTTTGCATAAAAAAGCAGGACGGATCCTGCTTGAGTCTTGCATATTTTTAACCTACTCGCAAGAGAGATGTATTGTTAGAGGTATGCGCCAAACACATGCATGCCCTTTTGTTGTGCATAGGTGCCGAACCGTTCCCCCTCTGCGGGAGGACTGAATGTGGGGACGCCAAATATTTCTGTGGGTATCTCAAGTGCTGCATACAGACGTAGCAGTGATAGTTTTCCCATAAAACCCAAATGAGTCACTCCACGTTCGCGTGCATCACCGATAAGACTTCGTAGTAAGGTTATGCTGCGTGTGAAGACTATTTCTTTGGTAGCACATTCCCCGAGTGTGTACCGTGTAAACTCCGCGAGATGCTGTCGTGAGGTTCCCCGTAAGAAACGACTTGCAACATCTGGCGGGTCACAATATTCAAACGCATAGTTTGTGGTGCTGTTATGTGCAAGGCCCATGGTGCCAAGCAGGGTATCTCCTTCGTAGAGTATGTGGATAACATCTGGTTGCGCAACAAGATGGCAGTTGTGTTTTTTGACGTACAGGGTACGTATAAATACAAGAGCATCTTCATACCAGGGCGAATCTGGTTCAGCAATAATGACATGCTGCATGGCGTATGCTCCTTGATTAGGTAGGAGATGCATGGACGAGCAGCGCTTGTCCTGCGTAGGTTGTTTTAACGAGACGGGGTGTAAGTCCTGCGGACTTACAGATGTCACAGAGTTCTTGTAAGCGAAGAAAATGCTTCTCGTCACTTGCATGGATGGTTGTATTGGCAGTAAAAAGAATGTCGAGGAGGGCGGGGTCGAAGTTGTTGTGTTCGAATGCTTCTTGTATCAGTGCGCGTGCGAATGAGTCGCCTTGCGTGAATTGCATCCAGTATCTGTCGGGCTTGCTGCTCTTGCAGTGCGCCTTTAAGATAAGGCCAAGATTGGCGTCATGATGTGGCGTTACCACAATCAGAATTCCTTCCGGATGAAGTACACGAGCAAACTCGCGAATGGTCGCCGCAGGGTTAGCGACTGCATACAGCGCATTGATGCAGGTAATAACCGAGAAGGTTCCTGATGCAAAGGGGAGTGGTGCATTGAGGTCTGCGGTACGAATATCCGCGCCGAGCGCGCCGTGTTTTTGCTCGGCAATGACGCGCATGTCTCTCGAGGCATCGATGCCGACCATGTAAGCGCTGGGGATGTTTCGAGCGACAAGCGCGGTGAGTAGATTCCCCGTGCCACAACCGGCATCAAGGATGCGCCCCGGTACGTTACGGTAATGATGGAGGACTGCATCCGCAACCTGGTCATGCATGGTGCGATAGGGGGCGATGGAGCGAAGAAGGTCATACGCTCGAGCATAGGTATTCCAGTCGATGGTATTCATGAGATACTCCTCAGGGTTGTAAAAGAACGGATGTTCGGTTCGTATGCATGGTACGCGGGCGAAGATTGTTAACATGTAAACTATAGATGAGAAAGATATAAAGTTATTAGTAATTGATTTATTCGCACAAAAAAACGGCAGTCATGTATGACTGCCGTTTGGTGTTCCTAGCAAACAAGTTACCAGGCACAGTATTTGAAGAGTTGCTTGATGCCAATACGCCGCTTACTCCGGGCGCACGTCTGCGTGCGGCTATTGCTTTCACGACAACTTGCGCGCCAGTCGCGACAAATGCGACGTTCCCGACACAGATTCACAACAATCTGACCGCTGTGGAGCATGTGGTAGGGAATTGATGAATCCTCTGTGGTGACAATGTGCGGTAGCTGTAGGATGTCAGCAGTTTTGACTGGAACGGCAAAACAGATTACTTTTCCAGTCTTATTGAAAACAGGAATCTGACACATGGATGGCACCTTCTGGTTAATGAACGATTAGGCATATAAACAATAACACAGTATTATCAATTGTCAATATATTCGGGAGTCGCAAGTTAACTTTTTACGATTGTTTGTCCGGCAGGAGTGTCTTTGACGAGGTAGCCTTTTTCTTCGAGTTCGTCACGAATACGGTCAGATTCCTGCCAGTTCTTTTCTGTACGGGCTGTTTGACGAGCATTGAGGAGCGTTTGGATTTCTGTGGGAATTTCTACCGCTTCTGATTCGGTTGTTTCGGTAATATCAATACCAAGGAGCGTATCAGCGGCGCTAAGTGTGGATGCTTTGACGGCATCACTGCGGTCACTCTGTGTAAGCATGGTGAAAAGGAATGCGATTGCTTTGGGGGTGTCGAGGTCATCAGAGAGTGCGGCGCGGATTTTGCTAAGCCAGTCTTCGTCGATAATGGCGTCGTCATTGCGGTGTGTGTGTACAAATCGTGCGAGCTTTGCGCGAGCAGTTTTAGCACTTTCAAGCGCTTCCCAAGTGAAGTTTGCAGGTGAGCGATAGTGCGAGGTGAGGAAGAGGTAGCGAACATCAAGTCCAGTAAAGCCACGTTCTTCAACGTTCTCAATAGTGACACCATTACCGAGCGATTTTGAAATCTTCTGTCCTTCAATCGAAATGTGTGCATTGTGCATCCATGTGCCGACGTACTGCTTATGCGTGATGCATTCTGCTTGTGCAATTTCGCCGTTGTGGTGGGTGTACATGAGGTCTTCGCCGCCCGTATGGATATCGATTTGCTTGCCGAGTGTATTGAATGCCATCGCGGTACACTCGATATGCCAGCCGGGGAAGCCTTTGCCCCACGCGCTCTCCCAGCCAAGAAGCCCCTTCTTCCAGAGTGCAAAATCAGCAGGGTGTCGCTTCCAAGGATTTGCCGTAACTCGTGCACCTTCTTTTAACTTTTCAAGGTCAAGGTTGCCAAGCTTTCCATATGCAGGGAAGGTGGTGATGTCAAAATACACACCATCGGGAGTTTCGTACGCGTAGCCTTTTTCGAGAAGAGTGCGTACAAGTTGAATTTGTTGGTGTACGTACTCTGATGCAGGTGTCCAGTGTGTTGGGGCGATATTGCCGAAACGCTCGAAATCTCTCTTGAAGGAATCAATATATATTTGCGCAACCTCACGCATTGCATCAAGTGTGAGTGGCTTATTGTGGCGCTTGAGCGCTTTCATCATTTTGTCTTCGCCTGCATCGGCATCATCGGTGAGGTGTCCGAAGTCGGTGAAGTTAATGGTGTTTTTAACGGTATAGCCAAGGTCTGTAAATAGTCTACGAAGTAAATCAGGCACGATATATGCACGCAGATTCCCGATATGCGCATGGTCATACACTGTTGGTCCACAGGAGTACATAGTAATCGTCTTGTCTTTGAGCGGCACAAATACTCTCTTGGAGCGGGTGGCACTATCAAAAAGCATCACCAGTTGCTCTGCTTTTTTGGTTTCTTTCTTTTTGAAGAATATCATGGTGCGAGTATAGCATATCTCTTTGCAAAAACACGCCATTACTGGTAGATTGTGAGCATGCATATTCACACACCACATCAGGCACTTCGCAATGCAATCCAAAAGGCTGTCCACGAAACATTCGGTATTTTCTCTGCATCGTTCGTTGTTGAGCATCCTGCGGACCTTACGCATGGCGATTATGCGTCAAATATTGCACTCACGATTGCGAAAGAAGTTGGCAAAGCGCCACGTATGATTGCGGAGGAACTTAAGGCAAAGCTTGATGACTCTCTTGATATGGTGTCCTCGATTGAAGTTGCTGGTGCAGGCTTTCTTAACTTCCGCCTTGCACGTTCGTATTTCGCTGATGTGGTGTCATCTATTACTGTCGCACCTCACGCATGGGGCTCATCAACGCACTTTGAAGGTGAAAAAGTTTTGCTCGAATACACCAGTCCAAACCTCATTAAGCCGCTCCATGTCGGCAATCTCGTCGGCAACATTATCGGTGAATCACTTGCTCGCTTGTATTCTTTTGCGGGTGCAAGGGTTGTGCGTATGAATTACCCGTCCGACATCGGACCGACTGTTGCAAAAGGCGTATGGGCACTTAAAGAGCACGGACTTGATGTGCAGGATATTCACGCGGTTGGCAAAGCGTACGTGCTCGGCAACGCCGCGTACGAAGATGGCTCTGCAAAAGATGCAATTGATGCCGTGAATCGCGCTCTGTACGAGAAGTCTGATACCGAGCTCGTTGCACTCCATGAAGCTGCGCTTCGCACGACTATTGATGCGATGAATGAACTCTGTGCACAACTTGGTACCACGTTCGACGGCGTCATCTACGAAAGCGAAGCAGGACCTCGCGGACGCGACACGGTACGTTCACATATTGCAGACGGTATTTTCGAAGAATCAAACGGTGCGGTTATTTATCGCGGTGAAAAAGTAGATCTCCACACACGTGTCTTTATAAACGCACAAGGATTGCCAACCTATGAAGCAAAAGACATCGGTAATCTTTCAATAAAGCACGAACAGCACCCTGACTGGACGCGAATGCTTATTGTTACGGGCGGCGAACAGCGTGAATATTTCAAGGTAATGTTCGCTGCCGCCCGAGAAGTCTTTGCTGAAGCAAAAGAACGCATGATGGCGCACATCCCAACAGGCTTTCTCACCCTTACCACTGGCAAAATGTCTTCACGTCTCGGCAATGTTCTCACTGCTGATGAAGTGCTTGGTGACCTCCGTGCTGCTGCCAAGGAACGAGCTGCAGAAACACGAGCGCACGATGTTGATGAACTCGCTGACATGATTGCTATTGCCGCACTCAAGTACCAAATCCTCCGCCAAGCAATTGGCTCTGACATTATCTTCGACAAAGAACGTGCGCTTTCCTTCGAAGGCGCATCAGGGCCATACCTCCAATACACCCACGCACGCATCGGCTCACTTGCCGAAAAGGCGCTCGCAGCAGGAATGTCTCCCGAAGTTGCAGTAACTCCCGCCGACCCCTACGAAATTGAACGTATCCTCTACCGTTTCCCCGAAGTGGTTCACGAAGCAACTGTTGCACACGAGCCACATCATCTTGTTACCTATCTCACCGAGCTCGCCGGAAGCTTCAATAGTTTCTATGCCCACGAACGCATCGCTGACGCCACTGACCCCTATGCACCGTATAAGCTCCAGCTTGCAAACGCCGTAAAAGTAACGATAGCAAACGGTATGTATCTTCTTGGCACTACGGCACCAGAAAAGATGTAGTAAGTAGAGAATATAGGCTTTACCGAAACTGAAGACTGAGCCGCTTCTCAATAAAATATCATAATAAAGATATGTTTCAAACAATATTAAAAGTAATTGAGTTCATCGATGCACATAGCTGGATAGTTACTTTTTTTGCGGGGTGTACGATTTTTGTCTTATATCAGAAACGTAAGAACGACAACAAGCGTGACGCCGCAAAGTTAATACTCCAGGAAATTCGTTATGCGGATCAAAAGGTCCGAAATTACAGAACTTACAGCAGTTATAACTTTGCAGAAAAAATCCTTCCAACAAACTCTTGGAATAAGAATATTTCCTTCTTCATCCGCGAACTAACTGAGTCTGAACTAGACATAATCAGCAAATTTTTTTCGAGCGCATCATACCTTGATGAGGTTATTAGTGCCATCTCAAAAGAGAAAAATAGAACTCTCATCTCTCCGAATGCCCCTGTCGATATTGAGAACAGTTCAGTCCCCATAGCTACTGGGACTGGCGGGTTGACTGAAGATGAACCAGCAAAGAGACTTATCGAGACAATCTCTAAAGACATAGAATCAATACATAACACGCCCGCTGCAGATAAACTACGAGTGATATCTGAAAAGAAAACACTATACTTCCTCTAGTTTTCTCTACGTTGTGCTATTATAAGGAAAGAAAAATATGGCAGTAAAAATTATAAAAATAAAGCCGAGACAAGCAGGAATACCGGCAGCTGAAACAGCTAAAGTAAGGGCGCATGTTGACCTTGAAAGTTTCATGTGGGAGGATAATTCAACTTTAAATAAGGGAACCACTACCCGCCAAAATATGTTTGACTGGATTGTCAACAAGAAGGGGATTGCATACGTTGAAGATAGAGGCAATAAGATACCTGTATATGGCGCGGTGACACCCGATGGAAAAAAATATATCCGTACAGTTAGAGATAATGCATGGACTGACGAGTTACTGAATCTAGATGGGTTCTAAATATTTTCTCAGCCTATGAAATAAAGAAAATACCCAGTTATTGCTGGGTATTTTTGGTGTCTGGAATGTGGGGCTTTCTTGCGTGGCGACGGCGGTATTCCTCGGGGGTTTCTTTCTTTTTATTGCTGAGCTTCTTTTGCATCTTGTCGACTCTGTCGGCATAGCCGATCATGCGGTGGTCGACATTGTGATGTGCACCGATGGCACGGCGAGCTTTTTGCCACATTTTGTTTTGTGGACGATTTTGCTTCACGCCGCGCCATGAGTTGCAGCGTGCATGGGTGAGGCGAAGGTTTGAGACGTCGCTGTTGAGTGCGCCGTTTTCGTCCATGGTTGTGTCGATGTGGTCGAGTGAGTAATCGCCATTGAGTGGACGTCCACAAATAGTGCATTTGTCGCCATCACGTTCAAGAAGTTCGGCGCGGTACTTTTCCTTATTATTCTGGAACTTTGCGTCGTACTTTTGCTTACCGCGCATAATACGCTTGCGACGACGATATGACACTTCGTCGAATATACACATGAGTCGCTGGAGGAGCATTTCATCCGCACGTTCGGGTGGAAGCTTTGCATACTCTTCCTCACTCACATAGGTATTTATCCAGCGCCACAACCATCGAAATGGCGCCGGCTCAGAAAACAGCGTTTGGTACCAGTCAGTGTAGATAAAGCTATAGTCAACTTGCATACAAATAAAATCTGCTCCGCGCATGCTACCTTAGACGTTACAGAATAGCAACAGGAGAGGAGCACACTAAAAAAGCCCCGCTTGATGCGGGGCAAAGGGGTGTTACGAACTAGAGTGGGTCGGGAATAATCTCGTCCCAGTTTGGTGTAGCGCCATCTTCAATCTGCTGCCGAATCCATGGAGTCGGAATGAAAGTGGTTATGGTCGGCCCTGTTGCAAGGCCACTTGCAGGTACGGAGACGAGAACGCCTGCGTTGTGGACGCGTGAGAAGCCATGGTGGCTGTACGCGTCTTCAGTGGCAAAGGTGCCACATTGAATGAGGCGGTATCCTGGCACATCACGTTGCCCTGTTTTGTGCTTGTCGCCATAAAACGCAAGTACACACGGGACACCGTGGAAGATGTTGTTGTAGTTACCGCGCTCGAGTTCGTTCGCGGATGCAGCAACAAGCCCATATCCATTTGCGCTTCCAAAGCGTGCAGGGCTGCCACGTACCGCAACGCCGTAGAGGCCACCGACAGGAGTGTGCAAACGCGCACACCCAAAGGTGTTTTGACCAAGCAATGGCGAGCCGACCAGTGGCGAATGCAGGCCAAGTCCGGAAGCAAGCTCCGGCATCTGTTGAAGCAGTGCTTGCTTGAGTGTTTCAGCGATAATGAATCCCTCCGAAAGTCCACTCTTGCCGCGAATACCTGAGTTGGCAAAATGATTGCCGTTGCCAAGCATAATCACGGGGAGATCACGCATGTCTGCGTCAGTTTTGAGTACAGTGCTGGGGCCGTCGAGCATTGCGCCCGAACGTACAAATGTCCGCACAATATCTGCGAAGACGTCGGTGTTGGGAAGTATGGTGAGATAGAGGAATTTACGCAGCTGATCCTCGATGCGGTAGATACCGCATTTAAGGATTTGGTCGATGAGAAAATTCCACGTCTCCGTGAGTTGTGATCGGAGTTGTGCTGTGCGACGTAGCGAATCAGCATCATGCAGCATACGCATACGAAGCGCTTCGAGCTCCGGAATGGAAAGTCGCGCACCATCAGGCTCGACTTCGTACTCATGGTTAAGACCATGGGTAATGTCGTCAGGGATGAGGAATGAATGCACTCGCTGTGCGCCGCCATTTTTGCGGAGCAGTGTAAGGAGTGCCCCCGTCATGTCATGGAGCGGACCGGTAACGCCCGGGCCACGCGCATGTTCTTCCTTGGTGTTTCCAACATGTACATCGGAGACCACAAGGAAGGTGACACACTTCGTGGGCATCCCGCTCTCTGCAGCTGGTTCGTCCGTGATACCCTGCATACTACCGAGAGTATGAAGTGCGCTTATTTCGTAGCGTGCGACACTCGGGAGACCCGATTCGCCAATGAGTGCATACATGCCTGGTTCAGTAAATTTTCCAAGCACAAAGCGTTCTAGAGGCGTTTTGTGTTCGATGAGACCATGACGAAGCATGTGTCGTTGTACAAATGCGATGTCGCATGTTGGTGGCGGCACAATGACTTCTATAAAGCGGCGTACATCGGCGCGTGTATCATTGAGGAGTGTACGATCACCACACGGTGACCAGCGGTTGATGAGTACAATGCGATCGGGGAGTTCTCCGCGAATGGTGAGTGGGTTCAGTGTATTACGCATCGCGTCGTCGAGCAGGTTTGTTGCACTTTGATCGCCTCCGTATTCCATGAAGCAGATACTAGCGCCCCTGTGAGTGAAGTATGCTTCGGTGCTGCCGACATAGCGCGCATTCGGGATTGCCTGTAGGACACGATACACGAAGTAGTGTTGCAGACGGTCACTTGCGCGTACGCGGTTGTCGTCGGAGACGTGTGAGAGTAGTCGTGAGTGGTCAAGTACCTCGAGTTGTTCGTCGTACTCTTTCGCGAGCACTTCATTGTCAGGGTCAACGCGGAGCAATGCACCAAGTCGTGACACTTCAGCGGCAATGCGTCGTTGTTCAAGGAGCCATTGATAACGAATCTCATAATATGCAAGCATATCAATGAGCGCGCGCTCTGCACTGGTGAGCATGAAGAAGATTGGTATAGAAAAACGTGCGGCAGCATCTTTTTTGTCGGCGTCGCGAAATACTTTTGCGACGCCGGCAAGACGGTCCTCGAATTTTTCCATAAGCGTCATGAAGATAGGCACGTTCGATTCGCTTGTGGTAATTTCCATAACGCGAGTTCGATACGCAGCAGGGAACATGTCGGGGTCAATATCGCCAACGGAGAGACGTGCACGACGCTGTGCGTATGTGCTCGCTTTCTGTATGTCGAGATGGAGGAGACCTCCAGCGATGACCACTGCATATCCCTCGCGCGCGCATGTTTCCATGGCACAACGTGGCGTGTTGACGCGCATGTCGCGTGCATAGGGTAGGCCAAAATTAAGCGAAACCAACGGTACAATTCCGCGGCACGTGTTGTCGATATGGATGGGCGCGGCGAGCGATGAAGCTTCTGGTTCAATTTCCGATACCGCAAGCGTGTCAGGAATGACACGGAAGAGACCGCTTACGTGCTTCGGGGTTGCTTTGGTGACACCCTTGCCACGAAGCCAGCGAATACGATTTTTAACCACATAGGGTGGCAGGTGATCGAAACGCTTGGCAATCTTGGCGTTGTCAGGGGTGAGTCGATAGTAGGTATCGAATTGTTCAGCGCGTTGTTTTGTCCAAAGGAGACTCTTCGGATCACATTGATCCGCGCTTTCAGTACGTGCGCCGAGTCGCTCAGCGAGTGCGGTGCGTGTTAGGGGATATTGTTTTGTGAAGAGTTTCGCAAAGGATTCATTGGTGAGAATATGTGCACGGAGTGCATTGATATTCATACCAGTACCATCCTCCGTACGGAGCACGCCGTGCTCGATAGCGTCCTCAATGAACGCGATGAGTTTGGAATTGATCCACGGGTCGCGGGAGTTCTTTTTTGCAGGAGTGTTTTTTGTGCTCATGATGCACCTCCAGTTCGTATGTCAAAGAACGAATACCTTAAAAGCTTAGCATGGTACGTAAAAACAAATGCCCTTGACGATTTCTGAATTATGTTTTCTCAGGATAGGTGTAGTTTTTATAGTTCGCATAGGGGGCTCATGTGCATACAAAAACACTCGCGGGTGCGAGTGTTTTTGTATGCCATTACGCTGGCTTTACGTCGATTGCCATAGGGCCTTTCTGGCCTTCGCCAATTTCGAATGAAACCTTGTCGCCAACCTTGAGGTTATCAAAGCCGTCTTCAAATACTTCACGTGCGTGGTAGAAGATATCACCCTGAGCATCATCACGCTTGATGAAGCCGAAGCCTTTATCTTCAAATACCTTTGCAATTGTTCCTGTCATGGATATACTGAAATAACTTATAAACTATCAGTCAGTATGCCGAGAGATGAGAGTCGATCCGCCCTTACTTTGGATCGGCGCTGAAATGATGTTCATACTGTACACCAGTATGCAGAAAAACACAATGCTGTTGCATATTTATACGTATATGTTAGCTTTTTTATGGAATGTTCATTCTGGGAGTTTGTCATGACTGATACCGTAGATTCAGAAAAAGAAGAGGTTTCCTTTCATGAAGGAGGAGACATCGACAGAACGCTCACGCAATTGTTTTTGCGCGATGTGCAAAGCTGCAATGCTTGCACTCGGCGATTCACGAAGGAGGAATTACTTTTCCTTGTTAAAAGAATTGCCGACGGAGAGAGCGACGCAGTGCATGAGCTCGCCATGTCGGCGGTGTTGTATATGGTGAAAATCGCACGTACCTACATCGGCAGAACGAGCGATGCCATTACGCTTGCTGATCTCTATAGTGTTGGCTACTTTGGACTCGTGCATGCTGCAAAGAAATTTGATCCTACACGAGGTGCGTTTACTACCTATGCAACACACTGGGTACATCAACACTTGCAGCGTGAATTTATGAATCAAGAGCGCCTTGTGCGACTTCCGGTACATATGGTGCAGGAGCTTTCTCGTTTCTTGCGACTTCGCAAAGAAATAGAAAAAGAAGGGGGTGCGGCACCAGTCAGTGTTCTTGCAGCGCGTATGGGAATTAGCGTCGCACATGCGGCGCATCTTGAGGAATATGGCAATTCATTTACTGTTTCCGCAAGCGCTACCGATGATCCGGAAGGAGAGGAGGAATCTTTTGTACATATTGTGGTTTCCGACGCAAATGGTCCCGATGCGATTCTTCTCGAGAGTGATATGCAGTGCATGGTTCGGCAATGTCTTCAAGAATTGCCTGAGCGTGAGCGTACTATTCTCGAGCGCTATTACGGTTTTCATGCATGGGATGGTGAGACTCTTGAATCCATTGCTGATACGTATGGTATTACTCGTGAACGCATTCGTCAGTTGAAGCTCGAAACCATGAAAAAAATCAAGCACAGACTTGCACAGAAAGGCATACTGGCAAGCTTTGTGACTGATATATAAAAACTGAAGGCTACGTACACCGTAGCCTTTTTCTTGTAAGGTATACGCTTTTGGGAGAGTGCATGTATACTGCAAAGAAGAAACGCTGTGACGTTGGGTAAAAATAAAGTATGTTTTTCAAATTGTTTCTACGTTATAGAATTATCACCATCGGCACACTCTTCGTGGTGAGCGGTGCTGTCGTTGCGCTCTACATCATGAAGAAGCCTCCGGAGCTTATTATTGCTGCGCCAATCTCAATACACACTGAGCTCGGTAAAACACTTGAGTTTGCAATGCGTCTTGCGCTTACCGAATACGGGGAACAGCACAACGATTTCAAGATAACATTTGTTCCTATTGATGTAACGTCGTTCGAAGATGCTGGGAATTATGACGACCTTGAGCGGTTTGATTCTTTTGTGCGAGTGGTAACGGACCCCCGTACCGTAGCAGTGCTCGGTCCAGTTACCACCGCAGCAACCATGCGTATGCTTCCAATTCTCAGCACTGCAGGAATCTTGCAAATTAATTACGCTGCAACATATCCAGGGTTTGTGGTGCCTGATTTTGGCGGGCCGACTGAGTATCGCTCATTTTTCCCAACAGAGGATCGCACCTACTTTTCTCTTATCCCGCACATGCAGCAAATTGCAGATGTTATGAGTGAGCGTCTTGCTGCTGAAAAGTATACCGACATCTATATCGTATCCGACGGCAGCGCATATGGCACAACAGGCGCGGACTCGGTCAAGGCATCAGTGTCACAGCATGGTGGCACTATTGTCGGGAATGAGGTGCTGTCGCTTTCTACTATTGATACGTTGATTGCGTCAATTAAAGAAGCACATCCATCATGTGTTGCGGCAATCTCGTACCCGAGCGAAGTGTTTCGAAATTTTATTGATGCACTCGTTGCGACAGGGGCCTCGGATTGCCTGAGCGGAACCCATCTCGAAAACACATATCAAGCACTGTATGGCGCAGACCTGCCTAGGATACGAGCGCTTTCATTTAATCCGTCTCCAACTATTTCTGTAAAAACAAACGAACACACTCGTAAGATTTCAGAACACTACGAAAGGGAGTATGGCGAAACACTGAACCTTACAGCCGCTGCATACCGTGCGTACGATGCAATGCGTTTTGCACTTGCGGCTATCGATGTAAGCGACGGCACGCGGAAGGACGTCCTCCATGCAGCAAAAAACATGAAGACGTTTAAGACAATTGCAGGCAATGTACGTTTTGATACGTACGGTGCCGCATATCCAGTTGTGGTTGAAGTAGTGGATATTCGTGATGGGAAGATTTTTAGAAGGGATTAACACGATTTTGTATGCCACTCGTATTGTATGTACTTATTGCACTTGTCGCATCACTGGGAGCGCTTTTTGCGCATACTTTTTCTTATGGTGATGTTGTGCTCCGTGCAACGATTGTCGACGACGTGCTGGAATATATACATATAATAGAAGCGTCAGAGAGTAGTATCGAGGACCCTGTTGTGACTGTTGACCCTTCCACGTTTGATTTCATTGAGATTGTTAATAGTTGTGGAGCGCATTTCGAAGGAGGGTGCGTTCGTGCACGGAGTGGGCCGGGTGAAAAATACCCCATTACATATTATTTCCGAGAAGGAATCGTGCTTGCTGTCGGCGGAGCGGTAGAGGTTGATGGGCAATTTTGGTACAAGATTGTGTTTAAGGAAGAGCTTCGGTATCCTAGTCGCGTCATGCCGTCTATGTATGTTGCGGGCCAGCATGTGCGCGGTATTACGAACGCCGAGTTACAACAGGTTGCCGATCCGCACATGCCCGAAAAAGTCATTCGCGTCAGTATTTCCGAGCAGCGTTTACGGGCGTATGATGGCGACGTGCTGTATATGGAGGTACCTATTTCGACCGGACTCGCGCTTTCTCCGACAACACTCGGCACCTTTACTATTTTCAAGAAAATGCCCTCGCGCTACATGCAAGGGCCCCTCAAAGGCGTGACCGAAGACGAATGGGATCTTCCTGGCGTGCCATGGAATTTATATTTTTCACATGAGGGTGAAGTTATCCATGGTGCCTATTGGCATACAAAATTCGGACGACGCGCGTCACATGGCTGCATAAACCTTACTCCGAAGGACGCGGAGCAGCTGTACCGCTGGGCACATCTCGCAACAAAAGTGGTGATTACGCAATAGATAGCCGGAGTACGATATGCTAGGGTATTCACCTATGTTAACAAGCGTATCGCTTTTCTTGACCATTTTATTTGGCGAAGCCAAACCTGTGTATGCGGCACCGGCAGACGTAGTCGTGGCAGAACTGGTTCCCGAAGCGGTTCGTGCGGTACCGTTTTACTCGCAGTTTACTGATGTGTCGGACCCCGCATGGAAAAAGCTTGCTTGCGGTATCGCAAGCTTGGCAATGGTGCTCGAATATCAAACAGGTGAAAAGCAATCAGTCGATGCACTGCTTGCAGAAGGAAGACGTTCCGGCGCATACGAATCAAAAAACGGCTGGATTCACGATGGGCTCATTACTCTTGCACAGAAGAGAGGACTCTCTGGCGCAGCATACAACCTCCACGCTTCAACAACCGTTGCAGCATTCGACGCATTCAAAGAAAAAGTTGTACAGGCGCCGACCATTGTTTCAGTACAGTACAATTTCAATCGAAAGAGTCCCATATCACACCTCATCGTGGTTGATCGTATTGAAGACGGCATAGTGTACTACAACGACCCTGCACAAGAACAAGGTGGGGGCATTATCACACAGGAAGGTTTTCTCGCGGCATGGAATAAGCGATTTATTGTTCTGCAACAGTCGACAGAACACCGATAATCTTTTCCTCCGTAGTGCGATAGAAGACAATTAGTGCTGCCTTCTGGCAGTGAAGTACGGTGTCGCCTACAAGGCTGGTTCGTTGGCAGTATACGTACAATGAGTATGCGGTAGCACACCTTTTTGAAAATCGTGTATACTGCGAGGGTGAAAAAAGGAGAGGCAAAAAAAGTTGTGGTGATCGGTGGCGGCCCTGCAGGAATGATGGCGGCTATTTTTGCTGCACGTGCAGGCGTCCAGGTGACACTGCTTGAGAAAAATAAACGACTCGGTGAGAAGCTTCGTATCTCAGGTGGTGGGAGATGTAATGTGACGAATAATACGCAAGATGTTACGAAGCTCCTCCCAAAGTATGGTGATGCGGAGCAGTTTCTGTATGCGCCATTTTCGCAGTTTTCGGTGAAGGATACGATTGCCTTTTTCGCAGAGCTAGGCGTCACGTTTATTGAGGAGAATGAAGGACGGATGTTTCCGTCAACAGAGAAGGCGGAGACCATTGCGGAGGCACTCATTGCTGAAATGAAGAAACTAGGTGTGACTATTTGTGCTGGTGACGCAGTGCGAGGATTTATTACCGCACAAAACAGCATACTCGCCGCACATACCGCTTCTGGAGTAGCACACAAAGCCGACCATTTTATAATGAGCACTGGCGGTACCTCTCGCCCCGAAACAGGCTCACAAGGCGACGCACTCCCATGGCTTGCGCAATTCGGACACACCATTATAAAGCCCGATATGACCCTCGTGCCGATTAAAACGCGCGAAAAATACACCCATGCAATGAGTGGTCTCGCTTTCGAAGATGCGAAAGTTACCGTAAAGCAGGGAAGTACCGCTCTTAAAAAAGCACGTGGAAAAATTCTCTTCACACACTTTGGTCTCAGTGGTCCACTCATCTTAAACATGAGTAAAACAATTGCAGAAGCATTTCGTGACGATCCGGTATCGCTTGGTATTGATATATTCCCGAATGAAGACGATGCTGCGCTTGCTGCACGACTCCTTGCGCATTTTCAGCAGAATCAAAACAAAACTCTCCGGAATGCTCTGCGATCTTTTGTTCCGCCATTGCTTGCTACTGCGCTCATCACAAAATTCGATATCGAAGAAACAGTGCGTGCCCAAGAGTGTCCGCGAACCCTCCGTATCAACATCATTCAAACCCTCAAACGAATGGAACTCTCCGTCACCGGTACCCTAGGCGCAGAAAAATCAATTGTATCTTCTGGCGGTGTCCCCCTCGAAGAAATCGACACACGCACAATGATTTCAAAAAAAGTAGAAAACCTCGCCGTCATAGGCGACGTCCTCAACATCGACCGCCCCAGCGGCGGTTACTCCCTCCAGCTCTGCTGGACGACTGGTTCCGTCGCCGGTAGTGCTTCAGTCAAGATATGGTAATCAGTACTGCTATTTCTTGTTAACCGTTGTAAAGCAGCGGTTTTCTTCTGTGAAAAAATCGTATTCACATGATTCCGTAGAAATAGTCGTTGTTGTTTTGGAAACCATGTCGTAACGAATAACGCTTTTAACCGTTGCTCCTGCATCGTCCCATGAGCTTGTGTATTCGAGAACATTTACATCGACAAAGGATGCTGATGCATGATCAAAGCTGCCAGGAAATACTCCTATATATTTTGCAATGGGTGCACCCGAATATGATGACTCAAGAAACAGATGACATTTACCCGTGCTGTACATGCCTCCACAATAATCATCATTCACGCCGCGTCGCCTCACGATATATGCTTTTTCAGCACCATTTGTAAAGTTGTTTGATATGATGGCGATTGTTTTTAGTGGAGTATGTCGATAAATCGAAGGCACTGTGTTTTCGAAAACGTCTTCAAAAACGGCATCTGGACCATTTGTGTCGGGGAGCTCTTTGTACGTAAAAGTTTGCAAAGGTTCTTTCTCGGTAAAGAGAAAACGATAGCCAAGAAAGCCGCAGACGATGCCAAGGATTAGTAGTCCAGACCCTCGCAAAAGAGAGACCAACTCCCTGTGGGGTGTTCTGATTATCATATTATACATTATAGCAATACCAGAGACACTTGCAATAGTTTACCGTTCAAAATGGCAGGTGTAGCCATGAGGGTTCTTTTGGAGATAGTCTTGGTGCTCTGCCTCAGCAGAATTGTAGTTTTTGAGTGGCTCGAGGGTAGTGGTGACGGGGTCGCTCCATTTTCCTGAGGCCTCGACCTCAGCAATCATCTTTTCTGCGGTTTGTTTTTCTTCCTCGGTTATGTAGAAAATTGCGGAACGGTAGGATGTGCCGATATCATTACCTTGCCTGTCCTTTGCTGTTGGGTCGTGAATCTTGAAAAAGTAGCGGAAGATGTTTTCAAGATTCGTTACGTCTGTGTCATACGTGATTTTAAGTACTTCTGCATGGCCGGGATGGTTTTGGTAGGTCGCGTCTACATTTTCTCCGCCTGCGTAGCCAACTTCCGTATCAACAACGCCAGGTTGTTTGCGGAATAATTCCTCCATCCCCCAAAAGCAGCCGCCGCCGAGTATAATTTCCTTACGCATATTATTTTAGTTCTAATGAAGCGCTGTTAATGCAGTAGCGGTCGCAGACCTTGTCGCCCTTCATCGGGCCGTCAGGAAAAACGTGTCCGAGATGTGCACCGCACTTCGCACATTTGACTTCAGTGCGGCGAATTCCAAACTTGGTGTCGTCATGAAGTGTAACAGCTCCTTTTACAGCAGGGTCAGTAAATGAGGGCCAGCCGGTGCCACTGTCGAACTTTGTATCCGACGAGAAGAGCGCGGCCCCGCAGACCGCACAGTGATACATGCCGTCTTTCTTTTCGTGTACATACTTTCCAGTAAATGGACGCTCGGTGCCACCTTCACGCGCAATATGATAGAGCTCGGGGTTCTCTTGTTCTAATTGTGTATCGTTTTTCATACCACAAAGTATACACCCATTTTTGCGTACTGTGGTAGAGTGGTAGCATGTTAGAAATAAACAAACCTGCGCCGGATTTTGAATTGCCTGATCAAAATGGCGAGATGCATTCACTTGCACAATATAAAGGCAAGAAAGTTTTACTCTATTTTTATCCGAAGGATGATACGCCAGGCTGTACGACGGAGGCATGTAGTTTCCGTGACAGCTATGATGAGCTTAGTAGTAAGCTCATCGTGCTTGGTGTGAGTCCTGACAGTGTTGCAAGCCACAAAAAGTTTGCCGAAAAATACAGTCTCAATTTTCCAATCCTCTCAGACGAAGGTCATAAGCTCGCCGATACCTACGAGGTCTGGGGCGAGAAAAAATTCATGGGACGAGCCTACATGGGTGTTACTCGCGCTAGCTTCCTTATCGATGAAGCCGGTAACCTCGCAAAAATCTACCCAAAGGTAGTACCGAAAGAACACGTCGCCGAGGTGACTGCAGACATTGCATAATATGTTCATAAAACTGCCTTCATGGCAGTTTTTGATTTGTCCCCACACCTGTTATGCTGTCGCTCTGTTTTTTATTCTTTTCCCGTACCACAGTAGCAGAGGCAACATTGCTCTAGCGTTTAACATGTAAAACATCTCCGCAAAACAACAGCATAACAGGTGTGGGGATTTGTATTGTTCTTAGATTTAGGGTATGTTGTGCGGACTATGCCACAGGGTTTGATTATGTTTAAAGAAGTGTCGTTTGAATACGATGCAATGCGTCCTATTTTGAAGGAGGCAAGTTTTTCCGTGCGTCGCGGAGCGAAGTTTGCGCTCATGGGGCAGAACGGTGCAGGGAAGAGTACGCTCTTCGGGCTTATCACCGGCAAGCATCAGCCAGACTCAGGAAGTATTACTATTGACCCGCGCACGAAGGTAGCGATTTCTCGCCAGGTTATTCCTCGTGATGAAATGGAGCTCACGGTGCGCGACTTTTTCCAGAAGTGTTTTAAGGAGAAAGTCTACGATATCGACCCGCGTATTGATGAAGTGCTCGAAGTCGTGAATCTCACGCTTCCAAAACTCGAAGAGCGTGCAGCCTTTAAAGACCGTATCATAAAATCATTTTCTGGTGGACAGCAGGCACGACTCCTCCTTGCAAGTGCGCTCATTCAGAATGCTGATGTGCTCCTGCTCGACGAACCAACAAACAACCTCGACGTTGAAGGTATTACGCATCTCACGAATTACCTTCGTGAATACCGCAAAACAGTTATCGTGATTTCTCACGATGCAGATTTCTTGAATGCATTCACGACTGGTGTTCTTTACCTTGATGTGCATACGCATATCATGGAGCAGTACGACGGCAACTACAATGATGTACTCAAGGATATCTCTGCGCGTGTTGAACGCGAAAATCGCAAGAACGCACTCCTTGCCAAAGAAATTCAGGAAGACAAAGACAAGATTAACTACTTCGCGCAAAAGGGCGGCAACATGCGCCTTCTCGCAAAGAAGCTTCGTGACCGCGTTGAAGAGGCTGAAGAAGATAAGGTTGTCGTCCGCAAGGAAGACAGAACAATCCGTCCGTTTACCATTGAAGTGCAGAAGGATTTGCCGTCTGAAGTTTTGAAACTTAGCTCGTACAAGGTTATTAAAAACCATGCGCCGAAGGAAGTCGCGTGCGATATCACGCTCCGTCGAGGCAGGCACCTTCAGCTTGTGGGCCCAAATGGTATTGGCAAAACAACCCTCCTCGAATCGCTCGCCTCAGGGCATGCGAAGGGTGAGCATATCACCGAAGGAGTCAAAATTGGCTATTACCGCCAGGACTTTTCAACACTAGATTTTAATCAGACGGTGTACGACTGTTTGCTCGACGCAATGGAAGAGCCACACGACGAAAAACTTCGCGCATGCGCCGCTGGATTCCTTCTCGATAAAGAAATCCTCAAAGCAAAAATCGGCGTCCTCTCCGAAGGGCAGAAAGGACTCGTTGCTTTTGCACAGCTTACACTCTTGAAGCCGGGACTCCTCATTCTCGACGAACCAACCAACCACATCAACTTCCGCCACATCCCCGTCATTGCCGAAGCCCTTCATACATATGAAGGCGCCATGATTATCGTCAGTCACGTCCACGACTTCATAGAAAAAATCCGCATTGACGAAGTCCTCGACCTCGCGAAGCCTAAGAAATAAACCCCCAGAACTGTCATCCTCGGGATACAAAAAATAAACACGGATGCCTAATCCGTGTATTATTTTTATATACCCGGGGATCCAGGCTGCTAAACGATTTTCGTGAATTCTTCTCTAACCACCGTTGCATCGTCCCACGGAATCTTCGTATTATTCGGCCCCATAATGAATGGGTCGGTGCCTTTACCGCTGATGAGGACGACTGCATCCGCTGGGGCGTTTTTGAGTGCGGTATGGATTGCCTCACGGCGGTCGAGAACTGTCTGTACTGGCGCATCTTTTGACATTCCCGCACGCATTTCTTTCAAGATTTTTGCAGGGCTCTCATCATACGGGTCTTCGTTTGTGAGAATAATTTCGTCACAGTATTTCTCTGCGATACGTCCCATTTCTGGGCGCTTCCAGATGTCGCGTCCACCTCCGGTATTTCCTAGAACGCAGACTTTATATTCTTTCGGGAACGCCTGGTATAACTTTTCGAGTGAGTCTGGCGTGTGTGCGTAATCGACAACTGCGGTAATATTTTTCTTTGCACCTTCGGGCGAGTGAATCTTTTCAACACGTCCGCGAATTGGCGCGAGGTGCTCAAGTGCATGAATGATAGTTTTCTGCGAGACTCCATATGCGGTCGTGAGTGCGATGGCCGCAAGCATGTTGTAGACATTGAAGAGTCCGACCAATGGTGCACGAATTGTTGTGCCTCCGGCAATAATGCTCACACTGTCGTTGTTCAAATGATATCGCTCGACGTCACTGAGTGAGTAGGGGATTCGCTTCTCAACCTTCATGGAAAGGAATTTTGCACCCTCGGCATCGTCTGCGTTTGCAACCATGACACGAGGGCGTTTCGGTGAACGCATGAGCGCATGCGCAAGCTTTAATTTTGCAGCGACATATTTTTCGTATGAGCCGTGTGATTCAATATGTTCTGGAGAGAGGTTGGTAAATACGAGCGCATCGAGGTCAATAAACTTGTGACGGAATTGTTTTGCTCCTTCGGACGTCATTTCAAGAACAGCGATCTCACAACCAGCATCCGCTGCATCACGCAAGAACTTATGTACAAAGAAACGCCCAGGGATGGTCATCTTGCGTAGATTGCGTTCTGAATGATCACCAATCTTAAAGCGAATCGTTGAAAGCACCGCAGTACGCCGACCATCCGCTTCAAAAATGGCATTGATGATTTCCGTGACCGACGATTTGCCCTTGGTCCCCGTCACACCAATCACAATAAGCTCCTTCGACGGCATTCTATATATAGTAGCGCCAAGTACCGCAAGCATATAATGATACGCCGGCTGAAAGAACCGAAAGATTGACTTCGGAATGATTTTCTTAAGATAGTAGAATAGAGTTTCCATACAGTTATTTTTTTCCAATCATCGCTAAGGTAACCCGCATTGCCACCTGCATGTCTGCAATGTCATTTGGCAGTTCTCGTGCCGCATCCCGCGCTTCCTTGGGAGCATACCCGAGCGCGATGAGTGCCTCGGCAACTTCGGTGCGGATGTTGGTGACGGTGTCGTTTTCTTCGGTGATATCCATAATGTCTGTAATATCAATCTTCCCCTTGAGTGCCAGGACAATTTTCTCTGCATTTTTCTTCGAAATATCGGACAGACGGTCAAGATACGACGGATCCTCATTCAAAATCGCTCGTTTCAAAATATTCAGCTGCGCCTGCTTCAGAAACTGCATTGCGCTTTTCGGGCCGACTTTTGGAATTTTGAGCAAGAGCTCAAACATATCAAGCTCCGCACGGTCATAAAATCCAAAAAGACTCAGCGCATCCTCACGCACCACCATATAGGTGTGCAAAAAGTGCTCCTCACCTACAATCGGAAGAAATGATGGAAGTGTTGTAAGTCGATACCCAACCCCGTACACCTCCAGAAGTGTCGTCTCCGGTTCATGAGCAATAACAGTGCCGCGCAGTGATCGTATCATGTCAGTATTGTAGCACAGCCACACCGAAGCAGAGTGGTTGCATTTTTGCTACTCATGATGTATAGTGCCGTCACTAACTTAAGTATATATTATGCCAATTACACGAGGAGCACGTAAAGCACACGAAGCATCGCTACGCAAGCGCGTTTTCAACATCCGCCGCAAGTCGGTTCTTGCTGACGCAACGAAGGGCGTAAAGAAGCTTGTTGCCGCTGGCGACGCTGCTGCTGCACGTGCCGCACTTCCTGCAGCACAAAAGGCAATCGACAAAGCATTGAAGCGTGGCATCATCAAGCCAAACACCGCATCACGCAAAATCGCTCGCCTCGCCGCAGCTGCAAAGCGCACTGTAGCAAAGTAGCCTACCGCTCAAAACACCACGACCCACAAGGTCGTACACGCTCTCATAGTTTAATGGATAGAATATAGGTTTGCGGTACCTGTGATCCAGGTTCGATTCCTGGTGAGAGCACCAAATGCCAAAAAAAGCGCGCTAAAGCGCTTTTTTTGTTGCATTTTGTGCTCTCACCAGGAATCGAACGACGGAGGCGGTACACAAGCTTTCTGCTGATGCGTAGCTTTAGCGAAGCACAACAGAAAGACTTGTCGCCGAGTCGGGGCCGGCAGCACTTAGTATTTTTGGAGCGATAGCGAACATAAAATACTAAGTGACTGTGGCCGATTCCTGGCCCTCGATAAGCACGAATAAAAAAGTCCATGATTCCCGGGACGATTCCTGGTGAGAGCACTCGCGATGAGGGCCTCAAAAAATAAAACCCCCGAATTATTAAATTCAGGGGCAAAGCACACATAACCCTCATCGCCGCACCATCTTAGAGTAACATTCCGAAAGGATAAAACTATATACTTCCGATTCCGTGAATGGGTTAGCGTAAATTGATGCCGCAAGCCCCATCCAATATTCGCGAGAGGATTCCTTATCGTTTGCGAGAAACAAGAGCACCGTATTGAGCACAATGCCAGAGTTTTTTGCCTGCACAATAGCCCGCGCATACGATGCCTTTTCCTCGCATATCATGGTAGCAGCACTGAGGTTGTGCTTTATCGCAAATACAGGAAGAGGAGCGCAGAGCACTGCGGCAATCATTACGATCGTAAGATATTTTTTCATGACGAGCACTCCATGATCACAAAAGGTACGAACCTCAAAACTGTACCGCATCACACACGGAAGTCAACCGCTCTATGCGTGAAGTTATCCACATTTTCCCGCTTTGTATTTTCGTGGGGGGGGGGGTATAATGCTCACATGCAAAAGAAAAATATTTTCCTGGCGCTCATTGCCGTCACGTTCTTGCTCATTGTTGGCATCGTCATTCGCTACACGACAGCTGCCGATGTGAGCACAAGCGCCACCATCGAAAATGCTCCGCCAACTATCGATGAAATCCGTTTCAGCCAAACCGAATATGGTACGAGCGACTTTCCAAGCGGTATCAATCTGAGTGTTGGCACTGATACGCCACTACATATTGCCGGCATCATCACCGACCTCAATGGTGATGGTGATATCGCCACGACATCAGTCGTGTTCTTCCGTTCGGGCGTTACCTCCTCATGTACTGAAGACAAGAACAATTGCTATAAGGTAGACGTATGTGCAGTCGACACTAGTTATGGCGACGACACACAAGCACAGTTCAACTGCCCAGTTTCTCTCGCCTTCTGGACAGACGCGACCGATACTGCTGGACGCTTTAATACCGAAGTCTGGCAAGCACTCGCAACGGTTTCTGATAATGCTGGCAATGAACATTCGCTCATCGCGGACACGTCTGTGAATTCACTCCTTGCGCTCAATCTCCCCGAAGGTATCGACTACGGCACGCGTTCACTTGGTGAAGAAAGTACTGCGGCAAATAATGTCGAGTATATTCTCACCCAGCGTGGCAATACCAAGGCTGATGTCGAGGTAAAAGGTGCCACAATGAGCTGTTCTGTGCTCGGCAAACTCGCTACCACCACACAAGCATATGCACTCACTGATGTTGGGCACGTCTCATCAGTAACACTCACCGATGTTTTTACGCCAGTTGATGTAAACGTTGAATACCGTGACGACGACAATGCCGAATCCACAAAGCCGCTCTACTGGAACATTAAAATCCCACCAACGGGCGTGAAGGGTTTCTGTACCGGTTCAAATACCATTGTGATTATCGCCGATGCACCAGGCCTCGGCACACTCTACGACGGCAAACTCAGCAATGTTGCGTATTCGTCACCAACCTACTCAGGGCGCACCAATGCTGCAGGGCGCTTTAGCTACGCCGCAGATGAAACCATGACTTTCTCGATTGGAGCGGTTACTCTCGGCGCAATCGATACGAATGATATCCCTGTCGATCAAAATCTCATGATTCATGACCTTGTAGGAACTGCATACACCAACACAACAGATACAGCGCTTGTCCAAATGGCACGTTTCCTTCAGTCAACAGGCGGCGTGAGCGGTGGTATTATATCTATTCCTGAACAAGCCCACACATCATTTACCACACCGCTCACCTTCGCGACCGTTTCCGACAGCACACTCCAAACAGAGCTCACCAAAATCAGCAAGAGCCTCATTGCAGCATTTCCTGCACGACAACACGTCGCACAAACAATTCAGTCACTCGGGAAAGCAACATTTCCCGAAACGACAGTGACACTCAATGCCGATGAACTCCTTGTCGACATGCTTGGAAGTACCGGCCTCGCATGGACGAGCGAGAACGCAGAAGTATGTAGCGGCGTCGGCACGAGCACCTCTGGCTCACAGTCAACGGGTAGTCTTGCGACCAGTACGACCTATATCATTAGCTGTGAAGGACTTCTCGGTAGTGCAACAAAATCTATTACCGTTAGTGTTGCGCCGACACGCGCGGTACGTATTGGTGTTGGTTACCATCATACCTTTATTACCAAAGCAGATGGAACACTCTGGACATGGGGTAGTAACGATGCCGGGCAGCTTGGATTAGGAGATACGACTGCGCGCACATCTCCAACGCAGGTGGGGATTGATACTAATTGGCAGTATGTAACGGGAGGAGCGAGCGTCACCTCGTCGTTAGGGTTCAGTATTGGAATAAAGCAGGATGGAACACTCCGAGCTTGGGGTTATAACGCAGAAGGTCAGCTTGGTCTTGGCGATACAACAAATAGAAGTACACGAACGCAGGTCGGCACCGAAACAAACTGGAAGAGTGTTGTTGCCGGTACTGCTCATGTGGCCGCTCTTAAAACAGATGGTACACTCTGGGTGTGGGGATGGAACAGTTCAGGACAACTCGGTCTTGGCGATACAACAAATAGAAGTACACCAACGCAAATCGGTACAGCAACAGATTGGAAAAGCGTTGTAACTGGTAATGTTCATACACTAGCTATAAAAACTGACGGCACCCTCTATGCCTGGGGAGGGAATACCTCGGGACAGCTTGGTCTCGGCGATACATCAAATAGAAGTACGCCAACACAAATTGGTTCGGAGACAGATTGGGTGTCAGTTGGTATTGGTGGCTCATTCTCATTTGCTCGAAAAGCGGATGGTACACTCTGGGGTTGGGGCCTTAACGGCAATTATCAGCTCGGACTCGGCGAGGGAAATAATAGTAATGAATTATCTCCCGTACAAATAGGGTCAGCTACTGACTGGCAGAATGTCGTGGGTGCTATTGGTGGCGGATTTATGGTTGCAACAAAGCAAGATGGAAGTATGTGGTCGTGGGGCATAAACGACAATGGACGTACTGGATTAGGAACCTCGACAGGGTATGCGTATGTTCCTACACAAATCGGCACCGAAACAACGTGGTCGCCATATATTGCTGCAGCAGGAGGGAGATTTGCAATCGCGGTGCGTCAGGATAACACGGTCTGGGTATGGGGAAAGAATGATACTGGTCAGCTCGGACTCGGCGATACAGAAGATAAGCTCGTGCCAACACAGCACACCAACTTCCTCACCAAAATTAAATCACTTCAGAAATTTACGCTTGCAAATATATTCAATATATTTACTCGATAGGAAGATTAAAAAACACAATGCATGCATTGTGTTTTTCTGTGGTAAAGTACTGCCATGAAAAAGTATGAGCGAGCGTGGCTTATGAAATCGGAACCATGCTGTTATTCGATTGATGATTTGATGCGTGACGGAGTGACGCCGTGGGAAGGTGTGCGGAATTATCAGGCGCGGAATTTTATGTGGCGGGATATGAAGGTTGGCGACCTGGTTTTTTTCTATCATTCAAATGAAAAACCGTCGCATATTGCAGGGCTTGGGGAGGTCGCAAGTGAGCCGTATCCTGACAAAACACAGTTTGACCCAAAGGATGAATACTTCGACCCAAAAGCAACAAAAGAAAAGCCGCGATGGTTTTTAGTAGATGTAAAGTTCAAGGAAAAGTTCGCAGAGCCAATCACCCTCCCACAACTCAAACTCGACCCCGACTTCGCAACACTACCGCTTTTGCAAAAGGGAAGCCGACTCTCGATTTTGCCAATTAATTCTATTCACGCAGAATTGCTTGTGGAAATCGGTCGATCTGTTTAGATCTCATGCAGGGAGGAAGAAAGCCTGGAAATACGCTTGAATTATATGGAGTTTCGTGGTATGGTAGCGCCACGCGTAACAGATGCATTTATGCATTCGGGAGTGACGGTGTACACATCTTGTACAGACCAGCTTCCACGCAATTATTACGCTTTCTTCAATTTCGAAGAGAGTTTCTAACATACATCATTGTCATGGCACGTTTGTCATTGAAGGTGAAGGCGAAGCGCGAACCAAAGTTCGCGTCACGCGTCGTACGTCGCTGCCACAAGTGTGGTCGTATCCACGGATACGTTCGCGACTTCGACCTTTGCCGCATTTGTTTCCGCGAGGAAGCACTTAAGGGTCATTTGCCCGGTATTAAGAAGTCTAGTTGGTAATATCATATGGTAAACGATCCAATCTCAGACCTCATCATCCGCATCAAAAACGCAGGTATGGTTAAGAAGACAGAAGTAGCACTTCCGTATTCGAAGCTTAAGCATGCAGTTGCTGACACGATGGTCAAGGCTGGCTTTCTCACGAAAGCAGAAAAGCACGGCAAGTCCGTAAAAATGGAACTCATTGTCACGCTCAAATACAACGAGCGCGGTCATGTAATCCACGACGTCAAGCGAATCTCAAAACCAGGTCGCCGCTTGTACGTTAAGGCTGCGGAAATCCACGGTTTCAAGTACGGTAAGGGTAACCTTATCCTCTCGACACCAAAGGGTATCCTCACTGACAAGGAAGCACGAAATGCTAACGTCGGTGGAGAACAGCTCTTTACTATTTGGTAATCATCACAGTTATGTCACGTCTAGGAAAGAAGCCAATTGCAATTCCGAAAGGAGTTGAGGCAACCTTTGAGAACGGTGTTATCACTGTGAAAGGTCCAAAGGGTACACTCGTTCGCCCCGTTCGTGTTGAAGACATTGAAGTAGTCATCGCTGACGGCTTCATCACCTTCACGCCGAAGAACGAAACAAAGCTCGCTCAGGCACTCTGGGGCACCTACGCCGCACTTTTCAAAGTGATGGTAAAGGGTGTTACCGAAGGCTACGAGCGCAAGCTTGAAATCGAAGGTGTTGGATACCGTGGAGAAATGGTTGGTAACGACCTCAAGCTCCTTATGGGATACTCACACCCCGTTATTGTCAAGACCCCAGAGGGTATCACTGTCGAAGTACTTAAGAGCCTTATTACGCTCAAGGGTATCGACAAAGAAGCTCTCGGTCAGCATGCCGCAAATATTCGCGCAGTACGTAAACCTGAACCGTACAAAGGTAAAGGTATTCGTTACCAGGGAGAGTTCATTATTCGCAAACAAGGTAAGAAATCTGTTTAAACTTCCAAAATCGGCGAATTTGCATAGCCTTCGGAGCACATCCTCGTCGCCTTACTTAGGTAAGGCTCCGACGGATGAGCGCCTCCAGCCTACGCAACTTCATCCGATTTGTGAAAGTTTAAATGGTTCTCATCAACTATTTTCATATTCTTTATGTCAACAGCAAAGAAAATTCTTACCCGTGCACGACGTCACAATCGTATTCGTGCACGCGTTACGGGTACTGCAACTCGCCCACGTCTCGCCGTATTTCGTTCAAACACTGCGCTCTACGCACAGGTTATCGACGACGTAGCAGGCAAGACGCTCGTTGCGATTGATACGCGCAAGCTCGCTGGCGCAAAGCCAATTGAGCGCGCAATTGCAGCAGGTACTGCACTCGCAGAAAAGGTAAAGGCGCTCGGCCTCGACACAATTGTGTTCGATCGTGGCGGCTTCACCTACGCAGGTTCTATCGCCGCACTCGCTGATGCAGCACGTGCAGCAGGACTGAAATTCTAATTATTAAAAATTCATCATATAAAATATGACAGATGTACAGACAACGGAGTCAGCAGCGCCAGTAGTTCCAGAAACTACACCAGTGGTGCCTGCTGCGAACGAAACGAAGACTGATGAACGAGGTGCTCGCGGTGGCTTCACACGCGGCGCACGTGGTCCCCGCACAGGCGGTGATCGCGGCGCACGTGGTGGCGACCGTGGAGGCCGTGGACGTGGCGACCGTGGTGGTCGTGGCGGACGCGGAGACCGTCCTCGTCCAGAATTCGACCAAAAGATGATCTCTATCCGTCGCGTAACTCGCGTTATGGCAGGAGGTCGTCGCTTCGCATTCTCAATCGCGATGGTTATTGGCGACAAGAAGGGCAAGGTAGGAGTTGGTATTGGTAAGGCAGGCGATGTGCAGGCTGCAACCGAAAAGGCTATCCGTGACGCAAAGCGCCACATGATCCTCGTACCACTCCAGAAGAACGGCTCAATCCGTCACGACGTGCAGGCAAAAGAATCATCAGCAGTGGTGATGATTAAGCCGGCACCAGGTCGCGGACTTGTGGCAGGTGCTGCAGCACGTACTGTACTTGAACTCGCAGGAGTTAAGGACATTACGGCAAAGTTCCTCTCACGCACCAAGAACCAACTTAACAACGCTCGCGCAACTATCGAAGCGCTCAAGCAGCTAACCTAATACGACTATGCAACTTCATGAAGTAGTTCCATTCTACGCACCAACAAAGGTGCAGCGTGTCGGTCGTGGCGGTAAGCGCGGTAAGAACTCTGGCCATGGCAACAAAGGTCAGCTCTCACGCGCAGGTGCTCGTCCTCGTCCAGAAATGCGTGACGTTATCAAGCGTCTTCCAAAGCTCCGCGGACACGGCGTAAACCGTGCACGTACCGTGAACAACGAGCGTAAGCTCGCAGAGGTAGTAAACCTCAGCGCACTCAACGCAGTATTCAAGGCAGGTGAAGTGGTTGACCCAAAGAACCTTATCGCAAAGGGACTCCTCGAGCTCCGTGTCGGTAAGGCTCCAATGGTGAAAATCCTCGGAACCGGCGAACTTACCCACAAGCTTACCTTCAAAAAGGTAACTGTCTCAGCATCAGCTAAGGCAAAAATCGAAGCAGTCGGCGGAGAAATCCTCTAATCTGTCAAGAAGAAAAACACCACTCTATTCATAGAGCGGTGTTTTTTATATTTAGTCAACAAGTGCGGCTATCTTTTTTGCAAGTGTGCGCTTTTCGTCGTAGTTGGTGTTTTGGGTGAACTCGGTGAGGAGGCTTGTGACGCCTTCAACTTCTGCAGCCTCAGCATCTTCTTCAAAAATGCCGAAGCTTGAAAAGTTACTACCAATACTATTGAGTGCGTAGTCAAGGATGTCGATATCGGATGTGTCGAGTGATCCCAGAAGTGCAACGAGCTTCGAACTAGGAAACTTTTCCTGTGCACTGGCAAGATATTCATTTGTTGATGTTTCGGAACGAACGTCCGGTCGAAGTCCAACGATAACCTCAACTGCTGGTTTCATATTTTCTTTCATATGGAGACAGTATACGCTCTTTATAAAAAAAGAAAACCTCTCATAAACTCCTTGCGCTTAGGGTAAGAATTGGTATAGTAGTTTACATTCCTCTATGGAAATCTATATCTATTCACTACTACTTATCTTGTGTTCGGCGCTGTTTTCAGGGCTGACATTGGGGTACTTTTCGCTTGATGTCTTTGACTTGAAACGGCAGGCGGCGCTGGGGAACAAGGATGCGGCAAGGGTCTATCCGCTTCGCGTACAAGGGAACCTATTACTTACAACGCTCCTTCTCGGAAACGTAATCGTCAACACTACGCTTGCGGTCTTTCTTGCGCAAATTGCAAGCGGTGTTGTGGCGGCGACACTCTCGATTGTACTCATCTTTATTTTTGGTGAGCTTGTGCCACAGGCAACACTTGCTCGACATGGATTGAAATTCGGCTCGCTTTCAGCACCACTTATGCGTGTACTTATCTTTATTGGATATCCAGTCACTTGGCCTGTTGCACGAGTGCTCGACAAAATGCTCGGCAACGAAACACAGACTATGTATAGTAAGCACGAACTTATGCATCTGATTTCTGAACATGAAGACTCTGAACATAGCCCCATCGACCGCGACGAAGAACGTATCATGCATGGCGCGCTGACATTTTCACACAAAGAAGTCTGGGAGGCGATGACGCCATGGAGGAAGGTGGTGCGATTCTCTGCAGACACATTGCTCGATGACGCATTTCGCGAAATCATGATTGAACACAATTATTCGCGCTACCCAATTTTTAAAGATGACGAAGAGCGTATTATCGGCACATTGTATGCAAGCGATGTAGTTATTGAGGATGAGGCGGTGAGTATCGAGAAGGCAGAAAACGCCTTCGAGCGCAAGGTTTACCGTGCTCGCGCCTCGGAGAAGCTTGACACTATTCTTGCACGTATGCTCAAAACTCGTCACCATCAGTACGTTGTCTTTGGTGAAAAGGACCAACCTGTCGGCGTTATTACTCTCGAAGATATTATTGAGGAAATCATTCAGCAGGAAATCGAAGATGAAGGCGATGTCGAAGCAGGTGCATAAAAAATCTCTCCATGTACGGAGAGTTTTTTAGAGTGAGAGTCCGCCGTTGGCGACGAGATTCTCGGTGTTTGTGGAGGCTTCCGCGAGGCGGGCGTGGCCAGAGAGGGCTATCATGATGGCGTTGTCGGTAGAGAGTTCTCGGTCGGGGAGATGGAGGTTGATGTCAGGAAATTCTTTGGCGACGAGCGCTTCGAAGGCGTTGCGAATGTTCGTATTTGCGGTGACGCCGCCACCGAGAATGAGGGTCTGTGCGTTTGTATGAGCGAGGGCACGGGTTGCTTTTTTGATAAGCACTTCGGTGGCGGCGTCTTCGAAGTCACGGGCAACAACGGCTTGTTCATCGTCGGTTAGTTCCTTGTCGAGGACGCGAGTACGGACTGCAGTTTTGAGTCCTGAGAATGAGACGTTGAAATCAGGTGTATGGAGCATAGGGCGAGGGAGTGGCGGGAGAAGTGGTGGGAGATTTTCGGCACGAGCATGCGCGGCAAGACGTGCAATTTCTGGGCCGCCAGGGTATGGAAGGCCAAGCATTCTCGCAGTCTTGTCGAAGGCTTCGCCGACGGCATCGTCGAGCGTGCTGCCGATTTTTTCGTAGTCGGCAAAATCGCGCATAAGGACGAATTCTGTGTGTCCACCAGAAATAAGGAGTGCGAGCGCAGGGAAGTGCATGGTGCCAAGGTGGTCACCTTCAAAGACAGAAGAGAGGATGTGGCCTTCCATGTGGTTTACAGGGATAACGGGAATGTTCCAATGCGCAGAAAGTGCGCGTGCGAAATTAACGCCAACCCAAAGTGCAGGTGCAAGGCCAGGGCCGTTGGTGACAGCGATTGCGTTGATTGCTGGGCGTTCGTGGGTTTTGAAGAATTCGATGAGAAGTTCAGCAAGGGTTGGTTCACGTTCTAAAAGGATGTTTAGTTGCTTTTCTATTTCTTCTGAAAGTGATATTTCTTTTTCTGAAAGCATTCCTGCCTCACGAAGTGCCTTTTCAAGCATTGGTACGAGTGCCTTTGCATGCTCACGCTTTGCGACGGCAGGGAAGACGCCGCCGAATTCTCGGTGGATATCAATCTGCGACAAAAGCCCATTGCCGAGCACGCGGTACTTGGCATGAGGGAAATCACCTGTTGCTTCTACTAAAGCAACAGCAGTTTCGTCGCAGGAGGTTTCGATACTGAGGAGAATCATAGTTAGAAAGTTGAAAGTTATAAAGTTATCAAGTCATAAAAATATCCATGTCGACACTTTTGACCTTCAACTTTATAACTTTATAAGCTACTTAATATCAAGCGCTTCAAGGAACTCTGTAAGTTCCGCGCCCTTCAAAACACGGAACTGCCCTGGCTTCATTTTGCCAATAGAAACAGTTGCGACGCGGAGGCGGACAAGCTTCATGATTTGGTAGCCACACGCCGCGAGCATACGCTTGACCTGATGTTTTTTGCCCTCTTGGATGGTGAGACGGAAGGTCTTTGAATCGATACGTTCGACTTTTGCAGGTTTTGTTTTTGCGCGTTCAATCGTCATACCTCGCTCAAGTTGTGCATACACTGCGCCAAACATACGTTTGTCGACAGTTACGAGATATTCGCGGTCGAACTGAGCATCTGCGGCGAAAAGCTTGCGTGTCACGCGTCCGTCATTCGTGAGGAGGATAAGCCCTGCATTCGCCCGTTCGAGGCGACCAACCGGCGTGAGTCCTGTGACGTTGTACTCCTTTTCAAGACGCATCAAAAGGTCACGTTCGGTCTCCTCTGAGCCTCCGAAGGTAAGCTCACCAGCTGGCTTGTGGTATGCAATATATGTGTATTCTGTCGGTACTACATTTTTACCGGTACGCACTTCAACCTTGTCGGTTTTTGCAATTATTTGCCCGACAGTCGCCTTTTTGCCATTTACAAAAACAACACCTTTTGCAATAAGTGCATCCGCACCGCGGCGTGTCGATATCCCTGTTTCTGCAAGGTATTTATTGATTCTAAGAGGAAATTCCATATGTCTGCACCATACCACATCCTGAGCATTTTGGCTATGTGTTCTCCCTGCACGGAAAAACACATCAAGTGATGTGTTTTTGAAAACTAGATAGTTTGAATCGTAAAGGTGTTGGTGGTGCCAGTAGTGCCAAAGGGGAGGCCTGCGACAAGGATGAACGTTGCACCTTTCTTTGCGATACGGGTCTTCGTGAGAACCTCCTTTGCACGGTCGATGGCATCTTCAAGGCCAGTAGTTGCTTTGATAACTTGCGGCACTACGCCGAATGAAAGATTGAGTTGGCGTGCAACTGATTCGTGCGGCGTGAGTGCAACAACCGACATATGTGCGCGGTGGCGAGCGACCATACGAGCGCTTGCACCACTTTCGGTGAGTGCGCAAATAGCTATAGCATTGAGCTGATGTGCGGCGTGTGCAGCAGCAAGAGTGGTTACATCGGCAGGGAGAATGGTTCGCATTGGACGGCGCTTTTGCATTGCATCTTTATAGATCTCACTTGATTCTGCACGAACGGCAATTTCTGCCATTGTACGAACAACGAGCGTTGGGTCGTCACCGACTGCTGATTCTTGTGAGAGCATGACCGCGTCTGTGCCATCGAAGACGGCATTTGCAACATCGGCAACTTCAGCACGGGTCGGCACGGGTGAGTCGGTCATTGAGTCAAGCATTTGTGTTGCGGTAATGACAGGCTTTCCGAGTGCGCGGCACTTACGGATGATATTTTTCTGGTGAAGAGGTACGTCTTCCTTCGGAACTTCAACAGCAAGGTCGCCACGGGCAATCATGATGCCGTCAACTTCTGCGATAATACTGTCGAGGTTATCAATCGCGGACTGGGTTTCGATTTTCGCAATCACTAGTGGGTTTGCGCCTGCTTTTGCGAGAATCTTGCGAAGATCTGTAATATCCTTTGCGGTCTGCACGAAGGAAAGTGCGACGATGTCGATGTTCTTCGTGAGTCCGAAGGCGAGGTCCTTCTTGTCCTTTGCGGTCATTGCGCCGATAGGAAGCATTGCGCCTGGAACATTCACCCCGCGACGGCTACGAATACGTCCCCCTGCGAGAACTTTTGTAACGATGTCAGTATCGGTAACGTTCTTAACTTCAAGAATATACTTTCCGTCTTCGAGCATGATTTTCATGCCAGTTTTGACACATGATGGAAGAGAAGGGAGATTAACGGAAACAATTTCTTTCGAGCCTTCGACTTTTCGTGAGGTGATAGTGAACATGTCGCCCTTCTTGAGCTCAATAGCACCTTCGGGGAAATCGCCAATACGAATCTTCGGACCACAAAGGTCTTGCAAAATAGCAAGCGGCTGGGCTGTTGCCGTAGCAGCAGCACGCGCATTATCAATACGCTCACCATGCTCTGCATGGTCGCCATGAGAAAAGTTAATACGCGCAACATTCATGCCTGCATGAATCATGCTCGTAATCACCTTTACCTCAGTACTCGCCGGCCCTAAGGTAGCCACAATCTTTGTTTGTTTTGTCATAAGAGTGTGCGCACTGTATAACTTTAAAATAACTTTGTCAATATGTAGGAGAACACAGAAAAAGTTTGACATTTGCCGCCGTTTTCGTAATATGGCGGGTATGGATAGTTCACAAAAAGTTGACGCCGAAATGGCGGAAGAATATGTTGCAGAAGCTGATGAAATCGAGATTTCGGAAGACGGCAGCGAAGCAACTTTTGAGCAGAAAATCAAGCATTGGCGTGATAAATTCAAGCAATGCGACTCAGAAAAACGGCAGGCGATGGAAGACCTTCAACGCGGCCGGGCAGAATTCTTGAATGCAAAACGTATGCAAGATGAACAGGCAAAACGCGAGCGTGACAGAGCCGTCGAGCGAGTAATGGAAGATCTCTTGCCACTCGCTGACAGTTTCGATATGGCGCTCACCGGCAAAGGCTGGGATGCTGCCGACGCAAACTGGAAAAAGGGCATCGAAGGTATTCGTGCACAGCTCCAGGCTCTTCTCACCTCACATGGTGTTGAAACAATCGAAGCGACAAACGTCCCGTTCGATCCGAATCAACATGAAGCAGTCATGCAGGAGGTCCGCGAAGGTGTTGCTCCTGACACGGTCCTTTCTGTCCTTCAAAAAGGATACAAACGCAAAGATTTTATTATTCGACCCGCAAAGGTCACGGTAAGTAACTAAACTAAAACATAATTATGTCAAAAATCATTGGTATCGATCTTGGAACTACAAACTCTGCAGTTGCAGTTATTTCTGGAGGTGTTCCAACAATTCTCGAAAACGCAGAAGGTAACCGTACAACGCCGTCGATTGTGGCAATTTCAAAGACAAAGGAGCGCCTTGTGGGTCAGATTGCAAAGCGTCAGGCGGTAACCAACCCGGAAAACACCATCTATGGCGTGAAGCGCTTCATGGGTCACGACTTCGATGAGAAGGCTGTGCAGGACGACATGAAAGTTGTGCCGTATGCCATCAAGAAGGGCGAGACCGGTGGCGCACTTATTCACCTTGGCGAAAAAGACATGCGTCCGGAGGAAATCTCTGCGATGATTATCGCAAAACTCAAGGCAGATGCAGAAGCAAAGCTCGGCGAAAAGGTAACCGAAGCCGTGATTACTGTGCCTGCATATTTCAACGACGCGCAGCGTAAGGCAACACAAGATGCAGGTAAGATTGCCGGACTAGACGTCAAACGCATCATCAACGAGCCGACAGCCGCTGCACTTGCGTACGGTTTCAACTCAAAGAAAGATGAAAAGATTGCTGTCTTCGACTTCGGTGGCGGTACGTTTGACGTATCAGTTCTTGAGGTAGGTGACGACATCATTGAGGTTCGTTCAACCGACGGCGACGCACACATGGGCGGTCGCGATATTGACCAGCAGATTGTGAAGTTCCTTATTGATGAGTTCAAGAAGTCAGAAGGTATGGACCTCACCAGCGACAAGCTTGCACTCCAGCGCCTTGACGAAGCCGCAGAAAAGGCAAAGCTCGAACTCTCAACCAGCCTCGAAACTGAAATCAACATTCCGTTCATTACGTCAGGCACAGAGGGTCCGAAGCACATGCTCGTGAAGCTTACCCGTGCAAAACTCGAAGAAATTGCCCGCGAATACATTGACCGCGCGATTGAAATCACGAAACGCGCTATCGAAGCCTCACCATTCAAGAAAGAAGATATCCACGAAATCATCATGGTTGGTGGACAGACACGCATGCCAGCAATCCAGGCAGCCGTGAAGGCATACTTCGGCAAGGAGCCAAACAACTCAATCAACCCTGACGAAGTGGTAGCTGTCGGCGCAGCAATCCAAGGCGGTGTGCTCAAGGGAGATGTACACGACATTACCCTCGTTGATGTTATCCCGCTTTCAATCTCAATCGAGACTCTCGGTGGTGTTGCAACAAAGCTCATCGAAAAGAACACGCACATCCCAACAAAGGCAGAGCAGACATTCTCAACCGCAGCTGACAATCAGTCATCGGTAGAAGTACACATCGTACAGGGTGAGCGTGCAATGGCAACTGACAACAAGTCACTTGGACGCTTCATTCTCGATGGTATCCCACCAGCGCCGCGCGGCATGCCACAGGTTGAGGTTCGTCTTGATGTCGACTCAAACGGCGTACTCTCAGTAACTGCAAAAGAAAAGACAACCGGCAAGGAACAGACGATTAAAATTGAAGCGTCGTCAGGACTCACCCCTGAAGACATCGAACGCATGAAGGCTGATGCCGATGCACACGCTGACGAAGATGCAAAGCGTAAGGAACTCATCGAAGTCCGTAACCACGCAGAACAACTCGGTCACCAGGCTGAGAAGTCGCTCAAGGACTACGGCGACAAAGTGCCTGCAGACGTAAAGCAGGCGGTTGAAGATGCAGTTCGTGTTCTTAATGAAAAGAAAGGAAGCGACGACAAAGCAGCAATCGAAACAGCAATGGCAGACCTCAATGACAAGCTCGGCAAGATCGGCGAAGAGATGGCAAAGCAGCCAAATCAAGCAGCTGAAGAACCAAAGCCTGAAACAGGAGAAGCAGAACAGAAATAATCTCAAAACAAAGCACGCTTGGCGTGTTTTGTTTTAGGTAGGTGTGATACACTGGTGCTATGACAAAATGTTTTTGGAATGGGGAGATTGTACCCGTCGACACAGTAGCGATTTCACCATTTGATTTGGGGTTCTTACGTGCATATGCCGTGTATGAAGGTGTTGCCGCCTTTGATGGTGAGCCCTTTCATTTTGATGACCACTATGAGCGTTTGCGTGCATCGGCGCATACGATTGGGCTTTCGGTACCCTATACAAGCGAGCAGCTTTTGACCACTCTGCGTGAGGTACTTCGTGCAAATGAACTAAGTAAAGGGCGTGCAAGTATGCGTATTGTACTTTCGGGTGGGGAAGCGGATCATGGCATTGGATACAATCCTGGTAATGAGACTTGTATCGTTCTCGCGGAGCCAGCAAAAGAGCCAGCTTACACAGAAGGAGGATCACTCCTTCTGCATGAATTCCAGCGCAATCTCCCAACCTGTAAAACCGTCGAATACGCGGTCGCCGTATCGCTCCAAGCTGAGCGTGTTGCGCGGAATGCTGCAGAGATCCTCTATCACACAAAGGGAGAGCTTCGTGAATGTGCAACCTCAAATATATTCCTTGTCAAAAATGGCGTACTCATAACCCCCGACAAAGAGATTCTTCTCGGCATAACCAGAAAAATTACCATCGACATCGCACATTCACTTGGATATACCGTTGAAGAACGCACCGTACTCCTTACGGAACTTGAAACCGCCGACGAAGTCTTTATTACCTCATCGTTCCGCGACATCATGCCAATCTCTCACATTGAAGACAATACGGTTGGCAATAGAAAAATCGGCCCTATCACCGAAACGCTCATACAGGCATTTAAGAAAAAATACTAGCCAAAAGTTATCCACTTTGGATTTTCACCAAGGGAGAGGTATACTGCCAGCATGACTCTGCACACAAAAATCTTCAGCACACTCGTTGCTGTCGCTTTTCTTCTCATTGTCGGTGTTGTTATTAGTTATACAGGTGCAGCAGATGTCGCAACAACTGTTGAAATCACTAACGAACCACCAACAATTGATTCCATCCGTATCGCCACAAGTGAATTCGGCACCGACAATATCGCAGGAGACGGCATCACTCCCGTTGTCGGTTTTGATCGTATCGTACACCTCACTGGCACCGTCACCGACCTCAACGGCAAAACAAGCGTCGCCTCAAGCAGCATTTCTGCTCTTTTTTACCGCACCTCCAAGACAGAGAGCTGTCTTGCCAGTAACAATAATTGCTATCATATCACTCAGTGTGCCATCAATACCGACACGCTCAGTGATGTTGAACTCCTCTATGATTGCCCCGTGCCCATTGCCTATTACACCGATGCAACTGACGCCAGCTCCCGCTACGCAAGCGATAATTGGACAGGAACAGTTAGTGTTGTCGATGAAGGACAAGGTGCTGCATCAAGTACTATCACCACCGAAGTGAACGCACTTCTCGCACTGAATATCCCCGAAGGTATTGACTATGGTACGCTCTCACTCGGTGATATTTCGTCAAGCCCTGTTGATTTCCCACTCACCCAGCGTGGCAACACCCGCGCTGACGTATTCGTATCAGGTGGTGACATGGACTGCGACCTTGGCATGCTTGAAGGATCAAAACAGCGCTATTCACTCAGTGGAAGCGCACCCTATGATGATGTCAGTACCAAGCCTCTCACTGAAATCCCTGTGCAGGCAAACCTTGTCGTTCCGTTCCAAGTAACTGCATCACCTGTTGCAACGTCACTCTATTGGCGTATTGCTATTCCACAAGTTGGCATAAAGGGGAATTGTATCGGCAGTAACACCATCTCGCTCGTTGCGCTTTCCAACAAAGAAGCAACATTCTTTGCAGGACATGGCAACCATGCTGCCGCAATTGTCGAAGGAGCGCTCTATATGTGGGGTGCTAATCAGTTCGGACAGCTTGGACTCAGCGACAACAATAACCGCCTCCATCCAACACGTGTTGGCACTGATTCTGATTGGCAGTCAGTTGCGGTGGGGTACTTTCACACGCTTGCACTTAAGACGAATGGTGACCTTTATGCGTGGGGACTCGGTGCGCAAGGGCAGCTTGGACAAGGGAGTGGAACGAACTATAATACGCCACAACAAGTAACCGCGATTGCAGGCGGATGGCAGAAGATTTCCGCAGGTTCCCATCATTCACTTGCGTTGCATAGTAACGGCACACTTTACACGTTTGGCTATAACGCCTTTGGACAACTTGGGCGAAGCGGTACCGTCACCACACCGACAGCAATTGATGCAAACACGTACCTAGATATCCAAGGAGCGTATATGCAGTCATATGTGGTCCGGAGCGATGGTACGGTACTCTCGTTTGGACGGAATGAATCAGGACAGCTCTGCAATGGAGAGACGGCACCATCAACACAGGCGCATCAAACTCCGATTGTTGTTTCGATGCCAACTCCTACAAAAATAACCGCAGGTGTCTCGCATGTAAGTTTTCTGATGCAAGATGGTACGATTCGGGCATGTGGTGCAGGAAATTCAGGACAACTCGGTACCGGTTCGACTATATCACTCCTTACGCCCACCGACATCGGGGCAGGTGGCGGCTGGCTTGATCTTGCGTCAGGGTTCAATCATGTGGTTGGGCAAAAAGCAGATGGCTGGTATGGTTGGGGGGCAAACATTAATGGGCAGTTGGGGCTTGGTGATCTTAGTAATCGAATGTCACCCACATTTATGGGAGGCACCATTGATATGCTCATTCCTGCAGCAAGTGCAACACTCATACGTATGGCCGACGGTGATGCTCGCGTTACAGGGCTTGGTATTCTTAATGAGCAAGCTGCGTTTGCGTGGCGTGAGACACCTATAAGTATTCTTGGCACCGCAACTGACTGGGTGGCAGGACATGCGTTGTTTGGTGCGACAATTGCACTTCGCGCAAACGGTACGCTTTGGTCATGGGGGCATAATACTGCGGGACAACTTGGTTTGGGGCATCTAAACAACAAGAGTGCACCGCAGCAGATTGGCGTGAATACCGATTGGGTGCAGCTCGAAGTTGGGTATGGCACGGGCTATGCACGCAATAGTAATAATGAACTTTTTGCGTGGGGGTCTGGCGGGTATGGAGCACTGGGTGACGGTACCTTCATCAGCAAGCAAAGTCCCGTACAGATTGCCGGTTCATGGACAAAGCTCTTCAAGGGTGAGCTCAATGGCTTTGCTATAAAAAGTGATGGCAAACTCTATGCGTGGGGGAGAAACCAAAATGGCGAACTCGGTATTGGTTACACTACGTCTGATCCAAGCGGTGAGGAGAACCCCGTTAAGGTGAACGATGATCTCGATTGGAAGATGGTGTCCGGAAGAGTAAGTCATACACTTGCGATTAAAGAGAACGGTGATCTCTATTCGTGGGGCGCACATCTTACTGGTAGAACGGGGCTTGGACTTACTTCGGGAAGAGCACTGGTGCCAACACTTGTGGATAATACCAAAAACTGGACTGCTATCGCTGCAGGACACGAACACAGCTTAGGCATAGCTGATGGCAAGCTCTACTCGTGGGGATTCAATAACTTTGGACAGCTTGGACTCGGTGATACGACACAGCGCACTGTGCCGACACAAGTCGGCAGCGCAACAAACTGGATAGCAGTTGCCGCTGGTCGCTACTGGCAACAGTCCTTTGCGCTCAAATCCGACGGTACGCTGTGGAGTTTTGGCAATAACGGTAATGCCGCACTGTGCCAAAGTACCAGCATTCCGTCGCTGAATGTTCCAACACAAGTTGGTGCTGAAACCAACTGGGCCGAAGTTACCGCCGGAGAAAACCACGTTATCCTCCGCAAAACAAACGGTACTCTCTATGCTTGTGGTGTCGACACGTATGGTCAGCTCGGTGTTGGTAACATGAATGACATCAGCACCTCGGCAAACGTGACTCCGACGTGGTAGATAAATTTTGAAAAACATCGCCAGTAACTTCGGCGATGTTTTTCAGAGGTTATCCACAGGTCGATACTTTGCCTTTTCTCAAAACGGAGTACAATAGTATGCATGTCTAATACTATCAAAATCTTCGGTACACTTATTACCATCTCCTTCCTCCTCATCATAGGAATCGTCCTCCGCTACACCACCGCAGCAGACGTCTCAACCTCAGCAGAAATCCAAAACACCCCACCAACCGTGGACACTATTCGCATCAGTACAACAGCATACAGTGCAGACAACCTCACCACAACAGGTATCCTTCCAAACGTAGGAACAACCCGCACCATCCACGTGAACGGCACCATTCACGACGACAACGGAGAAGCAGACATCGCCTCAAGCACCCTCAACCTCGTCTTCCACAAAACA